>PVBE011808995.1_pt1 | contig 23385 bp, 23 predicted proteins | sample 1631181 | NCBI WGS metagenome assembly PVBE01 (sample SAMN08397723, study PRJNA350692) | Marine metagenome, whole genome shotgun sequencing project. | isolation source: water | place: Pacific Ocean | collected 2012-04 | reverse complement strand
CTTGCGCGCTGCCAAAGCACGCACCGAAGAAGAGCTGGTCCAGGCGATTGGTCAAGCGTTGAAAACGGTAACACCGCTGGATGTAGAAGGCTGGTTTCGCTCGTGCGGATATACAGTATCTCAACCTTAAAATACTCTAGTGGGAGGATAAGGGGGGGCGCGGGCGGCGCATGTAGAAATGAAGGTCTCTGAAGGATGGTTCGCCAGCGTCAGAAAGCTCAATATCGATCCGCTTTTGCGCGGCGGCGCCGATCCCCGAACGCTCTTCCACGATTTGCGTGAAATGGGGGGGGATTCGGAGCGCTTTCTCCTTGATTTGAATCGACCCTGACGAATCGCCCGACTTTTGGTGGACAAACACCACTCTATCCAACTGGAATTGCGCCATCGCAAGGTGGTCGCGGTTATGGACCGCGACGGTCAATCTTTGGGTCGCACCCGTGGCGGAGAAGGTTCCGGCCGGGAGCCACCGCCAGCCGTTGGCCGTGGCTTCATCGACTGGGGTGATGACACTGAGTAGTTCGCGGTCCCCTGGTTGTAATGCGTCGCCTAAGAACAGGCTAGCCTGGGCTCCGTGGCGATTGATTCCTCCCCCTTGAACCGCGCAACGGACATAACCGCGGTAGGTTCCGGGTTCCAGGAGAAAATCGCGGTGGATGCTTGCGCCGTCGGGCGAGGCTTCGCCAAGGGTGGCGACGAAAGCGAAGCGATTCCAGGCAAGGGGCGCCTCGTGCTGATTGTATTGAAACTCTGGACGCCACACGCTCGAGCCGGAGTGGGCAAGGGAAAAGGACATGGCCTCGAGAACTTCGGCGGATTCGATAATGCGGAGCCGCAAGTCGCGGGGATTCGCGCTCGCATTTTCAACGGCGAAACGATAGGTGGAAACTTGAGTTGCCGCTTGAGGGTACGAGGCGAAGAGGGCCCGCCCTTCGGCGGAATCTAACGCAATGAGCGATCTCGTGATTCCGTTGATGTCGAGGCTGTCTCCCACGTCCAGGATCTTGCCCGATTGTTCAAAGCCCACCGAGTCGATGACGCCATCGCCGTTGTGGTCCCCGAAGGCCGGGCGACCCAGAAGATTATCGATAGGCGCATCGCTGGCGACAAGGAGGGACGTCTCGAAACGGACCCCCCAGCCTTGGACCGGCCGCGACAAATCGGCCAGCAGGTATTGAAAGCGAACCAGGGCCTCTTCGTGGAGGCGCGCGGGCGTCGGCGTGTGGTAGCGGAGAGCCTGGACCGCGCCCGTGTCGGCTACCTGGTCGAATCGAGGCTCATCGGCAAGTTCAAAGTCGTACAGGTATAGGGTCAGGCCATCGAAAGGTTTCCTCAGCACGCGCACGGCGTGTAGATCGAGCCAACGCGCCATCACGGCGCCGACAACAGGGCCAACATTGAAACGCTCCCAGCTAGAACCGACGAACCACGCGCGAGCGGCGCCTTGGAGAGTCTGATCGAGTTGGCGCGAGATGTTGCCGCTGCTCTCGTATGCCGCGATGTCTGGATATCCTTGCAGGCTACGCCAGACATCGCGAACCGTAAACTCGACAGGGACTTGCGGACTCAGTAGATAGTGTTCAAAGGAAGGCACGGTATAGTTCGCTCGATGAACGATCCTGTCCCCCCCTCGCATCCGCTCTTTCACGAAGCTCGCGGCTCCCCGAGTGTCGGCTTTATGACGCGCCGCGACCATGTGGTCCCAGGAAGGATGGAGCCGTTGCCTATAGTGGTCGGTCAAGGGAAAGAGGGTCAAGGCCGCAAAGGCCGCAAGGCAAACAGCCATGGCCTTTTTGCTCCGAAGGGCCGCGATTCCGTGACCGACGAGAACGTACAAGGGCACTGCCGAAAAGATCATCAGCCGATGGGTGTAGTAGGGAAAGTCTTTGGTCTGCCAGTACAGGATGTTGATAGCGAGAGGGGCGAAAGTGAGCGTAAGGAGCAAGACAAGGACTTTGGGCTTCTTTCTGAGGGCGAGACAGCCCCCCGCGGCAAGCAAGAGTCCTAACCCACCGAGGATCTTGTAGATGTCGGCGTTTGGACTGTAGCCCGCGAAGAAGCTCTTGATAGTGATGAGACCGAGGCGGAAATCGGGCTTGGGAAACCAGGCCTCCTTGCCCACTTCGAAGACGCTACTGGTGTAGAACGCCTTCGTGAGGGCTGGGACCGAGAGATAGATAATGAGTAGGTTAGAAATGATCCAGGCGCCGGACCGCTTCCAGTAGGCTCTGGCGCACAGGAGCACGTAGAAATTGAAGACGACGACATTCCAAACCATGAAGAAATGGTTGTAGATGCCTCCGACAGAGGCCAGTACAAACCCCGCCCACAGTCCTCCCTTCCCCGTTTCCAGCGCCCGGTGCATTGCCCAAACAGTGATGATTGACAGGACGACGTGAAGGGCGTAGGCGCGGTATTCTTGAGCATAGTGGACTTGGAAAGGGGAGATGGCTAACAAAAATGCCGCGCACAGGGCGGGCCGCGTCGCCGAAGTGAGCGCACGGGCGAAGAAGAAGGTAAGGGCGATTGCGAACGTGCTGACAATTGCGGGAAACAATCTGATGAGATAATCCGCCAGTACAGTGCCACGGTCCGCGCCGAGGACGTCAAATACGAAGCGGTACCATGCGGACATGATGAAGCATAGGAGCGGTGGCTCGTTGCCGTAAGCGGAGTCGAAATAGAGCCAGGGCCGCGCGAGGTACTTCTGCAAGGTAACGGTGGTGGCTTCATCGTACCAGAGGCTGAAACGCGCCAGCCCGTACAGTCTCAAGGCCAGGCCCAGCCCAAGAATTAGAGGAAGCCAGGGCATCCAATGCGAACGGGAGCTTGTTCCCTCGATTGTTAGGGATGGATCGCGGGTGGGGCTTGTCATCGCTCTCCTTCGCCTCAGAGGTACCAGGAACGAAGCCCTGGACGGACAGAGCAAATTAGCACAGCGTTTGAAATGCGTTCAAGGGAGACTCTCGGTTCTTGCGCAGCCACTTGAGTCAACTCAAACGTCGATCCTCTCCTCTTCACGGAGGGTCGGGGGAAGGTGGATGCTGCCAATATGCAGGGATTTCGAGGTCCCACCCCCCTACCCCTTCCGACGCTTCTCTGCCGAAAACGCGAGGCCTTTCGTCGTGACCATCAGTTCCGTCTTGGCCCAGAAGTTGATAGTTTCATCGGAAGGGTCAAGGCCGGCCAAGGCAAGCCTCTGATGGACGAGTTCGGTGACTGCTTCCTCGCAGTATGCTTCGAGCGCGCGCCCGTCGAGTGCCGTCGCCGTGGCCCGCTTTGCGATGGCGTCGTATTCGTCGATATAGCTCAGGAGTTGATCCAGGGCTTGCGCCAAGTCGGTTACGATTCCGAAGTGGGTGACGAGGACGCCATCGACGCCCGTATCGACGATGTGTTGAACGGTTGCTTTGGCGGTGGCTGGGTCAAAGTCGGGCGGCGCGCAGACGTAGTTCATGAAGAAGCGGCCGCCCAGTTTGTGTTGGGGGAAACAGGTCCCGAAGGCGTCGCCGGCGAACAGAGTATTGGCTCCGGAATCTTGTATGGTGAAGTGATGGCGCGCGTGTCCCGGCGCGTCGAAAAAGGTCAGCGTCCGGTTCCCCAATTCGCGGGTGTGCCCGTCTTCGACAACGGCAACGCGTTCTTCGGGTATGGATTCGATAACGCCGTACAACTCGTCAAACCTGTCGCCATAAACACCGCGCGCGCCCGCGATGAGCCGGGTGGGATCTACGAGATGACGTCCCGCGCGCGGGTGGGCGAGGACGGTAGCGTTGGGGCAGGCCTCGGCAAGCGCGGCCGCCCCGCCACCGTGGTCGAGGTGGACATGGGTCACGATAATATATCGCACCTGCTCGGGTGTCAGCCCCGCGGATTCAAGGGCGCGAAGGAGATAGGGGCGGGAGAAACGGGTGACGGTATCGACGAACGCGGCCTCGTTCCCGTCGACCACGAGGTAGGCGGCAGCTTTGCCTTCGTACATGTATTGGCCGTCGATCTTGGTAATAGACTCGGGGACTGCTTCAAGCATAGGGTCTTTCTCCGGTGGTTCGGCGATGGAATGACATGAATAGCACATTCTACCGAAGTCGAGGCCCAATCAGAACTTGTACGGGGCGCGAGGATTTGTTACCCTTTCTCGTTCGTATAAATAACGCGGGAGAGATGCGTCCTTTTGAGGGCGCGCTTGGCCTCCCGCGGACCTAGGTGGTATATCAAGTGAGAGGAGGTGAATTCCATTGAGAACTTACGAAGCGCTTTTCATCGTCAAACCGGATCAAAACGACGATGAGGTCCAGACGATAGCCAAGGAGGTCGAAAGCCTCGTCACCGAAGCCGGTGGCGCTATTGTGCGCTCGGAGATCTGGGGAAAACGCCGATTGGCCTACGAAGTCAGTGGTTCCAATGAAGGTATCTATGTGTTGCTTCGTTTTGACAGCGAGCCCACCTTCATCGATAAGTTGGAGAGCCATTTCCGGTTGTCCGAAGCGATCGTGAGGCATCTCGTCATGTATCTCGACAAGAAGACCTTGCGCCTGGAAGCCGAACAAGCGAAGCGTACCGAAGAGCTGTTGGCCGCGCGCGTGGCCGGCCCGGGTCACCACGATGATGACGATGATCCGCCCATGCCGCGCCGTTCGACTCCGAAAGCCGAAGCGCCGGCCGCTCCGAGTACCGAAGAGCCCGATGCGGATACGGGCGAAGTTCCAGAACTCGTCGTCAAGACCTAACCGGGAAGGGACGAAATCATGTCGGACTTGAAGATGCCGGACCTGAATAGGGTGTTCCTCGCCGGACGCCTGACGCGGGATCCTGATTTGCGCTACCTGCCTTCGGGCAGCGCGGTATGCACGATGGGGCTCGCCGTGTCGCGGCGTTATCGCACGAAGGAAGGCGAGCAACGCGAAGATACGATGTTTATCAATGTGGAGACGTGGAATAAGAGCGCGGAATACTGCAACGAGAATCTTCAGAAGGGCCGACCCATTCTGGTGGAGGGATCCCTAAAGATGGACGAATGGGAAGATAAGACGACAGGCCAGAAGAGGACGGTGATTAAGGTGAACGCCGTGCGGGTCCACACGTTGGATTGGGAGGATCGTGGTGGCGGTGGTGGTGGTGGCCGTCCCACGCAATCGGCTGCGCCTTCGCCTCGTCCTATCGAAGAGCCTGTGCCTGAGGATGACATTCCTTTTTAGCATCGGCGGACCTTTCCAGCCGGTAAGAATTGGACACAAATCGATGAATCTCCCCTCGTTGGGGAAAAGGTAAATATATGTCTCGTGTGAGCAAAATGAAGAGTGCGGCCAAGAAGAAGAAAAAGAAGAAGAGGATGCAGAAGAAGGTTTGCCGGCTGACGGTGGACCGCGTTGTACATATCGACTATAAGGACGTCGGGCTGCTCAAGCATTACGTGACGGAACGGGGCAAGATCATCCCGCGCCGCATCACGGGCGCCACGGCGAAACATCAGCGAATGTTGACTCGAGCCATCAACCAGGCCAGGCAGATCGCGCTGTTGCCTTACTCCGCGGATTAACGGTTGCCCGCTATGCCGGCTGGGACGAGACCGAACGCGGTCCGGCTGGCACAGGCCAGTATGCTGGTTTTCGCGTCGGTTGTGCTCTTTCCGACTGCAGGGCAAATGGTCGCGGCGCTGGTCGTTGCCATACTTGTGGCGCGTGGACGCTTTCGCGAGTGCGGTATTGTGCTGCTGGCAGGCGCACTCGCCGCGTTTGTCCGGACTCGCTCGCTGGCTCTGCCAATAGCCGTGGTCGCCACGGGCGCGACCGGGTTTCCCATTGGCCTTGGAATCGCTTCGCGATGGTCATACGCGCGCATCGTCGCAGTATCGACGGCCTGCGCATTCGCGGTAAGTATGGCGCTCACGATGACGCAATTGGACGCCCTTCTTGCGGTAGCGTCCGAGTTGGAGAGCTTGCTGACGGAAAGCCTGGAAGGATCCGACGCCGAGGAGTTTAGGGAGAAAGGGTTTGAGGATCTTCTGGAGATGTACCGCCTGTTCGTGGCGAATTGGCGGTATTTGTTTTTTGGCCTCAGCTTTAGCGGCACATTGATCAGTGTGTGTGTACTATCGACGCTGGCCTCGCGCTGGACGCGCCGCTGGACGGGCTTGCCCGAAGGCGTAGGCTCGTTCAGCATGATACGGCCGCCGGAATGGCTGGTGTGGGTCGTCATCGTTGCAGCGGCGCTTTGGTTTGCTGACCGGCAGTGGCCCTCGGAGGCGCTGAGGACGGTGAGTTGGAATACCGCAATTGGATTGCTAACGGTTTACTGGCTCAACGGCCTAGGCATATTGGTTTACGGGATGACGGCTTGGAAGCCGCACCCCTTGGTGATATTGGGTCTATTGACCCTGTTGGTTTGGGCCGGCATGGCAAGCATGTTGCCGATGCTGGGCCTGTTCGACACTTGGTCGGATTTTCGCAAACGCATCGACCGGCTCGCGGCCGGCCGCGGTGACAAACAACAATCGCCGGACGACACGGCGTAACGAATTAGGGCTTGTTCCCTGAGGGAGGACGATATAATGAAGGTCATCCTTCGCGAAGACATGGACAATCTGGGCGCGATGGGCGAGACGGTAAATGTTGCCCGCGGCTACGCCCGGAATTATTTGTTGCCGCGCAACATGGCGGTGCTAGCCGAATCGGCGAGTGCCAAGCAGATCGAACACGAACTGCACATCATCAAGAAGCGTGAAACGCAATTGCGCGTGGAACTCTCGAAAGTGACTGGCGCGGTCAAAGGCATTCGCCTGGAGTTTGCAGCCAAAGCCGGCGAGAGCGGCAAGCTCTTCGGTTCGATCACGACCAAGCACATCGCGGACAAACTCGCCGAGCATGGCCATGAAGTCGACCGCCGAAAGATCAAGCTGTCCGAACCCATCAAGACGGTTGGCGAGCGCTCGATACTGATTCGCTTGATGAAAGATGTGGAAGCCGAGATCACCGTCGCCGTCATTGGCGAAGTGGTTGAAGAGGAAGTAGTCGAGGAGGTCGTCGAAAGCCCCGACAAGGACGATGACGACGAGATGACCTCGATGGCCGATGCCGAGTCGTACACCGAGAAATTTATCAAGAAGCAGCAGAGGCAAAAAGAGAGAAAACAAGAGAGAGAGCAAGAGAACAAAGAAGAAATGAAGGAAGAGGTCAAGGAAGAGGTGAAAGAAGAGCAACAAGACGCATAGCCCTCCAACCCTTTATTCACATTTCTTGCGGAGATGATCTTGCGCCCGGCCATTCGGCTGGCCGCAAGTTGTTTTGGGGGCTGCATCTTACGGGGGGATTGATGTGTGAGTAAGTTGTGCGCGAAATGTGAATGCCTTTTTCCTTGAACGCAGGGCTTTTCAGCACTATCGTAAGGCGACCTTACGAGCACTCTGAAGGAAACGAATCGCATGGCCGTCCAACGATCCGAATCTGTCGCGTTCGATAGAACGCCCCCTCAGAATCTTGACGCCGAGCGCTCGGTGCTGGGATCCATGTTGATCAACTCCGACGCGGTCGGACCCGCCATCGAGATTCTCCAGAGCAAAGCGTCGGATGCTTTCTACAGCGGGGCGCACCAAAAGATCTACGACGCGGCCATTCAGTTGTTCGGCGAAAGCAAGCCGGTCGACTACGTGACCATCGTCGAACAGCTCTCGCGGAACAAGACCTTGGAGGACGCGGGCGGCGCGACGTATGTCAGCGGCCTTTCCGCCGCGGTGCCCATATCCGCAAACGTCGAACACTATGCGCACATTGTCCTTGAGGCCTCGATCTTGCGCCGCCTCATCAGCGCGTGCACCCGTGTCGCCGGCGACGCGTACTCGGCTGCGGGCGATGCGAACCTCCTGCTTGACCAAGCCGAATCCGAGATCTTCAGTATCGCGGAAAAGCGCCAACTCAATCCCGTCTACAAAGTAGGCGATCTGCTGACCGATGGGATTAAGCGCATCGAGAAGATGATCGAGGCCAAGACGGGCATCACGGGAATCGCGACCGGATTCACGAAGCTCGACGAAATGACCTCGGGGCTTCAACCTTCGGATATGGTCGTCCTCGCTGCGCGTCCATCCGTGGGCAAGACGGCGCTAGCGCTGAACATCGCCAGCCATGCGGCGGTCGGAGATGGCAAGAATGTCCTGCTCTTCAGCTTAGAGATGTCGAAGGAACAGTTGGTGCAACGCCTGCTCTGCATGGAAGGTAACATCGACTCGCAACGCTTGCGCACGGGTTTCTTGGCGACCAAGGAATTCTCGAAATTGCAGCAGGCGGCCGACAAACTCGACACCGCGCCTATTTTCATCGACGACACAGCTAACATTAGCGTACTGGACCTGCGCTCGAAAGCGAGGCGGCACGCGGCTCAACATGGCCTCGACATGGTCGTCATCGATTATCTTCAGCTCATGTCTTCGTCAAGGCGCGTCGAGAGCCGCCAGGTGGAGATATCCGAGATCTCCAGAAGCATCAAGGGCATCGCCCGCGAGTTGAGCGTTCCGGTCATGGCCCTCTCGCAACTGAGCCGCGAGGCGGAAAAGGACGACACCGGTTCGCCAAAGCTCTTGCACCTGCGCGAATCGGGGGCCATCGAACAAGACGCGGATGTCGTCCTCATGCTTTCGCGCCCCTCCGCCCACGAACAAGAGCAGAACCGAAACCTCATCAAACTCGACATTGCCAAACAGCGAAACGGCCCAACCGGAAACATGGAGTTGCTGTTCGACCGCAACGTGCAGCGGTTCAGGAACATGATGGATGGGGCGGGAGGGGGCCACGGCAGTCCGCCACCGGGCAGCTTCGAGCAGCCGCCATTCGAAGAAGAATTCGAGGGCGACGGCGAGGTCCCGTTCTAACCCGAAAACCGGTAAGATATCCGAGCTAACCGAGAAAACCCGTCAGTGGCGACGACGCTTCCGCTCCGTCGCGCAGCGGGCCTAGCCCCGCAAGATACGCCGCGCGGCCGGCTTGCGTAGCCATGGCGAAGGCGCGGGCCATCGCCGCATGATCGCGCGCGTCGGCGAGGGCCGTGTTCACAAGAACGGCATCCGCGCCCATTTCCATCGCCTCCGCCGCGTGAGACGGCGCCCCAAGCCCAGCGTCCACGACGACGGGAACGGTGCACTGTTCGATGATGATGCGGAGCATATCCCGCGTTTTCACCCCGCGATTGCTTCCGATCGGCGCGCCCAGCGGCATGACCGTAGCCGTCCCCACTTCCTCCAGCCGCTTCGCCAAGACCGGATCGGCTTGGATATACGGCAGAACGGCAAAGCCCTCCTTTACGAGTATCTCCGCTGCCTTCAGCGTCTCGATCGGATCCGGCAAGAGGTGCCTTGGCTCCGGCGTCAGCTCCAATTTTACCCACGGCTCGAGCCCAGCAGCGCGGGCAAGCTTCGCCAGGCGAACGGCTTCCTCCGCCGTTCGCGCGCCCGAGGTGTTCGGGAGAACCAGCTGTTTCTCGCGGTCCAACGCTGGCATGATGCTGTCTTCATCCGGGCGATCCAAATCCACCCGCCGCAACGCTACAGTAATGATTTCCGACTCGGATGCCGCGACGGCATCGCGCAACGACTGGGTATTCGGAAACTTTCCCGTTCCAATCAGAAGCCGCGAGTTAAACGAACGGTCCGCGATAACCAGCGCGTCATCGGAGGCATTTGATGTATTTTGCATTGACTACTCCATGGGGCGGCGCAAACGACAATTGCAACGAAACCCACACATCCTAACAAAGTTCCGATGGTTCCGACAAAAGGATTTTGGGAAATGGCTCACGGAAGTTGACAGTCATGAGCGAAGTCCGTTAGTTTATGCTCGTTTCGACATGGTCTTCTCTGAAGGATTCGTCTCCCAAACGTTTCCGCGCGCCAACCTGGGTACAGGTTGCGCGTTTCCGGCCGGTTGGCTCTGCATGGAAACTCTGTTTCTAAGAGCGGCGGGGAAAATTTGCCGGTAGAGAGTCGTGCATCACCGCATTTGCCACACAGTAAGAAATCAACGAGAATCTTCCCTAGCCCGGATATCTTGTCGACCTCGACAATCGCGATGGGACGCTGGCGTTCGCAGCGCGAATCCCTATGGCACCGAACGAATCGATGAAAGGGCAAAGCATATGAACAGAAAACTGATTATATTGACTATAATCTTGCTTGGGGTCGTATCGGGTGGGATTGGCGGCGGCTATCTCTTCGTGAAGGCGCAGAAGATTCTTCCATATTACGGGCAGCTCACCAAGACGCGTCTGCGCGCCGCCGTGAATCTTCAACCCGAGGCTCAGAAATCCGCCCAATACCGGGGGTCGCAATCGTGCGCGGAATGCCACGTCGAACAGCACGAGGCGTGGCGCGTGTCGTTCCACGCCAAAATGATTCAGCCCGTCAAGGAATCGCCAGAAGCTATCGTAGGCGATTTTGTGACGCTCCCAGCCGATGCCAATTTTTCGCTCGAAGATATCGCGTACACCATCGGCGGGAAATTCAAACAACGCTACATGCTTCGAGACGATCTCGATGGCGCCGAGGACTATGTCATCGGCGATTACCAATGGAATGTCGAGCTTCAGCGGTGGCAGCCCTATCATCCGTACAAGGATTGGTACAGCGAAGGCTTTCCTCAAGACAATAAGCTGGTCCACACCTCGAGGACTTGCGATGGCTGCCATTTTGTGGGTTTCATGAGCCTTGAACAGCGTATCGAGCCCGCGATAGCCTGCGAAAGCTGTCATGGTCCGGGCAGCGCGCATGTCGACGACCCGCGTGACGAAACTATCTACAAGGCGACTGACGCCGATCCCCATCGAGCCACCGAGGTGTGCCTGCAATGCCACATGCGCAACCGGGATAGGCGTTTGGCGTCGCGGAGCTTAGTCGATCTTTTCGGAGACGTACGTGACTACCCGCAGGGCTTCGTACCGGGGCGGCCCCTGCAAGACTACAAGATGCAGACCCCTTTTGAGCCGGGCAAGGAAACGGGAGAGTTTTATGGGAATGGCGTGGGGAAGAAGAACCGGATGCAAGGCAACGAGTTCGTGCGTTCGGTGATGTACAAGCATGGAATCACCTGCGTGAATTGTCACAATCCGCACACGTTGGACTCGACCACTACGACGCCGACCGGTGACGCGCTTTGTATGAGATGCCACGACTTTGGAGCCCTCATCGGCCCGCATCAGGAAGGCATCGAGGCCCACACGCGGCACGAAGCGGACTCGACGGGTTCGTCTTGTATCGAGTGCCACATGCCGAAGACTGGCAGACATCTCAAGAGTTCTCCCTTAACGGTGCGGTCCCACGTCTTTGGTTTCATTGGCCCCGGCGAAACGCGGAAACACGGCGTGCCCAACTCTTGTACGAACTGTCATGACGACAAGGATCTCGATTGGGCCGACACAGCCATGCGGGAATGGGGCATGCTTCAGTGGCAGTGAATCGGCGAGCGCTAATATGTCGGTCACGATGGACAATCCTAACGCAATCCGAATAACAATGGGCGATCATGTGTTGGCCAGAGCGCGTTTTCGTGGCTCAACCAATCTGGGCATCTCTTGATAACACATGAGGCCGCGTCCAACAAAAGGCGCGTACAAGGCAGCACCTTAGGCACCGCCGATTCTCGCCGTGAGGATTCGGAAACCGGGAACGGGAAGGAGTTAGACGAGAGTAGCTATGAGATATTTCTTGGGGAGGAAGGTCTGCGCGGGTTTTCTCGCCGGCTTGGCGATTTGCGCACCGGCGCCGGCGCAGGATGCGGATGTTGAAGCGTTACAGCGTAAGATGCAAGCGATCATGAAGGCCTTCAACGAGCGCATCGACGCGCTTGAGGCAGAGCTGGAGCTCCTTAAGTCCGAAGCGGCTGGCTCGCCGGAGTTGGACGAGCGGGTCGCGCAATTGGAGGAAGCGGCCGAGGATGCCGAGGAAGAGGCCGCGAATGACTTTGGCGTGTTCTGGAATAACAGCCTGCGTCTCGAAACGAAGGACGGCCATTTCAAGTTGCGCCTCGGCGGCCGCATCCAACAGGACTGGGTGTGGTTCGACGAGGACAGAGATTTGAGGCTCTTGTGGAATCCTTTGACGCGAACCGGCTTCTCGAACAACTTGCAGGATGGCGCGGAATTCCGCCGCGTCTACCTCGACTTTTCCGGTCAAGTTTACGACGACCTCGAATTCAAGATTCAGCACGACTACGCTGATGGCGACGTCGATTTCAAGGATGTCTATATCGCGATGCGGAATGTGCCCGTGGTGGGGAAGGTGAAGGTTGGCCACTTCAAAGAGCCCTTCAGCCTCAATGAGCTTACGAGCGACAACGACACCACCCTGATGGAAAGAGGGCTTCCGAATATGTTCGCGCCCAGCCGTAGCACGGGCATCGGCATCGCGAACACGGCCTTTGACGACCGGCTGACCTGGGCCACCGGCATATTTCGCGATGTCGATTCCTATGGCGATGGCGCGGCGGATGGGAATTACATCGTGACGTCCCGCGTGACGGGGTTGCCGTGGTACGAGGAGGGCGGCCGCCGACTGTTTCACTTGGGCCTAAGCTACAGCCATCGGAACACGGATGCGGTGATCCGGATACGGCATCGCCCCGAAGCTCATCTGGCGAATGTGCGCTTCCTCGATACCGGCCCGTTCTTCGCCGATGACGAAAATCGGTACTCCCTTGAGGCGGCGCTGGTCCACGGGCCGTTTTCGCTGCAAGGCGAGTACATGGCTTCGAAGATCGATACCCGGCGCCACGGCGATGTAGACTTCGAGGGCTACTATGTGTTCGCCAGCTACATCCTCACCGGGGAGAACCGGCGATACAACAACTCGACGGGCACCTTCCGTTCGGTTCGTCCCAACCGGAATTTCTCTATCTCATCCGAGAACCGGGGCTGGGGCGCTTGGGAGTTGGCGCTGCGGTATTCATCTCTGGACTTGAACGATTCGAGCGTCTCCGGCGGCGAGGAGGACAACATCACTCTGGGCCTCAATTGGTACCTGAATCCGAATGCGCGCTGGATGCTCAATTACGTGCACGCCGATGTGGATCACGTCCTGTACAGCGGGGATGTCGATATTCTGCAGACGCGGTTCCAGGTCAATTTCTAGCCCAAGACTACCCTTAACTAAGAATAGCCGCACTCATACCGGCTGAAGCACTTGACGTCGACATACCCAAACCGAATGAAAAGGAAGTATCGTGCACATCGAAACTATCACAAGAACTTCAATTCCACAACCAGCCGGAAACCTGTTGGGAAAAGCGCAGACGGTCTCGAATCTGCGCGACCTGATTGTGGCGGGGCAAGAGGTCAGCGACCTGTTGCTTAAGGCGGATACGCACGATAACAACTAACCGTGCGAAACTCTGAGCGCTGCGTAGCGGGAGGATACCCTCATCGATATCGAGCCCACTGACGCGCTTATCGTCGTCGAACTCCAAAACGACTTCTGTCCGGGAGGAGCTTCGACCGGGTCGTGTTTGCGCGGGACTGGCATCCCAAGGACCATTGCAACTTTTCGGATGAGTCGGAATTCGTGGACGGGAGTTGGCCCGCGCATTGTGTCCAGCATTCGCCGGGCGCGGAGTTTGTGGACGATATCACCGCGCCTCTGAACGCGATAGTCGTGGACAAGGGCTGCGACGAGGATGCTGAACAATACAGCACGTTCGAGGGAACGGGCCTGGCCGAAACGCTCCTGGAGAAGGACGTTACCCGAGTGTTCGTCGGCTGGTTGGTGACCGATTATTGCGTCAAGTTCACCACGCTGGGCGGTCGGGAAAACGGTTTCGACGTTGTGCTTATCGAGGACGCCTGTCGCGCGGTGGACAACCCGCCCGGCTCCGAACAGGAAGCGCTCGACGAAATGAGGAACGCCGGCGTCGCCTTCTGCCAGACGTGAGACTTGGTTGAATGAACCCGCCCGCCCGGTCGTGGTTCAAGCGCGAGGGCATGGCGCTCATGACCGATTTCCATGAATTGACCATGATGGCGGGGCACCTCAAAGAGGGCCGCGCCGCCCGCCAAGTTTGTTTCGAGTATTTCTTCCGTTCCCTTCCGCCGCACTCCGGATTCGCCGTGGCCGCTGGCCTGGAGTCTTTCGTGGATTATGTCGAGAATCTTCAATTTCACGGCAACGACATCGAAAACCTTCGCGGGCTCGAAACTTTTGACGGCGAATTCCTCGAGTATCTTGGAGCGTTTCGGCCGGTGTGCACCGTGCGCGCCATACCCGAGAGCGCGCTCGTATTTCCCCACGAGCCCGTCGTGCAAATCGAGAGTTCCATCTTCGAAGCACAGCTTCTCGAGACGGCCCTTCTCAACTTACTGAATTTCCAAACGCTTATCGCCACGAAGGCCGCGCGCATCAGTCTCGCGGCCAATGGAGAACCGGTCCTTGAATTCGGGCTTCGCCGCGCCCACGGTCCCGATGGCGGGCTGAGCGGCTCCCACGCGGCGTACATCGGAGGCTGCTCCAACACCTCGAACGTGCTCGCGGGGAAGATTTACGGCATTCCCGTAGCCGGCACTCACGCGCACAGCTGGGTCATGAGCTTCCCCAATGAGATCGACGCGTTCCGGGCCTTTGTTCGCCATTATCCCGAGAACGCTATCCTCCTCGTGGATACCTACGGCACCGTTACGAGCGGCGTCCCCAACGCGATCAAGATATTTCGAGAACTGAAGGAACAGGACCTGTCCCCTCGATCCGGTTGGATTCCGGTGACCTCGCAAAACTCAGCAAAATCGACCACGGCATGATGGTCGACGCGAGATTCGAGGATCCGCACATCGTCGCGTCGAATGATTTAGACGAAGTCCTTATCGCGGATCTCAAGCGCCAGGGCGCGCGCATCAACGCGTGGGGCGTGGGCACCCACTTGATTACATCGCACGACAGCCCGGCGCTCAATGGCGTGTACAATCTGGTCTCGCTGCGGGAAAACGGCGAATGACAAGCCCGTATCAAACTTTCTTCCAGCATGGAGAAGGCTACCGACCCGTGCCGAAAAAAGCTGGTTCGGTATTTGCGGCGAAGGCGGGCATCCCCTGGGCGACGTCTTGTACCGGCGCGGCGAAGAGTTGTTTCGACCGGTTTTCGAGTCAGACAATCGTCTCTCGGAATCGCCCCCCATCGAGCGAATCCGCGAACGGGTGGCCCACGAAATTGGTTCGATGCACGAGGAATTTCTGCGTCTCCGAAATCCGGAGGTCTACAGGGTCCTTCTCTCCGAAGAGGTGGGGAAGGAAAAGGGGCGTCTGATTGAATTGGTGGATCGCCGGTCATTTTTGGGTAGGCCAGAACTCAGGTCTCGATGATCTTCCTGGCGAATCCACGTCTTTTTTCCGCCGCGAAGAGAGCAGAGAAAGAGGAATGGGAGAACGTATGACCAAAGCCCCGAGCGAATGGCTGAGCCAAGTGCGAGAAGAACCGTTGGAACCGGGCCTCCCAATCTGCGACGCCCATCGCCATCTGTGGAACCGGCCTGCGAGCCGTTACCTTATCGACGACTTGATCTAGGACGCCGCGGACCACAACGTTGTCAGCACGGTATTTGTCGAATGCATGGCCAGCTACCGCGAGGACGGTTCCGAGGCCATGAAGCCGGTCGGGGAGACGGCCTATATTCATGCCCTCGCCACGGAATGCGCTGAGGATTCCGAGCGGGACATGGCGTGCGCCGCGGCGATTATCGGTTACGTGGACTTGGGCCTCGGCAACGCGGCAACGGCCGTGCTTGACGCTCACAGGGAAGCGAGTCCGGCGCACTTCCGAGGCACACGCCACGGCGTCGGCTGGGACGAGCACCCGGAAGTCACGGACTCGCATACGGAACCGTAAACGGGGCTACTGCTGGACACAGAGTTCCGCGAGGGAGTCGCTTGCTTGCAGAAACAGGGCCTCATTTATGAGTCGTACCTATACCATACGCAACTCTTGGAGCTGGCCGGCCTCGCGCGCGCGTTCTCCGCAGCGGAGAAGGCGGACATGTTTCGCAACACCGCCGAGCGAGTGTACGGCAACTAGGGATAGGGTGATGTATCTCTGCCATGGGCAACCAGTGCTTCACGCGACGGAACTCACGGATTCAGGTAGCGCAGCTTTTCTAGTTGCGCCGGTTCAGCGTTTCCCATAAAGCTAGGCCACGCGGCGGTTTGACTTGTCCTCGCGATATTTCGTATTGTTTGCAGATGCGCCGAGGTAGCTCAGTCGGTAGAGCAGCGGACTGAAAATCCGCGTGTCGGCAGTTCGATTCTGCCCCTTGGCACCATTTTTGGCGCTGGAGTAGCTCAGTTGGTAGAGCGCATCACTCGTAATGATGAGGTCCGGGGTTCAATTCCCCGCTCCAGCCCCAGAAGCGTCTTGCGGGGCTCTTGCCGGGGTAGTTAGCCTCTTAGATAACGGCAAGGGTTTTGCTGTCCAAACTACTGCGATGAGATATATGAGCATATCATGGAAATGAAGCAATCCTTTAGCACGTCGGAAGTCGCCCGCTACTGCCATGTCACCGCGGATACGATTCGCAAGTGGGCGGATGCGGGGCGGATTACGTTCTTCAAGACGCCTGGGGGCCACCGCAGGATTCGGCGGGAGGACCTCATTCATTTCTTGCGCGAGAACGACATCCCCCTCCATACCGATTTGAGCAACGACGGCGTTCGCATTCTTGTCGTGGACGACGAGAAGGCGGTTATCTCGGTTATTTGCCGCTTCCTCGAGCGATCCAATTCTTCTTTCGATATCGAGACAGTGGCCGACGGCTACGAGGCCGGGCATCAGGTCGGAACGTTTCGGCCCAACGTCGTGTTCCTCGATTTGCGCTTGCCCAAAGTCGATGGGTTCGAAGTGTGTAAGCGCATTAAGTCCTCGCCCGAGGGAAATGCCACGAATATTATTGCTATGACGGGATTCTACGACGCCAGTGTCGCGGAGCGAATCACGGCGCTGGGCGCCTCGCTATGCCTCCAGAAACCTTTCACACCGGACGACCTCAGGCGCGCGTTGGCAAAGGTCGGCGTGGAAGTGAATTAGCCCCCCTCGCATTGAGGGCCGGCGTCGTAGCGGCGGGTGAGGCACCTACCCTCTCTTTTTTTGCCAAACGCCCTGAGGAACCATGGCCGATAGAGCGTCGCCATCCGATGAATACGCCGGGCGGCTGAGACGGATTGCCGACCGGGCCGGACTCTTGCGGCGCAGGGCCGATCGCCTCTCGAACGCGCGGCTCGCCGTATTCGCGCTTGCGGCAGTTCTTCTTCTGCTTTCGCTGACGGCCCCCGCGGCTTCGCCCTGCTTCCTCTTCGTTCCCCTTGCCGCCTTCATTGCGCTTGTGGTTATTCACGAGAAGACCCACCGGGAATTGACGAGATTCGAGGATGCCCTGCGATACTATGAGGTAGCCTTGGCTCGTCTGAACGGCGAGTGGCCTGGCAAAGGGACGCGGGGAGACGCGCTCGCCCACGCCGATCATCCCTACGCCGCGGATTTGGACCTGTTCGGCGAAGGCTCTCTGTTCGAATTGCTTTGCACGGTGCGCACACGGGCCGGCGAGGACACGCTGGCTTCGTGGCTGTGCGTCCGCGCGGTGAAGGAGGAAATCGAGGCGCGGCAAGGGGCGCTCGAAGAGTGGCGCGGACGGCTGGACTTGCGAGAAGACTTGGCGCTGCTCGGAGGCGTGGTGCGGTCGGAATTGCAGCCGGGTGAACTGGCGGCTTGGGCCTCGAAAGTCGCGTCGCTGCCACCCGAATGGCCCCGTCGAGCTGCGCAAGGCCTTTCCGGAGCGGCGCTGTTTACCGCGTTGGGATGGGCCTTCCTTGGACTCCCCGCGTGGCCGTTTTTCGTGGTTCTCATCGTGGAAATTTTGTTTGCCAGTTGGATGAAGAAGGCGGTCGCCGCCGCGTCCTCGGGAATCGAAGGCCAGGTCAAGGATCTTCGCGTATTGGCACTTGTGCTGAAACGGTTGGAAGAGGAACCCGTAAAGTCCGCGAAACTGTCGAGCCTACAGCAAACCCTTCGCGGAACCGGAGGCCGCGCCTCGACCAGTATCGAGCGTCTTCAAGTATTGCTGGAACGCAAGGACTGGCAACGAAATCAGTTCCTGGCCCCCTTCGCGTTCGCACTCCTGTGGGGCGTTCATTTCACTTACGCCCTGGAGCGTTGGCGCAAAGAAAACGGACATGCGATCCTCGCCTGGATGAACTCCGTGGGCGAACTCGAGGCCCTGGCGGCGCTGTCGGGCTATGCCTATGAACGGCCCGAAGATCCCTTCCCAGAAATTGTCGAGAACGGCGCCGTGTTCGATGGCGTCGACCTGGGCCACCCGCTCATTCCGAGAGAAGAAGTTGTCCTCAATTCCGTTTCCCTGGGCGAATTGCCGCGGGCGCTCATCGTGAGCGGATCGAACATGTCGGGCAAGAGCACGCTGCTGCGGACGGTGGGCATTAACGCAGCTCTGGCCTTTGCCGGGGCTCCCGTGCGCGCCGCGTCGCTTCGCCTATCTCCGCTGTCCATCGGAACGACGCTGCGAATCCAAGATTCGATTCATTCGGGCACCTCGCGTTTCTACGCCGAAATAAAGAAGTTACGGCAACTTACGGAGATGTCGGAAGGTGGCGCCCCGCTCCTCTTTCTGCTCGACGAACTGTTATCGGGAACGAACTCCCACGACAGGGACATCGGGGCCAACGCGCTGCTTGCGGGGCTCGTCGAAGCCGGGGCTATCGGATTGGTGACGACGCACGACTTGGCGCTGACCAAAGCGGGCGGTGCGGATGGCGCTCCGATTCAGAACGTTCATTTTGAAGACCGCCTTGAGGGCGGCCACCTCGTGTTCGACTATCGGATGCGCCCGGGCGTGGTGACGAAGAGCAACGCGCTGGCTCTCATGCGCGCGGTAGGGTTGAAGGTGTAGCGAGTCAGTTCGCTCATCGGATTTCTGCCGCGAAACGTGATTTCGAACTAGATGGGATGTTATCGAGTCAAGCCCCGCCGAACGAGGGGAAGGTAGCGCCATTCCGCCTCGACGCCGAACTACGGCCTATTCCTGCCGGAGAGGCGGCGAATAATATTCCGTCTCTGCGCCCTCGATGGCGCGAATGTTGATACCCAAGCTGGTCACTTGAGCGAGTTCGGTCCACGCGCCGTTGTCGAGGCATTCGAGAAGGTGGCGGCCACGGACGAGGCCCTTTCTTTGAACGATGCGCGTGGATTGCCCGGCGATGCGTTGCAGAAAATCCGTCCATGCGCCAGAATCGGCCGGATCGTGCTCGATGGGAGATTCGCAGACGCGCTGCCTCGTATCTTTGGCGCGCCGTACGCGGAGTCTATGGCCTCTATTCTACCTTCGCCCGGTTATCTCACCGGTTTTCGTAGCGAGACGGAGGAGAAGGTTGCTATGTCGAGACTTATTCGAAGCCTTTCGGACGACAGCGCGGCGGGTCACGTCGAGGTCGAAAGTCGAGAAGAGTCTCGTCAAAGTGGCCTTATCCGCCATCGCAGTAGAAAAGCGGTGAGATAATCGGGTTAGGAGGAATTGCCCTTTCAGCCTGTGGTCGGGCGACGAAGAGAAACTTGCGCTGGCTCCCCCAGAAAACCTACGCTAATTACTCTGTGTGGGATTCGCGATTCGGCCGAAGCCGCGGAAACTCCCGTATTCCTCATCTACCCGAAAGGACAATCGAATGTTGTTACGAGCACTTGTTGTTGCGGCCGCCATGGGCTGCGCATTTCAGAGTTTCGCGCAAGAATTGGAGTCGACTATGGATAAGGAGAGCTACAGCGTTGGTGTTCAATTGGGAGGTCTTATTAAGGATGGCATCGGTCGCATCGACATGGAAGTTCTCCAGCGCGGCTTGATGGACGCGGCGAACGGAAAGGGTCTGGCGCTGGACGAGGGCGCGTTGCGCCAGGCGTTCATGGCCTTCCAACAGGCCGTGATGGCCAAACAACAGACCGCCGCCGCGGCAAAAGCCGAGCAGGCCAAGCCTGAAGGGGAGGCGTTTCTTGAGGCCAACGCTAAGAAGGAGGGGGTGGTGGTCCTTCCGAGCGGGCTCCAATACAAAGTCAACGAGAGCGGGACGGGCGAAACGCCGGGGTTGACGGACAAAGTGAGTGCCCATTACCGCGGAATGCTTGTTGACGACACGGAATTTGACAGTAGCTACAAACGCGGCAAGCCGACTACCTTCCCTGTAAACGGCGTTATCGCGGGTTGGACCGAAGCGCTGCAATTGATGCAAGTGGGCGACAAGTGGGAACTGTACATCCCCTACAATCTCGCCTATGGCGTCAACGGGAACCCGCGCGCGGGCATCGCCGGCTATTCCGCGCTGAAGTTCGAAATCGAGCTCGTCGCCGTCAATCCCGAGGATTGACGATTCGCACATAGAGTCGATAACTGTTGCGCGGGGTTCACACGGGTCCCGCTCTTCTTGCTTACACCGGTCGACGGACTATCAATCTTGGGATAAAATCGCTGAACGATTCGAGCTATCGACCGAATGAACAACGCAAAGGAGTGGATATCTCATGGCTTCTTACGAGAAATCGGTGGTGTGCCAGTCGTCCGACTCCGGCCGGCGGGTCGTCGAGGATGCGTTCGTTCAGGCGGGGTTTCAGATCACGGACCAGTCGGCGGATGGTTTCGAGGTGAAGGGGCCAGGCATGCACAGCACGAACCAGAATCCGATCGTCGGAGTTTCGACCGCGCGCATACGAGCGTCAAACAGGGAGCTGTCCATCGAGGCCGAATTGGGTGGCGTTCGCGGCATGCAGCTCTTCATCTACCTATTCCCTTTCGCCCTGTGCGAGGGGCTCGGAGTTCTATTCTTTTTTTTGTCGCGTGGCGAAGCGGGCGAAGAGTTGTCCTTGCGGGCCGCGTTCATCCCGTTGCTGTGGGCCGTACCCTGGTTGTTTATCGCGCCGGTCCTGTCGGGCGCGCTCAAACGCAAGACCACCCGGGCAATTAACACGCTACTCGACGACGACGCGACTCTGAGCGGAAGAGATTGAGACGGAGAAGAAGGCGCACCTATGACAACTGATTATCAGGCATTGAAAACGGCGCTCCGCGAAGTCTTGGTGGAGGAAATGGGATTTGGCCGTTGCGAAATGACGGCCAAGTGGGAGGGGGGCGCACTCGTGTTGCGCCCAGGAAACCAGTCGCTGCAAGACAAGGAGATTCCGATTGAAGCGTTCTTCAAGAAGATCACCTCGGTCCGCGAGAAGCTACGCGTTCTGGAGCAAAAGCTGAATAACAATGCAGAGCTGAGCGCGGGAGATAGGACGGAATATCAGAAGCTGCTCTCGCGAGCCTACGGCAGCCTAACGACGCTCAACGTATTGTTTTCTGATGAAGACGATCGCTTCGAGGGCATGAAAGGCCAGGAATGAATGGCGGCGAGGCGGAAGTATCAGATTATGTTTGCGCCATTGGGATGTTTGGCGCTGTTGCGCTGGGGCTTGTGGCGGTGACCGGCTGCAACGCATACACGGCGGGAGCGCCACGCGGCGAAGTCGACGTCATCGCTCATCGTGGCGCCAGCTCCTATGCGCCGGAAAACACGTTGGCGGCCTTCGAACTGGCGATAAAAATGAAGGCCCACTGGTTCGAACTGGATTGTACGCTTACCAAGGACGGGGAAGTACTCGTCATTCATGACGACGACTTGAAACGCACAACGGACAGCGAGGGCATGGTCGCGCAACTCTCGTTGGCCGAGGCGCGCAAGGCCGACGCGGGCTCCTGGTTCGGCGAGGCCTTCGCTTCGGAACGCTTGCCCACTCTGGGCGAAGCGCTTGATCTTGCGAAGGGCCGAATCGGCGTCTACATCGAAATCAAGGATAGCGGAAACGACGGCGCGCTTGAGGACCGGTTGCTTGCACTCGCGGAGGGAGACGCGCCTCTCCTGCCTCGTCACGAGGCGCGGATCTTCGACTTGATCGAAGAGAGTGGCTCGCGTAATCGCGAACTGACGCGCAAAGCGATAGCGAAGGTGCGGAAAAGAAACATGGCGCCACAGGTTGTCATTCAGTCGTTTTCACCCGTGGTCTGCGCGGTGGCCATTATTGAAGCGCCGGAGATCCGGACCGAGTTGGTGGCCGAGTCGGGCGACCACGATCCGAAAATGTGGCCCCGCTATCTGCGATGGGAGAAGTTGCTCGGGACCGCCGGCTTCAACGTCGAGGCCGGCCTGGCCACGGCGGAACTGGTCGAGCGCCTCCACGGCAAGGGAAAGTCCGTTGCCGTGTGGACCGTCAATAAGCCGGAAGATATGGCGCGCCTGGCCAACATGGGCGTAGATGCGATCATCACGAATAAGCCGGATGTGTGCCTGGAAACGCTGGCGGAAACAGAGCGATAGCGCTCGGCCCCGGCAAGTCGTTCGGCTAGTCCTCTTTGCCCGAATACGCGAGGACCGGCTCCCGGCCCACGGCGAAGTAATCGAAGCCAAAGATCTTCATGGATTCGGGCGAATAGACATTCCGGCCATCGAACACGACGGGGTCCTTGAGCAGCTTCTTTACGCGGTGGAAATCGGGGTTGCGGAAGTAGGACCATTCGGTGACGAGGAGCAACGCGTCGCAGCCCTCGAGCGCCTCGTAATTGCTCGAAGCGTAGAACAGGCCTTCGCGCTCGCCCAGGTACACCTTCGTCTCTTCGATGCCTTTGGGGTCGTAGGCCCGGACTCGCGCGCCCGCCTTGAGCAGCGTGTCGATGATCACCAGAGCCGGCGCCTCCCGCGTGTCGTCAGTCTCCGGCTTGAACGACAATCCCCATATCGCAAAAGTCTTTCCCGCCACCTTGCCATCGTAGTAGTCGACAACCTTTGCAACCAAAGTCCGCTTTTGATACTCGTTCACCGCTTCGATGGCGTCTAGCAGAATCGGCGTGTGCCCGGCGCCCTTCGCGGTGCTGATAAGCGCCTTCACGTCCTTCGGGAAACAAGAACCGCCGTAGCCAACCCCCGCATTGATGAACTGATAGCCAATACGGTTGTCCGCGCCGATGCCAAGCCGCACATCTTCCACATCGGCCCCCACGCGTTCGCAAATGGCGGAGACTTCATTCATAAAGGAAATCTTCGCGGCGAGCATCGAGTTCGCGGCGTATTTGGTCATCTCCGACGAGGTGGTCGTCATCGCAATGATAGGATGTCCATCGTTCGCGAAACTGTTGTACAGCTCCTTCATCAACGCCAGAGTACGCGGATCTTCGCAACCGATAACGATGCGGTCCGGGTTCATGAAGTCGTCGATGGCAGATCCTTCGCGGAGGAATTCGGGATTGGATACTACATCGAACTCGTGGTCGACACCGCGTTCGTCCAACGCCCCCTGGATCGCCTCGCGGACTTTTTCCGCTGTCCCTACGGGCACGGTCGATT
>PVBE010430067.1_pt1 | contig 23388 bp, 18 predicted proteins | sample 1631181 | NCBI WGS metagenome assembly PVBE01 (sample SAMN08397723, study PRJNA350692) | Marine metagenome, whole genome shotgun sequencing project. | isolation source: water | place: Pacific Ocean | collected 2012-04 | reverse complement strand
GCGCATCTTTTTCAACTTGAGCGAGACGTCTCGAAGACGAAGCGACAGATTTTCACACGCTGCGGAGATGAAATACGCTTGATACGCGCGGACAGACGGGAACGTGGTCGTTTTCGGGAAGTTGGCGCCGTCGTAATCGTGCGGCGGCGCCATCACGCGCGCGTCCGCCGAGAGCGGCGCGGCAGGCGCGCGGCGAGGACGCGCCGGCGGTTTCTTCACCGGCGCGACGCCGACCGGTTTTCGAGCGACGCGCGCCACGTTCGCCGCGTTATCCACGACGCGACACGCGAGAGGTTCGTCGTCGTGATCGTCGTCGAGCGACAGCTCTTTGACGGATTCAAGACCGCCGAGCTCCAACAGTGCCTTGGCGAAATCGCCCACCGGTCGTTCTACGTTCGACGCCTCCTCTTTCCCGTCCTCTCGCGTCGACGCGCGCGCGACGACTCGCGTCTCCACAGTCGTCTTCGGCTTTTTCAGCATCGGCGGCACGAACTTCTTGTGAAACGCGGGATTGACGAACCGATGTCTCTTCGCGCGCATCGCCGTCGACTCGGCGCTTCCGCCGCCGCTCGTCCCCACCTCGCCTCCATCGCGTCGTTCGCTCTCGTCCACGCGCTCGTCCAGGTACACGCCGTACTGCGCTCCCAAGGCGACGTCCGCGCCCGCCTCCATCGCCTCCACGACGTCTCGACGCAGTTTTTCGCTCGTCACCTCTCGCATCTTCGTCTCGGCGTCATCATCACCGTCGCCATCTTCCGCCTCTCCCGTCTCGTACAACGTCGCCCGGCCGCTCTCATCGACGACGAGCTCGCCGTCAAATTTTTTAGGTTTCTTTTTCCGCCGCTCTCGCGTCCACGTAACGCGCCACCGCGTCGCCATCGCGGTGTGACGACGACGGACGTTGAGTTGAGATTTCACATGGTGTGGACTTTGGAGAGGGACTCGTGACCGGTCGTGACTCGAGTGTACACATGGAACGACATATCGACGCGCACGCGCGCGGGGAGGCGGATGATGACGCCGAGCGCGAGCGCGGTGGCGCTGGATTTATTCGTCGTGTTTCTCGTCGCCGTCGTGGCGCCGTTGGGAGTGATGCTGTGTCAGAGTCGACGGGCGAGTAAACGCGCGGTGGCGTTTGGGCTCTTGGCAGCGGCGTTCGCGTACATCGCGGTGTTCGAACACGCGAGGTCGAGAGAACGGTTCGTGGCGCGGACGAGCGCGGTGATGGAGATGCGTCGAGCTCGTGGATTGGGTCAAAAGGCGACGGAGAAGGCGACGGTGGATGTGGGATCCGAGGAGGAGGAAGCGGCGGAGCCGCCGAGCGCGCGCTTCTCGTGAGCGACGTCGCGAGGTCGCGAACGCGACGAACGTCGACCGCGAGCGACCGATCGAGGCGCAGTCGTTCGTTTTAATCCAAGTGCACGCACACTTGCGCGCCCATATGCGCCGTGTCGATCGCATTCGCGACGAGCCCGTGCTCCGCGCGCGGCGCTCGCGCTCGGCGTCTCACCCAGCCCTCGCCCGTCTCGCGCGCCCGCGTCTCTCTTGTCGTCCACGCGCGCTCGACGTCCCCTCGCGCGCGCCGAACGTCGATATCACGACGCGATCCATCACTTCGCCCCGTCTCCGCGTCCTCCGTCGTCGTCATCGTCGCGCGCGCGCCCGACCCCGTCGATGGTGCCCATTTTGCCCGCATTCGCCGACGCCCTCGCGCGCGCCGTAGCTCACGACGCGCCCTCGTCGCGGACGCGAGATGCCGCACGCGCCGCCGAAACGGCCTCGCGTCGTCGATCAGCGAAGGTGCGCGCGCGTTTCCTCCGACGCACCGCGCGCGCCGAGCCTCGAATCATCCCGCGCGCGCTTGCGACCCCTCGCGATCGGCGATCCACGGGCACCCGACGAATGAGACGCGCGAGACTGACGATGACGCGCGCATCGCCTCGCGCGAGCGTTCGAACGACGCGCGTGATGGTCTTCGTGATCGTCGCGCGCGCGTCGGTCGAACGCTCGACGCGAGCACGCGCCGACGACGGCGATAGGAAGATTCTCCAGCGCACCAAGAGTTTGCTGCGATTTCTCGGGTTGGGACACATGCGAAATATGGGAGCGGATTTGCCGTATAGAAAGCGCGTCGAGTACATGCTGACGACGATATTCGGAAAGACGTTCGAGAAGACATCGCATTGGTACGGGAAACCGAACCCGGACGCGTTCTTCGCGACGGTGATGAAGATGGCGGGGGCGAAAAAGGTGAAGCTGGCGGACGGGTCGGAAATTTTCAGAATGCGGCCGGGGACGACGTCGTACGAGGTGAATCGGGGAAAGCTGAGGTCATTGGGCGTGGAGGAGGATAAATTGAGAAGATTATTCGCGAAGACGCCCGCGGCGGACACTAATCATCAGGTGAAGCCGGTCGAACCGTTGGAGGTGCCGCCGCCCGGAAAAGACTTGGAGGAGCAGGAGGAGCACTACGAGGAGGACAAGGAGGACGATGAAGAGCCCGGAGCGGTGGATGACGAAGAGGCGGCGGCCTTGATGATGGGTCTGAGCACGTCGAAGGTGTCGAATACGGAAGATTCGAGACGCACGCCGAAAAAGCGCGCGTCGGAAAATAGACAACCGAAGAAAGCCCTCGTGAAGGCAGTCAAGAGCGACATCGGCGTCAGCACGACATCTGACACTCCGATCAAGCACTCGGTGAAGCTCTCTGTGAACGAGAACCCATCGAAGAAAGTGAAGATTGAACGTAAAGAAGAACCGAAAGGCAAAGGTAAGGGAAAAGAGCCCACAGGAGATAGCGATGATGAGGGCGATGACGCCGTGCCGGTACAAGCAGTCGAAGACGACGACGATCACCACACGAAGATGATGGCTGTTGGAAGGAAAGTTAGACTCGGTCCTCGGGATCGTTCACACGTTCCTTTGCCACTGGGTGACTACGATATGACAGGAATAGGAGTGGAAGCTTTAGAAGACGAGAAGACTGCGAGCCAAGCAGAGTGGGCGAGTAAGGGCTATGAATGTTGGTTGCAGCCGAATGATGATCCTGCTGGCCCGTGCGGTGAGCACGAGGTGTGTTTGGATCATTGTTTTGAAGAGCTTTTGAACTTCCCAACACCAAATTTGATTCTTTTCGACAGGGAAGAAAAGTTTCGTCAGTCGCAGTTGATGGGGTGGGAGCGCAACCTGGACCATTTGCAAGTAGATTTGGATGGCATGGACAATTTTGGCAGAGATAAAGAGGCCAAACACATCACTGAAACGATTCAGGACCTCAAAAACTTGCTGCGTAAATTTTGCAAGGGCCGAGATTTTAGCTTGATGTAATAAGACAAATGTACAATTTCGATACAATTCTAAAACATTCTAAATTCGGCTAAAGTACTTTCTGCTTCAGATTCGGAAATCTGTGACGAGACATATATGATCGCTAGCGTATCTCACCGACGGTAATCTACCGTGACGTACCACCTCGTCAATGTTCGGACATCTCAACACACGTATCGGCTCTAATTTATCGGTGTGCCAGATGAAGTCGTTCGTTCCCGTAAACTTGGCGTGACACGTCGTGAAAGTGGGTTCACGTCCATCCACGGTGACGTATGAACTTTTCAGCTCACCCGCGAGTGCGTGATGTATAACGCACCCCCCTGACGTCCATCGCATCATTTCACGTATTTCATCAACTTCTTTTACGTTTGATGCCCGATCTGTGATGGTGAGTGGCACGTTGGTTCTGCACGGAAAAGGCGTTTGGCGATCGCCGAGCGCGAGCGCGATGCCCTGCGCGTCCCAGCCGTTTCGAAAGGCACGCATCGCCACCTCCTCCGTCTCTGAAGCTATATCTATGTCATCGCGTTCGCACTCGCGCGAATGTTCGTTTTCGTCTTTGTCGTAGTCCACGAGGGTCCCGGATAGCTCGCGTCGGCGCACAGCCGACAAGTCCAAGTGCCCATCGCGGAAAAAGTCATACAGAGGACCTGTCGGAGATATATTGAAATCTCCACATACTAAACAATGAGTGTCAAAACCACGATCGATCGATCTCTGTCGCATCTTAGCCGCGGTGGCGAGGAGCACTCGCGCTTGACCAACCTTCACGTCGCCCCTCTTCGGATTGAAGATTAAGTGGCCGTTCGCGATTACGATTCTGATGTCTTTTCGCTTTCTGTGCCTCAACGTCACGACGCACGCCGCGTTATCCCCCAACCCGTGATTCGCGAAACTCACATTCTCCGAAGACTCGCACTCGAACACGTCGCTTCGATAAAATATCGCGCACCCATCTCGTTTCTCCGCCGACGCTCGCTCGGCGAACGCGCCTCGCGAGTACGACAACCCGTCCAGCGTCCGTCGCATCGTCCTCCACGTCTCCTCCTCGTACTCCTGCACGCACAGGACGTCTGTGGCGAGTATCTTCAACTCGGCCGCGAGCGTTTTCGAGCGCGAGGACCACTCCAGGCGGTGCGTCGCGACTCGATAGAGCGAGCGCCGAAGTTCGCTGGCGTAACCGCACGCGAGCGTGTTGTACGACGCGACGCGGAACTCGACGGCATCGCGAGACGGCGCGGACCGTTTACGCGACGAGGCGTGCGCCCACGTTCGCGCGCGCACGCCCAGACGGGCGTTACGCTCGGCCTCACTCTCCGGCATGTGGCGCTCAAGTGAAAAAGTGCACGAGGAAAGAATTGACTGTGCGCGAGGCGGAACGCTGCACGCGCGCTTCCACGAATGGAAAGAGCGAACGCACGCGAACGCGTCTCGCGAATTAATGTTGCAAAGAGACTGCCAACCAGGAGATAGACTTTAAGCTCAGGGATGGTAATTAATCTTTGCGTTTGATCGCGAAATCGAGGCGCGGCGCTGTGTGGACGACGACGGCGATTTGGAATCTCGAGAGAATCGTATTACGTAGAAATCTAGTCCGCCTCGGAAGGCTTGGCCCCGCGAAGACGACCAGTACGGCGGGCGGCGATGAGACCGACCTTGGCACCAGCCGAACGATCGCGACGGATCGTAGAGGCGTGACCAATGTGCTGGTGGTTACCACCCCCGTGAGGGTGCTCAACCGGGTTCATAGCCACACCACGCACCTTCGGCCAGCTGTTGCGCTTAACCTTGTACTTGTGGTAGCTGGCACCAGCCTTAAGCATCGGCTTGTCGCAACGACCACCACCCGCGACTTGACCGACCGTCGCGCGGCAACCAGACGGAATCGTCTTCTTCGCGCCAGACGGGAGCTTGATACGGGAGAAGCCCGTGTCAAGGTTGTGGGAGATCAAGATGCAGTACTCACCGGACGCCTTGGCCAAGGTACCGCGGTCACCGAGCTTGGACTCGACGTTGCAAATGATCGTACCCTCCGGCATGGAGCTGAGCGGCAAAACGTTACCGATCGCCAATTGCGCCTTCTTACCGGCGTACACGAATTGACCGGTGTACGTACCTTCCGCCGCGATGAAGAGCTCCTTTTGGAGGCCGTAACGCTTGGTGTGACGGAAAGTCATCTGTTTCGAGGAAAAAACACGTCAAAGTCAGTCTCTGTCGCGCGTTCGTGTCCATTTCCCGCGCGTTCGAGCGATGTGGACGGACGAAGAGCTCCGCGAACCGCGAGCGTCGCGGCGCGCAAAGCCCTACTCCCCACTCGAGACCAACATCCACATCATCATCGTCATCGACCTCTCGGTTGTCGCGCGAGCGATAAAAACGCACCTTGGCCAACGGAGCACCTCTACCCGGGTCGTGGATGATATCCGTCACCACACCCTTCACATAGCCGTGACGTTCGGCAAAGTCCTGCGTCGATTAAAAAATCACGCGGGGTCAGTCTCTAGGTCTTTGCATCCATCCCACGACGGCGACATCCATCCCTCGAAGACGCCCCGCGCACGCCGTGATCCGCGCGCGAATGAGATCAACATCTCAAAAACATTCACATCCACCGCACGCGCGTCTCCTCGTTCCATCTCCATCGTCGCATCACCGACGACCGTCCACGAGACCCCGCGCCCCATGGCGATCCGAAACCGCGCGCCCTCGTCGCGTTCGACCGTCACGCACCTGTTGACGGTGCTTCGCCGCGCCCTTGCGGGTGTGCGTGTGGGAGGTAAAAATCGACCCCTTGCCCTTACGGCAACCTCGGATAACGCGACCCATGTCTCGCGCGTCGCAAAGAGGCGGCACGAGTCGCCCGCGCGCGCGGCTCCACGCAGCCTCGACCTCGACCGACCGCCGGGCCTCCGACCGGCGTGATGTATTTATTTTTTCCCGTACTGAGCGCACGTGTACCTCCATCCGTACGCGCCCGCCTCCACGTGTCCGATCACCTAGGGTCTACGAAACCACGCATTGTACATCCGTCGAACACCGTCGAGCACGACCGCACGGGTTCCACACATACATAAAAATCGGACAGTCGGTCGGAGTCGACCGTTGCGTCGTCGCGTCGGTCGATGTCCCCACGCCGAGACGCGCGACGAGCGAGCGAGCGAGCGAGCGCGCGGACGCGATCGTGGACGCGACCGCGGAGGGTGACGCGCGCGTTATTTATTCGCGCGACGAGCGAGTGCGCGAGGGAGGGAGCGAGTCGCGCGGACGTGCGCTCGTGAAAGGGGAGAGACGCGCGCGCGGGACGACCGAGGGGACGACCGAGGGGGACGAGCGCGCGAGGGCGAGAGGAGGGCGCGAGCGGGGCGATATGGTGGCGACGAGACGGGCGGTGAGAGCGCGAGAGGCGATGAGCGACGCGGGAGAGGCGGAGGAGGCGGAGGAAACGTCGCCGGTGAGGTCGATGCGGGAGGATGACGAAGACGACGGCGACGAGGGCGCGCGAGGGGACGAGACGGCGACGGAGAGCGGGACGCCCGTGGTGTCGGCGCACGATGATTTTGACGACGTCAATGACGCGTGGGGGTCCATCGGTGAGAGTCCGACGATCGCGCCGATGTCTCAGACGCCTCCGATGCGAGTGTGCGCGAGAGTCGCGGCCATCGAGGAGGCGGAGCGGCGAAACGGCGAAGGCGAAAACGACGAAGAGGATGGGTTCGTGGAGGGCATGGAGACGCCCGAACGCGACGTGACGTCCGAGCGTGATCGCGATGAAGACGAGTGTGGTGATTCGGTGAATCTCGGAGGGACTCCGGAGGGTGCGAACACGGACGACGATGAGCAGAGTCAACAAGATGCGGGAAGTCAAACGCCGCTCTTGTCTCCGACGCCGTGTTTCCGACACAGTAACGTCGAGCCGAGAAGCGCGATGAAGCAAGAAGAGCTTTGGCTCTCTTCGCCGATGATCGCGCCGCTCGCGGCGAACTCGAATCCTCTCGGTGCTTCGATCGATGCTCGTCCGGCGACTCCCGCTCAGCCGAGCACGACGAAACGCGCGGCGATGAGAATGTCTTTGCCCGCCAACGTGATGCCGATGACGCCCATTCCGATCTCGCGTCAGATTCTTGAACGAATCGAATGTTTAGGCCCGTCGTTGAACATCGTACAGCGGTCCATGCTCGTTGTCGGTATTTTGCTGGACTTTTACTCCAAGACGCAGTTGATTCGCGAACTTATTCGTTTTGCGCGTCAAGGCTTGTGGGTCTGGTTCACGATGGTTTTGATGTTTTTCATCTTCTCGGCGTCGTGTATTACGGGATATTGGGTTCTTCACTACCCGATGCCGAAAAAACCGGCTGAAATAAAGAAGGATCAAAAGGTTTTCGGATTCAGCAAGTACGACTTCAAAGTCGTCGTCAGACGAGTGGGCGCCGTGTGCGCGACGCTCCAACTCGGCACGGCGTTCGCCGCGTGGAGGGCGCTTCGTACCAACGACGTGCGAGCTAGAAAAGCTGAAATGGACCTTCGAGGCATGCAGCTCGTCGATACCATCTTCTTGACGTTGCCCATGGCGACGCTTCAAGCGTACATTGGGATGGCGTGTTCCTCGCCAGACACCGTGTGCATGGGACGTGAAGGCTTCGATAGTCTCCTCTTCTTCGCCGTCGCCGGTTCCATTACGTCCGGTACTTTGTGTTTCACTTCCTTGGACTTGCACGAGAAGCCACCGAAGTACAACTGGAGCGAATACTGGCAGAATCACAAGGCGCACCTTTCTGAAATGATGACAAAGGCGTGCTATCGCTTCTTTGAGCTTTCCGCGCGCGTGTGCACGCTCGGTCTCTTTGCGGCTGTCACGGGCCCGTATGTTATCATCGTGTTCGTTTTGCACGCGTGCATCATACTCGGGTTGCTGAAAGTGCGTCTTCCGGGTGTGTACGACCGGAAAGTATGGGAAAAGTTTTGCGAGTTGCGAGAGTTTACGATTTTTGGACGCAAGTGGCATTTGCCCGTACTGGACGACATCAAGCTCTTGGTGGCTTGTTTGATTTGGCCGCCTTCGTGCTACGTGTCGAATGCAGCTGACCGTAAAGGCAAATTTTGGTGGCGTTCCACCTCGTGTCCTAGAAAGTCTTTCTGGTCTTTGATGCGCGAAGATGCATTGATCCCATTCGCCATCGTCGTCGGCGTCGTCGCGATTGAAGCGGGCATAATGCTCAGTATAATAGCTTTAGTCGCAAACGAACACTTTTATGGCTACTTAGCGATCGCTGTCGGTGTGAATTTCATGTGGCTGATCGGCGCGGTGAACTGGATGAGCGTTGCCGCGTTGTGGAATCCCTTCACGCCGGAAGGACCCGCATTGGGATACCCGAGCATCAGTGCCATAAACAACGCCATCGGCGGACGCCAACTCTTCGCTGGGCTCAAGAAGACGCCCACGAAGAAGACTGATCCAGAATCGTTCTTACGCTCGCCTGGTCCATTCTATCGCTCGCCACTTGAGCCAGTCGAAGAAAACAAGAGGTCAATCGATCTCGCGTTGAAAAACGCAGAAACATCGAACACTCCAGACCTCGGTTTCAAAGCGAGCCATGGTGGCTTGTCTCCTTCGTCATCTCTCGGGGTCAGGACGACTCCGGTGATGATCAAGGGCAGTCCGAAGCCTGTCGAGGTGTATGTCGATATGGGCGACGATTCAGCTGATATGAATGAGGAAGAACAGATGAATCCGATGGTGCTCGCCGCTGTCGGTGAAGAGCAAATGTTGCGTTCTAGTGCAAATTGGCGCGATGATTCCATGGACATGGATCGCACGATGTCCGGCGATATTGAAGTCGGGGAGAATTTAGATGATTTGGAAGCTGCGCGCGAAGCGCTCGATGCTGTCGCGGCGCTCAACGTGACAGAGGAATATGACGGCGACAGTCCGAACCTCATGTCCCCGGCGCCTGCGGTGTTTGACAAGGAAAACTTCAATGATACGCCTGAAATGCTGGATCGTGAAGAAGTTAGCCCGATATTAGCAAGCACTTCGCCAATGAGCGTGCGCAATTCGAGCGGATACTCGCCTCGTTAGGACTAAATTGTGAATCTTTTGCAAAAGAGTACTAAAGTTTGAACGGTACAGCTGCGTCTCGAACAATCATAGACGAAAACGCACCTTTCGCCCGCGCGGAGTCTTCTCTACCTCCAAGTTCAGCCGCTCGTATCGATGCGTCTTCAATCGCAACCGCGACGCGCCCGAGGGCGACTAATCCCGAAGCACCCGCGTACGTGGCGACCGCGCCGAGAGTCAACATCGAACCCACCGTCGCACCGGCAAGTTTGACCGCCCTCGAAGACCCCCTGCGTAGGATCGTTGTGAGCGTCGCGGCGCCCACCAGACCCGTGATGAATCTGCTTGTATAATCCACTGGTTTCACATCGGCGGGTTTCTCGTTCAAATACTCGTTAAACTTGGCGCGAGATTCCGAGCTCTCGATTTCGTCCCAGAGGTTTGAGATTCCAGAAATGTGACCCGCACCTACGACTCCAACAACGGCAGACGCGCTGGGATCTCTCTGCAAAGTCGTCGCAAGTATCAAATCACGCTCGCGAACGACCGTCTCTGCCGTCGCCCAATCCACGATGCTCATCTTCTTACCAGCTTGCCGCGGCACTCCGGGCGTAAACATTGGATTTCCCTTGAACGATTCCACCCTCACAAACTCAACCACTCGCTGCGCACACTTGCGCACCTTCATCAAATCGTCCACTCGCACCGGTAGACCTCTGAGGGACGCGTCGAGCATTTCCATGCTCGACTTTATCACCGTTTCGCTGTACTCGCATCCCGCCTTTTCCAAGACGTGCTTGAGTTTCTGCATGCCGGGAAGACCCTGTTTAAGATCGATCGACCCATCGTCTTCCATGAGATCTTCCCCCGAACGCGACATCTCATCAAATATGGTGGAACCACGCCTGACGCGCGCGTACAGCCGAGCCACCGTCGCGCGTTGATCCCTATCTCCTAGCACGACTGCGGCGCCCACCTCCTGCGCGGCCTCAACTGCAGCTACAAACTCGGAACCCGGACGACTGTCTAACACCGCCCCCACGGTCGCGTACGCGAGTGATCCCGCGACGAGGGCCAACTGACCGTTTGCCATCGTCTTCAACGCCTCATTCACCGTGGACACGCGCTTCGCCGCGTGCGCCGCGGGCCTCTCCTTGGAGGCGCTCTTCAACAAACTTCGAAGTCGCTCACCATCGAGCTCGACGACGACTAAATCCGGCTTCGTCTCCCGAATCACCCGTTTCACCTCGAGCGCGGACACCGAAGAGACGTGCGCGCTGCCCACGATGGTCACCTCGGCTCCGCTCGAGGGGTGTCTGAGCGTCTTCGCGCACTTTGGTTTGTCTTCGGGATGGTCATCCAAGCGCAAGACGCGAACGCCTCCGTGCGTCGTCTCCAGCGAGATTCCGGGTGGAAATCCATCGCTCGATGACCACGAGGAGGACGGTTCCTCGTCCGAGGACGTGCTTTGTCGGACGTCGCGCGGGCGCGCGGGACGGGGAGGCGGCATGCTGTAAAGTGACAGTTGAGCGCTCCTCTCCGCCTGGTCGCAACGACAGTGTTCAAAACTACGTGTGCGGTGAATTACAAATTAAGTGTCTATGTGTCAGTTGGAGAACGCGGGGACCCGAGGTCCACGTATGGGGTGCGCTTCTTCTGGGGTGTGAAGACACCCGCGATGGACGCCGACTCGGCGAGTCGATGCGCGAAGTCGGGAGCCTGCACGGTTTGTTGGCTCTGCGTGGTCGAATGAAGGACGCCGTGCGTGTGAAACGTCTTGAGCATCTTGACGAGAATATCGCGCTCTGTTTGAAGCTCGCTCAGGGCATTTTTCATCATCTGTCGCTCCTGTGCAAACTGAGTGGCGCTCACCGAAGCGATTGAGGCGACATTGTCCTTGGCTTTGGCCGCTTCTTCAGTCGCGTTCCGGAGCGCCTCGGCGCTCGAAGCGTCGTTTTCTTCCGCAATTTTCAACTTTTCTTCGAGACTCACCAGACGTTCATTCGCGACGCGCAGAGATTCTTCTAGATCCAATTTTTCTGTCTCTGTCTCTTTGTGGCGTTCGCTGATGGCGGTGAGCTCCGCTTGAAGGGTCTCCATGCTCGCGGCCTCGTTGGTCGAACGACTGAGCGCCTCATTCGTGAGACGCAACTCTTCTTGCATCACAGCGTTACGAGTCTCCGCGGCCTCAAGACTCGCCTTGAGTGATTCCAAGTCCATCGACAAGGATGCACTGTGCGACTCGCTCTTCTCCGTAACCAGTCGAAGCTCCTCCTTCGCGTGGTGAAGACTTTCCTCAAGCTTTGTCTGCATCTCCGTTCTCGCAGCGTCTGCACTCTCTTCCAACGATTCCAAAGCGTGAACTTTATGTCCCAACTCACCCTGTAGCGTAGCAACCTCCGCTCGAATGGATTCAAGCTCGGACTGCAGCGTGCTCACCTGAGACTCCAACGCCTCCTTCGACGCCTGGAGCTCCTGCACCTCGGCGCTCGACGAAGACTGCGCCTGCGTCAAAGCCGCGCTCTGTGACTCGAGCTCAGACTGCAGCGTGCTCACCTGAGACTCCAACGCCTCCTTCGACGCCTGGAGCTCCTGCACCTCGGCGCTCGACGAAGACTGCGATGCTTCGAGCGACTTACGCAAATCATTCACTTGTGACTCCAATTCACTTTCGTGCTTTTGCAGTTGAGCCACATTCTGCTCCTTTCTTTCCAGCTCCGTAGTCGTCTCGTCAAGTTCATTCTTTGCGAGTTCGAGAGTGCTCTCGAGTTCTTTCACTCTCGTGGAGGCTCCGGTCGCTTCCTCGCGCAACGTCGCCAGTTCTTCAGCAGACGGGCCGGACGCCTCTAATCTTTCGACATCGCTCGTCTTCTGAGTCACTTCGAGCTTCAGCGACGATATGATAGCTTCCAACTCCTGCACCTTTTCAGCCGACTCTGCGTTCGAAGCATTCTCCGTCTCGCCCTTCGCCAAGAGCGCCTCAAGCTCCGTGATTCGAGCCTTCAGGCTCGTCTCCGTGGCGGCCGACTTTTCCCTCTCCTCTAACAATACCTTTTCGATCGCTTTCAGGTGTTTTTCCAGATGTATCTTCTCTTTCTTCTGCTCCGCGCTCTCCTCCGGGTCCGCCCCGACGTCTTCGCGCGCCTTGGCGAGCTCTCCCTTCAAACCCTCAATCTCCGCGGTCATCTCCGTCCACGCCGCCGACGCTCGCTGACGAATCGCCTCCTTCTCTTCGCTCACCGTCTCCAACGCCGCCTTTAAACGATCGTGTTCGACCGCCATGCGCCTCATCTCCCCGTTGAGCGCCGCTTGCGCCTTCTCCAACCCGTCGGCGTGTTCCCGCGCCTCCCTCAGCGCTTCCGCGTCCGCAACGCCGCTCGTTCCCGACGCACCGAGACCATCGTCTCCTCCGGAACTCCTCGTCCTCGCTCGATCTCTCGCGCTCGCCACGCGCTGCGTTTGATTTTGCACCGCCGTGCCGATTTTCGCCTTCGCGGCGTTGAGCGCATTCTTCATCTCCCCCGCTCTCGTCGCGTCGCGCGCGTCCCTCTCGACGCGTTCGCGACCGTAGATCTACCCTCGTTCACTCGCCTCCGACCGCCGCGTCGCGCGCACCGCGCGTCGCCGTCCGACGTCGAGCGTCGCGCGCCACCTCCCATGAACAGTTTATGAGGGACTCCATGGCGAGTCATGACTCGTCGGTCCCTGCCCGCTCTTTTCAAAATCCCAACCGGGCGCCTCGACCGCGCGCGCGAGACGACGACGCGCGCGGGCGCGACGACGACGACGTCGCGCGATGAACGCGAGCGGCGTGTTTCGCATGTCCAAGAAACCCGCCGAGGAGGGCGCGCCCTCGGGCGAGGACGGTGAGGCGAAGACGATGGATGATGATGTCGTCGAGGCGACCGCGGCGTCGGGACCTGTCTCGGTCGAGGGAGGATCGCGCGCGAGGGAGGAGGACGCGCGCGAGACGGATGAAGAGCGAGATCGTAAGCGAACGAAGACGTCCGGTGACGCGTCGGAGGAGGATGATTACGAGATGAGCTCGGATGACGGGGAGGATGAGGACGAGAGCGACGACGACGAAGATTTCAAAGAGGCGACGACCCGAGGACGAAGCGCGCCGGTCGGAAACGGGGCGAAGATCGTCGATGGGAAGGTGATCGGGCGAGCGGGAGAAGAGGGTGTGGACGGTGACGCGTCGGCAAAGGTGAAGGTGTCGGCGACGGGGGCGGTGAGAGCGGATAGAAAGAGCTCGGACGACCCGACGCCGGCGCTTCTCGAGGCGTTGAGAGAGTACGTGGCTAAATGTGGTGGGGTTCTCTCCGACGATTGGACGTGTACGGCCACCATGCGCACGCAAGGGGCGAGTGCGGGGTCTTATGACGCGCTGTATTGGTCGCCGGACGGTGATAGGTACCGTTCGAGGTTGGAAGTCGTGCGCGCACTCGGATTGGCGCCGCAAAAGATTTTGAAGTCGGCGTCTACGAAGAAGAAACCCGCACATGTGGAACCCATCTCCCGCGAGGAAGCCGTCAAAAAGTCTAAAGAAGCAGAAAAGCCGACTGTTCCGATGGAGCTAGGCGAAAATCTCGTCGTAGTCAATCTGGGTCACGTCCCTTCTCCAGCCGACGAGTTTCACGACGACGTGCACATTTGGCCGCTTGGGTACAAGACTGAATGGAAGAACGATTCTGGTGTCGAATTTACGAGTGAAGTCACGAACGCGTCTGACGGTGCGCCGGAATTCATCGTCACCATGGAGCGAGAGGGTGATAAAGTCACCACTTGCGCCGCATCACCGCTCGGCGCGTGGCTTGAAATGTGCGACGCCGTCGGTCCGACGATCTCCATCGGCATTGCGGATCACTTCGCCTTCGAAGATGTGCGCGTCGTTCGTGCGATAGAAACTTTACCTGGAGCCGAATCGTGCAAGAAATATCAATACGTCGAGGAGCGCGGCGGGTGGGACGATGAGCGCGTTCGTAGAGCCAAGTCGCGACTGTTCGAGTCAAAGGAAATTCTTTCTCAAATTCGCGCCGTGACAAAGGACAAAAGTGAGAAGGTTGCACAAAACAGATTAGAGAAGTGCGTTACGAAGATGATTGATCGACTCATATCTCGCGTCGACACCGCCGCGACGAGAGAAAAGCATAGAAAAGAGCGACTGGAGGCGAAGAAGGCACTCGCAGACCAGGCGAAGAAACATCGAGATTCATTGAAAGAGGCGGCCAAGGCTGAAAAGGAAGCCGCGAGAGAGGCTGCGAAAATGCAGAGAGAAGCACAAAGGGAAGCCGACAAGATCGCAAAAGAGGCGGCAAAGGCGAAGGCTGCGATTGAACGCGAAGCTCAAAAGGAAATCAACAAGGCGAGGCGCGCCAAGGAGGCTGAGGAGAAAAAGAAGCGCGACGCTGAGCACGCGCAACGCATGGCTGAAGTCGAGAAGAAGCAGAAAGTATGGTTGACCGGTATGGAAGAGCGTGAGTCTGATAGCGCGGATACGTCTTACTCTCCACCAGTCATGACGCCAAATCTCAAGATTGAGCCAGAGTTTACGGAACATTCTGAGACGGCTGATCTGATGGAAATCTGGATGTTTCTCGATCGATTCAAGCGAGAGCTTTTCGGTGCTAAGGCTGATTTCGAGTCACCACCGACTGTCCAGGCGTTGGCGAGAGTCTTGACCAACCCGAAGGAGTGCGAAGAAATCTTATCTGCTTTACACTTGGCTCTCATTTCTCCGTGCATCGCCGACGCAGCCGCGTCAACTGACAAATCAAGCTCAAATGCGCTGAAGCTTTTGCCTGATGAGACATCACACAGTTCAGAAACTCGTGGAGTGTGGCAAGAAGTCGTGCGTCGGTTTTTGTACGCCTCTTCCATCATCTATGACATGCCCACTTACGAACCATTTTTGAAGGATGCTCCGCCAATCCTTCCTGAGGCTGCTGATGTCTTCGTGCGACACATGTGCACCGGTAATGCAGGTTTTGATCCCATTTCTTACGAAGAAGGTGCACCGTGGATGGGTCATACGGTTGAGAAATACAGTGCTCGCGTGGCGCCAACTCTCTGCGCGTCGATCGACGCCGAATCTTTGGCTGCCGCTGAAATTGAACTGTATACATTTGGTTCTGGCGCCACCGATGATCCCACATCACGAGTCGTCGAGTCTCGCCGTCAAAAGGCTTGTGCTGCCGTCAAGGATGCGCAGTCTTCTCAAACCATCACCGCAGTTCGAGGTGCTTTGAGAAACATGGCGTGCATGCACTCTATGAATCAAGTTTGTCGTAGAGGTGATGCGGCGGCGGTGAAGGGCCAGTGTCCCAGAGGTCTTGATCTCCGCTTATTTGACGCGCGTCTCGAAGCTGGAGTCTACGCGGCAGCCGCACATTCGACGACCGTCGATAATGAAATGCATGATCTCATCCGCGCCGACGCGATGGAAGTCGCCGAGACGGTTTCCAGTCTCACGAATGGCAACGGTCCAAAGGCGAAGAGAGAATTGATCGCAGCCATCGATGCGGCCCTCAGACAAACCAAGGAGGTCGCTGAAGATTTACCGAAAACGCCGTGGGATGAAGGATGCGCAGTCTGCGGTTTAGACGTTGTCGCCGGCACAGTTCTGCTGTGTGATTCTTGCGACGACGAGTATCACACAAAGTGCCTCGATCCGCCTTTGTCTGCGGAGCCAGAGGGTGAATGGTTTTGTCCAAAGTGCGTGCGAAAGAGTGGAGACAATACTTCACCGAATTTGCACGCGTGCAAGTCATTTCAAGGGACGAAGCTTGAAAAGGCGTCCACCGGAGAGACCATCGCCGTCAAAGACGCCACCGCGGAGGAGGTTGACGACGACGACGATGACGGAGCGGTGTGCGCCGGTGGTTGCCGGGGATCCTTGGCGAGACGATTGCGCTCGTTATCGCGCGCCTTGGAGTCTGTGGGATTCGAAGGTTTATCGACTCAGACGCGCGTCACATTGATGCGAACTCTGATGACTCTCGCCTTGGATTCCGTCGCCTTGCGCACATCTCTCGATAACGGAGTCAACTTGGCAAACGAAGTCAAGAAGGACATCAGGCACCACATCAAGGCGTGGAGCGAGTACCGTTTGGATCGCGAAGACGGCAAAGGAGAGGCTCGCGACGCAGAGGAGGCAAAGGCTGCCGAGCAGGCAAAGGCTGCCGAGCAGGCGAACGCGGACCGAATGGACGTGGATGGGGCGAACGAAGCCGACGGCAAGGAGAAAAAAGTAGTCAAGTCTGAGGAGGAGAAGAAGGAGAAAAAGGCCAAGGCGTCTCAAGGGAAGCAAAAGATTCCGACGGAGGAAGAAATCGCTCAAGCTCGCGTGAGATGGCAAAGCAAGTGGCACGAAGTTGAGAAACCTCTGCTGTGCACCGCGCCGCGTCTGAGCGCGCTCGGAACGGACCGACACGAACAGAAATACTGGGCCGTCGGTAATTGGGGTGAGGTCATCGTACAGGCGGCGAAGGGTGATGATCATCGAATCGAACCGAGCTACGGCGTGTTGACGCTGGAGGACACGAAAGCTTTGATCGGAAAAATCAATCCGAAAGGAAAGCGAGAAGGTGACCTGTGGCGTTCCTTGCAACGAAGATTCGGCGCCGATCCCGAAGCTTTCCAGGATGTGAATCCTGTCCCAGAACGTCCCGACGACTCCGAATGGGGAAAGAGTGACTTGAGCGGTGATAGTGAGGGCCTTGCGCGCGTTCGTACAACCTTCTTGACTTTGGAGAATGAAATCCCGGACGTCGCGTTCCACAAAACACTTGGAAGCGAGTCTCGGCGAACGATGTGGCGTAACCTCGCCGCTTCGGCGCAAACGCTCCCTTCCCTCGCTGCGGCCATCATCGTTTTCGAACGAGCCATAGAGAGCGATTGGTTACAACCCGGATGGTTGTCGTGGAGCTGGATCTCACCCCTCTTGCGATGCGCTCAGGGCAACCCCGCCGAAGAAACTAGTCATGCTCGCAGTTTGCGTTTGCATCTCATCGCACTTCGACGCGCGTTTAAGTGGAACAAGGCGACGCGAGTTTCCGAACGACTCATCAACGCGGAACCAGACGTTGAACTTCCGAGATCGGCCAGAACGAGGAGAAAGCCGGTCATCGAAAGCGAAAGTGGCTCCGACGACGAGTACGAATCCATTTTCTCAGATTCGGATGAAGTGATCCCGAAGAACACGGCTCGCGATCGAAAGTTCCGTCTGTGAACATAGGCAAAGAAAAGAGTGACGGGGACCGCGTTCGTTGTTGTGATTGGAGGAAATGAATGAAGTTGTTGCGCACTACAGTAGATTTAGTGGAATGAATCGTGACGTGGTCTCGGGTTTTCATTCCTAAAGTACTGCCTCTCTCCGTGGACAAAATCGACAAAAGCGCTCTTCGTTGTAATACATGCGTTGGCATCTTCGGCGTTCTCTCTCCGTTTTCTCCGTTTCGCGCGAGCAAGAGATTCGAAGGCTTTTAGAAGAGCGCGTTGCCAGAGAGAGTCTCAATAACGATAAGCGACGCGCACCCGACCATCGCGGCTCTACCGTTCAGCTGCTCGACTTCCGGCGAGAAGACATCCTTCACCGCCAACCATGGCGGGCACCCGCGGAAGACAAAGTCCCATTCCTTGCTTTCCGCCATCTTGAAAGGGTTCGCCTCGTAACCCTCGTTCGAGCTGAACGCCGGGAAGAGAGACGCCAAGCTCCACACGAAGATGGTGTGCGCGAGTTCTCCAAAGTTGTTTGCAGCCTGCGAGGTGAAGGATTCGCCCGTCGTGATTTCGCCGCCGAGGGCAAGAACGAAACCGATCATGGCGAGACGTCCGTTGATGACTTCCGGCGCCCAACCCTCAAACGCGAGGATTTCTTGCGGCGTTTGCACCTTGGCGTTGATCGAGAACGCCGGGAACACGACCTCGTCCACGACGTGCACGACGACGTTACCGCCGCACGCCGCCTTATCCGCCTCTGTCACCTTCACGCCGTCCACCTTCACGTCACCACCGACCTCAACCTTCATCGAGCGTCCGTTCAGAGTCGCCACGCTCCCACTCTTCAAATCGCTCGACTTCACCGCGCCCGCCACGACGTGATACTGCAATATCTCGCCCAAGTTTTCGCGAGTCGCCAGTTCCTCAAACGCCACCGCCCTTTCCTTCGCCGCCGCGTCGAACGCCGCGTCCGTCGGCGCGAACACCGTCAACGGCGCGTCCGCGCTCGCGTTCGTCAGCGCTTCCGTGAGCTCCGCCGCCTCGAGCGCGGCCCGGAGCTTGGAGAACCGCGCCTCACCGAGCGCTCCCAGGTCCCCGGCCGAGGTCGTCGACGTCGGCGCGTCCGCCTCGGCGACGGCGCCGACGAGTCCTCGCCGACGCGGCGTCGTCGGCGCGCGAGCGCGGCGCGTCGGCGCGCGCGCGCTGAGGGTGACGTTCGTTCGCGTGATCGATCGCGCGGCGAGCATGGCGGGCGCGCGCGGAGATCTGCCGATGGATGGAGGATTAGATGGATGCGTGAGATTTCAGCCCTCGCGAGGCGACGAGACGGGCGAGAGCGAACGAGAAACGCGCGAGAGCGGAGCGGAGGGATGGGTAAAACGAAGTGAATGGGATGATAAAATAACGTTACACGGTGCGCGCGCTCAGCAGCAGCCGCCGGATGATTGCGGCGCGCTGGTGTCGATGGAGACGGTGTCCGGAAGGTAGATGTCCTCCTCCTTCTCTTCGTTTTGCACGGCGAATCTCGCCACGGCCTCGAACGCGGCGCCGACGTTGATGTCTTCCTTGGCGCTGCACTCGAAGTGAAGTAAACCACCCTTGGACGTGCACCACGACTTTGCCTTCTTCTCGCTGATCACTCTCTTTTGTTTGCCTTCTTCGTCGACGTCGATTTTGTTGCCGACGATGACGACGGGAAACGTATCCGGATTACTCGGCGACGCTTGCACGAGGAATTCGTTGCGCCAGTTTTCCAACGATTCGAACGATTTCGCCGAATTCACGTCGTACACGCACATGACGCAATCCGCTCCGCGATAAAACGACACCCCGAGCGACTGGAAGCGCTCCTGGCCCGCCGTGTCCCAAATTTGCAGCGTCACCACCGTATCGTCGATGACGATCTCCTTCGTCATGAAATCCGCCCCGATCGTCGCCTTGTACTGTTTAGAAAATTTGTTGTTCACGTATTGCGACATCAGGGACGTTTTACCAACCCTACGAGCGACGTTGATTCGTCGTCAGTCTCTCGAATGCGAAATCTCTCCCCGCGGCGCCGGCGTGCGAACGCGCGCGCTCGTACCCCGAGTCTCCTAAGATGATCACTTTGAGCAGCGTGCGCTGTGGTTGAGGAAAATCGCGATTCACGCGTCGTCGTCAGTCTCTCGCCGTCGCGCGCGCGGTCTCGCCTCGCCGCGATGCGAGTCGCCGGAGTCTTCTCAACAACACCAATTCCATCGGCGATCCATCCACCCGTCTCGCGCCGTCGTCGTCGCGCGCGACGCGCGAGCGCGTCTACGCGTCGTCGCGCGCACCTTTTTCGTCGACATGGTTCGCGCTCGCGTGCACCTCGCGACGACGCTCCTCGATGTGAGGTCTCGATGTGAATGAACGGATTACCGATCGAGACGACCACCCGAAGCGCGCGGAACGGGCGCGAGAGAGCGCGACGCGCGATGACGCCGTCGCGCGCGTCGATGCGGCCGGAGGCGTCGATGACGGAGACGCCGTCGTCGCCGTCGATCGGGGAGACGGTGTCGGACGCGGTGCAGGAGGTGTACGCGGCGTGCGCGGCGCTGCGAGAGAACGTCTCGAGTCTGAGCTCGCGAGACCTTCGGTCGGCGCTGGCGGCGATAGAGGCGTCGTCGCGGGCGATTCGCGACGGGAAGGGAGCGAACGTCTCTCGAGACGCGCTCGAACGGCTCGCAGGGGTGGTGAAGGGGACGATCGAGATCGGTGAGCGGGCGGTGTGGGAGAACTCGGGCGCGAGCGCCAAGCACGACAAGGAGAGCGAGGTGTTGTCGCGAATGGACGCGTGGGCGGAGAAGACGGAGAGCGAGACGGAAGAGAAACGAACCCGATCGACGTCGATCGGTCGCTCTTCTTGGCTCGAGATCGACGCGGAGAGAGCGCAAGAGGACGCGCGGCGGGCGACGACGCTCGCGACGCTCGAACGACAGTTTCCAGAGCGCGGTGGACGACGTCACGGCGTGTTGGTGGGTCGAGATGACGACGGTGACTCTCGAGAGATGGCGCGAAAGAAACGCGAGGAGGTTTTGCTGCAAATCGATTCAACGTTGGCCTCGATCGCCGATCCCACGGTGGTCGCCTCGAACGTGGGCGACGGCTCGGCGGCGGCGTGCGTGACGCCCGTCGTCAGTTGGTTTCAAAGTCAATCCATCTTTTTACGCGCCGGCATCGCCTTTGTCATCGCGTGCACGATCGTCGCGGTCGTTCTCATAGAATATTTAGCGGAGGAGGCGACATCGGGCGATGGATTTTTTCTCGCAGAGGCTGGAAGGGCGACGCGTCTCGACGCCTCGCCGCCGGGGGCGCTCGACGAGTAGACGGGACGTCGCCGCGACCACTAGAGATAGCATTAGCGTAGCGCGTGTACATAGATGACGAAAAGGAACACAAACGCGGCACGAAAACACCGATTCATCTTTCGCGGCGTCGAGCGCGCGCGCGCGCGAGGCTAACCGAACGATTAAAGAAGCTTCATTTTTTGCAATCACAAATCGCTTACTCCTCTGACTAATAAAAGAACCAACGATTCGATCTCATACAGCAAGTGGCTCTGTTGCTACCTGACACTTATCGCGGGGAGACGGTGATTTCGCTCTCCGGCGCCGTGAGAGTACCGTTCTTGAGCTCAAGGCCCGCGAGGAGCGGCCACGCACCCGCTTGGAACATGACACCGAGCGCCGCCGGGACGTCGATGATGATTTCACCTTCAGTCGGCTTCGCGGTGTCCTTGTTCATTTGAACGTAGGAGCGGCCCGCATAGCCGATCCAGCCCGCCACGTAGAGGAAACCCAAGCCCGGCACAGCGAACTCGCCGAGGTGCTCGGTGTTACCGTCAACAATCAAGTGCGGGAGACCATCCTTGCCGCAGAGGAGACCGGCTTCGCCGTAGTTCGCGAAGCGCGTCTTCGTCTTTTCAATCGTCGCGTTGAGGGCGAGCGCCGGCGCGGATTCCGAGTCGTACTTCTTAAGACGCTTCTTGAGCGCCTTGATTTCCGCCTTTTCACGCTTCGCGAAAGCCTTGGAGGTCTTGCACGGCGTCAAACCAGCGTACGGTTGCACATCGCGCGCGAACGCCTCCTCGACGGCGACCAACGGGGACGCGGCGACGGCCGCCGCGACGGCCGCCGCGGCGGCTTTGCGCGTCGCGTCCGCCGCGGAGCAGTGCGCCGCCGTCTTCACCGCGCGCGTGTTCACGCGCGCGGTTTGCTTGAGACCAGAAACGGTCACCTTGCTGGAAAGCTGAGCCTACACGCGCGCACAAAAATTCAAAAAACATCCCTCGTCAGTCATTCGTCCCGCCTTCGCGCGTCCCGCGCGTCCCCGATCCCTCGCCGCGTCTCTCTCTCGCGCGCGTCTCCTCGCCCCCCCTCCCCGACCGAACGCGTCCACGACCGACCCCCCCACGCATCGTTCGTCCATTCCCCCCTCGCGCGACCACCCCCCCCGGTCCTCGCGTCTCGGCGTCGTCGACCCGAGAGGCGTCGTCGACCCGCGATCGGGACCGAACCACATCTCGTGACCCCCCGCCCCGTTTGCAGACGACGATGACGATGGCGATCCGATCGACGCGTCGATCGCGTCGATCCGCGCGCATCGATCGCGACCGCGCGGATCGACGCGATCGATCGACGCGATCGTCCTCCACCGATCGATCGTCCACCGATCGATCGTCTTCAAACGGCCCCGTCGTTCGTCATCCATCACCCATCGCGTCCACGCGCGCGTCCACGCCCATCGCGCCCGATCGATCGATCCATCATCATCCATCGTCACCGCGCGCGTCGTCGCCCGCGACGACGACGACGACGAGAGCCACGCGCGCGCGCGCGACCGGATGCCATCATCACCCCTCGTCGTCCACGCGCACCACCACCCTCGTCGTCGTCCCCCTACCCCCCGCGCGCGCGTCGTCGTCGTCGCCCGCGATCGCGCGCGTCCATCGATCGTCGCGCGCGCACCTGAGCGAGAGCGTTCATCGAAAGCGTCGCGATGTACCGCGGCGATCCGATCGCGCGGACGCGGGGGATGCGACGCCGACGGGCGATGGCTGTGGGTTGGGTATATACTCTCGGTCGAATGGAACGTAGTGTGTGTATCGCGAAGACGATCGAGGGGTATTTTTTTATTGATCCGGGTCGGCCGGGAAGATCGCGCGCGATTCGTGCGGTGGATTGGATTCGTGCGTGGATTCGGTCGTGGGTGAGAGAAGTGGGTATAAAAAGTGTGTAGTGTGTGGAATGGGAAAGGTATCGAGATTCGTGTGTGTGGGTATGGTGTGTCGGACCGATGGAATCGTTCGTGGGCGGTCGGTCGGTCGGTCGGTCGGTCGGTCGGTCGGCCGCGACGGGGGCGGTCGGTCGGACGCGCGCGCGATGGGATGGGACGGGACGGGACGGGGCGCGGATCGATTCGACGTCGCGCGCGAGGGGAGCGACGTGGGTGGAGACGGTGACGGGGGGGACGGATGGGTGGAGGATTCGCGTCGTCGGTCCTCGATCGGGCGAACGCGCGCGAGTCGGCGGTGATGATCGAGAAGATGGTGGCGATCGCCGCGCGCGCGCTCGAGGCGAGGCGACGAGAGACCGCGGGCGGCGGCGAGGGGACGACGCGCGAGTGCGAGTACGAGTATCGAGCGAGCGCGAGAGAGATGGAGGATGAGGATCGGGAGTGGTGTTTCGACGTGACCAAGGGGAACATGATGGAGGTGTACGAGCGGACGTGGGGATGGGACGCGACGGAGAAGAGGAGAG
>PVBE011733112.1_pt1 | contig 23390 bp, 20 predicted proteins | sample 1631181 | NCBI WGS metagenome assembly PVBE01 (sample SAMN08397723, study PRJNA350692) | Marine metagenome, whole genome shotgun sequencing project. | isolation source: water | place: Pacific Ocean | collected 2012-04 | reverse complement strand
TGGCAATGAGGAATTTGTGAGTCCTGCTGATACCTACGTCCTTCCGTGCGTTCCCCTGCGGGAGTTGGTTCTGTTCCCTCACGTAACCACACCCATATTCGTGGCAAGAGGCCGGGCGCTGGCGACTGTGGAGTCCCTTCCTCCTTCCGCGACTCGGCTGCTTCTTGTCGCGCAGCGCGACCCGCGGGATGAGGATCCCGAGACTGAGGATCTTCATCAGATTGGGACCGAAGCCGAAATTCTCCAGGTGCTGCGCCTAAGCGACGGAACCATCAAAGTGTTGGTCGAGGGTTTGTCCCGGGCGAATGTGAAGGAATTCTATATCGAGGGGGAATCGCTGTGGGCCGAGGTGGTATCCGCCGAAGAATCCGGTGAAGTCACCCTGAACCTGGAAGCGCGCTGCCGGGGTCTTCTTTCCCTTTTCGAGGATTATCTTCGGGTTAACCAGCGGATTCCGCACGAGATATATGCGGCGATAGAATGCCTGGAAAATCCATCGGCGATTGCCGATGCGATTTCGGCCAACCTTCCGATCAACCAGTCGGAAAGGCAGCAGTTGCTCGAAACCATCGATCCGGAAGATCGAATCGATGCGCTCTCATCGCTTATTGACCGGGAGATCGAGTTGCTGAAGGTTGAACGCAAGGTCCGCTCCAGGGCCAGACGGCAGATGAACAAGAATCAAAAAGAATTTTACCTCTCCGAGCAACTCAAGGCGATTCAAAAAGAACTCGGAGAGTCGGACGGCATGATGGGCGACAGCGAAGAACTTCGCCAAAAGGCTAAGGAACTCCGCCTCCCCAGGGAAGTCGCCGAGAAAGTTGAAAAAGAGATCGGTCGCCTCGACATGATGACGCCATTATCACCGGAAGCATCGGTGGTCAGAACCTATGTGGAATGGCTGCTGGACGTCCCTTGGTCAAAGAAAACCCGTGATCGGAACGACTTGGAGCAGGCCTGGAAAATTCTCGAGAGCGATCACTTCGGCCTCAGGAAAGTGAAGGAAAGAATTCTCGAGCATTTGGCGGTCAAGATATTGAACAAAGGAATCCGAGGGCCGATTTTATGCTTTGTCGGGCCTCCGGGTGTCGGTAAAACATCGTTGGGCAGGAGCGTCGCCAACGCGCTCGGGAGGAAATTCATTCGCGTTTCGCTTGGGGGCGTTCGAGACGAGGCCGAGATCAGAGGGCACAGGAGAACGTATATAGGCGCTCTGCCGGGCAGGATCGTCCAGTCGATGAAAAAGGCGGGAACGCGCAATCCGGTTTTTTTGCTGGATGAAATCGACAAAATGGGGGCCGATTTCAGGGGTGACCCTGCGTCGGCTTTGCTCGAAACTCTCGACCCCGAGCAGAACAAGAATTTCAACGATCATTATCTCGAGGTGGACTACGATCTGAGTCAGGTTTTTTTCATAACGACGGCCAATTCGACTGATGCCATTACTCCCGCTCTCCTCGACCGGATGGAGGTGATAAATCTACCCGGTTATACGGACGAGGAGAAAATTGAAATCGCCAAGCGCTTCTTGGTTCCAAAACAACGCGAGGAACACGGTCTCGGTGAGGAGAACATCGAAATTCCGGATGACACGATACCCCGGATTATAAACGAATATACGCGTGAATCCGGAGTCCGGAATCTGGAGCGAGAGCTTGGGAGCCTTTGCAGGAAGGTGGCGCGGAAATTAGTTGCGGAAAAAGGCGCGAGAGCTAAAAACCGCAAAGGGAAAAAAGCGGGCGTTGCGGATCGGAGGATATCCATCCGGGTTACGCCTGGTTCTCTTGAGAAGTATCTGGGGGTGCGCCGCTATACGCTCGACCGGCCCGAATCCAGAGCGGGCTTGGGTGTGGCGACCGGCTTGGCCTGGACGCCGATGGGAGGAGTGCTTCTCCCGATGGAGGTCAGTGTTTTTGCCGGAAAGGGCGGTCTGATCCTGACCGGAAAGTTGGGTGATGTGATGAAAGAGAGTGCGCGGGCCGCCATTTCATGGCTTCGGTCGCGGACGAAGGAATTGGGGATTCCGGGAAATTTCTTCGAGAAGAAAGATATACATATCCACTTTCCCGAAGGAGCGATACCCAAGGATGGACCTTCCGCGGGAATCACCATGGGTGTCGCCCTGGCCAGCGCCTTAAGCGGCAGAAAAGTCCGCCACGATGTCGCGATGAGCGGAGAGGTCACTCTTCGGGGGCGGGTTCTCACTATTGGCGGCGTGAAGGAGAAACTTCTCGCCGCGCGGCGGGGCGGAATTCCGAAGGTAATCCTCCCGAGGGAAAACGAAAAAGATGTAATTGAACTGGAGGAGGAGACCCCGCTGGGACTCTATATTCATTACGTCGAAAATATTGACGATGTGGTGGAGATTTGCCTGCTTCCGAAAACGAGGAATAAAAACGCCTCTGCGTCCAAGGCGGCGGTGAAAAAGAAGGGATTGACCCGCTCGCTCGGGGCCGATACGAAAAGGCGGCCCGCTTCGGTTCCCAAAACGCCTCAAGTCGGGGGCAAGAAGCGGGGCGGCGCCATCGCCCGGCGATCCGGGTAATCCGGCTGGGTTTGAGGGCCGGGATTCAAGGCCGAGGCTAAGGCCCGGTCGATAGACGGAGCGCCTCAATGAATAGGTGAAAACACGCATTGACAATGATTGCGGCGCTTTTTTATGATTCGTAAATACTGGTTCATAGGCGCGTAGCTCAGGGGGAGAGCGCTTGCTTGACACGCAAGAGGTCGGCGGTTCAAAACCGCCCGCGCCTACCAAGACATTTGTTTTGAAAAGAAGAATCTGAGAAGGTTTTCTTGTGTGTTCACTTTTGTTTTTATGTAGAGGAGTTTTTGGCGTAGCCACTAAAATATGGTTGTTCGATCTGAATTGAAAAATCCGCCTAAAAATGCCGCCGCTCTCAGGATCGACGGAATAATGGTCGATCTGGATAGCGTCCCGCCTTCAGGCGCAGCGGTCGAGTATGTGACGCTGGATTCCCAAGAGGGGCTGGAGATTCTGCGTCATAGCACTGCCCACCTCATGGCGCAGGCGATTCTGGAGCTTTTCCCGGGTGCTCAACTCACCATCGGGCCTCCCATCGATAGCGGTTTCTACTATGACATTGATTTAGATCGCTCGTTTGTTCCCGAAGACCTCAAGGAAATCGAAAAGCGCATGTCGAAGCTCGCCAAACGCGGTTTTCCGATTGAGCGAGACGAAATTGATCGCACCGATGCCCTCAAATTGTTCGAGGAGCGCGGCGAATCCTATAAAATTGAAATGATCAACGAACTTCCGGCCGGAGAGACGATTTCCATCTACCGCCAAGGGGATTTCGTCGATTTGTGCCGCGGCCCCCATATGTCCTCCACGTCGAAGTTAAAGCATTTCAGGCTGCTCAGCGTCGCCGGGGCCTATTGGCGGGGCGATGAAAAAAACAAGATGCTCCAGCGCATTTACGGGACCTCGTACCCGGGCCGTGAAGACCTCGAAGAACATCTCAAAAGGCTCGAGGAGGCGAAGGCGCGCGATCACCGCGTGTTGGGAAAACAGCTTGGGCTCTTTTTGGTCGACGAAAACGCGGGGCCGGGGCTGATCTACTGGCAGCCCAAGGGCAACATCGTCAGGAAGGTTATAGAGCGTTTTTGGGACGACGAGCACATCAAGCGCGAATACCAGCTTGTGACCATTCCTCATATTGCCCGCGACGAGTTGTTCAAGATTTCGGGGCATTATGATTTTTACAGGGAAAATATGTATGTCCTGAACATCGACGAGCAGGAGTACGTGCTCAAACCCATGAATTGCCCGGGCCATATCCTCATCTATCAGGAGGATACGCGCAGCTACCGCGACCTGCCCTACCGGTTGGCGGAGATGGGGACGGTTTACCGCTACGAGCGAAGCGGGGTGTTGCACGGGATGCTCCGGGTCCGGGGTTTCACCCAAGACGACGCGCACATATTCTGCACCCCCGAGCAAGCGGAAGACGAAGTCATCGACGTCATCGACCTGGCCCGGTTCATGCTGGAGACTTTCGGCTACGAGAAGTTCGAAATCGAACTTTCGGTGCACGACCCCGAAAATTTCAACAAATACGCGGGTACCCGGGAGGATTGGGCCGCCTCGGAGGAGGCCCTGAAGCGGGCGCTCGAGACCCGGGAGATTCCCTATAAGCGCATCGAGGGTGAAGCAGCCTTTTATGGTCCTAAAATCGATATCAAAATGTTCGATGCCCTCGGGCGGGGATGGCAGGGCCCTACGATTCAGTTCGATTTCAACCTTCCGAAGAGGTTCAATCTCAGGTACGTCGGGTCGGACGGAGAACGCCATTTGGTCGTGATGATTCACCGGACGGTGCTCGGATCGATGGAGCGTTTTGTCGGAGGACTGATCGAGCACTATGCGGGCGCGTTTCCCACCTGGCTTGCGCCCGTTCAGGCTAAGATAATGACGATTACCGACGCTCAGATTCCATTTGGAAAAAAGGTGGCGCAAAACCTTCGCGACGCCGGTTACCGTGTCGAGTCGGATTTCCGCAACGAAAAGATAGGGAAAAAAATAAGGGAAGCCCAGTTGGCGAAGGTTCCCTATATGCTGGTCATCGGGGCCCGGGAAATGGAATCGGGTCAGGTTGCGCTGCGCGTCCGCGGTAAAGGGGATGTTGGAGTCCTGGCCTTGGAGGAAGTTATGAGTCAAATTCGTTCGGATGTTGAATCCCGAGCCTTCTCTCCTGGAGAAAATTAATATGGTGCTTCGCTCGCGAGGAAGGGATATTCGCCCGACGGTCACAGGGCCGCGTATCAACCATGACATTCGCGTTCCTCAGGTGAGAGTGATCGACGAGAAAGGTGAGCAAATGGGAATCCTCTCGGTTGACGATGCCGTGCAGGCGGCCGAGGACCGCGATCTCGACCTTGTCGAAGTCGCTCCGAACTCCGAACCCCCCGTATGTAAAATAATGGATTACGGCCGCTATAAATATACGCAACAGAAAAAAGGGAAAGAGGCCAAGAAGCGGCAAAAAATTGTCGAGCTCAAGGAAGTAAAGATGCGAATCAAAATAGACGAGCACGACTATGAATTCAAGAAAAATCATGCCGAACGCTTCTTGCTTGACGGAAACAAGGCGAAGGTGACGATCATGTTCAGGGGGCGGGAGGTGACCCATCCCGATTTGGGCAGGAAAATTCTGGACCGCGTGGCGAACGATCTCATGGAGATTGGCACTGTCGAGCAGAGGCCCCTGCTTGAAGGCCGTAACATGACCATGGTTTTGGCTCCCAATAAAGCGGCGGCGAAGCTCAAGGCCGCTGGCGCAGCCAAGGGAAAGTCTGATAAAACCTCGCGCGTGACCGAAGAGGAAGGGACTCTGAAGGCGCCTTTGGCCGAGAGCCTCAAAGAGGAGGCTGACGGGGCCGCAGTGCCCGCCGAGGAGCCTCAAGAGCAAGAAAAAGAAGAAAAAACCGAGGAAGGGACAGATAATGCCGAAGCTTAAAACCAATAGAGGCGCCGCAAAGCGCTTTAAGGTGACGGGAAGCGGTAAGATCAAGCGGAATAATTCGCATCGCCGCCATATCCTCACCAAGAAGACCACTAAGCACAAGCGGGAAATGCGCCACAGTTCACTGGTGTCGGACGCCGATCTCCCCCTTGTCAGGCGGTTGCTCCCGAATCGCTAGGTCAACGTATCTTAATTTAAATCAATAGCTTGCGATGCAATCATCCCGGTTCGTGGGGGTAAAAGGGACTGGCTCCACGAAGGCTTGCAGAAGGTTTGGGCAACGGGTATATTCCGGCGCGTTGAAATTGGTCCCCGGGGAAGGCTTTTTTTTGAGCGTGGCCGGATTTTCTTTGAGTAGGCCCTGCTTTTTGATTTGAATGAGGAATCGACGGTATGCCCCGTTCAACAGGAGCTCCGGCCCATCGGGCGCGCAAAAAACGGTTGCTGAAAGTGGCCAGGGGGAATCGCGGGGCGCGATCGAAACGCTATCGTTCGGCTAATGAAACCGTTCTCCGTGCGATGGCGTACGCCTACCGTGACCGCCGAAATCGAAAGCGGGAATTTCGCCGGCTCTGGACCGTGCGCATCAACGCCGCCGTCCGCGAGTTGGGGATGAACTACAGCCGGTTTATCGACGGTCTCAACAAGGCGGGGGTCGAAGTGAACCGGAAGATTCTGGCCGAACTGGCTGTGTCCGATCCGCCCGCGTTTTCAAAGCTCGTGGAGATCGCCCGGACAGCCGCTTAGGGATCTGTGAACCCGGAATTATCAGGCTCCGTCCGGAAGGGCGGAGCCTTTTTTGCAGGTGCATGAGGTTCGGATATGACGAGTGTTAACGATCTCCATGAGCTCGCCCGCGAAGCTCTCGTCTCCATCTTGCAGGTTTCTGACGAGGCACAGGCCGAGGAAATCAGGCTCCGCTACCTCGGGCGCAAGGGCGGGGTCCTGACCGAGGTTACCAAGGGCCTTAAGGATCTTTCCCAGGAAGAAAAGCGGATCGTCGGTCCCGTGGCCAACCGCTTGAAATGGCTGATTGAAAAAACCCTGGCGGCGCACAAACGAGGGGACGCCCCGGGCGTACAGGAGGCGGTTCAATCGCAAATCGAGCAAAAAGACGGGAAATCGTTTTTGTTCGGTTTGGTCGAAATTCCCGAGGGCGTTTTAAGTTTCCAGGATAAAGGAGCAGATTCGAATTCGAGGATTGATCTGACCGTGCCGGGGCGTTATCCGCCCCTCGGGCACAAACACCCCATCGTCCAGACGATGGAGGATATTATCGATGTCCTGACCCGGCTGGGCTATTCGATTGCCGAGGGCCCGGAGATCGAACTGGACAGTTACAATTTCGAAGCCCTGAATATTCCCAAGGATCATCCCGCCCGCGATATGCAGGATACGTTTTATGTCTCCGACGACGTTCTTTTGCGTACGCACACCTCTCCTGTTCAAATCCGAATAATGGAAAAACAGCAACCCCCGGTGAAGATCATCGCTCCGGGTAAGGTGTTTCGCTGCGATGCGGACGTCACTCACTCTCCGATGTTTCATCAAATCGAAGGTCTCTATGTGGACGAGGGTCTTTCTTTCGCCGACCTGAAGGGAACCCTCGAAACCTTCGTACATGAGATATTCGGTCCCGAGTTCCGAATTCGCCTGAGGCCGAGTTTTTTCCCGTTCACCGAGCCGAGCGCCGAAGTGGACATCGCCTGCGACCACTTGGCGGGAGGCGAGTGGCTCGAGGTCCTCGGGGCGGGCATGGTCGATCCGGCGGTTTTCGAGGCCGTGGGCTACGATCCCGAAAAGTGGAGCGGTTTCGCATGGGGTCTGGGTGTAGAGCGTGTGGCGATGCTCCGCTACGGAATAAATGACATTCGCATGTTTTTTGAAAACGATATTCGAATGCTCCAGCAGTTCTAGCCGCCGGGCAATGAGGGCCCGGGCTGTTCCTCGAATCGAGAACCCGAAAGAGAGAAAATGCGCATCAGTCTGGAATGGCTTGCGGAGTATGTGGACATCGACCTGGCGGACCCGGCGCTTCCGGAGCGCCTCGCTCTTGGGGTTTTGATGAGCGGCCTCGAGGCCGAAGTCATCAACCGGCCGGACGAGTGGATGGGTCGCCTCCTCGTGGCCGAGGTACTTTCCGCCGAAAAACACCCAAACGCGGATAAACTCACAATTTGCCGGGTTCACGACGGCACCGAGGAGCGCGGGATTGTCTGCGGGGCGCCCAATGTCGACGCGGGCCAGAAGGTGGTTCTCGCTCCTCCCGGCGCGACGTTGCCGGGCGGTATGGAGATCAAGGTTGCCCGGATTCGCGGGGAGGAGAGCCAGGGAATGCTCTGCTCGGAGCGTGAACTGGGAATCGGGCACGATCACTCGGGAATTATCGTCCTGGACCCGGATTTGGGGACTGGAGAGCCCGCCGCGCCGGTCCTGGGGCTCGATGACGTCATATTCGAGATCACCGTCACACCGAACCGGGGAGATTGTCTTTCGGTGCTGGGCGTGGCCAGGGAGGTGGCGGCCCTCTTTGATAGTCCCCTGAAAATTCCCGTCCCGGATTTGGAAGAAGAGACCGGCGAGGCGGTCGATTCGCTCTGCGGCGTGGAAATTCTCGATCCGGATAAATGTCCGCGGTATATGGCCCGGGTTATCAGGGGGGTCCGGATTGGCCCCTCTCCGGGATGGATGCAACGCCGTCTCCGCGCAGCCGGCATGCGCCCTATCAACAACATTGTCGATATCACGAACTACGTCATGCTCTCGCTGGGCCAGCCTCTTCATGGTTTTGATTTAGACAAGCTGGCGGAGAGGAGAATCGTCGTTCGCCGGTGGCGCCGGGAGGACGGTCCCTTCACAACGCTGGACGGGCAGGAGAGAAAAGTTACGGAGGATGATCTCATGATTTGCGACGCCGGGCGGCCGGTGGCCATCGGCGGAGTCATGGGGGGTTCGAATTCCGAAATCAGTGATGCGACCGGGGATATCTTGCTCGAAAGCGCTTATTTCTCGCCCTCGACCATCAGGAGCACGCGAAGGAGGCTGAACATCAGCACCGAGGCTTCGTTCCGCTTCGAGCGCGGGGTTGACCCCTCGGGGACCCTCCGGGCGGCCGATTGGGCGGCGCATCTCATTCGGCAATACGGCGACGGACGAATCGCGGAAGGGGCGGTGGATGTCCATCCGGCTCCGGCGGCGCCCGTTCGCCTGGGCTTGCGCCCGGAGCGGGTATCGAAAATTCTGGGCGCTGAAATCGAGACTCCTGAAATCCGCCGCAATCTTGAGTCCATCGGGATGTCTGTCCTCGACTCGGAAAACGGCCGCATCGAGGTCGAGGTGCCTGTTTTCAGGCACGATATTGATCGGGAAATTGACCTGATCGAAGAGGTGGCCCGCCGGTGGGGATATGAAAATTTCCCCTCCTCTCTGCCCGCCACCGCCTCACCGCCCGCCCTGCCGCCGTCTCCGAGAAGACTCGAAAAGGAGATTCGGGAGGCGATGATATCTGCTGGATTCACCGAGGCTTTGAACTACAGCTTTGTCGGGCGCTCCGACTTGGAGAGGTTGGGCAATGCCGGCGAGGATGTGGTTCCCCTTCAAAATCCCCTGAGCGCCGAGATGGATTTGATGCGGACGACCCTGCTGGCCGGTCTCATTGAAAACGCATCGATGAATCTGAATCGCGGGGCGGGGGATTTGAGATTATTCGAAATTGGCCGGACTTTTCACCGGAATCCGGATGAAAAATTACCCAATGAGGTGCGGCGCATCGCCGCATTGGTCTCGGACGTTTCGCCCGATGTGTTGTGGCCCGAAGGACGATCCCCGGGGGGGGAGGAGGCCCTACCTGCCCGGCTTTTCGATCTGAAAGGCGCCCTGGAGCGGATGGGGCGCCAGATTCGGCTGCCCGATTTCCGGTTTGCTCCGGTTGAGGGCGAAATCTCCCCCCTCGACCCGAATGAGGCTGCCTGGGTGATGAGCGGAGAGCACCGGTTCGGCACGATTGGGGGCCTCAACAAGACTGTCCTTGAGGCATGGGGGGTCAGGCAACGTCTTTTTGTTTTTGAATTGGATATCGAAACTCTGGGCCGTGCCGACCGCCGGCCGCAACGGCTCCAGCCGGTCCCCCGGTTTCCGGCTACCCTCCGCGCTCTGGCGATCGTGGTGGAAAACGGGGTGACAAACACCACTGTCGAGGAGCTGCTCAAACGGATTGGGGGAGAATGGCTCGAATCGGCGGCGCTTTTTGACATTTACAGGGATGCGGCCCTCATCGGGTCCGGGGAGAAGAGCCTGGCCTACTCCCTTGTTTTCAGGCGTTTGGACCGAACTTTGAACGACGAGGAGGTGGACCAGGTGTTCTGGGAAATTGTCCGGAACCTAGAGAGCCAATTGGGGGCCCGCCTCAGAAGTTGAAGGGTTTTTCTTGACGGTATCCCTCAACAGATTCTAGAATAGGAATATATCTTATTTCCCATTATCGCCCTTTGGAAAGAATCCTCTAATGGTTATCGAAAAACTCGAAACCCTTGAGACATCCTTGAAAAGCGTACTTGGGGAGTTGGGGGATCTGAGGCAATCTCGCTCGGATTTGCAATCCCAGGTTGAGCAGGCGCGTTCCGAGGCGCTTTCGGCGTCGGAGACGGTGAACGGGCGCGATGAGGAGATCGCCAAGCTCCGCGAGGAAAACACCCGTCTCCAGGACGAACGGAACGAAGTGCGTGACCGGGTGGAACGCATTCTTAATCATTTGCCTAGCGAATAGGGGACCTTTGAGAGGCTCGGTGTCCCGCCAGGAAAGGAAAGGGCAATGGCCCCGCAAAAAATCATGGTCGAAATTTTTGGACAGCTATTAAATCTCAAAAGCTCCGCCGATCCGGAATATGCGGCAAAGCTCGCCGAGTTCGTGGATGGGCAGGTTCGAAAGGTGGCGAGTCAGAGCAATGATCCGCTCAAAGTCGCTCTCCTGGCGTCGATGAACATTGCGAATGAGCTTTTTGAGGAGAGAAAGGCCCAGGAAGAATCCGATAATGCGCTGTCCCAGAGGGCCGATTCCCTTATCGAAATGCTTGAAAAGGCTATTTAATACCCTGCCCCCGTTTCCCCGGTAAGTACCCAACCCCCCGGTTTGATGGCATACTATGTGCCGGTATGCGTTTTGCCCTGCGGTGTACGTGATGTTGATGGGCATTTTGACCCAGTATCTTTGATCCGGGAGCCTTCCCCTGCGGTGGTGAGCTACTCCTCGCGAGTCAGCCTAAAGTTGCGGGCTCGGCGCCCACCTAGCAAATGCTGGGGATCGAACGCTCTCGGCACACGGCATTCCTGCGGGGCATTTAGATTCCCTCCTGCGCCTCACATGAATTCAAGGTGGGGCGGGGGGCGGGATTGTCCATCGATTCAGATGGACTTTTGGAGATGAAATTGGAGGGGTTTCCCAGGGAAGATCGCCAGGCACTGAAGAAGCGTTGGCGGAGAAAAACGAGCGGTTTGCGCCGCTCACTCACTCAGGAAGATCACCGGAGGTGGAGTCAACTAACGTGCAGCCGGCTGGATGGGCTGCTCGCTACGCTGGGTGCGAGATCAATCGGCGTATATGCGCCGGTAAAGGGAGAAGTAGATCTTGCCGGGCTCTGGGAGGGTGAAAAGCCCAGGGCCAGAAGTTTTTATTTCCCGCGCATTTCGGAAAACCACATGACTTTTCATGTGGCCGTGAATCCCGGCGAGGATCTGAGGCCGGGGGCACTCGGAATACCCGCCCCACCTTCTTGTGCTCCTTTCGAATCTCCATCCGCGCTTGAAGTAGTTCTGGTGCCCGGACTGGCATTTGATGTGTTCGGCGGTCGTGTTGGCTTCGGGGCGGGATTTTATGATCGCATGTTCGGACCGTTGAAAGCTCGCCCCTGGCTCGTTGGTGTCGGGTTTATGTTTCAACTGGAGTGGGACGTCCCCCTCCCGGTGGAATCATATGATGTTTTGATGGATTGGGTTGTCACTAATCGGGAGTGTGTACGATGCCTCCCGTGTTCCTATACCTAGGAGTACTTCAATGAACGCCATTTCGATAGTGGAACTCACAGCGGGAGCTGTTGGAGCAGTAATAGCGGCCCTGGTTGTGTTCTTTTTTGTGAAGAAAAGAACAGCCGCGGAAATCGCCCGGACCCAATCCGGGTTTGATGAGCAAATCAGACAAATCGAAGCCGCATCCGAAAAAGAATTGGCGCGCGGCCTGAAGGAAGCTGAAGTCGCGCAAAAAGCCGAACTTATCCGGCAGCGGGAAGATTTGGAGCGCCAAAACGAATCCCGGATGGAGGAAGTGCAAAGGGTAGAGCAACGCATCAACCAGCGGGAGGAGACCCTCGATAAGCGCAGGGAATCGCTCGATTCGAAGGAAGGCGCTCTGGAGCGGCGCGAGGAGCGCCTGGGAGAAAGAGAAGAAAAGATCAAGAAAGAAGAGGAGCAGTATAAAGAGCTTCAGGACGAGGCAGTCCGCAAGCTTGAGGAAGTCGCCGGAATGACCTCAGAATTAGCCAAAAAAAAGCTCATGGACAAGTTTCTCGAGGAGGCCAGGCAAGATGTCGCCGCCGAGATTCAGCGCATGGAACAAAAGGCCAAGGAAAATGTCCAGAGCGATGCCGTAAAAGCCGTGGCGCTGGCCGTCGAGCGGTATTCCAACGATCACATCGCCGAGAGCGTGGTGAGTGTGCTGGACCTTCCCTCAGACGAAATGAAAGGCCGGATCATCGGCCGGGAGGGCCGCAATATCAGGGCGCTCGAGATGGCCACCGGCGTCGACGTTATTATCGACGATACGCCCGAGGCGGTTGTGATTTCCTGTTTTGACAACGTGCGCCGGGAAACGGCGAGGCTTTCACTGGAGTCCCTGATCCTGGACGGGAGAATCCATCCGGGCCGGATAGAGGATGTTGTCAAGAAAAACAAGAAGGAAATCGAGAACAGGATCAGGGAAGCGGGGGAGCAAGCCGTCTTCGAGATGGGACTGGAGGGAATCCACCCGGATCTCGTGAGACTGGTGGGGCGCCTTCATTACCGGACCAGTTACCGCCAAAACGCCCTGAAGCATTCCCTTGAGGTGGCGCATTTATCCGGAATGCTGGCATCCGAACTGCGAATCGATCCGACGATGGCGAAGAGGGCCGGTTTGCTCCACGATATCGGCAAGGCGTCCACGCATGAAATCGAGGGTTCTCATGTCCAGATAGGCATGGATATCTGCAAGCGCTACAACGAGACACCCGAGGTGATTAACGCCATTGCCTCTCACCATGAGGATGAAGAGGCGAACTGTATCGAATCGGTTCTGGTGAAGGCGGCGGATACACTGTCCGCGGCTCGCCCCGGCGCCCGGCGGGAAATGGTCCAGAGTTATATCAAGCGGCTCGAAGCGCTTGAGAGCATCGCTGAATCCTTCAAGGGCGTTGAAAAATGCTATGCCATCCAGGCGGGGCGGGAGATTCGGGTGGCCGTTACGCCGGACGAGATCACCGATGCCCAGGCTTCTTTCCTGGCGCGGGATATCGCCAAGCGTATCGAGGAGGAAAGGACATATCCGGGCGAAATTCTGGTTACGGTGATTCGGGAGACTCGCCACACCGCAACGGCACGGTAAGTCAGACGTGAAAATTCTTTTCATCGGGGATATAACGGGCAAAGTGGGCCGGAGGATGTTGGCGGCCCACCTTCCGGCGCTTATCGAGGAGCATCGGACGAGCCTGTGCATCGTCAACGGAGAAAACGCCGCAGGCGGATTCGGCATATCGATTGAAAATGCCGAGGAGTTTTTCCAGTCCGGGGCGGACGTTCTCACATCCGGAAATCACATCTGGAATCGCAAGGAAGCCAGGGAATTCATGCTCCGCGAGCCCCGTCTCCTTCGGCCCGCGAATTATCCTTCGAGTACACCGGGAGCGGGTCTTTTCGTGGTCAAGGCGCCCGAAGGTCCCGTAGCGGTCGTTAACCTGATGGGGCGGGTCTTCATGCCTCCGGTGGAATGTCCGTTTCGGGAGGCCGACAGGCTGATTGACGAGCTCGATTCCGATATACGGATGATATTTGTCGATTTTCATGCCGAGGCCACGAGTGAAAAAGTCGCGTTGGGATGGCATCTGGACGGTAGGGTCAGCGCGGTTGTAGGAACGCATACCCACATCCAGACAGCGGACGAAAGGGTGCTTCCGGGTGGTACGGCCTATCTTTCCGATGCTGGCATGACGGGTCCCGTTGATTCGGTCATTGGCATCAAAATATCGCTCGCCGTCGGAAAATTTCTTACGGGCGTTCCTTGCCGGTTCGAGGTTTCCGGAGGAAAAGGCCAGATAAACGGAGTCGTTGTGGAAGTCAATCCCGAAAACGGGCGCGCGTTATCCATCGAAAGAATTTCGATTCAGGAAACCGGTTCCTGAAAAAATGCCGGTCTAAAAAATCCAAATCAGGGATGACCGTTTTTCGGTGAGAACTGCCTGAGTCGGTCCATTCGTTTTTCCTTTTTTCGTGTTTCTTCGATAATCCGGACGAGTTCGGCCAGTCGTTCGCTCGTGGATTTCGATTCGAGGAGGACTTGTTTGTCCTCCAGTTCCGGGCGCAGTGATGCGCCGGCCCAAAAAGACAATCTCTTCGGGTCGTTTTGAATGTCATCTGAAATTGGGCCCGCATCTTTTCGGTGTTCCGGCAGAAAGGCCAGAATTTTTTTCGTCAGTATGGCGGAAGGGGCATCCTCCGGCCGGTCATCGAAAAATTCAACATCGGCTGTCAGATAGGGCCGATCATCGTTGGTGTGGAGAATACGGAACCTGCCCTCTCCCCGTGTGAGAATATTCATCCGGCCGTCCGGGAATTCCTCCATGACCTTGACGATTCGCGCCGAGCAGCCGAAGTTTCGAACGCCTTTCTCATCGGCAAGCACAACGCCGAAGGGGCGATCTTCCTCGCGGCATTGTCCGATCATCAGCTTGTAGCGCTCCTCAAAAATATGAAGAGGAAGGAACTCCCCGGGCAGGAGGACGACTCGCAACGGAAATAGTGGAAGAAAATTGGTGTCCATGGGGGTATTTTATCCCGAACCCATTGAATTTAAAATTGTTTTTTGACTTCCGCCCCCCTCCGGAACTGGCAGGGGGTGGGGGAGTGTGATATTTTTTCCAGAGGGGAAATTTCTTTCCTGGAAGCTAGATAATGCGTTTTCCGCGGTTTTTCGGGTGAATCCAGTCAGAGGGCGGCATTGTGGTTGAGCCGGGCGCAAGTCAACGAGATCGCCCTTGGAGGGGGAACGGTGCGGTTGAAGCTCATGGGCCGGAGAGGTGGGAGGGCATGTCCTCCTCGCCGGAATTTTCCATGAAACCGTTTTACGGCCCGGCGGATATTTCCGCGGATGCCTGCGCCGGTGACGAAGCGCCCGGCGCCTTTCCGTTCGTCCGGGGAATTTACCCCGGTATGTACCGGCGGCGTTTTTGGACCATGAGGCAGTACGCCGGTTTCGGCACGGCACATGAAACCAACAAGCGGTTTCATTATCTGCTCTCCCAGGGGCAGATGGGGCTGTCGGTGGCCTTCGATTTGCCCACTCAAATCGGCTTTGACGCCGATCACTCCCTTTCTTATGGAGAGGTGGGCAAGGTTGGCGTATCCATCTGCTCGCTCGAGGACATGGAATCCCTCCTCGAGGGGTTGCCGCTCGATAAAATATCCACATCGATGACCATAAACGCCACGGCGCCGATCCTGTTGTGCCTCTATCTGGCGGTCGCGGAGAAAAGAGGAACTCCCGCCGAGGCTCTTAGGGGGACTATCCAAAACGATACTCTCAAGGAGTACGTCGCCCGGGGAACCTATATCTTTCCTCTCTCACCGAGTATTCGCCTCATCACCGACACCATTGCGTTCTGCCGGGACCGCCTTCCCAAATGGAATGCGATATCGGTTAGCGGCTATCATATACGGGAGGCGGGATCGACAGCCATCCAGGAGACAGCGTTCACCCTGGCCAACGGCGTCTCCTACGTTCAGGCGGTCGTGGACTCGGGTCTCGATGTCGATGAAATTGGCGGTCAGATTTCTTTCTTTTTCAATGTGCATAATAATTTCCTCGAGGAGATCGCCAAGTTCCGCGCCGCCCGGCGGCTATGGGCGAGAATCATGCGGGAGCGGTTCGGAGCGAAATCCGATAAAGCCTGTATGCTCCGGTTTCACGCGCAGACGGCGGGAAGTTCACTCACGGCCCAACAACCCCGGAACAATGTCGTCCGCGTGGCAATTCAAGCCATGGCGGCGGTTCTCGGCGGGGCGCAATCGCTGCATACGAACTCGATGGACGAAGCGCTCGCTCTTCCCACCGAGGAGTCCGTCAGGCTCGCTCTCAGGACCCAGCAGATTATCGCCGACGAGAGCAATTTGACCGAAACGGTGGATCCCTGCGCCGGGTCATATGCCATTGAATCGCTGACAAATGAAATCGAGCGAGAGGCTATGGATATCATTTCCCGGATCGATGAAATGGGAGGCATGCTGCAAGCCGTCGAAAAGGGCTGGGTGCAGCGCCAAATCCAGGAGAGCGCCTACCGAGCCCAGCTTGCCGTGGATGAGGGAAGGAGTGTGGTCGTGGGCGTAAACCGGTATCCGGGCGAGGAGGATATATCCATTTCCACCCTCCATGTCCGCCCCGAAGTTGAACAAGAACAAAGGAAGCGGCTTGAGGTTCTTCGGAAAAAGCGGGATTCAAGCGCAGTCTCGGCCAGTCTGGAGGCCGTCCGCGATGCGGCGCGCGGGGAGGGGAGTTTGCTCCCTCCCATACTCGAGGCGGTAAGGGTATACGCTACGGTGGGTGAGATTGCCGATGTCTTGCGCTCGGTGTTCGGTGTTTACAGGGAAAAAGTGGAAATATAGGTGTGCGTACGAGAGAGTTCGTGGTTTTGATCGCTCTCGTTGCAACGGTTTTCGGGGTGCTGATGGCGCCGAAGCTAAAAGCGGCCCAGAAGGCTCCTCATCTTCACCTGTGTAACCCCGAAGGCGGGATCCGCACCGACCGGACACCGGAGGGTTTGCGGATTCGTTATATGGACAAACGAAACCGGAAGCGGGGCCCCGATTTTGTCATGCCGGGTTGGGAGATCCGGTCCACGAATTCAAAAGGGCAAGGGGCCTGCATTGAAATTTACAAGGAAATGCCGGAACCGAGAACCGGGGTCCTGAATGAAAACCCGGAATCCGTCGAAGTCTTGAGCGCGAAGGATGAGGTAATCGTTTACGGAGGCGCGTTTCAGGATAAGGTGATTCTCCGCCGCGGTAAGCGGGTCATCGATTTGGGCGGCGAGATAATTATCGTGGAAGATACAAAAGTGTCGCGGCCTGAAAAGAAAAACCGCACAAAGCGGAAAAATTAGTGGTGGGTGCGATGTTCGCTGAAAGTCCGGGAAGGGGTTGCCGATAATGACCGGAAACGAAATCCGGAGGATGTTTTTGGATTATTTCTCCGAAAAGGACCACCGGATCGTTCGCAGTTCCCCCCTGGTTCCCCTCAACGATCCGACCCTCCTTTTCACCAATGCGGGAATGGTTCAATTCAAGGACATTTTTACGGGCCTCGAGCGCCGGGATTATCTTCGGGCGACAAGCTCCCAGAAATGCCTCCGGGTCAGCGGCAAGCATAACGATCTGGAAAATGTCGGCAGAACCGCCCGTCACCATACGTTTTTCGAGATGTTGGGGAATTTTTCTTTCGGCGATTATTTCAAGGAAAATGCGATTGAATACGCGTGGGAATTCTTTGTGGACAGGGCCGGGCTGGACGGGGCTCGGATTTGGATAACCATCTTCAACGAGGATGATGAGGCCGGGGAGTTGTGGCAGCGACTTGTCGGCGTCCCCGCCGAGCGCATTATCCGTTGCGGCGAAAAAGATAATTTCTGGGCGATGGGGGATACGGGACCCTGCGGGCCATGCTCCGAGTTAATCTACGATCAAGGCGATCATATCGCGGGAGGCCCTCCGGGCAGCGGAGAGGACGAGGAAGGTAGTAGATACCTGGAACTCTGGAATCTCGTTTTCATGCAATTCGATCGCGATAGCTCCGGCAAGATGAATCCGCTGCCCAAGCCCTCGGTGGACACCGGGATGGGACTTGAGCGTCTCACGGCCGTCCTGCAGGGAGAAAACAGTAATTATCACACAGACCTTCTAATGCCGGTAATTCGCCATGTCGAGGAGCTTTGCGGAAAATCGTATGGCGGAAAAGAGGAGAACAGCGTGGACCCGGCGGCGGACGTATCCTTCCGCGTGATCGCGGATCACATCCGCTCGGTCGCCTTCCTCGTCGCCGAAGGCGTGCTGCCGAGCAACGAGGGCCGCGGCTTCGTTCTTCGCCGGATCACCCGGCGGGCCATGCGCCATGGCCGGATGCTCGGAATCGAGGATTTCTTCCTCTACCGGGCGGCGGGTGTCGTCACGGACATGATGGGCGATGCCTTCCCCGAGCTTCGGGAGAACCTCAACTACATCGCTCGCGTGACGTTGGGTGAGGAGGAGCGCTTCGCCCATACCTTGAGCCTGGGGCAGCCTCGCATGGACGAGCTCAGCATAACGACGAAGGACGCTGGGTTATCGGTGGTGCCGGGCGAAGAGGTATTTGTCCTGCACGACACCTATGGATATCCCCGCGACCTGGCCGAAGAGACGGCGGCCATCCACGGCCTCGAGATCGACGGCGCGGCCTTCGACAGCGCCATGGAGGAGCAGCGCCAGAGCGCGCGGGCCCACTGGAAGGGCTCGGGCGAAGAAGGCGTCTCCCCGGTATGGCACGAAATCCGGGAGGCCCACGGCTCTACCCAATTTCTCGGATACTCTAAAATAGAGACCAGCTCCAAGGTCGCGGCCATCGTAATTGACAATGACCGGGCGCAGAGCGCTTCCGAGGGAGTGGAGGTGGAGGTCGTCCTCAACCGGACGCCATTCTACGCTGAGTCGGGCGGTCAGGAGGGTGACCGGGGAAGAATCACCTGGCCGGAGGGCTCGGCCGAGGTCATCGACGCGCAAAAGCCCCTGCCCGATGTCTATGTCCACAGCGTCAAGATCGAGCGCGGAACGCTGAAGACGGGCCAGGTGGTCGAGGTGGCGTTGGACGCAGAGCGGCGCGGCGACCTCCAGCTCAACCACACGGCCACCCATATCCTCCAGTTCGCCCTCCGGGAAGTCCTGGGCGATCACGTCAAACAGGCCGGCTCCCATCTCTCACGGGGTCATCTGCGGTTTGATTTTACGCACTTCGCCCAGATTACTCCCCGCGAAAAAGAGCGCATCGATGACATCGTGAACGAGCGAATTCGCGAGAACGCCCCGGTCTCCACCGAGGTCATGTCCATCGACAAGGCGCTAGAGTCGGGGGCGACGGCGCTGTTTGGCGAGCGCTATGGCGACGATGTGCGGGTGGTCTCCGTCGGAGAGTTCAGCAAGGAGCTTTGCGGGGGAACTCACACGGGGGCCGCGGGCGATATCGGACTCTTCTCGATCATCCACGAGGGCAGCGTCGCTTCGGGGGTGCGGCGCATCGAGGCGGTAACGGGCGGGAACGCCTTTGCACATGTGCGCCGGGAGCACAATCTTCTCGCCGAGATCGCGGAGATGACCAAGGCGCCGCCCTCCGAGGAGGCCGAGCGCGTCCGGCGGTTGATAGAGCAGAATCGTTCGATGGAGCGGGAATTACGCCAGATACGGGAGAAGCAATCCCGCACCGAGGTGGGTGATCTTGTAAAAGATGCCCGGGACATCGGGGGAATAAAGGTTCTGGCCATTCGAAGGGATGGGCTCGAACCCGGAAGTTTGAGGGAGCTGATTGATGCCGCAAAGGGCAAGCTCAAGAGCGGTGTGGCGGTGGTCATTTCGGCTTCGGACGGTAAGGTTTCGATCGCGGCCGGTGTTACGAAGGATTTGTCGGGACGGTATCATGCGGGAAATTTGGTAAAAGATTTGGCCGCCAGGGTGGGCGGAAAAGGGGGAGGGCGGCCGGATTTCGCCCAAGCCGGTGGCCGTGATGTCGAAAAAGTGGACGAAGCTTTGGCGGCGCTCCCGGGTATTATCGAAAAAATGGCCTAATTACCGCGCTCCCCTGTTGGGAGGGTTTTGCCTATGATTGGTGGATTGAGATTTGACTACAACACTTGATGACGCACCTGAGAACACGAAGTTTCAGAAGCGGGGAATTTTTTCTCTTGTAATCGCTCATATCGCAAACGACTCGTATTTCGGTTTTCTTCCGCCGATCCTCCCTCTTCTCGTAGTGGAAATGGATCTTTCCCTGAGCATGGCGGGCCTCTTGGCCAGCATGTTCGCGTTCTCCGGGGCCATAGGCCAGCCGCTGTTCGGCTATTTCGCGGACCGGGTCAGGAAGGGATGGCTGATTGCGCTGGGTCCCATCGGCGGTGCGTTCGTCACCCTTTTGGTATACATGCCGAACTACTCCTCGATGCTTTTGCTTATTTTCTTGGCAGGTGGGGGATCAGCCTGCTTTCATCCTGTTGCGTCGGTCATTGCGGCGCAGATTTCGGGAAAGCGAAAAGGGCTCGGTGTTTCGGTTTATGTCGCCGGTGGCCGTCTGGGCGTTGGAATCGGCGCGGCGATTTCCACCTTTCTCGTTACGACCTGGGGACTCGATGCGATTCCGATAGGGGGCCTTCTTGGTTTAGTAATTGGAATCCCATTTTTCTTCATAGCCCCGAAAATTGAAAAAACATCCTCGCCCCTGACGATGAATTTTCAGGAAACGCTCAGCTCCCTTTCCGATCTTGTTCCCCCGCTCCTGATTATGTGGCTGGTCAATTTATGCCGTACGACGGTGACGATGCTGGTTTCGACGTACATGCCGCTTTACGTTGTGAGTGCCGGAGGATCTGTGGGAGCAGGCGGGAGGTCCATTACTTTGTTTCTTTTCGCGGCGGCGATTGGAGGGATTTACGGAGGCCACCTTTCCGATCGATTGGGTAGGAGATTGGTCATGATCGGAGGGCTGTTATTCGGAATCCCGGTGCTCGGGGTCACTTTTATGGTATCCGAACCACTCCAAACTATTTTCTTGATGCTCGCCGGGGCGATTTTGTATTCTCCGATGGGTGCTTCCGTGACGTACGCCCAGGAGGTGGCTCCGGAGCACAAGGCGCTGGTTTCGGCAATGATGCTCGGTGTCGTGTGGTTCCTGGGGAGCCTGATTGCTATCAGTGTGGGCGCCCTGGGAGATGTTTGGAGTATTTTGACGGTTATGCCCGTTGCCATTGTCGCTACCGGAAGTATTGGCGTGGTTTTATCGTTTGGATTGCCAAAAGAGAACAGGGCCTGAGAGAAGAACCCGGGTAGGTGTTTTTATATAGAAGGCGAGTGCGGTGAGTCATTTCGATCAGCTTCAGGTGGAAAAGGATATCGCGGAGGAAATAGCTAATACGCTGGGGCGAATTGGCCGCCGGTTCGCCGAATATCACCGGGAAGCCTGGCAGGCAATGGGGGATTGGGAGCGGTGCCCCGAAGGCGCTTTGAATAAAAAGGACCTTGAGGAGGCGCTTCATCGGGCTCTGGATTTGGCCGAAAAAACGCGGTACCACTTGATCGTTCAGCGTGAGGCGGTAGGGTTGCGCGAACATTCGGAGGTGGCGCGAAAGTTTCCACTGCCAAGAGTGGACGGCCGCCCGCCCGCGGCGGGTGACCCTACTATCCCTCGTTTTTCTTTCGCCGGAGGATTTTTACGAGCTCGTCGTAGGAAGTTCTCTTGATGATGCTTCGAAACTGTTGCCGATATGTATTGATCAAGCTAACGCCCTTGACCACGACGTCGTAGACGCGCCATTTCCCCGCGACCTTGTGAAGCCGGTAATTGATGGCGATTTCTTTTTTTCGCTTCATGACGACAATTGTTTTTACGTTGGCGAAATCATCGTCAATGTCTTCTTTTTTGTACTTGATGACTTCGTCCGTGTAAGCCTCGATTTTTCCAACATAATTTTTTTCCATCAACACGCTGAATAAATCCACGAACTCGGTCCGCTCCTCGGCCGATCGGTTTTTCCATTGCCGGGCGAGCGATCGGCGAGACATTTCGTTGAAATCAAATTGTTCGCCAATTGCTTGGCGGAGCTTAACGCGCCTTTCGGGAATTTTTTCATCTCCCTTGAGAGCGGGATCCCGAAGGATATTCAGAACGGATTCGATTCCCATTTTGACTTGATCGGTGGCCTCGCCAGCCTTGGTTTCGCCGGCCCTGGCCTCGTCTGCCCTGGTTTCGCCGGCGAGGAGCACCACGGAAAAAGCAGCAATGGCGATGGCCAGAACTGCTAATTTGTAGGGGGAGGACTTAAGCATGGACGCTGCACCTCTTTAAGTAATTGATTATAGGTAGTTTGTACCCATAAGGTGTTCCGAGGGATAGCGCCGGAACATCGAGCCACTTAATTCTATCGGAAATAGGATGTTTTATAAATACCGGGAAACGGGCAATCTCGGAGGAGGTGATGGGCGATAATCTTGAGGCAGGGTGTCCCGAAGGCTACTTCACCTTCCCGAAAATGAAATCGCCAATGAGTTTTTCGATATCGATGGGTGGTTCGGTTTCCCTGATTTTTCCTCCAGGTTTGATAAGGGTGTCAGATCCTCCCTGGGAAATAAGAATGTACTTGTCTCCTAAAATCCCTTTTGTCCGGATGGAGGCAATCGAGTCTCTGGAGAGTTTCAAGGAATTATCAAGATGCAGGGAGACGAGAGCGTCTTCTCCAACCAGGTTGATTTTTTTGACCTGGCCGACTTTTACACCCGACATTTCAACAGATGCACCTACTCTCAGACCGGAAACGGTGGTGAACTTGGCGGTAACGCCGTATTTGCCGGTGCTTAACAGATCCAGTCCCCCAAGTTGGATAGACAAGTATCCCAGTGCGACGATCCCCGACAAAACAAAAACGCCAACGATAATTTCGATGCCCCGTTGTGACAATTTACATTCCCTCTCTTATCAGTAAAGGAGCGATGTCAGAATGTAGTCCCCAATTAGCACCAAAACCGTGGATAAAACGACAGCGCTAGTGGTGGCTTTTCCCACGCCCTCGGCTCCATGCCCACAATGGTACCCCTTGTAGCAGGAAACCCATGTCACCAGAAGTGCGAATACCAGGGATTTTATGAATCCTCCCGAGATGTCCGACATGCTTACCTGAAGTTCCATGTGGCCGAAATAGGTTCCCGAACTTAGTCCGAGAAGCTTAACGCCAACCAGATAGCCACCGAAAATTCCAACCCCGTCGAATATGGCCGTAAGAAGAGGAATCGCCAAAAAGCCACCGGCGATTCGGGGCGAAGCAAGTCTTTGAAGCGGATTCACGGCCATGCTTTTTAACGCATCGACTTGTTCGGTAATGACCATTATCCCGATTTCGGCGGCCATCGCGGACCCTGCGCGGCCCGTTACAACCAGAGCGGTTAAAACGGGGCCTAGCTCCCGAATTAAGCTTAGCGCAACGGCTGTTCCCAGCAGCCCTTCGGAGCCGAACTTCTCTAAAGTGTAGAAACCCTGAAGAGCTAATACCATCCCGGTGAAAAGAGAGGTAAGGAGGACAATAGACAGGGAGCCCACCCCGATGAAATAAATTTGCCGGATAATGAGTCTGGGCCGCCACGGCGGCCTGACAAGGAGGAAGAGTGCAGAACCAAGAAACATCGCCATTTTCCCCATTTCGGCGACGATACGAAGAGTGTGCCTCCCAAGGGAGGAAATTTTGTCGACAATGGGGGAGGCCGACGGGGATTGGGATATGGATTCTTGATTCGTCACAAGCAATAATGGCCATATGCGGCGGGTGGTCAAGCCTTAGCCTATGGCCGGTCTCCAAGGGCGGTACCTTTGGGACTACATGGGGGTTGCTG
>PVBE011289007.1_pt1 | contig 23398 bp, 23 predicted proteins | sample 1631181 | NCBI WGS metagenome assembly PVBE01 (sample SAMN08397723, study PRJNA350692) | Marine metagenome, whole genome shotgun sequencing project. | isolation source: water | place: Pacific Ocean | collected 2012-04 | reverse complement strand
GCCGACAATGCCCAGCCGCGGGTTGAAGGTCTTTGCGGCTAGCCTCTCACCATCCGGTACCACGATAGTCACCTCGGCCCTGGTGCCTGGCGGCAACAGCGCGCCCGCATCTCTAACTATCATACTGCGGGGTACAGGGTTTATAGCCCACTCCCCCGGTGGCAGGGGCAGACCAGGCCTGGTGACCCGACCCACGCCGGTCCCGCCCTTAACCTCCACCCCTTGCCCGTGTGACAGCCTTACCTCGGCATAGATTTCAGTGCCGTGAGTGACATCCGGGTCGTCTCCGGCGTCCTTGATGACACCGCAGCGGGCCAGGCCATCGCTCAGGCTCTGCCCCACAATGTTCAGGGTAAGCTTGACCCCTGAAGCGGTCTCCACCTCTACCTGCTCCGGTGTCCGGCCGGAGGTAAGCATCAGCATACACGCCTTTGCCGCCGCCTGGGCGCAGGTGCCGGTGGTGTAGCCTTTCCGCAACGGAGGCCCCGGGCTTGTGCTCAGCCTGTCTCCCTCAGCGCTCCCTGCCGGGCGAAACGCCTAAGCAGCAAGGCTGATGCCCCCCCCAGCACGGCCCAGAAGAACACCTGGCCGGACAGGGAGAGGATGCGGAATTGCCACACCAGGTTCGCCGGGGCGGTCACGGGGTCGGAATCGGCCGGCATGAGGACAAGGAGCGTGGTGGCTAGGACGCCGTAGAGCACCACCGCCACTCCCAGCCACCGCCCTTGCAATCTGGCGTGGTGCCACCGCTTGCCCAGCAGCCAGTAGACCAGTCCCGCCGCCGCCATCGCCAGCGCCGAAAGGGCTATGAAACCTAACATGAGGCCCTGGCGATAGAAGACGGTTTCCGGTTCCCCCACCCCGGGCGGGTTAGCGGGGTACTTCAGGAAGGGGATAAGGGCCACAGACCACCACATCAACCCCGCCAGCACCACCGCCCTGATATCGGGCCACCGTCCGGGCATGCGCCATCCCATTACGGTGAAGGCGACGGCAAAGATGATGCCTATCAGCAGCCCGTAAAGGGCGCTGCCTACTATCAGCATCCCTTTTTGGGTGCCGCGGGATACCATTGGGGCCTCGTGGCTGTGGGCGCCTGACTCCTCCAGGGCTATCGCCCGGTCAATGACGGGCTCTGTGAGCACAAGATGGAACAGGCCCATTACCAGTCCCGCAAGCAGGCCGGCGACGAGGGCCGCCTTCAGCACCGGTATGAGGCGCTCAGCAGGCACTAATGGCAGGGAAACCCGGCGGCATGGCGCACATCGTGGAACAGCTCGTGCAACAGGCCCTGCTGGGAGGTGGCCTGCCCGGCGAGGGCGTTGATGGCCTCACCCTGGGCTATGCCGATGAGGAACAGGCCCGCCAGGGCCGCCAGGAGAAGGGCCCAGTACCCCGGGGCCAGCCCCAGGAACCCCTTGTGCTTTGCATCTACCGCTGTGTTCACCTTTCACCTCCTTTTTAAAGTGAAGATTGGATACCACTGCTTTTGCTATGCAACGCCTCAGCATCTGCGAGCCGTAGTAGAGAGTTCATGATGGCCACCGCTACCGGGCTGCCCCCCCGTGCGCCCCTGTTGGTGATGAAGGGCACCCCCGAGCTTACCAGCCTTTCCTTGGTCTCTGCGGCATCCACGAAGCCCACGGGAACGCCGATAACCACGGCTGGGGCGGCCCTCCCTGAGGCCACCCCCTCCAGCACTTCCGCAAGGGCGGTGGGGGCGTTGCCCACCACCACCACCCCGCCGGGGTGCTCCCGGAGCATATACCGCATGGAGGCCTGGGAGCGGGTGATGCCCTGCTCCAGGGCCTTCTCCGCTACATGTGAATGGGCGATGGAGCATACCACACTGCCCCCCAGACGTTGCAGACGCCCCTGGTCAATTCCGGCCGCTACCATGTTTACATCCACCAGGATATCCGTCCCCCGCCCCAATGCGGCCAGCGCCGCCGCCACCGCCTGGGGATGAAACATCAGGCTCTGGGCAAAAGCGGGGTCTGCGGTGGCGTGGACTACCCTTCTCACCACCTGCTTCTCGCCCTCGGGAAGCTCCAGCCCCTGTAGATGGGTCTCTACAATCTCAAAACTCTCCCGTTCTATATCGGCGCCAGTAGGGGAGGGAGATACTCCGCTACCGATGGCCCTGGCCACCCTCCCCGATATCAACCGGTAGAAGCCTGAGTTCAGCAGGAGAGGCTCACTCAGGGTAAACTCAACCCCGGGATATCGCTCCAGGATGCGTCGAATCTCGGCTCCCGCATCATGGGTGTGGTGGTTACCGCTGACCAGGAACAGGGCCAGGACGAATATCTCCCGGCATCCAGCATCTATGAGCCGGCCCAGCCCGGTACCTATATCGGGCTGGGTGAGCTGAAGAAAGGCCGGCTCCAGGTGCTCGGTACCCAGGTCGGACCTCAGCCTGTGGACTAGGTCCCAGACCATCTGGTTGGCCTCGCCTCGAGCGGAGCCATGGCCTAACAGCAATACGCCCTTCAATACCCTCCTGATGTCCCCGCGCCACGCGGGGTTGCCGGAAAACAAAAAATCCCTGCCCTTTGGAGAGCGGCAGGGGACCTACTCACTGCTGCTAAACTCACAGGTCTCCTCACACTGAGGAGACCCGTAGCGCAGCTTTGGTGTCTGCACCCCTCCTCGAGGGTCATAACACGGGGGCGGCTGGCGTTCCGACTCGCCCCAACCGGCTTTTCAGCCTGAAGGGGCTCACGGCTGCGGGACAGTACCGGGTTCTCACCGGCTTCGCATTTACCCTGTTACGGGCACCGCCTCCTCTATTGCTATGTTCAGTTGGCAAGGAGTATAGCATCCGGGGGTGTTGTCTGTCAAACGACTGGGACAGTCCTTGACGCTGTGGTTTGGAACGGTTATCTTCTGAGTGCCGAGCACCCTCCGGCCGGCCCTCCGCAGGGAGTTCCGGGCACGCCGGGCGGACAGGGTGGCGGCAGCGGCGGTTTCGTTTTCGGCAGCGAGGCATAGCTTTATGACTACCACGGTCCGACGGGGTATGAACCCATATATGGTGCTGGCGCTTACCACGCTGGTGGCCTTCGTGGCCAGCGGCGTCCGCATGTCCTACGGTGTTTTTGTCGTACCCCTGAGCGATGCTTTCACCCTGAGCCGCGCGGAGGCGGCGCTGCCCCTGTCTTTGAGTATGGTGGTCTGGGGGGTAATGCAGCCCTTTACCGGTGCCTGGATGGATACCTACGGCCCCCGGAGGATTATCCTGGCCTCCCTGCTCACCATGGCCTTGGGTTTCGTGGCGGCCTCCATCGCCCAGAGCCTGTGGCTGCTTGCCATCGGCTATGCCCTGCTGGTGGGCAGTGCCTCCAGCGGGCTGGCGGTGGCCGCCTTCTCCATCCTGGTGAGCCGCTGGTTCGGGCCTGAGAAGCGGGGAAGGGCCATCGGCATCGCCCTGGCGGGGATTCCCGTGGGCAGCGTCCTCTTTGCCCCCCTCACCTCAGCCGTGGTTTACAGGGAAAGCTGGCAGACCGCCTTTCTGTTCCTGGCCGCCGTCCTTATGCTCATAGCCCTGCCGCTGTCATTTATCTTCCTGCGAGAGCCACCTTCCTCCACAGGGGCACCCAGGGCTGCCGCCGCCGGGGCGGGCTCGCTTTTCAGCCGCGAGGTGCGGTGGGCGCTGAGGACCCGGGCCTACTGGCTGCTGCTGACAGCCTACTTCGGCTGCGGCTCTACCGGGTGGTTCCTCTACGGCCACCTGCCCGCCATCGCACTGGATATGGGCCTATCCCCCCAGCAGGGGGCTACCGGCCTAGGCCTTATAGGGGTGGGAGGAGGTATGGGGGCTATATTGGGCGGCTGGGCGGCGGACCGGTTCGGACGCTACCACACTCTGGCCGGTGGCTACCTGGTGCGTGCACTGGGATTTTTCTTTCTGGTGTACGTCGTCCATGATGTCACCACCTTCTACCTCGCCAGCCTGGTGGCGGGGCTGTCCATGTTCGTCACCATCACCGTCACGCAACTGCTTATCTACGAACTCTTCGGGGCCGCGATAGCCGGCAGGATGATTGGGCTAACATTTGTGCTGCACCAGGTAGGCTCTACCATAGGGCCTTACCTGGGGGGTAGCATGTACGACGCCCTGGGAAGCTATACGGCGGCACTGCTGATTTCGGGTGGCATACTGCTGGTGTCAGCATTCCTGGGGTGGCGGCTGAAGTACGCCGCAAAAGGCCAAACTTCGGTACGCTAAGAACCGTTGCGGTGGGGCAGGGATACGATTGCGGTGCCGCGAACCGTGACCTCACCCTGGGGGTTCTCCAGCCATATCTCGCACTCCACCACCGGGCCACCCGATGTCTCCGGCTTGCCTATCACTTTACCTCTACAGACCAGCTCCTGGTTGGGGAAGTCCATGCCCAGCAAACGAATGCTCAGCTTGTGCAGTGTGCCCCGTGTCCCCATCCAGTTGGTGACCACCTCCGTCACGAAGGCGGCCTTCAGGCGGCCGTGCACCAGGGCATCGGGCACCCCTGACGCCCGTATTACCTCGGGGTCATAGTGCACCGGGTGCAGGTTTTCCGAGGCACCGGCCCAGCGCACCATCTGCATGAGTTTGGGCCGCCTGGTTACCGGAGGCAACTCCTGGCCGATAGCTACATCCTCAAAAAAAGGCTGCATGATGTCCCCGCTTAATATCCGATGAGGGTGCCCCGGCTCACCGCCACCTGCTCCCCCCGCTGGTTGGTGTGCACTCTCTCCCAAGTGACTATGAGCATCCTACCCATCCTGCCTGTGGTCTCCCTGATACTGGTAATCCTCATGGTGGAGGTAATGATATCGCCCAGGCGTATAGGGGACAGGAACTCCCACTCCCCTCCGCCATCCAGCAGTCCGATGAAGGGCGACACGATTTCCAGCTCCCCGTCCGACATCAGCCAGTTGAGGGCCGGGGGCAGGCGGGGGGACATCTTGGCTCCGGACATCATCCAGGTCAGGAGAAAGGCGGGAGGCACTTCCTCTCCCCAGCGGGGGTTGGTGTCACCGGTGGACTTGAGGATGCGTTGCATCATCCGCTGCTCTACCGCTATCACATCAGGCTCCAGCTCAACCCCTACGGAGGACTGAATCTCCGCTGTCAGCAGTGCTTGGGGTAGCATGGCCACCTCCTCATGGGAGCCGCTTTAGCTCCGTAAACCCCGGGGAGGGGTAAGCGGGTGCCCGGGCTGAGTAGTCATCCGGCCTCAGCCCCCACCGCCCGGCCGGGGCACCGGCATCGGGTCCGGCCTGTCCAGCCCCTTCTCCATCAGTATTCTCTGGTGCAGCTTTTCGAAGTCAGCGGGAGGCATATGGTCCACCTTATCGGCCCTCAGCTTCAGCTTGGCCGCCCCGGTGGAGCACCTGGGAACGCACACACCGCACCCTATGCACCACTCCTCGTCCACGGCTGCGGTCCCGTCCTCGACGGTCAGGGCAGCCACCGGGCAAATCTTCACGCAGTCGCCGCAGCCGCTGCATATCTTTTCATCGGTATCCCGCATGAAGTAGGTGGCCATGAGGACATCCCTGGGTATCTTGCGCCTCCTGATGGAGCCCACATTCCAGCAGGCGCAGCCGCAGCAGTTGCAATTATGCTTTATATCCCCAACGGCATTGTCCACAAAGTGGACCAGCCCGGCCTCCGCGCTCTCTTTTACTATTTGAAAGGCTTCCTCCCTGGTTATGGCCCTACCCAGCCCCCTCTCAATGAGGTACTCGGCCAGCTCATCGAACTTCAGGCAGTTCTCCAGGGGGTGCTCGCAGGGCCTGTCCCGCAGCACCATCATCATGCGGCACGGGCAGTGGGCCACGGCGAAGGTTTTGGCCTGCTGGAGGACCTTCTCCATGCTGTTGAAAGGAAGGACCGCCTGCATGGTGTCGTGGTCCATAGCGTCATGCGGCGGTATGTAGCGGTACGGCTTGGTCTGGCTGGCCCCCCAGGCCTCCGCCGTAACCTCGCGGCCGAAATACCTGGGTATTATGTTGGCCATATGCCTGGCGTGTGGCGTGTCCTCCCCCTTCCAGAAAAAGGTCTGGGGAAACCCGAAACCGACCTGCTGGAGGGCATATCCTTTGCCCCCCTCCTCGGTTTTACCGGAGAACAGCATTCCCCGTTCGGCAAGGCTCTCAAACATCCCGGCCAGTTTCTGCCTGGGAATGCCCGCCTGGTCTGCGATTTCATCCACCGAAACGGGCCGGAACGGGGCCACCCTGGTGGGAAGCAGCACAAGCACCTCCGCCTCCTCCGGGGTCAGATGCTCCCGCAGTATTCCTAGTAGCTCTTCCCTGTAGGGTAGGCCCATTCCCAGTGTGGACAGGTGAATTGCCAGGTCCTCATACGCATTATGCATCCCGAGCACCTCCATCGGAAGATTTGCAACCATTATTGTATCAGCCCGGTTTGTGTATTATCCACTCCTGTAAGGCCGGGAAGGGAGCGAAACTCTCGGTATAGTGCTTGGTTGCTTAAGTAAGAATAGCAATGAGATTCTCCGCTGTGCTCAGAATGACATGCGTATTTTGTCACCCTGAGCGTAGCGAAGGGTCTCATCTTACAAAACATAATAACGCTTGTTTCTGTAAGTGGTTAATGGAGTTGCGGCTGTTAGGGCTACTTGGGGCGGCGAATGCCGGGGGTGGAAAACAGGACACCCCCCATGAGCAGGACGGCCAGGCCCCCGAAGACCATCACAGTGAAGGGTGCCCCGTACCGCTCGGTGAGGGCACCGGAAACCAGGTTCCCCACCAGTAGGGTGGTCACTGCCAGCCCCCTCATCCCCATCACCCTGCCCCGCATTTCATCGGAGACGGAGGTCATCAGGAGGGTAGCCGTGGATACCATGGCGACATCCTGGAAAATCCCCCCGATGAACAGGATGCCCAGGGACAGCGGAAACCACTGGGAGAAGGAAAATACCACCAGCATCACAGGCCACATGATGTAGCCGATAATGAGCAGCCATCCCTGTCGCCGGGAGTGTCGCAGGGAGGCCAGGCCCAGGTTGCTTACCAGAGCACCGGCGGCTACGGCGGCAGTCAAGAACCCCAGCCCTACGGCCCCCACGGCCAGCACATCCCGGGCAAACATCGGCATCAGGGCGTGGGTGAGTGGAAAACCCAGCAGATTGGCCAGGGCGGCCAGCATCAGTAGCGCCCTGATGCGGGGCTCCCGCAGGAAATAGGCGAAGCCTTTGCGTAGCCCCTGCCATATTGGCTCCGCCTCACGGGCGTATGTGGTCCCCGCACGGCACAGCGCCAGCAGCACCGCCAGATTGGCCAGGTACATACCGGCTACCAGCCCGTAGGCCCCGGAGTACCCCACCAGCAGCACAAAAGAGCCCCCCAGGACCGGCCCAACTACGGCGGTGAGGTTCTGGGCGGCACGGTTCAACGCCATACCGTTAAGCAGGTCCTGGCTTCCCACAATGTCCCCCACCAGGGCGTTACGGGAAGGATAATCGAAAGCGTATGTGGTGCCAAGGGCCAGGATGGCCACAAAAAGATGCCACACCTGCAGCCATCCCAACACCATCAAGGCCAGCAGAACCAGCGCCGTGAGCGAGTTTACAGTCTGAGCGGCAAACATCAGCCGGCGGCGCTCCATACGGTCCGAGATAGCGCCCCCCAGCGGTCCCAGGCCCCAGCCCACAAAACGGAAGGAGGCGGCCAACCCCACCAGGAAGGGTGAGTTGGTCAGCTCCAGCACCAGCCACCCTAACACCACCACCTCCGTCCAGCGGGCAGCATAGAGCAGAAAGGTAGATAGCGTGAGCAGGCGGAAGTCCCGGTGTTTCAACACCCTAAGGCTGTGGAGCACCGAGCTATTGTAGCACACCATTGCCATCGCCCGGCTGGGTTGCGTTGACAGCCAGTAAAGGGAGGCTTAGAATTACAATCTTGGATATCATGGATTTGTCAGCAGGTACTTTTGCAGCTTTATTCCAACTGCCCGTTGTAAGTGAGGACATGAGCCAGGGCCTGTTTGTAACCTGGGCGGGGATGGCCGTCGTTTTCTCCGTTCTCATTGTGCTTATTCTGTTCATGATGGTATTGGGTCGTGTTTTCAAGCCGAAGCCGGAAGAGGAGTAGCACCAGTGCTCTGGGAGGAAGTCCTTAGCGGGCTGGCCAACTTCACCACCGGGCAGGCGTTGATGATGCTCATCGGCGGCGTCCTTATCTATCTGGCCATAAATAAGGGGATGGAGCCGGTGCTGCTGCTGCCCATCGGCCTCGGAATTATCCTGGCCAACATACCACTCAGCGGCGTGCACGATGAGGGTGACGGCATATTCTGGCTGTTGAAAGAGGCAGGGCTGAGAACGGAGCTTTTCCCGTTGCTCATCTTTATCGGCATCGGGGCCATGATAGACTTTGGGGCCTTGCTGGAAAGGCCCCTTACGGTGTTGTTGGGAGCCGCCGCTCAGTTCGGCATATTTGGCACCATGCTGTTGGCCCTGGCCCTGGGGTTTCCTTTGAACGAGGCCGCTTCCATCGGCATCATCGGCTCTGCGGACGGCCCGACATCCATATATGTGGCCTCCATTCTGGCCCCTGACCTGCTCGGACCGGTGGCTGTGGCAGCTTACTCCTACATGGCGCTGGTGCCCATTATCCAGCCCCCCATTATGAAGCTCCTTACCACCAATGCGGAAAGAAAGATAAGGATGAGCACCGGTGCTCGGTCCGTCTCCAAGACCACTAAAATCCTGTTCCCCCTGGCGGCGATAGTTGTCACCGGGCTGCTGGCCCCCAAGGCCACCCCCCTCATCGGCATGCTCATGTTCGGTAACCTGATGCGGGAGTCCGGCGTGGTTCCCCGCCTGGCCGGCACCGCTGAGAACGAGATGGTAAACATCGTCACCATATTGCTGGGGATAACGGTAGGCTCCACCATGACCGCTACCACATTCCTGCGCCAGGATACTATCCTTATTTTCGTGATGGGCATCCTGGCTTTCTCCATAGGTACTGCGGCGGGAGTGGTGTTCGGCAAGGTTATGTGCCACCTCTCAGGAAGGCGGGTAAACCCCCTCATCGGTGCCGCCGGGATTTCCGCCTTCCCCATGTCGGCCCGGGTTGTACAGAAGGTGGGGCTTCAGGCTGACCCCCACAACCATCTGCTGATGCATGCCGTGGGGGCCAATACGGCGGGCCAAGTGGCCTCGGCGGTGGCTGGTGGAGCCCTGCTGACCCTTGTTCTCGGCGTCCTCTAAATGGAACTGAACCAGTTTGCGGCTATAGCCATCTTTGTGGCGATGTTCGCCGTCATTGTGGGTGGCTGGGTAAACCGCACTTGGGTGGCCTTGGCCGCTGGCCTGCTCACCGCCGTCATAGTGCTGCGCAGCCCGATAACCACCTTCAACACCGTAAACTGGGAGACCATCATATTCCTGTGGGGTATGATGGTGATGGTGGCCGGCCTGGGCCTCAGCGGGTTTTTCCGCTGGCTGTGCCTGTATGTGGCCCGTCTGGCCCGCTACAATACCACCGCCATATTCATCTCCTTCATGTTCCTCTCCGGGTTCTTGGCCATGTTCATAGATAGTATTACCGTGCTGCTGTTCATGGCCGCAGTGGTGATAGAGCTTTCCTATCTGCTGGGCTTCAAGCCTATTCCCTTCATCATCGCCCTTATCTTCGCTGCCAATTCCGGTGGGGCGGCCACCATGTCTGGCGACCCCCCCAATGTCATAATCGGCACCGCCTTCGGCTACAGTTTCATGGACTTCGCCACCAACACCGGGCCTATCGCCTGGGCGGGGTTGGTAGTAGGCGCGGGCCTGCTGTACCTCACCCAGCGCCGCATGCTGGTGGCTGCCGCTCCCAAGGCGGATTACCCGGAGCCTGCCAATGCCATCGCTGACCGCCCCCTCTTCTTCAAGGGTATCGCGATATTCGCCATAATCATCGCTTTCCTGATCAGCCATCACGCTCTGGGGCAGCCCATTTATGTAGTAGGCATCACCGCAGCGTTGCTTACCTGCATGGCCACCTGGCGGCGGCTGCGCGAGGTATTCAGCGATGTGGACTGGCGCACGCTGCTCTTCTTCTTGGGCCTTTTCGTAGTGGTAGGGGGACTGGAGGAGACGCATGTGCTGCAGGCGGTGGCGGATTTCATAGGGGCCGCCACTGGGGGCCAGATAGCCCTGGCCATAGCCTTCATCCTGTGGGCATCGGCATTTGCCTCTGCCATCGTGGATAACATCCCCTTCGCTGCCGCCATGGTGCCGATTATCCGTACAATGTCCGCTACAACCGGTATGGATCAGGAGACTCTGAGTTGGACACTTGCGCTGGGCGCCGATGTGGGAGGTAACGCCACGCCCATAGGCGCCTCGGCCAATGTGGTGGGGCTGGGGGTGGCGGAGCGGATGGGCTTCAAGGTCTCCTGGGGCCACTACTTCTTGCGAGCGGTGCCTGCCACCATCCTGGCCCTTATAGTTTTCCATCTGCTGCTGCTATGGAAGTATACCTAAATATGGACTATGCCTGGCACACCCTGACGGTTGAAGAGGGTCTCAGCCGGCTGGATACCCAACTCCAAGGGCTTACCACCATTGAGGCACAGGAGAGACTCGCCCGCTTGGGCCCAAACGCGCTACAGGCGAAGAAGCGGCAACCCCCCGTCATTCTTTTCCTGGAGCAGTTCAAGAGCTTCCTTATCATAATACTCCTCTTCGCCGTGGTTGCCTCGGCCATCCTGGGGAATACCCTGGAGGCGGCCCTTATCCTTGTCATCGTTGTCTTTGCCGCCGGGCTGGGCTTCGCCCAGGAGTACCGGGCTGAGCGGGCGATAGAGGCCCTGGCCCGCATGGCGGCCCCTTCCGCAACGGTTATTCGGGACGGCAAGGAACAGGAGATAGACGCCCAGAAGCTGGTGCCGGGGGATGTGTTGGTGCTTCTCACCGGGGACCGGGTTCCCGCAGACCTGCGCCTGATGGAGGCGGCAAACCTCAGGGCTGATGAGGCATCGCTGACTGGGGAATCGGTGCCCGTGGGGAAGGCGGTTACCGCTCTGTCATCCGGGGACCACCCGGTGGCGGAGCGCAACAACATGGCTTTCATGGGCACATCGGTTGTATACGGGCGGGGACGAGGTGTGGTGGTCGCTACCGGGATGCAAACCCATTTCGGCCAGATAGCCGGCATGCTCCAGACCGTGGAGACGCGCCAGACACCGCTGCAACAGAGCCTGGACCGGCTGGGGCGGTGGATAGGCGTAGCGGCGTTCAGCATCGTCGGCGTTGTATTCGGACTGGGCCTTATGCGAGGCGAGGATGTGCTGGAGATGTTCATCTGGGCGGTGAGCCTGGCCGTAGCGGCTGTGCCGGAGGCCCTGCCGGCGGTGGTCACTATCTCCCTTGCCCTGGGCGTGCAGCGAATGGTCAAGCGCCATGCCCTGGTGCGCCGGCTGTCGGCGGTCGAGACGCTGGGCTCCACCACCATTATCTGCTCCGATAAAACGGGCACCCTAACCCAGGACCAGATGACAGTGCGCCAGCTATATTTTAACGGTGCAACAGCAGAGGTCACCGGGACCGGGTACGAGCCACAGGGCCAGTTCCTCCGGGAGGGGCAGCCCGTTTCCGCGGGCGACGCTCACCTGGGCATGCTGCTCCGTATCGGTGCCCTGTGCAACGACAGCTCTCTGAGACAGGACAACGACTCCTGGACCGTCAGAGGCGACCCCACCGAGGGCGCTCTGGTGGTGGTGGCGGCCAAGTACGGCGTTGACCCTGAAGCCCTGCGAGATGAGTGGGTACGAACGGACGAGGTCCCCTTCTCCTCGGAAAGCAGGCGCATGACGACAGTCCACGCCTCCCCTGAGGGGCGTATTGCTATGTCCAAGGGGGCCACAGAGGTCATACTGGATGCCTGTTTCCATATTTACGAGGATGGGGAGGTGAGGCCCCTGGAGACCGCCGGGCAAGAAGCCATCCTCAGCGTCAACCAGGACATGGCCCGCAACGCCCTGAGGGTGCTGGCCCTGGCCTACAAGCCCTTGAACGGGGATGAGCGGGTGGGGGAGGGCCTGGTCTTTGCGGGCCTGGTGGGAATGATGGACCCGCCTCGGCAAGAGGCGAAGGCCGCAATCGCCCAGTGCGATACTGCCGGTATCAAGTCGGTAATGATAACCGGCGACCATCAGCTTACCGCCTCCGCCATCGCCCGGGAGCTGGGGCTTCTCAAGAACGGTGCGGTCCTGAGCGGCAACGAGATAGAGAGGATGACCGACGAGGAGTTGATAGAGGCGGTGCAGCGGACGGAGGTCTACGCCCGGGTGTCCCCGGCCCACAAGTTCCGCATCGTAAGCGCCCTCACCCAGCAGGGACATTTGGTCGCCATGACGGGGGACGGCGTAAACGATGCTCCCGCCTTGAAAAAAGCGGATATAGGCGTGGCCATGGGCATTACCGGTACCGATGTATCTAAAGAAGCCTCCGAAATGATTCTCACCGATGACAACTTTGCCTCCATCGTCGCCGCAGTGGAGGAGGGAAGGACCATCTTCGCGAACATCCGCAAGTTCCTCATGTACATGTTCTCCACCAATTTGGGGGAGCTGCTATTGGTGCTGGTGGCGGTGCTGCTAAACTTCCCCCTGCCCCTCACCGCCATCCAGCTCCTGTTTATCAACCTGGTCACCGACGGCCTGCCCGCCCTGGCCCTGGCTGTGGACCCCTCTGACCCGGATATAATGCAGCGCCCCCCCCGTGATGCCAGGAAACCGGTGCTGGAACCGCCCGATCTGGCCCTGGTGGCTCTGGGCGGGGCCTGGTCAGGATTGGTCAACCTGTATCTCTTCATCGGGGCGCTAAATGGGGGCAGGGGCCTGTTAGAGGCCCAGGCCCTGACCTTTCTGTGCTTGGTCCTCATTCAGTATTTCAAGGCGTTCAACTTCCGCTCTGACCGTCTCTCCATCCTGAGGATAGGCCCTTTTGCCAACCGCTGGCTGGTGCGGGCGGTGCTTCTCAACAGCCTGCTCATGCTGCCAGTGGTGTATATACCCTTCCTGCAAGGCCCTTTCCACACCTTCTCCCTGGGGCTGATGGACTGGGCACTGGTGATGGGGCTGGCCTTCACCGTGGTGCCAGTGTTGGAAGCGGGCAAATGGCTTCGCCGCCGCTCCGCCGGCCCCTGAACCGGCTTCTTGCCAAAGGCCGTGGGTAAGGTTATGATGTTCGTAAGCCCCCGTAGCTCAGCCTGGATAGAGCACCGGCCTCCGGAGTCGGGTGCGTGGGTTCGAATCCCGCCGGGGGTACCACCGGGGTGTGGCGCAGTGGCAGCGCGCATGGTTTGGGACCATGAGGCCGGCGGTTCAAATCCGCCCACCCCGACTTCATTTTCAGTTGCGAGGTATCAGGACTTGTTACTCCCTTCTGAGGCCAGATGGGGCTGGCTGGAGGAACCCAATGGGTGAGACGAATGAGTACCTGTGCTGAGGTCATCGCCAGAACGCTGAAAGAAGCCGGTATCGGGAGCGTCTTTGGCCTTCCAGGTGGGGAGGTGCTTACCCTGATCGAAGCCCTTCGCCAGGAGGATATCTCTTTTGTCTTGACCCGTCACGAGGCTACGGCGGCTTTCATGGCCGATGTAACCGGTCAGATTACTGGGCGTCCCGGGGTTTGCCTTTCCACCCTCGGCCCGGGAGCCACCAACCTCCTTTCTGGTGTGGCCAATGCCTATCTGGACCGGTCGCCGCTTCTGGCGATTACGGGGCAGATGTCCACTGAGGCGCTTCCTTTTTGCAGTCACCAGCGAATAGATTTGCCGGCGCTCTTTCAACCCGTGACTAAGGCGGGCATTGTTATGGACGCTAAGGACAGCCGGGGGGCGGTGAGGAAGGCCATAGCTATTGCTACTCAGGGCAGAAGGGGGCCGGTCCATATCATGCTGCCCAGCAATATCGCGAGACAAGAAGATGAAGGAAATGAGAGCCGGGAGGTGCCCCTTGAGGAGTCCTCTCCTGTTTTGAATCAGGGTTTGCTCGAAGAAGCGGTGGGGGAGCTGGCGCGGGCCAGCCACCCGTTAATTATTTTGGGAATCGGGGTTGACCCTCTGGCGACCGGTGAAGCCATCAATGAATTCGTGGAAAAGACGCAAATCCCGGTGTTGACGACTCCCAAGGCGAAGGGCATCGTCTCGGAGTCGCATCCCTTGTTTCTCGCCACGGCGGGCGGAATGGCCGCAGACGAGGTGGTCCTGGAGCTTATGGAGAAGGCGGACCTCCTGGTGGGGATCGGCTTTGACCCCGTTGAGTCCGACAAGATGTGGCACCGGCAAAAGAAGCTGCTCTCCATTGCAAATGCATCCATTGCGGAGGGCGATTACGCCCCGGCGCTGCAGCTTGTTGGCGATGTTAAGGTTATCCTGGGTCAGATTCTCGCCTCCTACTCTCCGAACCACTCCTGGAAAGAGGCTGAGCACAGAGACTTCAAGAGCCGGATGAGAGCAAAGTTACAGCCTTCAGCTTCCGCTTCCTCGAAGGGGCTGTCTCCTTACCACCTGACCCTTAAATTACGCCAAATCCTCTCGCCGAGCGCCGTTCTGACCACTGATGTAGGTGCTCATAAGCTTCTCCTGGGGCAGCTATGGGAGGCCTATGAGCCGCTCACCTTTTTCATGTCCAACGGTCTCTCCTCCATGGGCTATGGCTTTCCGGCGGCCATGGCGGCCCGGCTGCAATTTCCCGACCGAGAGGTGGTCTCTGTTTGCGGGGATGGCGGCTTTGCCATGATGCTACAGGACCTGGAGACCGCGGTTCGGCTCAAGTTGCCTTTGGTCTGTATCGTATTCTGCGATAATACGATGAGTTTGATCCGGGTCGTTCAGAGTAGGAGAGAGTACCCCGATTACGGCGTTGGATTCGGGGGCACGAACCTGGCCGGTATCGCGAGGGGTTTTGGGGCCTGTGGAGAAAAGGTGGACACTCTGGAAGATTTCGAGCGAGCGGTGGCCGCGGGGCTTCGGGAAAAGTGCCCGGTGGTAATAGAGGTCCCCGTTGACCCTGAGGAATATCAGAAACAGATTTAGGTAACTCAGGTGAGGTCAACGCAGGGGACCAGAGAATGAGGCGGCAAGACTCGCAGAAGTGTCACAGAGTCCTACTCCATAGTTTGACACCCCACACCTGTGGGTGCTATATTTTTCGCCGGGCAGCGTAGCTCAGAGGCAGAGCAGGGGCTTCATAAGCCCTGTGTCGTGGGTTCGAATCCCTCCGCTGCCATTTTTTGTGAGCCGCACCGTTTGCTGCCACCCTGCGTTAGATAGCCTCAGGCAGTCAGGTCCGGGCTGACCTTCCGTGTGCAGCGCCGTTCCCCCCAGTGGGCACCGGTCGCAAGGTTTTTCCAGCGGTCTATCGTAACAATCATAGAGAGGAGGCCCCGACAATGGCAAGGGTACCATTGCTGATCAAGGAGCAGGCAGCCCTGGAGGTGCAGGAGGTCTTCCAGCGGGTGGAGGCACGGGGCGCCAGGGTGATGAATATCTACCGTGCACTGGCACATAGCAAGGCCGCCATGCTGCCTTTTATGCGGCTGGGTAACTCTCTGCTGGAACATTGCCACCTGGATCACAGGCTCCGGGAGCTGGCTATCCTCCGGGTGGCCAGCCTCACCGGCAGCCAGTATGAATGGTCACAGCATGTTGTCCTGGCCCGGGAGTCCGGCGTGACTCAGGACCAGATGGACGCCATGGGCGAATGGCGCTCCAGTGCGGCCTTTGATGAGCGTGACCGGGCGGTGCTGACCTTTACCGACGAGATGGCCCTGCAAATACGCGTGCAGGATGACACCTTCCAGGAGGTGTCCCGGCACCTGGATGAGGCCAGCATAGTGGAGCTGTCACTTTCAGTGGGTTTCTGGGGCATGGTAGCCCGGCTGCTGGAGGGACTACAGGTTGAAATAGACCCGGAGCTACCCGGTTCCTCTGCAGAAACCCTGGGCCGGCGGCGCCATTAGGCCCGCACCCGCTTGACCACCGCAACACCCAAGAGGGGCGGCATTTTCTACGGCTGGGTCATAGTCGCTGCCGGGCTGATGGTGTGGACCCTGGAGCCAGGGATTTACACCTCCTTTGGGGTGTTCTTCAAGCCCATCTCGGCTGACCTCGGCTGGAGCCGGACTATGGTATCAGGGGCTTTTACCATGGCCAGCTTGATGCTGGCCGTCTTCTCCCCCATATCCGGGTCCCTGGCCGACCGCTACGGCCCCCGTAACCTGGTGATGACCAGCGGCCTGCTGGTAGGGGTGGCTTACGCCCTGCTTTCCACCGTCCAATCGCTGTGGCAGTTCTACGCCTTCTACCTGCTGGTGGGGATTAGCATGGGAATTGCCTTTGCCCCCATCACCTCTACGGTGATGCGCTGGTTTGCGGAGAACCGGGGCCGGGCACTGGGAATCACCAGCGTCGGCACCGGCCTGGGGGGGATGGTATTCCCCCCGCTGGCCAATTACCTCATCGGTGCCTGGGGCTGGCGGGACGCATATCTGTTCTTCGGTATACTCCTGGGGGTAATGGTCATGGCCAGTGGCAGCGTGTTGCGGCGCAGCCCGGAGGAGATGGGCCTGTTGCCCTACGGTGTAGAGCGGTACGGCCCGGCGTCCGGGGGCGCGGCCCCGCAGCGGGTGGCCACCGGGTATTCCCTGCGCCAAGCCCTGGGCACCGGCGCCTTCTGGAGGGTGTTCTTCAGCGCCATGGCCTTCGTTTTCAGCTTTGCCCTGGTGCACGCCCACCTGGTGCCTCACGCCACAGACCGGGGACTGACCCCGGCCACGGCGGCCCTGGTGATGGCGGTCATCGGGGCCAGCAACGCAGCCGGCAGGCTGGGGTTGGGGACACTATCCGATAAGTTCGGGCGAAAACGCATGCTGTTTGCAGCGCTGCTGACGGTCAGCCTGAGCATGCTCTGGCTGATATGGGCACAGGATGAGTGGGCCTTCTTCCTATTCGCCGCCGTCTTCGGTCTGGCCTACGGCGGGGCAGTGGTGAGCTTTATTGGCATACAGGGGGACCTCTTCGGCCTGGTTGCTGTGGGGGCCATCCTGGGGGCCACCCAGACGGGCACCAACACCGGCGGGGCCTCCGGCCCCCTGCTGGCCGGGTACATCTTCGATGTCACCCAGAGCTATTCCCTGGTGTTCGTCGTGGCCGCCGTCATGCCGTTCATCATGAGTTGGCTCATCCTCACCCTGCGCCGCCCCACGCGCCGGTAGGGCCAACCACTCACCGGCACGCAAGGTCTTCAACTTGTCAGTATATGCTACGGGGAGTAGAATAAACTGGAAACACATAAAAGGAGGACTCGGTATGGATAGGGGCACCTGGAAGGTCAAGGCCGGCCTGGCCCAGATGCTAAAGGGCGGGGTAATAATGGATGTCGTAACTCCGGACCATGCCAAGATAGCTGAGGAGGCAGGGGCCTGTGCGGTAATGGCCCTGGAACGGGTGCCCGCAGATATCCGGGCAGCCGGTGGAGTGGCCCGCATGGCCGACCCCGAGGTCATCCTCGCTATCATGGAGACGGTGACGATCCCGGTGATGGCCAAGGCCCGCATAGGCCACTTCGTGGAGGCCCAGGTGCTGGAATCGATGGGCGTGGACTATGTGGATGAATCGGAGGTGCTCACCCCTGCCGATGAGGACAATCATATCTGGAAGCACGATTTCAAGGTGCCTTTCGTCTGTGGCTGCCGGGACCTGGGTGAGGCTCTGCGCCGTTTAGCCGAAGGGGCCGCCATGATACGGACCAAAGGGGAAGCGGGCACCGGCGATATCGTGGAAGCGGTACGCCACATGCGGGCGGTTATGGGCAGTATCCGTAAGATTAAGGGCATGTCAGGCGATGAGCTTATGGCCGAGGCCAAGGCCCTGGGTGCCCCGTTGGAACTGATGCAGCAGGTACGCCGGCTTGGCCGCCTGCCGGTGGTCAACTTCGCCGCCGGCGGTGTAGCCACCCCCGCTGATGCCGCCCTGATGATGCAACTGGGTGCGGATGGTGTATTCGTTGGCTCTGGCATATTCAAGTCAAAAGACCCGGCCCCCCGCGCCCGGGCTATCGTCAAAGCCGTCACCTACTACAAGGACCCCCAGATGGTGGCCGAAGCCTCTCGGGGACTGGGTGAGGCCATGCCCGGCCTGGATGTGAAGACATTGTCCGAGGAGTCCCTACTGGCTACTCGATGCTGGTAGGCTGAATGACCGGGAACGGCACGCGGGTGGGGGTGCTGGCCCTCCAGGGTGCCTTCGCCGAACACCTTAAAGCCCTCAAGCGGTTGAAGCTATCCGGAGTAGAGGTCAGGCGGGCTGCAGACCTGGAAGGCCTTTCCGGACTCATTATCCCCGGTGGTGAAAGCACTACCATAGGCCGGCTTATGGCGGACATGGGTCTGAGAGGGCCTATCTTGCGGCGGGTGGCGGAGGGAATGGCAGTGATGGGCACCTGCGCCGGGATGATTCTGCTGGCGGGCAAGACCTTTGATTACCCCCTGGAGCCTCTGGGCCTGATGGATATCACGGTGAGGCGAAACGCCTTTGGCCGCCAGGTGGACAGCTTTGAGACCTCTGTGACCATAGCCGCCCTGGGTGCGACACCGTTCCCAGCGGTGTTTATCAGGGCACCATATATTGAGAAGGCAGGCACCGGGGTGGAGGCCTTGGGCCGCCTGAGTGACGGCCGCCTGGTGGCCGCCCGGGAGGGAAAGCTATTAGCCCTAGCCTTTCACCCGGAGCTGACCAGGGACACACGCTGCCATGCCCTGTTTGTGGGAATGCTGTGAACCCCACGGAGCGGATTACGGACAACCTGGATGCGCTGCTGGCAGTGCTCCCGGAGCATATTCCTGAGGCCCTGAATAAGGACACCGAACTTCCGGAGCTACTGGAGCTGGTCATGGACCTGGGCCGCCCCCCGGAGGCCCGGTATCCGCACCGGGAGGTGGTGCTTGACCCCCGGGATATCACTTTTGATGACATAGACTATGTGGTGGCCCACCTGGGGCAGTTCAGCGGGGACAACCGCGCCGGCATAGAGCGCACCCTGCACCGCATCTCCGCCATGCGTAACCGGCAGGGACGCATCGTGGGCCTCTCCCTACGGGTGGGAAGGGCGGTGTTCGGCACTATGAGGATTATCCAGGACCTGGTGGAGACCGGACAGAGCGTCCTGCTACTGGGCCGGCCTGGAATCGGCAAGACCACCATGCTCCGGGAGGTGGCGCGGGTACTGGCCGACGATTTCAATAAACGGGTCGTAATCGTGGACACCTCCAACGAAATCGCCGGGGATGGTGATATCCCCCACCCCGCCATCGGCCACGCCAGGCGTATGCAGGTCCCCTCCCCTTCCCTCCAGCACGCCGTCATGATTGAGGCCGTGGAGAACCATATGCCGGAGGTCATCGTCATAGACGAAATCGGCACCGAGCAGGAGGCCGCCGCCGCCCGCACCATCGCCGAACGCGGGGTGCAGTTGGTGGCCACCGCCCACGGCAACATCCTGGCGAACCTACTGATGAATCCCACCCTGGCCGACCTGGTGGGTGGCGTGCAGCCGGTGACCCTGGGTGACGAGGAGGCCCGGCGCAGGCGCACTCAGAAAACGGTGCTGGAGCGTAAGGCGCCCCCTACCTTCCCTATCCTCGTGGAAATACAGGAGCGTGACCGGGTGGCCATCCACTCCCCGGTGGGCGATGTGGTGGATGCCTTGCTCCGCGGCGAGCAGGCCAACCCCGAAATACGAAGCCTATCCACCTCCGGTGAGGTGAACCGGGACCGGGGTGGTGTCAGGGCCAAAGAGGTAGCCCGCTTCAAGGAGAGGCCACTCAAGCTGTACCCTTACGGCGTGAGCCGTGATTCGCTGGAGAAGGTTATTGGGGAACGCCATGCCCCGGTGGCCGTGGTGGATGATATGGACGATGCCGAGCTGCTGGTGACCACCAAGGCCTTTTACCGTCGCCGGGTGGACAAGGTCAAACAGGGGGAGTCCCGCGGCCTGCCCATCTATGTGTTGCGCAGCAACTCCGCCAACCAGGTGAGGCAGTTCCTGTCCGCGGTAGGTGTCGCTGAGCCACGTCCCAGCCCTGAGGAGGGAGAGGCCCAACTCCGTAGCCTGCAGCAACGCATGTCCCGTTTCGGCTTCACCAGCCGCAGGCGCAAGGTCAAAAAGCTGTAAAGGAGTCCCATGAGCCTGGAAGAGCAGGTAACGGCGCTACAGCGTCAGGTGGAGGAACTTCAGGCCAGAGAGGCCATCCGCCACCTGATAGCCCAGTACGCCCGGTGCATTGATGAGGACCGCATGGACGAGCTACAGGAGCTGTTCACCGAGGACGCCACGGTGCAGAACCTCCCCTGGAACCAGCGGCCCGCGGTGGGGAAGGCTATGGCGATGAAGGCCTTCCGCAACTACCGGCAGACCTTTGAACGCCCCCGCCGCTACATTACCAACATACAAGTCCGGGCCCACGGGGACACCGCCGAGGCGGATGCCTGCTGGTCCGTCACCCAGGCCTACCAGGGCCAGGCCTGGTACGGCTCCGGCACCTATGAGTGGGGTTTCCGCAAAGAGGATGAGCAGTGGAAAATCAGCCGTTTCGTGATAAAGATAGAGATAATGACCACCCTGGCAGAAGGGTGGGGAGCACCGGACGGGCCTGTCTCCTCCCTACCCCGCCGCCCTTGATAGACCTCAGAGCCATATCGTAAGAGGAATAACATGGTCACACAAGAGCAGGTGCTGGAATCCCTCAAGAACTGCTACGACCCCGAAATCCCCCTGAGCATCGTGGACCTGGGTCTAGTTTACGAGGTACGGGTGGACGGCGCCAGCGTGTATGTAAAGATGACCCTATCCTCCCCCGGCTGCCCCCTGCACGGCACCATCTCCCAGTCCGTGAAGCAGGAGGTGGAGAAGCTGGATGAGGTGGAGCGGGCGGAGGTGGAGGTGGTGTGGCAGCCGCCCTGGACACCGGACCGTATGTCCCCCGAGGCCCGGCGAAAGCTGGGCTGGGGCGGTAAGTAGTATCCCCCTGAGACCGCCCGCGCAGGCGGATATCAGTTGGGCCGGAGCACGCTGAGAAGGTATCCGAACGCTATGGCCACCGCCATCAGCACCAGTAGGGCCGTCACCAGCACACGGCGCAGCCGCCTCCCCAGACCCCGGCCCACATCGGGGTTATGGGGATGGGTCTCCCACTCGTCAACGGACATATACCGCTGGCAGAACACGCAGTAGCGTAGGCTGCTGGGGCGTTCCCGCTCTTCCTCTCGCCTGGGCATGGCTAAACTACTTTATCCACAACTTGCTCCTGTGAGGCGAACAGAGCCCTCACCATCATCACGGTGAAGGCCACGATGGCCAGCAGCACCACCAGCCCCGATACCCCCACCACTGCCCCTACCCTCACCCCGGCCTCCTCCAGCCCGTAGCCCCCCACCCGCAGCAGGTTGCCCAGGGTCAGCAGGACCAGGGGGTAGTAGCTGAGCCGGGCCACCACAACCCCCCTTCCCAGCAGGGCCGGGGCGATAACCGGGGCATGGGCCATTATCATGGTGAATACGAAACCCACGGCGATGCTGTGCGTGGAGGCGTCAAACAGGGGGCGGTCCTGTCCGACTACCGCCAGCACTACTATCAGTGCCAGTCCCAGCATCAGCCACAGGTAGGCCACCACCAGGTGTCTTCCTAGATAGCGTGATAGCCCCACGGATAACTCGCCCCTCATCAGGGGTCTCTCCGCCCAGAAAAGGGGCACCACCAGCGCCGCCACCAGCAAGGCCCATAGTGCGAACGCCGAATCAGGCACAGCGGCAGGGAACTTCAGGTCCAGCAGCAGCAGTGCTGAGGCCAGCACCGCCAAGCCCAGCCCCCAGCGGGCGCGGGCATGCACCGCCGTGGCCAGGAAGCGGCTCAGCTCTATGCGTTCCCCCAGGATGGTGAACACCGGGAAGCTCAGCATGAGCAGGGTGAGGGACAAGTTGCCCACGGCCGGCCGGTCAACGGTGACAAGGGCTGTGATAAGCAGGAGCAGCCCGCCCAGCATCATAAACCGCATGGGCAACGGCTGGGCGCTGTAGCGCCCCACCGCCCACAGAAGGTAGACGTAAACGGTTAGCCCCATCGCCAGCACCACACTGCCCACGATGTTGACGGCCTGGAGGGACCAGAGCAGGCCCGCTATTTTGAGCACCGCCCCCAATGCCACCAGAGGGGGCATGTAGTGCACGCTGCGATTGAGCTTGAAGGGCAGGGCACCTATGTAGCGCTCGACGACGATGAGCACTGCTAGGAACCCGAAAACCATGATTTCGCCGTGGTACGGCAGGAGGTTTGGCAGGAAGGGCTGCGAGGTGACGTCGCCGAAGAACAGCAGCCGCACCACGCCAATCACCATCCCCAGCAACATGAAGAGCACCGCTAGGGGGGCCACCAGTAGCTGAGGCCTCATTTCCACCTCCGGCCCGGAGACTACAGACACCCAATTCTACCACAGGGCTGCCATTTGCTATTGGGATACCTGAGATATGCCAGGGGGATGCCTGGCCCGAAAGGCGAAGCACTATCGGCGGGGGCGCACCCCCTCCAGATACCATCTTCGGGCGGGTAGGTTGGTGGAGAGGGGCTATTTCTCGGTGATAGTCACGCCAACTATATGGACATCCACCGTGGGGGAGGACATCTCCCCTGCGGGGTTCGCTGTCACGGGCACATTGCCTACCTTATCCACCACATCCATGCCCCCGGTCACCTGGCCGAACAGCGTATAGTTCTTGGGAAGACCGTCGCTGAGGTCAGCCAGGGTGATGAAGAACTGGCTCCCGTTGGTATCTGGGCCGGCGTTGGCCATGGCCAAGGCGCCCTTCACATATTCCCGCTTCACCTCTTCATCGGCAAAGCGGTAGCCGGGGCCACCCCTGCCGGTGCCGGTGGGGTCACCGGTCTGGAACATGAACCCATTAATAATCCGGTGCACCTTGACCCCCTCGTAGAACCCCTCCCGTGACAGGAAGACGAAGTTGTTTACCGCCAGCGGGGTATCCTTAGGGAACAGCTCTACGGTGATATCGCCAAGGTTGGTGCTGATGGTGGCCGTGTATGCCTTGTCCTGGCTTATGGTCATGGGTGGTGGACTGGACCAGCTTTTCATCTTGCCTCCTCCTGCGGTCTCGGTGGGTGAGGGCACCGGCGTACTCGGTGTGGCTGTTGGCGTAGCCTCGCCACCACACGCAGATAGCAGGAGCATCCCGCCCAGCAACAGTGCCGTAACAAATATGGCTTTCTTCATTTCATACTCCAGATAAATACCGTTTAGCCATCACTTGCATTCCCACCCACCCGCCCGAGGATTATATTTTCGGGGGACACCCCCGCACCCCCGCCAAAGGG
>PVBE010275947.1_pt1 | contig 23403 bp, 21 predicted proteins | sample 1631181 | NCBI WGS metagenome assembly PVBE01 (sample SAMN08397723, study PRJNA350692) | Marine metagenome, whole genome shotgun sequencing project. | isolation source: water | place: Pacific Ocean | collected 2012-04 | reverse complement strand
CGTTCCCGTGATGTTCCCAGGCGCAGCGTAGGTCAGGATCGTGTCGTCATCGGTGCTGGCGTCGGTGATGCTGCCGCCTCGCTGCGAGGTCGGGCTGAAGTAACTGAGGGTCAGGTCCGAGCAGTCGTTGGAAAAGTCATTTTCAAGTACATACACATCCGTCGTACTTGTCTTCTGGCAGGTCCCCCAGTCGTCCACGGTCGTCGGCGGGTCGCCGTTGCCACCCCACATGTCGCAGGGAAGGTCGTCCATCTGCAACTGCGCTCGAATGAGGTTCTCGTCCATGAACTCGAATCGCACATTCGTAATGCCGGGGGGACACTCGCCCGTATCGGGGTCGTAGCCCGGTCCACAAGGGCAGAGATGGCAGTAACTCATGATGGTGGAGAGGTAGATCAGCGGGAACCCATCTGCCTCGGGATCCCAGTCGTCGTTACACTCCTCGCCGCATTCGTCCGGAGGGCTCTCCATTTCGAAGGTGTGAATCATGCCGAAATTGTGGCCGGTTTCGTGCGCGACAACTACCGGATCCCAGTGCCTCGCCGTACCGCCATAGAGGTCTCCAAACCCGGTGACATCAAACCCGCCATTCATGCCAATTCCGCCCATGATGGCGTAGCCAGCAGACGTGCAAATGGCGTTGAGGCTGGCAATGCCCCCGCCGAGGTTCCGACCCGCCCAGAGATGCGCGAGACCGCGATCGATGTCGCCCTGGTTCTCCTCCCAGTAGAGCTGGAACTCGGGAAGTTGCGAATCGGTCTCCACCGCGTTCCACGGGTCGAGTACATACCAGAGCCGGAAGTAGGAGATGACCAGTTCGATGCCGAGATACTGCGTGTACAAATCCGACACCGCTCCTTGCAGCATCTGGGCGTACTCCGTCGCAAGCGTTGCGTTGCCGTTGAAGGTCACGCCGTACTGCTCCCAGTCGGGAAGGACGCCGTAGAGGGGTCCCCAGAGATACTGGTTGTCGGTGTCGATTGCAATGGCAATCTGATTGCAGTCAGCGTTCTCGGCGCGGTAGCCGCCGTAGTCGCCACCCTTGGAAAGGGACACATCGGTGGGAGGCTTCGTGCCACAGGTCCAGCCGGCGAAGTCGACCGTGCCGGGCGGAATGTTCTTCTCGTCATAGATCAGCGTCGTGTGTTCCTGATCGCGCTCGCCGATGCGCGTGCCGATGACATATCGCGTTCCGTCGAGCGTGATCCACCCATTGACCAGTTCTGTGCCGATCGCGAGATAGACATGGGAACCGGGTACGCCGTCAACGGAGCCGCTGAAGACATGTACCTTCGGCCACGGCATTTCCTGTTCCACCGGACGCCCGCGGCGATCTGCAACCATGATCACGCAACGGGCTCCTTCGGCCAATGGTGATCGCTCCTGCAATCGCAGCCGCACCGATCGGCTTTCGTCGAGAGGGAAGTCGTTCATGACGACGACATCGCCGTCGGAAACCTCATCGAGGGCTGCGGGGTCGAGGTGTAATCGCGTGGCAAATCCACGAACGGTCGCCGGCGCCTCAAGGGCGTGCGTCGTTACCGGCGAGGCCATGAATGTGACCTCCGGGCGGTCGGCGACTGCGACCGCAGCAACAACCATCGCCAAGCCCCAACCCAACAGCAAACTCTGTGATTTCATCCTTCAAGATCCCCAAATGCTGGTGTTTTCGGAAGTATTCCGTTTTCCTACCCCCCTGAGGGTATGTCGGCACTCGGCAGTCTTCAAGGTCAACCTCGCAGCAATCTCAATTCATCTCGCAAAATGGCCGCTAATTCGAAGTTTTGGGCGTCGATTGCCCCCTGTAGGCGCTCCCGCAGGTCCGCTCGCTCTGATACCGGCAGACGCCGAGTGAGTGACTGCCTCAGAGCCCGCAACATCAGGGCCTCGTGGGACCGCTCACCCCCCGCCTCCCCGAGGGCTGCGGCGAGTTCCTCCAGCCCCGTGTCGATGGCAGACAAGGCGGCCGGACGCTGACCGTGCTCCACCGCCCACTCGGCCCGCGCACGAGCCCGCATTGCGATCGCCGACCCCCGGAAGGGTTCCAGAGCGGTCTGATCAGCCTCCGACACCCCGCGGCCCCGGCAGAGGTCGAGAATCTCCAGTGTGGCCGAGGCATCGCGCACCACCATCTCCCAGAGGCCCAGAGTGAGGCAGGCCGCACCGCGGTGGGAACGCTGCACCGCCTCCTCCCGCAAGAGCCTGCACGCGTCCCCATCCAGCGGCATCACCTCGCCAGTATCAAGGAGTCGCTCCCGCTCGGACGGGCCTCCATCGGGCCGTCCATCCATGTCCATCTGCAGGATGCCCAGATCCAGACGCACCTGGAGAATGTCCCGCCCATCGTCGGCCTTCACGACCCGGGCCTGCACGCCACCCCGCTCAAGGGGCCACTTCCGGAGGAGGTTGGTGAGGTCGTCACTCGGCATGATCGTCAGTTCTTCCCCACTGTGACATCCGTTGTACGCCATGGAGCGTCACTTTGCACGCATCATTCCGGTCATGCGGGCACACAACCTGATCGGCCCTCCATGCCAATGAATTCACCCCTTCCGGAGGCCGATGAACCATATTCAGGATCCGTTGTTGCTGCGCCGGAGGGGCGATCAGCACGGCGGTGCGCGCACAGGAGAAGACTATGGACCTCGATATTTACCTTCGCCAGATCAATGAGGTGGAACTCCTCACGGCAGTTGAAGAGAAGGAACTTGGCTGGCGGATCATTAACGACTGCGACCCCGCATCCAAGGACCGTATGATCCGCGCCAATCTCCGATTGGTCGTGTCGATCAGCAAGCAGTACCTCGGGCGTGGACTGACCCTCCCTGATCTGATCGAGGAAGGCAACATTGGTCTCATTCGAGCGGTAGAGGGCTTCGACCCTGCGCAGGGTGCGCGGTTTTCCACCTATGCCTCGTGGTGGATCAAACAGTCCATCAAGCGAATGCTGATCAACGCGCTGCAGCCAGTCCATGTGCCGGCGTACATGGTCGATCTGATCGGGCGATTCCGCATGGCTTTCCGCAGATTGCAGGAGGAACTCGGACACACACCCAACAGCCGGCAACTGGCCGATGAACTCGGTGTTCCGATGAAGAAACTGCGATCGATCCGTCGGGCACTTCGTGCCTACTCGGGTACCGCACGTGGGCCCATCGGGGAGGACGGCGATCCATTGTCCATGGCTGATCTGTTCGAGGACTCGCGTCGCACCACGCCGGACAAGGAAGTTGAGCAGCGGGAGACGCTCAAGGATGTCCTGCAACTGCTCGACCAACTGGACGAGCGGGATGCTCGCGTACTTCGACTTCGATTCGGGCTGGAAGGCCAGGATCCGCTTACGCTCAAGGAAATTGGTCAGGTCATCGGCTTGACGAGGGAACGTGTGCGCCAGATCGAAATCGCCTCGCTGCGGCGGCTTCGCAGTCGCATGCAGGAAGACCCCTCCCACGGCAAGCGCCGGGCCTCCTGAGCGGTGTCCGGTACCGGTGTCAGACACCGGTGTCGGACACCTCAGTCGCCGGACACCTCAGTCGCCGACGGCAACTGTAAACAGCCGCTGGAACTGTGGGCCGCCGAGGTCGACATCAAGTCGCCGCAGGCGATTGACCCGTGCGATTGCGGTGGCGGGATCGCCGCCATCGTCGACATGCCACTGCACCAGCCGAAGGTGTGCAAGCCAGAACCAGTAGTCCCCCTCGCTCGTGCTCGCGATCACCTGCCGCATGCCACGGGTATCCCGCGTGCAATCGGCCCGGCCCGCAACAGTCTGAATGCTCGGACCATCCTGCTCGATCGCCATCGCAAACCATGCTGCGGCGGCATCCGGCTTCTCAAGCAGACGATCGGCCTCACCCAGAACCGACGGCGGAATGATTGCCTCATCGCACGACTCTCGCCTCGCTTGGAGGGTTGAATGCCGAGAGTTCAGATCGATCGCGTCCACGACCTGTCCTTGCCTATAAGCTTCGATGGCCGCGACCAATGTGACATGCTGCTCGTGCTTGTGCACCGCATCCTCCGCCGCAATGATCGCCGCATGTGCCGCCAACGCCTGCCGCTCCCGTTCATTGATGCCCGCCTCAATGATGACAATTGCAGGATCGCCCGCCGGTGCCAGACGCCGCATGCGTTTCAAGACAAATGCATCGACGCCGGACGGTTGGCCGCCTTCCTCAAGGAGTCGAGCGGCGAGCCCTGTCCATGCTGAGAGGGACTTTTCGCCGGCATTCATTCTCGCATAGCCATCCGCGAGCACCGGACGGAGATCGCCCCGGCCAGATCGCGAAAGCATGCGATCGGTTTCGCTCCAGATAGCCATGGCTGCCGTAACTGGCGCCGAGGACATGCGGTACACCGCCGAGGCAAGAAGATCTTCCGCGTCTGCTTTCGACATCGCAATCAGGGCCGAGGCATGTCGATCCGCCGCTGCATTATCGCCAAGTGCGACCGCAGCGTGCAGTCGTGCGCGGAGTGATCGAGATGCCGCGATGCCCTGCAAATCGCTCTGGATCGCGGCAAGGCGTGTCTCGCACGATTCGGCGGACTCGACGTTGCCGATACCTGCATTCATGCCATCCAGCACGCCGCGCAGGTAATCGGTTTCCGGCATTCCATCGCACGGGGTCAAAAGCGACCGAACATCCGCGATGAGTGCGGCCAACTCCTCTTGCGCCGATTCACTGCGGAACCCGAGTGTGGCCTCAGCAACCATATCTGTGTTGGCCCACATCCCGAAGAAGGTGTCGGTCGCCTGATCGAGCAACCATTGTCTGGCACGTGGATCATCGCGCTCAGCGGTAATCAAATCCCTTCGCGCGTCAAGCAGAGATTGCAACGCTGCAGCGTCACCGCTCCGTCGCCACGACGCTCGAAGCGCATCCACTTCCGCCGCATCGATGTTGGCAGACAGCACAATTCCGAGCATCGCGACGAAGATCATCCCGGGTCTCCAAGCGTGATGTTCGAGTACCTCGCCGCGGCCGCCGCGTTATAGGCGGCCATCGCGTGATCCCACCTCGCTTCGGCCGACGGCCGAATGACGATGGGGTGATCCGGCGTGAAGAGTCCGTCGTTTCCGAATCCGTCAGCCCGGTACCGGCGGAGGAATCGGTGCAGCCCGTCGATACCCGACACCGGCTCCCACGGACCGTCCAGTCGCACACGGCAATCCCATGCGTGATCGCCGGTGGACTCCACATGAACGACCAGCGGCTGATCATCCAGCAACATGCCGCCGCCGACCTGTCGCTTGGGGAGATCCATCGGATATTGCGATTCGCTTGTGCGGAACTCGGTGGCGACCATGAAGTAGACCAGCAGGAGGAATGTGACATCGATCATCGATGTCAGATTGAGCCCGATGGATGTGCCGCTGAGACGACGACGACGATGGGCGACCATGCGTTCCGTGGAGTCACCCCGCATCGCGTTTCTCGCTCTGCACGACAAGGTGCAATCGAGGTGTTCCACCGGCAAGGCGAACTGCTTCGATGACTTCGTGGGCCACCTGGTAGGGAATGCTGCTGTCCGCGCGGAGATACACCTCCCGGATGCCGTCGGCCATGGACGCAGCAACCGCCACCGTGACACCGTTCATGTCGATGATTTCACCTTCAACAACGATCTGTTGCCCGTCGGGCGTCGGCAGCAGGTTGAGTACCAGTCGATCATCGCCGTCGGGCGATCCCGCAACCGGTCGCTCGGGACTTGGGAGGTCCATCTGGACCGCATCTCGATCGATGACCTGGGAGACGACAACGAAGAAGACGATCAGAAGGAATGTGACATCGATCATCGGCGTCATGTTCGCCGCGATCTGTCCACCGCCCGTTGACCTTCGCCTGATCACCGTATCTCCGCGCCGGTTGTGACCGGCACGCCCCTTGGGGGTTCAGTGGAGCGAGGTGTCTTAGGCTTCTGTTTCTCCCGTGGCCTGAACGCATTGAGCACTTCCTCCGCGGCGATCGTCGCCTCGGTCGTCAACTCATCAATGCGGTTGCGGATGATCGCGTAGGCCGCCAGTGCCGGGATGGCGACAACCAATCCCCAGAAAGTGGTGGTCAACGCGGTACCGATGCCGCCTGCGAGCATGACCGGATCCGCCGCGCCCCCGGAACTGACGATGGCGGAGAACGCCAGAATCATGCCGTAGACCGTTCCAAACAGGCCGATCATTGGACTGACCTGTCCCAATACATTCAGCAGTTCAATGCGCCGCATGCGGGCGGTCGCCAATTCGTCGGCGGTCTGTTCGAGTGCCCGCATCATGGCGGGGAATCCAAATTTGGCTTCTCGAAAAGCGCCGTGAAGAATGCGACCGAAGTAACTGGAATCCTGCGACACCTGTTCGATGGCGTGACGGAACCGCTTCTTGCGAATGCTTTCCTCCACCCTTTGAACCAGATCAGAGGGCAGTACATTGGAACGCCGGTTGGCGAGCGCCATGTGGACGGCTACTCCGATTCCCACCACGGACAGCACAAGCAGCAGCCAGGTCACCGCGCTGCCGAGCAACTCCAGCGATCCATCTGCCCTTCTGGAGACAAAGAAGGCATCGGCAAAGGACCGCCCATCCTCGCCGGCCGCGGTGGCGGTAACCAACAGGATGATGACAAAGTTACGGAGCCGCACTTCTCTGTCCTCTGGCGATCAGTCGCCGATCGATGAACGTATATCCGTCCGGCCCGCCATGTTGCTCAGCAATCTGCTGCAGAATGCTCTGCGGATCGGGGGTCAGGAATTGAATGCAGTCGATTCGGACCGGCCGGCGGTCATTGCGGGGATCAACTGGATTGAGCCTGTCCAATTCGGCAAGCAGATCGTCTCCCGACACCTCGAACCGCCCGACGCCGGTGATGTTCTCGCTCAGCAGGTAGATGAGGTCCGGCTTGAGACCGAAAGCGCCTCGGATGGCGTTCGTCGGATCACTGCTGCCGGCGGGCACGACGTGTTCGCCCTGCACGATCCAGGCAAGTGCGCGATCGATGTGGTCCGCGCTCGCCTCCACAAGGTTCCTTGGCGGCACGGTAATGGCACGGTCCTGCTGGAAGAACACGACCGCGAACTGCTGTTCAGTATGAAGTCCGCGGAGGGATACATCCAGTTCGCGAATGACACTCGAGAGATGGAGCAACATGGACCCGGATGCGTCCACCACATACACAACGCGCCGTGCGCTCGTTGCATCGAGCCCCATGAAGGACACTTCGGTCGTGATCTCGCGGCGGGCGATCGTGGGAACCGGATCGCCGCGGGCAACTCGCTCCAGCATGGCCAGTCCGTCCTCGGCGGGAGCGGGCATTGGCTCCGCCGTGGCCGGATTCGGCGTGGGTTCCTGCGGAACAGCCATCGGCTGCGACGGCAGGGCGTCCTGCACGACCTCGTGCCAATCAGCGGTCACCAGTTGCGGGGGTGGCGGCTCCTCGCGGATCACCGACCATGTAATAAGGAAGGCAATGGCGGCCAATCCGAGGTGCGCACCGATCGACAGCACCCATGGCACGATTCGACCAGCGGCGGTCCCCGCCACTGCTTCGACTGGTTCTTCGTTCTTCCGCATCCTTGCACGGGGCAGCGTACCGCGCACCTCGCCACAGATCGCCTCAAATTGCCGTCTTTCCACCAGCGAAGGTGCCCGGGGCCGGGGCCGGACACCGGTGCCAGGGGCCGGTACCGGACACCTCGTTATTCGTTGGCAGGTGGTAGGGCTGATCGATCCCCCGACCAACGTCGATCGATGGCCAGCGGCCCGGGGCCGCTGAAGAGCAGCCCGATGGCAAGGGTCAGGAGGGCAAATCCCGCAAACAGTTGCAGGTACCGATGGGGTTCGAGCGGCCAATCAAACGGATTCGTCTCGAACATCCCGTGCAGGCGTATCGACACCAGATACAGCGCGCTGCCGGTCATGAGGCATGCCAAGGCGGCCGCAAGCCGCGTAAACAGCCCGACAAACAGCAGGAGTCCTGCCAGAAGTTCGGCCACGCCCGCCGACCAGGCGAGAATCGTCCCCCAACTCCCGAGCTGCGGCCAGCGGTCGTTGAGCAGCCATCGCGCCCGCTGCACGCCGCGAACGGTCGGCTGGCCCGTAGCGGCCACCTCCTGCTCTCCAGCAGTCTCTTCAACAACTTCGTGCCGCACCTCCACCCCAAGTTCATGCAGGGCAGCCGCTCGGTCGCTGGCGATGGGCACAAATACGAAACATTGCACCCAGCCGCTTGTCAGCAGGGCGGCCGCCAGAACGAGACGGCTGAGTGTGGGCGTGATCAGCATGGCAGCAGGGTTCATGGGATGAGCTCCTTTGGAATCGTACCTCCCCCGTATCATGGTGCACATGGTACGGGCTACTGCGGGTGTGGCGGAATTGGCAGACGCGCTGGATTTAGGATCCAGTGGGGTAACCCGTGGAGGTTCGAATCCTCTCACCCGCATTCAATGACCACTTGGACACCAACATCATGGACTTCCCGCCCCACCGATCAGCAACCGGCCTATGCGGATATGGGGTCTCTGGACGCCGCCATCGCCGAGTTGGCCGAATTGCCGCCTCTGGTTTCCTCATGGGAGATCGAGTCGCTGAAGACGCAACTGGCCGAGGCCGCCGCGGGCACACGATTCCTGTTGCAGGCCGGTGATTGCGCAGAGCGATTCGTCGATTGCCGCCCTGCCCACATCACTGCACAGCTCAAGGTGCTCCTGCAAATGTCACTGGTGTTGGTACACGGCACGCGGAAGCGCGTCATCCGTGTGGGCCGTCTCGCCGGGCAATACGCCAAGCCGCGGTCTTCCGACTTGGAGTCACGCGACGGTGCGACGCTCCCAAGTTACCGCGGCGACCTCGTCAACGACATTGCATTTGACCCAGTTGCTCGCGAACCGGATCCGAAACGACTGCTCCGTGGATACGAACGCGCCGCGATGACGATCAACTTCGTGCGTGCTCTCATCGACGGCGGCTTTGCGGATCTGCATCACCCCGAATACTGGGACCTCGGTTTCCTGGAGCACTCTCCGCGAGCCGCGGAGTACCAGCGCATTGTCGAATCGATCGCGGAGAGTCTTCGCTTCATGGAGACACTCGCCGACGCACCGGTCGGCAATATCAATCGCGTCGAGTTCTTCACAAGCCACGAAGGTCTGCATCTTCCCTATGAACAGGCACAGACCCGGCAGGTCCCCCGCCGCGAAGGATGGTATGACCTGTCCTGCCATTTTCCATGGATCGGCGCCCGCACCGGCGAGCCGGAAGGTGGACATGTTGAATTTTTCAGCGGCATCCGGAATCCGATTGCGGTCAAGGTCGAGGGCGGTATCGACATCGAACCCCTGCTCGATCGGCTCCATCCCGACAACGAACCCGGTCGTCTGACGCTGGTGCATCGATTCGGTGCCGAGCAGGTCGCCGATGCATTGCCGCCGCTCATCGAAGCGGTGCAACGCTCGGGCAAGCAGGTGCTGTTCGTCTGCGACCCAATGCACGGCAACACCAAGCGGACGGACAGCGGTGTGAAGACGCGGAGTTTCAACGACATTCTGGCGGAGCTGGATGCGACGATCGACATCCACCAGCGACTCGGTTCGCGGCTTGGCGGGGTGCATGTGGAGGTCTGCGGGACGAATGTGACCGAGTGCACCGGCGGTGCGCGTGGTCTGGACGAGTCCGGTCTTGGTGAGACCTATGAGTCACTGGTCGATCCGCGGCTCAACTATGAGCAGGCGATCGAACTGGCGATGCTCATATCGCAGAGGATCGGGTAGGTTCGTACACTGTCGCGCGATGTCTGAGCGGGTCCTCATTACTGGTGTCGGCGCGATCTCGGCGTTGGGTGTCGGGATCGATCCACTGTGGCAGGCGATGCTCGAGGGCCGCAGTGGGCTGCGGCGGATCGAACGGTTCGACCCTTCCGGCTTCGCATCGCAGGTGGCCGGCGAACTTCCGGGCGACGACTTCAAAGTCAGGAAGATTGTGCCGAAGAGTCACCGCAAGGCTGTGAAGGTCATGTGCCGCGACATCGAGTTGGCGGTTGGTGCAGCAGCGGCCGCCGTAGAGGATGCGGGCATCGTGACGGCGGCGACAGACAGTGACGCGGAGCCGACGATCGATCCTGATCGGATGGGGTGCCAGATCGGTGCAGGATTGATTTCCGCCGAACTCAACGAACTGGGCGCCGCGCTGGTGACCAGCCAACGGGAAGACGGTTCGTTTGATCTGCAGCACTGGGGCCGCGAGGGAATGGAGAACCTCACACCGCTCTGGTTGTTGAAGTACCTGCCCAACATGTTGGCGTGTCATGTCACGATCGTGCACGACTGCCGCGGCCCGAGCAATACGATCACCTGCTGCGAAGCCTCAAGCGGGCTGTCGTTTGCGGAGTCGCGCCGCGTCATTCTGCGTGGCAGCGCAGACGCTTGTTTGTCGGGGGGCGTTGAGGATCGCGTCAACCCTCTTGCTCTTTTTCGGCAGCACTGCGCGGGACGACTTGCCCCCGGCAGTGAGGTTGACACAGCCGTGCAGCCCTTTTCTCCACATGCAAACGGCACGATCGTAGGTGAGGGCGGCGGTCTTCTCCTGCTGGAGTCCGAGTCGTCCTTGGAACGGCGGGGTGGTACCGCGTGGTGTTCGCTCGATGGCGTCGGATCCTCACAATCGCTGGGCGACTCGCCACTCGACGCGGAGCCGGAGGCTATTGCGGCGGCGATCAACGCCGCATTGTCGGATGCGAATTGCACGCCTGTAGAGATCGATGCGATCGTGCCGTTGGGCTCGGGCATTGCGACGATCGACGATGCGGAGCGAGCAGCGCTGGCGATTGTGTTCGGCGACCGGCTCCCCGAGGTACCGTGCATCACGACGATTCCTTACACGGGCAACTGTCTCTCCGGCAACGGTGGTCTGGCTGTTGCGGTCGCCGCGTCGGCGTTGCGGCATCAACAGTTGCCGGCACGGCTCGGAAGTGATGAGACTCCTGGCATCGACGCCTCGGCGTGCCCGTCGCGGGCTGCGACGCTGCGGCGAGTACTTGTCACGACACCGAGTGAAGGAGGCCAGTGCGTGGCCATCGTTCTGGGAGCAGTTGCGGTATGAGCGAACCTCGCGTTGTCATTACGGGCATGGGTTGGATCACGCCGCTGGGGCACGATCTGGACACGGTGTGGTCAGCGCTCACCAGCGGCACATCCGGCATTGCGCCAATCGACCGGTTTGATGCCTCCTGTTTTCCAACGACCTTTGCCGGAGAGGTGCGGGACTACGACTGGACGGCATTCGTCAATGACGCTTCCGTGCACCACAGCCCTGCCCTCAATTCCCAGTTTGTTCTCGGAGCGGCGCGGCAGGCGTGGGAGCAATCGGGGCTTGGAGACTTTGGTGGGCTCGATCGGAACCGCACGGGGCTGTATCTCGGTGCTGGCGAAGGCGTCCTTGACTTCGATGCCCACTCGTGGATCGACACGAACGCCTGGACGTGGGATGACGCGGAGGTCGATCCTGTGCAGTGGGCCAAGTACGCCAGAGAGCGGTTGGATGAGTGGGGTGAAGTCGAGCAGGAACCAAACATGTCGCTCTGGCATGTGGCTCGTGAATATGGACTGCGCGGTCCGGCGTTCAACTGTCTCACGGCCTGCGCTGCGAGTACGCAGGCAATTGGCGAAGCGTGCAGTGTGCTACGCCGCGGGCAGGCGGATGTCATGCTTGGCGGCGGCGCGCACACGATGCTGCATGTCCTTGGCGTGACAGGGTTCAACAGATTGACCGCCCTTTCGACATTTGATGGCGACCCGACACAGGCATCGCGGCCATTCAGCCGCGACCGTAGCGGGTTCGTGATGGGCGAAGGGTCGGGGATGCTCGTGCTTGAGACGCTGGACCACGCAGAGGCCCGCGGCGCGGAGGTACTGGCGGAAATTACCGGGTTCGGTTCGACGGCCGATGCCTACCGCATTACGGACATTCATCCCGAGGGTCGCGGGCCAGCGAAGGCCATGGAGGCGGCGCTTGCGCAGGCGGGTATTGACCCCCAGGAGCGAGGCGATGATGGCCGCCCGCAGGTGCAGTACATTTCTGCCCACGGCACCGGTACGCAGGAGAACGACGCGATCGAAACGAAGGCGATCAAGCGTGTCTTTGGTGACCTCGCCCCGGATGTTCCCATCAGTTCAATCAAGGCGATGATGGGTCATCTCATCGCCGCAGCCGGTTCGGTTGAGTTGATTACGTGCGTAATGGCGATTGCCACGGGCATCTTGCCCCCCACAATCAATCTCCAGAACCCCGACCCGGACCTCGACCTCGACTACATCCCAAATGAGGCGAGGAAAGCGGATGTGCATACCTGCCTCAGCAACTCCTTCGGCTTCGGCGGACAGAACAACACGCTGGTGGTTCAGCGGTTCGCCTGATCAGGCTCGTCGGCGGCGGCGTGCGGTCAAACCAGCGAGACTGAGCAGAGCCAACGCACCAGGGGCGGGAATCAAACTGCCGACCTGCACATCGGTGGCAACCCATGTGTCGTAAGTGGCCGTTGTGCCCTGCATGCTAATCGTCCCTGAGACAGCGCCGCCAAAGCCCATGCTGGTGAACTGACCAATGAGCACGCGGAGTTCCGCGCCGGCCAATGCTTGCGCATCGTCAGGTGTGGCGAACCATGCGCCATCGCTCGTTTCGATCGCGCCACCCGCCTCAAAGTTGGTCCAGTCGATGCCGATGTTCAGCATGGCGTTGTTGGTATTGTCCGAGAGGCCGATCGTGACCCAACTGTCGTATTGGAGGCTTGGAAAGACGGGAAAGAGTGCAGCGTTGATGTCGGTGCTCACCGCCCCGCCGAACGGGTTCTGGTAAAAACTCGAGGACGACTCAATGGATAACGGATGGGCCCCATCGCCGTACACGGCGTTGAGTTGGTCGTTCTCATTGTCGAAATCCGCATAGACGCGGGTTGTGACGCTGTCTGGGATATTGCCAACGGTCGTCTCGTAGGAGAGTCCCGTGTAGTCCGCTGCCGCGGTACCTCCGATAATGGTGAGGCTGGCAACAGTCATCCGGTGCAGAGTGGTCTTCATGTCATCTTCTCCTTGGGATCGGGGCTGTAGATATCGGCGCGATCGCCACGCGGCATCGCGCCTGTCTCAAAATTCATGAAAAATGTCCATGTTACCTGCCGGGGGGCCGTCGATCTCTCGACACCGTCTAGCCGCACGGGCCCCAGGCGGCGATGAGCTCCAACAGGTCCAGGATGTTGACCGAGCCGTCCTGATTCAGGTCGGAGCCGGGATTCTCGCAATCATCGTTCTTTTCACAGTGCCAATCGCTCATCATGATCAGTAGATCGTTGACGCCGACCGTGCCGTCCCCGTTGAGGTCCGCCGGGCAGGGATCGTCCGGTGGGCACTCGTCGTAGAACTCGTTTCCAAGACCAGCATTGCACGACTTCAGGTGTTCCGGGAAATTCGCACAGAACAGCGAGTCGAGGACATCTACTTCGCCGCCGGTGCAGTGCATGCCACCACCTTCAATATCTGCGATATTGCTCTCGAACATGGCGTAGGTCACATCGCCCTCGCTTTGCGCTGCGGCCATGCCGGCGCCGACTCGGGCGGTATTACCCGTGAAACTGCACTGGTCAAATGTGAATTGGTCATCGTTGTTCATGACCCGAACGCCCCCGCCGATGTCGGCGGAGTTTCCGGTGAACGCGCAGACCGTCACTGTCACGGGACTCCCGGGGTACAGGCGAAGGCCGCCGCCGGAACTGACTGCGGTGTTCTGATCAAAGAGGCAGTCCAGCAACCATGGCGAAGAGTTCTTGACGGCCATGCCGCCGCCATTGTTTGCAGCATTACGCTCAAATGTGCAGGACTGGAAGGTTGGGTTTCCGCCGTCGATGCAGTATGCGCCGCCGCCCCATTGAGAAGCGATGTTGTCCTGAAACACGCAGAGACGGACAACCGGGCTTGAGTCTTCGCAGACGATGCCCCCACCCCTGTCATTCGAACCGTTGCGGATCGTGAACCCTTCGATCAGCGTCTTGCCGCTCTCGCCACCCCCGCAGAGGATGCCGCTCCGAGCGCCTTCGCCGTCGATGATGGTGACCTCCGCGCCGTCCGCGCCGCGAAGTGTGATTGACTTGCCGTCGAGATCGACAACCGACGCCCCGCTGCCCGTATAGGTTCCGCTGCTGACGATGATTTCATCGCCGTCCTCCGCTTCGTCAACGGCATCCTGAATGGCCGCGTAGTCGCAGCCATCCGGGCACACGTTCAGCGTATCCGCGAGGGCCGCTGGTAGGGCGACCATCGAGGCGACCACCGTGGCGGATGAACCTATTTGGCACAAACCCTTCATTCCTATCTCTCTCCTGATTCATTGCCGTCCATGGCGGGGACCAGTCAACAATAGCAGGAAAAATTCGAACTCCCAGTGGTTTCCCCCGAGATTGGGCCCGCGGGCAGCCCCCTTCGTCCGATAACCCGGTGGGAACCCGGTACCGGACACCCTCTTGTCGATTACGCGGAGAAACTGCTGCCGCAGCCGCAGGTCGTCGAGGCGTTGGGGTTGTCGAAGACGAACCCACGGCCCATGACCTCGTCCTTGAAGTCGATCGTGGTGCCGTTGAGGTACAGATAGGACTTTGGATCGCAAATCACCCGGAGCGTGTACGACTCGCCATCGGGGAGTTCATGATCGCTGGACCACGCCTCATCCGAGTCCTTCTGCGTTTCGGTGATGTCCAGAATGTAGTTGAAGCCCGAACAGCCGCCCCCCTTCACGCCGACCCTCAAGGCCACGACATCGCTGTCGAGTTCCTGCTGTTTGATGATCTGGCTGATTTCCCGAGCGGCGGTATCGGTCACGGTAACGGGCATGGCATACTCCTTGGGTAACACCCCAGTATAGTCCGTTCGGTGCAAACTGTACGCGCAATCAGCGATATCGAGGCGATTGCGGCACATGTGGGCGGAGCATTTGTTCCCACCATGGGCATGCTGCATGAGGGGCACTGCGCCTTGATAAGGGCCGCCGCGGGCTCCGGCAAACCTGTCATTGTGAGCGTCTTTGTCAACCCCACGCAGTTCGGCCCCAACGAGGACTATTCCCGCTATCCAAGACAGCCGGAGCAGGATGTGGAACTGGCGGCCGAAGCCGGAGCGGACATCGTCTTCATGCCCGACGAGGCCTCGATCTATCCACCGGCCGGGGGCGTCAAGCCGCCACCGCTACCGCTAGTTACAACCGAACCGAAACTTGAAGATCGATGCAGACCCGGTCACTTTGCCGGTGTCTGCCTGGTCGTTGCAAGACTCTTCGATCTACTCCGCCCCTCAGAGGCATACTTCGGCGAGAAGGACTATCAACAACTCCTGGCCATCCGACAGATGGTCGCCGCCAGTGATCGGTGGCCGGACCTGTCCATCAAAGGTTGCCCAACCGTGCGCGAGCCAGACGGTCTCGCGCTGAGCAGCCGCAATGTCTACCTTGACGCCGCGCAGCGGGAGCAGGCGCTCGGCCTCCGCAGGGCGCTGCAGGCCGCTGCCGATGGCGAAGATGCGATGCGCAGCGTGCTCGACGAACACACCCTGCACACCGAGTACGCTGTCATCCGCAACGCCAACACCCTGCTCGAAGGCCCCGGTCCACAGCGAGCACTCATTGCCGCCAAGGTCGGTACCACCAGACTCATCGACAATGCGGCGGTCGGAGCCGGCCAGTGAGTTGCACATTGATCTTCGGCGGGTCGTTCGATCCTCCGCACCTCGGGCATGTCGACCCGCCGGTCGCAGCATTGCAATGCCTCGGCTTCGACCGTTTGCTCTATGTTCCAGCCGCGGTCAGTCCCCACAAGGTTGATCTGCCACCGGCCCCAGCAGAACACCGGCTCGCAATGCTGGCTCTGGCAATCGACGACATCCCACAGGCCGAGGTGTCAACGATCGAGTTGGATCGGGATGGCCCCAGTTATGCGATCGACACGCTGTCCGCACTGCGAAACACCATCGACGGCGAGATTCGGCTGCTCATCGGGTTCGATCAAGCCCGCGTGTTCTCCACATGGCATCGCTTCGAAGAGATCATCGCCATCGCCGAGCCCGTAGTGATGCCCCGGGCCGGCGGCGGCACGCTTGAACCCCTCTGGCAGAGCCGCGTTCTGCCGATTCCGACAATCGCCGTGTCCAGTTCTCAAGTTCGCTCGGCGCTCGCAGGCGGCACATCGCTCGATCAACTGGTTCCGAGATCCGTCGCGGCATACATCAAAGAACACAGCCTCTATCTATAGAGAAGCCTCTTCGCAGGTAGAATCTTCCGCTCGTGCCCATTCGTAACTTCTCCATCATTGCGCACATCGACCACGGCAAGAGCACACTCGCCGATCGGCTGCTGCAGGCGACGGCGGCCGTAACGGAACGGGAGTCCCGCGACCAGATGCTCGACTCGATGGATCTGGAGCGGGAGCGCGGCATCACCATCAAAGCGTCGGCGGTGACCGTGTACCACGAACACGATGGCCAGGAATTTGAGCTCAACTTCATTGACACGCCCGGGCATGTGGACTTTTCCTACGAAGTTTCGCGGGCGCTGACCGCCTGTGAAGGTGCATTACTGGTCGTCGATGCCACGCAGGGCGTGGAAGCGCAAACCGTAGCCAATGCTTATCTCGCGATCGAACAGAACCTCGAATTGATACCCGTGGTGAACAAGGTGGATCTCCCCTCGGCCGATCCCGAGCGGGTCGCAATGGAAATCGAACAAGTGTTGGGATTGCCGGCCGAGGACTGCATCTATTGCTCGGCGAAGACCGGCCAGGGCATCCCAGACCTGCTCGATGTAATCTGCGAGCGACTGCCCGAACCTCGCCCATCGGAGATGGAGCAAACGCGGGCGTTGATTTTCGACAGCCACTATGACGACTACCGTGGGGTCATCGTTTACTTTCGCGTCTTCGACGGTCACCTCTCCAAGGGCGATCGCATTCGCATGATGGGGACGGGCCGCACCTATGGCATTTCGGAACTGGGTCGATACACGCCGACTGCAACGCCAGCCAATGCACTCGGCTCGGCGGAAGTCGGCTACCTGGTCGCCGCCATCAAGCAGATTGATGATGTGCGGATCGGTGACACCATTACCCTCGACAGCAACCCGGCCCCGGAGCCACTGCCGGGCTACGAAGAACCGAAGCAAATGGTGTTCTGCGATTTCTATCCCGCGTCCAGCGGCGAGGGTGCGAAGAAGAGCGATTTCGAGACGCTGCGGGACGCGATCGAACGGCTTCGATTGAACGATGCCAGTTTCACCTTCGACATGCAGCACTCCGACGCACTCGGATTCGGGTTTCGCTGCGGCTTCCTTGGGCTTCTACACATGGAAATTGTGCAGGAACGCCTGGAGCGGGAGGGCGGTGCGGAAATCATCCAAACCGCGCCGACGGTGAACTACCGCGTCGACCTCACCGACGGTACAGCGATCGACATTCACAACCCCGCCGATCTGCCTGATCCAACGCTCATCCAGGCGATCTGCGAGCCGATTGTTCGGCTGGAGATCATCTGTCCAGACGAGTCCATCGGTGATCTCATGCGACTCTGCGAAACCCGGCGTGGCGTGTTCCGCGGGCAGAAGTTCGTTTCCGAAGGGCGACAGATGTTGGAGTATGAACTGCCGCTGGCGGAAATCATCTATGACTTCTACGACAAGTTGAAGTCAATCACCCGCGGGTACGGCACGATGGACTACGAGATCGTGGACTTCCGCGCCGATCGGCTTGTGAAGGTAGTCATTCTCGTCAATGGCCAGCCCGTTGAGGCTCTCAGTCTCATCTGCCACCGCGAGAAGGCAGAGCCGCGGTCACGATTGATCCTGCAGAAACTCAGGAAGCAGATTGATCGCCACCAGTTCGAGATTCCGCTGCAGGCGGCTATCGGCGGCAAGGTCATCGCGAGAGAAACGATCAAGGCCGTACGGAAGAATGTCACTGCCAAGTGTTATGGGGGTGATGTCACGCGGAAGAGGAAACTGCTCGAAAAACAGAAGGCAGGCAAACGGCGAATGAAGGCCGTCGGCAATGTTCACATACCTCAGGAGGCGTTCCTCGCCGTCCTGGAACAGGAGTAACAGATCCATGAAGCACCTCACGACCATCGCAATCATTCTTGGCGCGCTTGCCATTCTTCGCATCACCGAAGCGATCGCCGTTGTTGACGACACGGCCACGCTCGGCCCCGTCGATGCGATTTCGCTGGCGGGCAAGGATGGTGATCTGTCGCTGCGAAATGACGACGGTCATCTGGCTTGGGGGGAAGAGGCGACCAGCCGCGCGTTGTCCACCGCTTTCGTTCATGTCGGGCGGGCGTTGGAACCGCTCATGGCCGCCGACCACTTTGTCGAGGCGCGTCAGGATCTCAACGATGAGTTGAATCCGATCAGCGAAGAACTGGAAGAGATAATGCAGGAACTCTGGGAAGAAGGCAAGAGCATGTCGCCGGACGATCCGGACGCGGATGACTTTCGCCAGCGGTACGAACAAACCTACGCGGAACTGCAGGAATTCCAGAAACGGGCAAACGCCGCAAGAGCGGCGCTTGCTGCGGAGCAGATGCAGGAGGCATATAGCGAAGTTCTCGCCGCGGTCAATGTTGTCGCTGATCGGTTGCACATCGATCTCGTCCTGCGGTTCATTCCTCCGGATGAGCCGATCGAACCAGGTCCACCCAACGCCATCACGGCGCAGATTCGTCTGCGATCTGCACTGCGTCTGCCGGACGAACTCGACATCACGGATGATGTGCTGGCTGAACTCGGGCACGACACCGAGTAGCGTTTCTATTCATGGCATCGCCAAGGGCGGCCCGTACCTCGTCCATCGACGGACAGGTGTCGCCAAGTACGGCGTGCATGGATGTCACGCCGCGGCCGGTCAGGCCACAGGGTACGATCAAGTCGAAGTGATCCAGGTCCGTTGTGACATTGAGCGCGAGTCCGTGCATGGAAACCCACCGTGACACCCGGACACCGATCGCGCAGATCTTGAGGTCGCCGATCCATACGCCCGTCGCCGTCTCGTCGCCGCTTGCCTCAATACCAAATTCGGCAAGCGTCTCAATGACACAGGTTTCGAGAAACCGCACATACCCCCGTAGCCGCAGCCCAAGTGCATTGAGGTTCAGAATGGGATACGCGACCAGTTGACCCGGACCGTGGTATGTAATGTCGCCGCCCCGATCCGTCTCGCAGACGCTCACGCCGGCAGCAGTCAGTTCCTGAGCCGTGGCCCGAAGGTGTAACGGGGCTTCTTTTCGGCGGCTGATCGTAATAACTGGCGGATCATGTTCGACCAGTAGAAGGCGATCGTCGCCGCCGTTGATCACCTCTCTCTGATGCTGGCGCTGCACTTCCAGCGCCGGCTCGTAGGCCATGGACCCCAGATCGATGACGGATAGTTGGCAGGACATCGCCAATCGAGGATGATACGCCCTCGTGGCCAACATCCACCCAACTTCCATCGTCGAAGGCGATGTCAAACTCGCCGACGATGTCGAGATCGGCCCCTGCTGTGTCGTGCGTGGGCCAGTGACGATTGGTGCTGGTTCTCGCGTACTCGGGCACTCGCACCTCACGGGGAAACTGGTGATCGGCGAAGGCAACACGATCTACCCGTTCTGCTGCATCGGGTTCGCCGGGCAGGACGCGAATTATCCAAGCGACATGTTCGAGCCGGGGATCGTCATCGGTAACGGCAACACACTCCGAGAGTATTCGTCGGTGCACCGGGCAACGCGCGACCTTCCCACAACGATCGGCCACGACAATTTCTTCATGACATCTTCGCATGTCGCGCACGACTGCATCGTCGGCAACAACTGTACGGTCGCCACCAACGCCGCACTTGGCGGGCATGTATGGCTTGACGACGGCGTGATCCTCGGCGGTAGTGCCGCCATTCATCAGTTCGTCCGCATCGGCCGCGGCGTGTTGGTCAGCGGCCTCGCCGGCGTGTCGCAGGACATCCCGCCGTTCTTTACCGTCACCGGCATCAACATCGTAGGATCGCCCAACCTCGTCGGCATGCGTCGCAGCGGCATGGATCGCGACGAGATTGCAAAGCGGAAGGATGTTTTCAAACTTCTTTACCGCGATGGTGGCACGAAGGCCCAGATGCTTGAGCGGCTTCGAGCGGCTGGTGACGACACTTCATTGGAGTACGCCGACTTCATCGAAGCCACCCGAAAGGGCGTCTGTCTTGGGACGCCGGACGAGCGGCGATCGGAGAGACGGAACAAGGGCCGGCTTATCGATGCATAGCATGACGGTGCTCGGTAGCGGGTCCTCGGGAAACTGCACGATCATTCAATGCTCAACCGGCCGCGCATTGTTCATCGATGCCGGCTTGTCGATGCGGCAGACGCGCCAACGGCTTGGCCGCTCGGGCCAATCGCTCGACAGCGTGACCGACCTGCTCCTGACGCACCTTGATCGAGATCACTTCAATCCCGCATGGTGTCGGACACTTCTCGCACGCGGAATCCGGGTACATGTGCATCATCGCCATGCGGAGCGGGCGATTGCCGCGGGCGTGCCGGAGCGTCTGCTCGTTGTGTTTGATTGTGATCTTGCGCTCGAGGATGTGCGTGTAGAGGCCGTGCACATGCCTCATGATGTGCAGGGAACCATCGGCTTCGTGCTCGAGAGCGGTGGGAACCGAATGGGATTCGCAACCGACATCGGACGTGTGCCAGATGTCATGCTGGATCGTTTTGTCGATCTGGACGTGCTGGCCATCGAATCAAACTACGATCCGGGCATGCAACTTGGGAGCAGGCGGCCGCCCATGCTCAAGGAACGGATCATGGGCGGAAGCGGCCACCTCTCGAACAAACAGTCCATGGAGGCTGTGCTGCACATTGCCGGGCGATCGCGGCTGCGGCACATCGTGCTCCTGCACCTCTCGCGGCAGTGCAACAGCCCGGCGGTCATTCGGTCGCTGTACACCGAACATGCTGCGGATGTGATGGGCATGTTGACCATCACATCACAGGATCAGCCCTCACAAGTGCTGCAAGTAGCCCCTGCGACGGCCTGAGACGGGCGAAAATACTCGGCCTTTCGGCCTATCCGTGCCGATATCAGGTGGTTATGACTTCACACGCTGTCGTTCCGCGCCTTCGGTCCATGGCCCAGGCCCCGCTGGCCCGCCGCATCCTCTGGATCCTCTCGGCCGCCCTGGGGATGTTTCTGGCCGTTGCACTTCTGTCGTTCGATGTGGCGGATCCCCCATCGCACGTTGTTGCCATGCACAACAGCCCTCCAGCCAACCTATGCGGTGCTGTGGGGGCAGCGGTCGCGTACTGGACCTATCACATCCTCGGATTCGGCATTTGGGTGATTCTGGTCGGTGTGGGCAGTTGGGTGGTCCTGACTTTTCGCGGCACGGAAGTAACGCAACCGGCAGTCCGCGCCCTTGGGTTGTTGATCATGGCGCTCGCCGTCTCCTGCATGCATGAACTGCTCTTGCCGGATCTCGGCTCTCTTGCGGGCGCGAAGGCGGGCATCATTGCCAAGGCCATCGTGACGCAACTCATCTCCTACTTCAGCGGGTTCGGTGCGTTCTTGGTGATTATGGCAGCCTTTGCGATAGGGCTGGTCGTTGCTGCCGAGCGTATTGCTTTCGCGCTTCCACGACTTGCATGGGGAGCAATGAAGGGGTCAACCCGACTTCGACCACCAGCCATTCCCCGATTGTCGCTGCCGACGCTTCGCATTCCACGTCCTGCATCGAGACACATCGATGCGGATGACGAGTACGAGGATGAGTACGAGGACGAGTATGAGGATGAGGACGAATATGAGTACGAAGATGACGACGAGGATCTTGAAGGGGAGGACGGCGAGCGAACACGGCTCAGCCCCGCCGCCCTGCGGGACAAGATCGCGAAGTTGCCGCTGCGGCTCTGTGGTGCGGGGCGAGGCGTAACGGATGGGGACATTCTGAGGCCTGATGATTTCGAGGGGTACTTGTTCCCGTCGCTCGATCTTCTGGCCGACCCCGAGACCGACTTTTCCGATCGCGTTGAGGATGCGGTCCGCGGGCAGGCAGCCGAGCTGGAATCTGCGTTGCAGGAGTACGGTATTGATGCGGAGGTCGCCGGAATCGAAGCAGGGCCGGCCATCACGCTGTATTCAATCAATCTTGCGCCAGGAACCAAGGTGTCAAGCATCAATGCCATTGCAAGCGACTTGGCTCGAAGTCTTGGGGCGCCGAACATCCGCGTGGTTCCCAATACTGCCGGTCGGAAGACTGTTGGCATCGAGGTTCCCAATGTAGATCGCGAGATTGTCTGCCTCAAGGAATTGATGAACAGCGAGGAATCCGAGCGAATGGTGCTGCCGATGTTCCTCGGAAAGGATGCTTCCGGAGATCCTCTTGTTGCCGACTTGACCAGGATGCCGCACATGTTGGTTGCCGGCACGACGGGCTCCGGAAAGAGCGTCTGCATCAATTCGATCATCACCGGGTGGATGTATACGAAGCGACCGGATGAACTGAAGTTGATTCTCGTTGATCCGAAGATGGTGGAACTCAACCAGTTTGCGGACATTCCGCATCTTGCATGTCCGGTCGTGACTGAGATGTCGCGGGCGGTTGCGATTCTGGAGTGGGCAGTCAGTCGGATGGAGGAACGGTATGACCTGTTCCGCAAACTTGGAGTTCGCGACCTTCTGGGTTTCAATGCGTTGACCGAGGATGAGATCTACGACATTCTCGATCCGCAGACGGATGAAGCCCGTGCGAGGATACCGGTCAAGTTGCCGTACATCGTGTTCATCATCGATGAACTGGCGGATCTCATGATGACGGCGAAGGAAGTCGAGCAAGCCATTGTTCGGATTGCCCAGAAGGCGCGGGCCGTTGGCATTCACCTCCTGCTCGCCACGCAGCGGCCTGAGGCGAAGGTCGTCACCGGTCTCATCAAGTCGAACATGCCCTGCCGTGTGAGTTTCAAGGTCAGCAGCGGCATGGACAGTCGCATTGTGCTGGACACCAAAGGCGCCGAACTTCTGCTTGGCAATGGCGACATGCTGTACATCTCGCCCGGCACGACACAGGCTCATCGTGCGCAGGGCACCTTCGTTGCTCCGAAGGAGATCCGGAAGGTGGTCAAGCATCTCAAGGAAGTCGCAGCGCCGAATTTCGAGCGAAGTCTGGTGACAATCGACGCTAGCGGAAGTTCCGGCGAGGCAGGCATGCCAGAGGAGCGGGATCCGCTCTTTGATCAGGCAGTACGCGTGATGATCGATTCGGGGCGGGGATCCGTGTCTCTGCTTCAGCGGCGCCTCGGCGTCGGGTACGGACGCGCTTCACGCCTGGTGGATCAGATGGCGCTGGCTGGCATTGTTGGTGACCACAAGGGTTCCGT
>PVBE010912738.1_pt1 | contig 23406 bp, 19 predicted proteins | sample 1631181 | NCBI WGS metagenome assembly PVBE01 (sample SAMN08397723, study PRJNA350692) | Marine metagenome, whole genome shotgun sequencing project. | isolation source: water | place: Pacific Ocean | collected 2012-04 | reverse complement strand
CTATTCTCACTCCTAAACCTTTGTACAGGTTTTTCAGCTATCTTATTAGTAAAATCAAGATATAGTTCTTTCGACACATTAATTGCAATATTCTTGTGTTGTATGTTATATGGTTGCTCATTATCGGTTTCTCTTGTTGCTTGCTCTAGTGGCATACTGATGTCCACTGTTCGCATGCGTTTGCCTTCGTCCTTGTTAGTATAAGCGAGCATGTGCACAGCTTTTATGGCATCTGCATGGCTCGAACCGTCCTCCCGCAAGCGAAAATATGCCTTGCTTTCGATATTGCTCAACTTATTTATATCCTTCCTCTCTTGTGCTGACATGTGTTTTGTCTTTTCGACCTTCGCTGGTGCGGCGTCTTCCTCTCTTATTTCTGGCATATGATGAATATTTTTAAGAATCATATTTGCGAGGTTTATTAAACTATCTGCACTTCGTTTCTGGTTGGTATCAGCTTCTGGGTTACTTTTAATTTCTTTGTCAATTTTTACAAGGGCGTTTAATCCACGTTTAAGATCTTTTTGAGGTAATTTTGTATTAACTAGCATGTCCCGCAATTCACTAAACAAAAAACCTATACCGGCTCCAAGTGCGACAGTTGCTATTAAGCCCCAACCAATTGGTGTTGATGCCAGCAAGCCACCCGCAGCCATACCAACACCTGTTAAGTACTGTCCTGATGACAGGGCGCCCAGACCAGGTATATCTATATCTTTTAAGCTACCTGGATCAAACTTCATTTCACCTGCAAGTTCTGGGATTGCTTTCATGGCATGTCTTATTGCCTTTTTTTCTAATGCTTCCTTTTGTTCTGGATCGGTTACTCTACCCGATTCACGATAAGCTGATCTAGCTTCAAATTCTTCTTCACCTATAAATCCAGTCATTCTTAATACTTCATCTTTTATTGTATTAAACCAATATGGAAGTTCTAATAGAACACCAGCAAAACTATCTAGGGATTTAAATAAAATAGTAAATATGTTTTCATAATCTGCTTTTAAGACTCCTCCTTGAAATGCTTCACCTAATTCTTGCAATATACCTTTTTTACCATCATCTTCTCCAAAAAGTACAGCCATTAATTTATTAAAGTTTTTAAACTCCATATCTTCCCAAGCAGATGAAAATCCACTTCCTACTCTACCCATAAACCCGAACAAACCTTTTCCACTTCTCTTTGTCGTTCCCTGTCCGGTATATTCTTTTTCTCCCCAAAATAAAGTCGCAACAAATTCTGAGGCACCTTTTATACCAGCTCCTAAATTTTTCAGCATATTACGAATGGAACCTGGTGTTTGTTCATCTCCCATAAAAAATGTGGCAGTTCCCCCTTTAATGCCCTCTGAAATTTCTTTACCGGTTATTTCTGGTAAAAAGGGTTCAATAATGTCTGTATAAAACTGTTTTATTGCGGGGTTTATGTGCATGGTCCACGATTTTATAATTTTATCAAAATAACTTCCTTCTTTAAAGAAATCACTTAAAATGTCTATAAGACCACCTTCTCCCATGAGACCCCCCACTCTCACCATCACCCGCTCTCCCTCACGCTCTCGTTCGCCTCGCGCTCTCATTTCTTTTGTACCAAGTATCATGTTTTCTATTATACTAAAGAAACCACCTTTTTCAAACATACCTCTAATGGTTTCATCAATAAAACCTAAATGAGTATCAAATTGAGACATGAAACTTTGAATGGTATCACCAATACCAAGCCCCATATATTTGTCTTTAAGATTACTTTGAAATCCCATAGAACGCATAAAACTATCAATAAGACCAGCAATTCCACCAATAGCTTGATCAAATCCAAATCCCATTCTGTGGCTCAATTTAATATCTTCTTTATTAATTCCAAAATGCGCCATTAATTGTTCTTCGGGTTTGCCAGAATAAGATTTTAATATATTATAACCTAAAAAACCTATTGCAGCTAAACCAATTCCCATAGGACCTAGTAACATGCCTATACCAGCAAGTAGTGGTCCTCCTAAGGCTCCAAGCATTTTCATGGCGCCCCCTAACATATAACCCGTACCTCTACCTATTCCCTTTAAGGCTCCAGCAAAGCCCGCAAACCCTAAAGAAATAGATTTTGTCATTAAACCAAAGAATGCTTTTGTTGTAGTACCTAGGATAGAATTTTTAAACCATCGAGTTGTTTCACGGATTCCTTCAATTGCTTTAAAGGGGGCCTTTACTGCGGCCATCCCCATTTTCTTGGGATCTTTAAAGCCTCTTAATAGACGCTCTCTCCTCATTTCAATCGCCAATCTCTCTGTTGCCTCTTTTTTAACGGCAGCAGTTTTACGCATTTCTTTTGTTTCTGCCAGCTCGTCTTTGTTGAGGCGCAAACTTTCAGTAGAAAGTGCTGCAATGTCTTTTAAAAATGTTGTTACTTCTCCTGCTTTAGCCATATTTTACCTATTCTTAGCATCTAATTGTTGTTGTTTTTGGCGCTCTTCTTCTTCTTTTATATGGTTCACTAATAATGTTGCATAAATTTCTCTTTCGAAGGGCAGCATATCCTCCAGTTCAGTCAGGCTCCATTTATGATGTTGAATCAATCCAAAATTAGTTTTGTAATGATTTTCAAGGGTGTCATGACTCAGGCCTATTCGAAAAAATCTTGTATATTTGTAATAGTGACTTTTTCTCTTTGATTACATTCAGTACATTCATATTCTGTTTCATAACGAATTTTTGGCATAGTTTCAAAAAAGTTTCTTATTTTGACAAATTGATCTGTATTTAATGATTCCAAAAATGTTTCCATTTCCTTTTTAGAATAATCTTTAGGATAATGAACTTCATCACCTTCATAAATCATTTCAATACATCCACGAATAACATCAAATAGGGTTTCAACTTCTGTTTCGGCTGCTCTCACTTTTTCCATCATTCCAATCTGTGGATATCTCATTACAAGCCCTATATCATCCGTTAATTTTACTTTAGTATCATGCCCTTCTGTGCGTGATACTTCAACCTTATCTAGATTGACTTCAATTTCTTCAAAATGTTCACATTTTTCATTTGAAGAGTTTGTTGCTCCTGGATGACCATATTTTAGTTTAACAATTTCTCCTACAGATTTGGCTCTCAGTTTCATAAAAATATATTCAATATCGAAAAGAGGCATCTTATCAATATCAAGCTTAGTTTCAACACAATTTTTAACGATTTCTTTCATCGCATCAATTATGGTTTTTTCTTCATTACTTTCTTGAGCCATTAAAAGAACTTTTTCTTCTTTGACTAAAAAAGGTCGATATTTCACTACCTCATTGGTAGATGGTATATTCAATTCATGTTTTGGTACAGCTAATATTGGTAAAGCCATAATTTTCCTTTCAATTCAATTATTTTTATATAAAGTTATATCCCAAACTGATCTCTGCTGCCTTGGTTAGAACTACGTCCACATGTCTCCTTCGAAATTACATAAACAAATCGTCATTATCTGCATCGGTCGAACTGACTTTGACTCCATTAAATCTTCCTGATATTTCTTTTTGAAAATCGTCTTTCCATCTACGATATGCCATGGTCACGGTTAATCTAGGGTATTCATTTGTAGCGCCCCAATCAAGGGCTATTGCGCCAATATTTAATGGCCATGCCTCAATTAATGTACATTGATAAACCGGCTTATTAGTTACATCAAATTGGGTAACGGTTACATTGGTTGTAAAATTGTTATAATATTCAAAATCAAATGTATCTGGATCTTGAATAGAATCCATCCATGAATCGAAAAATTTCTTTTCTGGCATATGTCTAGTTCCCATGAATGTAAAAGCGGCGTCTGTAAAAAATTGTGAATATGGGCGCTTTCGTATTGGACCATAGGTTCTTTCCTCTGATGTAGCAAAGGCTTTCCCCGGAAGTTCTGCTGTAAGACATGTTACTTTAAAAATACTATCTGCCAAAGTACCCGCCTTAGTTGGAGTTACTTTCCGTTGCCATACCCTAGAGTTATCTCCCGAATAGGGAATTGATATCTCAAACCTATGGGATACGGCCGGACCTCCCAATTTACTTATGTTTGCTTTAAATGATGATAGATCCATTTGTTGTTTCCTTAAAATTGTTTAGAACTTTTTGCCCAAACGGCTTGTTTTGATTCTTTCTTAAATCTTTCAACGGGTAAGAAAATGGCTACTTCCCATTCATCGGCATCTATATTGACTAATTGTGAACGAACATGCCCAAAAAGATATCTTTTAATACATGGTTTTGCGTGTTTATATTTTGTAAACTCATTTAATGTACTGTATGAAATACGTAATTTTGTCGAAGCATCATATTTTTTATTTGACGCAAGACTGTTTAATTTATCCATTAATACGGCACGATAGAATGGTGAAATATAATGTAGATTGATGCCCAAAAACCCATCTGAATATGATTCTATTGGAAATATTAATGGAAAATTATCATAATGTGGAAGTGTCAATTTATGTTTAGGATCATAATAAAATCCATACATTTTTCCTATTACATTACTACTTTTCGCTGTCGTATCTCTTTCTTGAAAAAGTTTGTCAGGTGTTACTGATTGAAATTGGGCTCTGGCGGCTCCTCGAATAAGCCTAGCCTTACTTTTAAACCAATCAGCTGCTTCTCGCGCCCTTATGGTTGTTTGTCTTCTATTGATTGAATCTTTAAGTTTGTCGAGTAAACTGGCCATAATGCAAATATTTATAACAGATCGTCTTCAGTTATTATTTTAAACTTCCATCCTCGGTCAATACAATATTCTTTAGCGGAATTCCATTTTGCTTCATTAATTCCATATGTATATACTTCTTTTAGATATCTATTTGTTGTTTTTTTCTTTTTTTTGGGTGGTTTTGTTTGTGCTTTGGGTTTAACTTCTACGAGAGTACACCCATTTTCTGTTTTAACCCAAAAATCAGGAAAATATCGATGCATTTTTCTATCAATAGGTGATCTATAAGGTATGATTATTTCTTCACTAGACCATTTTAAAATACTATCTTGAGTATCACAATAAACCATGAACTTTCTTTCCCATAATGATCGATATATAACTGATGTTGGGTTTCCTTTGTATTTTTCTATGTTTAAGACTCTATATTTTCCTTTATATGCCATGCAATCCTTTGACTAAATAATATAAGTATATAGTTTATTTAGGGAGAGTAAATGTATCCAACAGTTAAAATGGCGAGAACTTCGTTACATGGAAATACCAAAATGGGAGCGGCAAAGCCGGCCTTGATATTTCCAAATACACTTGAAAGTGGTAAAGGAGATGGAACGTCTTTTATGATATTTTCTATTAAAGATTATTCAGAAGGGGTGGAAAAACCTATAGGAGTACAAGATGTTGTTATGTATATTCCTACAGGCGCATTAAAAACATCATATGGCGCAGATTGGTCACAACGTTCTTTTGGTATTGGTGGACAAATAGGTGCTGAGCTTACCGGAGCAGGTGAGAAAGACGGCGCATCTGGTCTTATACAAAAAATTAAAAATGGCGTGGACTCCTTGTCTGAGTTTGATACTCAACAATTTGGTATAATGCTGGCAGCAAAAAATGCTGTTATTCCCGGATTAACTTCAGATATACAACAATCAATTGCTAGTCATGTAACAAGAAAAGTTGCTGATCCATATATGCATGTTTTTTTTAAAGGAGTGGGTTTTCGACAACATGCATTTGAATTTAAAATGATACCCAAATCTGCAGAAGAATCAAAGACAATAAGGAAAATTATAAAAGAATTTAAATTAAATATGTTGCCTAGTATACCTCGTACTAATTTACAAAAAGGGGAAACTAGAGATGCGGCACCTTCTCCTACAGGATATTTAAAATTTCCTAATGAATTTGATATTAATTTTTTCCCTCATGGCAAAATTCAAAATCAACATTCTCATACTTTGTTTAGAATGGCTAGGTCTGTATTAACAAATATGAGCGTTGATTATAATGGTTCTGGTATACCAGTATTTTTTAAGAAAACAGGAGAACCCGTTCAAATAACTATGACTTTAAATTTTAAAGAAACGTCTATAATGACTAGACAAATGGCGGGGGAGGGGTATTAATATGGCATATCCTAGTACTTCCATATTCGCACAAACTGGCAATTACCAATACCCTTTAGATTTGGGTTCTATTGGAGAGCAACATTATATGATTTTTACGATCAAGGAAGACAAACCATATATTAGAAAAATTCCGAAAACAAAATCAAAAGCTGATAAATCGGGGCAGAGTGCGAATAAAAATCCTTCATCTATTCGGGTTACTAGAACCGAAACAAAAGATTCTATTGCTTTGTATATTCCTAAAAATGGGTTAAAGACGGCTTATAATGCAGAGTGGGGAGATGTAGAATTAGGAGTTTTTGGTGCAATTGCGATGGATGAAGTTGCTAAGGCAGCTGAAGATATGCAAGCTTTTCAAGAGGCCGAGGGAGAAGGACCGGACTCACCCACAGCCACATATGCGGCAGCTTTAGGAGGTTCTATATCAAGACTAACAGATCAGTTTAAACAAGGAGTAGATTCAAGCGCCGCAAAGCAGGCAATGTTGGCATCTCAAACTGGTATAGGAAAATCTGTATTAGGTAAGTTAGGAGGTGTTGATACAGCAGCTGCCGCACTTTCTTTAGGCACAAGATTAGCAATAAACCCCCATCTTAAAACTATATTTAAGGGCGTAAATAAGTTTCGGGAACATTCATTTGATTTTGAATTTTATCCAAAAAATCCAGACGAATCTGAAGCCGTACAACATATTGTCACAACATTTAAAAAGTCAATGTTACCAAGCACTGAAGGGTTTGAAAAAATAAAGTCTAAATCGGAAACAATAAAAGATGTAAATGCATCAGCTGATCTTCAGGGCGTGGGTGGTAAAGGAACGGGCGCTAAAAAACAAACCACTCCTAAACATACAGGTAAATCTTACTTTTTTAAATACCCAAGAGATTTTACAATTGATTTTTTTATGGCAAATACCGATACCCCCTTATACCAAATTGGAAGATCGGTTTTGACACAAATGACGTTAGATTATGGATCATCAGGTGGAATTCCAGTTTTTTTTAAGGGGACTGATGCGCCCGCAGAAATACGACTTTCACTTTCTTTTAAAGAAACAGAATTGTTGACAAGAGAATATATTGTAGAAGGATACTAATGTCAGAATATTTTACTAATTTACCAAATATAGAATATGACATAGAAAAAATTAAGCCGCGAGTAACAACAACGGCCACTAATATATTTCTACGAACCCAATTACATGAAGCTGTGGCTAGAAATGCAGTTACAATATATCCTTATATTATACAGGATGAAGAAAGACCTGATACTCTTTCATATAGTTATTATGGTAGTGTAAAATATACTTGGATTATTTTCTTTGCAAATAACATAATGAATCCTTTATATGATTGGCCATTATCAAACAGAGATTTTAGTAATTTTATTTTAAACAAATACGGCACTCTTGCCCTAGCTAAAAATACTGTACATCATTATGAGAAAATTATTAGAAGTGAAACATCTAAAACATCTGAATTTCATTTGGAAATAGATTCAACTACATATGATGGATTAGGTTCAAGTGAAAGAGTTAGTGTTTCTGGGTTTGATTATTATCGAAAATTAAACGAAGCCAAACGTCAAATTAAGTTGATTGATGATGCGCATGTTAAAAACATACTTAAAGAAGCAAGAAAGGTTTTTAGATAATGGCTAATGGAATAACTGGAGGGGGAGGTCGGTATCGTATACCTGGAGACTATGAGCTCCATGAACTTACGATTGAAAGCCTTGATGGCGCCACTACAGACATAAGAATGGTATATAATGAGCTAAATCTGTATGAAGATATGTTTCAGCATGTAATGCAAGCTGAAGTTGCTATTACAGATTCTACGGGTTTGGCCGCAAATATTCCTATTATGGGAGAAGAAAAATTACATATTGATTATGGGTTGCGTGATGCATCTACAACTTCTAAGTATGTATTTCGCATAGTAGAAATGTCAAGAATGTTACAGGTGAATGATACTACATGGACATATGTTTTAAATTGTATTTCCGAGGAACATATTACAAATTTACAGACAAAAATTCAAAAATCATATAAGGGGAAATCTACTACAGAAATTGTTAAAGATGTTTATACTACTTATATAGACTCAGATAAACCATTATATTTACCCGTAAAGGGATCGGCAGATGATTCTCCTACTCCATTACATATTATTATTCCTAACTGGAGTCCATTTAAAGCCATAAATTTTTGTTCAGTAAGAGGAGGTCCTCCAGATAGGGGAATTGGTACTTTTGTGTTTTATGAAACTATGCATGGATTTTATTATCGTTCTATTGAAAGTATGTTAAATCCCGCATCAACTACAACTCCATCAGAGTTTGAACGACCAGATGATGTGAATCAAACACCGAACCCACATTCTGATGTAATATCAGAATTACAGGTAAAGGAACTTTCTCGATCAAAACCTAATGAAGCAGAAATTCCTACAGCTAAATATGTGTGGGTTCCAGAAGATGTTGATGTGGCATCAGCTGCAGCGAATGATAGAATGTCTTCTATGCAAGTAAGTGTAAATTCGTTTTCTATCGATCATACATTTAATATTTTGGAGAACCTTTCATTAGGAATGTATTCAAGCCAATTAATTACTCATGATCTTGTACGAATGAAAATAGGGTATAAATCATTTGGATATGATACAGCATTTGAATATGATGATATACAATCTGGTAGAAATAGATTTTTAAATGTTAGAGAATCTGGTGAAGGTGGTCGTAAAGCACATAAATTAAGTAGTGGAAAATTAGATGCTTTGGGGTCTCCAGAATCGGTTCTTAAATTCATGCCAACAAATATAAATCATACAAAACCATTTTTTAGTCATATAGTACGTAGAAATGAAGATAAAAAACAAATAGTTTATAGAAATAATGTAGAAGAATGGTTGCAACCACGATTATCACAACTCCAACAATTAGAAAATGTTGTATTAAGGTTAGACGTTCCTGGAGACCCGAATAGAAGAGTTGGAGAAATAATTGAATTTGAAATTCCAGACCCATTTGAACCAGAAACAGATCATAGATATTACACGGGCAACTATTTGGTTTCAAAAATACAACATAGAATAACACCCTTTAGTTATTCAACTACAATGAGAATAGTAAAGGATTCATTATATGAGCCACTTGTTCCAGAATGGCCAGTAACAACAATGAGTAAATTAACTGATTTGTCTAAAAAATCACAAACGACCGCGGGGCATGGTACTATGGCAGGTAAAGATTCTGAAGAAGCATTAGCAATTTCTGGAAGAATTAAAGGATAATCAGGCATCTATTAGGAGAATTTTAAATGTTAGACTTTCTAAGATATAAAGATATTAAGGATTTTCAAGAAGAAAAATATCTTGAGGAAAAACTTATAGTATATCAGGGCGGTAAGAAATATGGCCAAATCGTTTTTCTTGCTGGTGGAGCTGGTTCTGGTAAGGGATTTGCAATTAAAAATTTTATGGAAGGTGAAAAATTTAAAATACGTGATGTTGATGAATATAAAAGATTGGTTTTGAAAATATCACAACAAAAGGGTAAATATCCAGAATTAAGAAATTTAGACCTAAGAAATTCTAAAGATGTTCTTACATTACATATGTTTGTGAAAAAATTAGGTTTAAAGGCTAAATCTCTTTCTGCTCTTATTAAAAATGTGCGTCCAACAGTACTTCCTAATATTATGTTTGATATTACAGGAAGTGAACATGAAGATTATGATAATGTTCTTCCTCAATTATTAGACGTTGGTTATGATCCAAGAAATATTCATGTTACTTGGATTCTTACTGATTATGCTATAGCAGTAAAAAATAATAAAAAACGGAGTCGTGTTGTTGCGGATGAAATATTATTAGGAACTCATGCAGGCGCAGCAAAAACAATGTTTGACTTGATTACGGTAGCTTTACCCAAAGCTATAGATGGACAAATTAATATTATTTTTAATAATCCTAGTCAAACAATTCCCTTTATAAACAAAGAAACCGGCGAACCAATCAGACCTGTACAAAGAGATGATGATGGCAATGTTAAAGTTGATAGTGATGGAATACCACTTAGACATGATAATGTTGTGATTCAAGATTTTAATTATTTAAGATTAAAAAGAGAGGGTCGACCGATGATTCCACATGAAGATGCTATGGAAATGGTATTATCATGGATAAAAACTAGTGCTCCAAAAGTTATGAGTTTAAATCATATATTTGGGGATACGCGAGGCGAAATAATAGCCGATAAACCACACCGTTCAAAAGAAGATTTAGAAAATATGGGGGTGGGGCGTAGAATGAAGGAAAAACTTCTTAATCAAAAAAAATAACATGAATAGAATACAAGACAGATATATTATTGAACCAGGAGCCATTACATCATGGGAACTTTTAAAGATTGAACAGCTCGATGAAAATATTTACATACGTCTTGAAAGAGATGATCCATATTATTATGCTGTATTTTTAAATGAAAATGGAGAGCCATTTCTTTCTGAAGCATGTATTAGAGATTGGCAAACTTGGTTAGATGAAGTGAGAATTGATGAAAAATTTATTAATTATTTAAACCGAAAAAGAGTTGAATAATGCCAGGAATATCTCCAGAAGTATTAGATAAATTTTCTCGCCGATATTGGATGGGCAAAGATGGATTTATTTGGTGGGTTGGTGTAGTTGAAAACCGTTTTGATCCTCTTTATCTAGGAAGATGTAGAGTTAGAATTGTAGGCTGGCATACTGAAGATAAAAATTTGATGCCTACAGATACGCTTCCTTGGGCGGTTCCTTTAATGCCTATTACTTCTGCTAGTCAGACAGGAGTGGGAATTTCACCCACAGGACCAGTAGAAGGCACTTGGGTAATGGGATTTTTTAGAGATGGGGATGATGCTCAAGACCCAGTTATGTTAGGAACTTTTCATGGAATTCCTGAAGGAAGTTCTTTTGAAGGAATTAGAGAGGCATCTACTGCAATGGGATTTCATGATCCTCGTGATTTTACAGAATTAGATAATGCTCCTGACCACCCCGCTGCAGTAGATTATGGTAATCGTGATGGTACAGGCGTTAAAATTTGGGAAAAGGGTGATATAATCCCCGGCGAGCCAGCTGTGCAGGAAGAAATAGCTTTTACAAGAACTCAAAACTATCCCAAAGGCACCAATCAATTAGCTGGCACTCCTAGCCCAACTACTCCACTTCTTGCTCGACCTGATGATTTTTTCCCTGCCAAGTTGAAAATTTCAGGTGCCACTAGAAAAGAAGGTGGTACAATAATAAAAGAAAAACAAAAAGATTCTCAAAGGATTGGTACTGTTACTTCTGCTTCGGCAAGAAGCAATTTTGAATTCCCAACATCACCTTATGGAGCAAATTATCCTTATAACCATGTACATGAAACTGAAAGTGGTCATATTATTGAAGTTGATGATACTCCAGGATCCGAAAGATTACATTGGTTTCATCGTTCTGGCACATTTACTGAAATGCATCCCGATGGAGCGAAATATGATAAGGTTTCTGCAAATTATTATTCCAATATCATGGCTAATAGTTATTCGTTTGTGGAAGGAACAAAAGTAGAAACGGTTCAACATGGATATGATCTTCTAGTAAATTCGGCTGGTACTACAGGTACAAAACCTCCAAATTATAATGTGAGAGTGGGGCGAACTGGTGATGTAAATATGGAGACTGAAGAAGGTAAAATAGTATTATCAACAGTACCTAGGGTTGAAGCAGAAGGACCACCCGCCGCAACTCCTGAACAAGGTACTTTTTTTGAAATGGGCAGAGATTATGCTAAATTGAGTGTGGCTTCTGGAACAACTTCAGATAAAATTCATTTAAAAGCGAATGAAATAATTCTTGAAACAGACAAGATGACACGGTTACATGGTGGTGATCCGGGAACCGCAGAGAGGGTAACTCCTGGATCATATTCATTAACTTCTAAGTCGATTAAATTAAATTCTTCTATGCACATGGGCATATCGGCAACCGGCTCATTGACAATGAAAGCCAATCAATTGAATTTGGTAATCAGCAATGATACTCCACCTGGACCTAAGGGTTTAAATTTAGAAGTTGGTACTGTTGGTTTGGGGGCAACACCTACTTTGGCTGAAATTTCAAATTGTTTTGGACCTTTGTATTTGGCTTCAGGAAAAGTTCCAGGTCTGGCTGCAGCCACAGGCTTGGCTCAATTTTCAATGACACCAGTAGGTACTATATCAGCAATAAGTACACTCTCTACAAATTTTCAATCAGCTGTGAATTGGAGCGCAATTGCAGTTGCTGAGGCAAAATTACAAGGATTAGTCCAAGCAGAATTTTCTACGGCTTTAGGTAAACATACTATTAATCCAGCAGGGATACATTCTATTAAAAGCGCGGGTGGAAGTTTAGCCAAATTGTTAGAAGATTTAATTACAGCATTACAAGAACACACTCATCCTACAGGCACGGGTCCTAGTGGTCCTCCTATAAACTTACCAAAATTTACTAAAAGTGCAGTAGATTTAAAACTATTATTGGAGTAATATGTCTGAAAATAAAACATATGGATTTGATGAAACACCACGTTTAAAAGATGTAAGGAGAAAAGAGCAATTAGAAAAAGTTTTAGAATTTAATTCTCTTTTTTTAGAATATCTTCATAAACAAAAAGATTACGCTTTAGATTTAAGAAAAATAAAAGAAAAAGAAAATGCCAACAGATAAATTTGGAAACTTAATAACTGATGCTGAGTCCATAAAATCACAAGCACAGACTGTTAAGGAAAAAGCTTATGATCAAACGACCTCCTATGAATCCTTGGAAGCAAGGGGGAAGCAAGCGGCGGAAGATATACTTAATATAGGTAGCTCTTCAGCTGTTACAGATGAATTTGGAAATCGATATTTTAGAAATGTTGCTGTAGCTGGTAATATGTCTCCGTTTGCTGAAATTGCTAAAGGCGCTAAAAGTTTGGGATCACAGATTGATAATGGTGTTCAATTATTTGTATTAAATTTAAAATTTGCAAAAGCCCAGTTAATATTTGCGAAAGGTTTAGTAGACCCTCTAGTTATACTTTTACAGGCAGCAGCAGATGCTTTAATTGATGCTCTGAATGATTTGTTAAATGTAGGCTTTTACCATATTTACATATGGCCATGGGAACATGGTGAAAAGATAGATGATTTTGATTTTAATTTAGATCAAGCATTTTGGTATATGTATATGATTTCTCAAGGCGCTCCTATAGGTCTTGATGAAAGAGAATATTTGGATAGTGGAGAGACGGCATTTGATCCAGCAACAGGAATCTTTTTTACTGCTGATCGTGATAATGTAAAAAATCCCTATTTTATGAAAGTTCTTGATGATTTTAATTTTTCTTCTTATCCTGAGTTAGAAGAAAAAATGGCAGAACATACTATTAATGTTTATCAAAAAACACCTTATTCAATCAAGGGAGATGAGGCAAGGGCATATTATAATAAGTCAGTCCAGGAAGCCGGAGTAGATGTAGACGCACAGACAGTAATGTTAAGAAAAGCTAAACTAGAGCAATGGGCGGGAAATGCGGGGAATTATATCGCACCAGGAATGAGCCCAGACGATCCAGCCGCAGCATCATTTAGTCTGGAAAATTTTATGAATATAATGTCAAGAGATCCGGCTGTTATGATAGAAAAACATGTACCAGCTATGTGGGGATTAAAAACATCAGCATCATCAACGGATAAGGAAAATGTAAAACAAGCATCTCTTTTAACTATGGATGGTAAGGCATCTAATTTTTTACGATCATTAGATAAAATTGTTATTCCAGGACTTGAAAGGTTGACGCCTGCTCAAATTTTAAGTAAGTTAGCTGCTTCAATTGATGATACTGCAGATCCAAATCGCCCTGTTGGAACTGGTAAATTTAGTGCAGTTGTGTTTTTATTAGCTCTTCCCAATCCTTCTTCATTTAATGAAACATTAGAATTAGTATATTCATTTTTTGGAGGTGGATTAATTGGTGGTAAAATAAAAAAAGGGATTGATTATTTTAAAAGCAATTCTGATGTGGGAAAAACACTAAAAATAAAATTACATGCTGCGGCAGAAGATGATACTGGTATACAATGGTTGGGGGTAGAAGGGCTAACCGAAGACGAATGGAAGAAACGAGATTTTGCGTCATTGAGAGTTCCAGATTTTGTTAAAAAGAAAACAAATCGGTGGGTAAAAAAGAAAAATAAATGGCAGAAGGCGTGGTATACTCCGCGAGCGGGATTGATTCACGACGGTTATTCTGGGACCCAGACGCTTCCTGAGCCCCATCTTGTTTTCCCATATTTTACCACAAACCGAGATCCAGATTCTTGGTTTGGGCGTTATACAGGAGATAAAGTATGTCAAGGTGATGTAGTACCTTGGTTTGAAGCCGATGTTGTATCACATAGTTTATATAAAAACGAAGCCAGCTATAAGAGTGCATTAGCTTTTGAGGAGAAGGGAGAATATGCTAAGGCGCAAGATGAAGAGGAAGACTGGAAGGAAGTAGATTCTGTAGAAAAATATAAGAAGTTTATGGCGGCTGGTGGGTTGAATATTTTAACAGTTTCAAATATGTCTGGTAATTTAAAATTAGGAGGTAAGGCTCCAATTAGGCCGGTTGACCCATATAATGACCTAGGTGGTAGTACTGCGGATTTGTCACCTAGACAATTAAAATATGCTAAAGATAGAGAAGAATTTACTGCCAGCGGTGGTGAATTTGGTGATGCTGCCTCCCGTAGGACATATGAAGCGGGAAAAATTCCCATGAAAGAATTTGAACTTAAAACATATGAACAAGCATGGTTTGTTAATGAAATGACAGAAGTAGAAAACAAAAAGGCGGTTGTAACAGGAACTCCTCCTAATTGGTCAGATAAAATTTTAATTCAGACAATATTTCCTCCTTATGGAGAAGCAATACAGAGATGTATTAACTTTGTACAACAAGCGAAGGGATTACTTGAAAATCCATTTCAATTTATTGATGATATGATTAAATATTTAAATGATTTGATTAAAGAAGTAATAAAATTAAATAAACAAATTCAACGAATATTAAAAATTATTGCAGATGGTTTACCCGCAACTGGATTATATCAATTAGTATTAATAGATGAAGAGGGTGGTGCCGAGGGGTTTCAAAACATTATACGAAACGCCAAATTTTTTGATTTTAAGGGCGAGCCTTTTAATGGTACCGGAGATCCCTCAGGGTTAGATGGTTTGGAATATTCAATGGCAATTTGTTTTTATGGGCAGGGTCCCGATAGTGCTTATATACAAGAATTTCAAAAAATGTTAGGGCTTGCTCGTTCTCAAGCTAGAGAAATTCAAAAAGCAACTGCTAGAGCATTACAACCAGGGGTTGCATTAAATTTAGAACAACCCGAAATAACAAAAACTTTGATAGGAGCCGTTTCCGTTGAGGAGGACTCTGATAAAAATAGAACCGACCGAGAATTTTGGGGTGGATGGAGCCAAATATTGGCTAGTGGCGCAGATGTTAATGGAGCAGAAGGCATTGAAGCAACTTCAATAATATTTATTGAATTTAGTGAACCAATGGATCATGGTTCGATACAAAAAGCAGTTTCAGTATATAGACCACCAATACGAAGTACAGGTAATATAACTGATGTTCCGGGAAATTTATTTGTTGCTCTTAATGATAATGAAAGAATGTTTATTTGGGTTCCTACAGTAAAATTTGAAGAAGAAATGAATACGGTTTTCAAATTTGATCCTAATGATGTTCCCTTATTAAACATAGAAGTAGCAAAAGCACAAGGTAAAGATATCAATGGAACTGATGTGGCTTATGAAGTTCCAGTAGAAGATGTTTCATTTACAGCCGCAAATCCTGCTGTAATTACGAGATCATCTCATGGGTTTTCTACTAGTGATAAAATAACTATAACTAAGTCTCCAGAAGCATCGGCTTTAGAGGTTAGAACCGAGAAATATTCAATCACAAAAATAGATGATGATTCTTTTTCTATTGCAGTTGATGCAAGTAATGAAGATGCAGCTACACTTTCTTATACTTTTACATCTACATATGCAGCACAGAATTTATCAACGCCTGATGATCTAATAGGAGAAAGTCCAGACGATAATTTTGATGGGTTAACGCAATCTGTTCATTCTATTGCTGATGTATTAAAAAATCCCCATTTCAAATCTATTCATGCTATGTTAAGTTCTGATGAGAGAAAAGAGGCCTCAACTCATTTTTTTAGAGTTGACGATTTTACTGTCATTAATATCCAAGATAAATTAAGAGATGAGGGTGAGACAATAGTTGTAAGAAATCCGAAAAGTAATGATCTTACAGTTGGTGTAACTATAACAGAATATGGAAAAAATGAAGCTGATGTTCAAACCGATGCCGATACAGTATATGGTACAGCTATAATTACAGAAATTTTACTCATAGGAAATACTAAACAATATGTTTTTTTAGATGGTCCCATATCTGGATTTGCGGGAATTGGTCACAAACTTTCAGATGGTACAACTATGGGAGCATGTGTGAGAATAACAAACCAAAATTATAGATTAAAAATTTCTACTGAGGCTAAGGATCAGAATGAAAATAGGTTAGGAGTTCTTAATCAATTTGCACAACCCAATAACATTGAAGATGATTATGTAACTGAAACAGGGTTTACTATTCGAACATTAACGGGCAATTAAAATGGCACAAGAAGAACTAGCACCCAATCCATTTGTTCAATTGATTGTTCCTCGTGATAGGCGAATTAATACACCTGTTGATGCTCATATATTTTTATATTTTACTCACAGTATAGACCCAGACACTATTACAGTCAATACACAAAATACGTCTCCTCTTGGAAGTGTTCAAGTTTCAAATGACAATTTTATAACGACTGTACAAATGCAAAGTCAACCTAGGTTTACTAATAAACGTAAAGAATTTGAATTAGTACCTAAAGCAAATTTAATTTCCGGTACAGAATATAAAGTAAAATTTACAAATGAAATCATGAGCACTGATGGTCTTACTGTCAATCCTCAATATGGTGTTACTGAAGTTACTGATGGCATTTCAAATTCTACAATGTATGTTCAACCTACGGGATTTACTACAAACTATCCTTCGATTACAAAATTTATTCCTAACATTTTGGCGAATAATGTGTCTGATGTTCCGCTCAACTCAACCATATCAGTCACTTTTGATCGTAAAATGAATGTGGATACAATTTCTACCAATAGAAGCAATTCTGATGTTTCGGGTACTATTCTTGTTTCACATAATTCACAATTTGATGTGGCGGGTTCTATAGTTCAAATGGAAGACCACCCAGTATCAAATGGCATTGATATTTCTGGCAGCACTGACAGATTTTTAAGTGAAGAGGGAACATATGCTAATTTTCGAATATTACTAGAAGATGGCACCACTACATCTGATAATGATTCCTCAGTAGGTAGTTTTTTGTTAGAGTCATCTGATTCTTCGGTTGATCCTGGTGACAATACTTCTTTTACATTGACTCCTATAGCCAATCTTGCGTCTAATACAACGTACTATATTAAAATTACAGATGGTATGGAATCATTTGACGGTGGTAATACAGTATCTAATAATTTTATTACATATGGATTTACTACAGGAAATTCTCAAACATTAGATTTTCAGTCGCCTCCTTCAAATACAAATGGAAATTTTGTAAAATATACTCTTGGGGAACGTGTTATTGGTCAAAATAGTGGATCAGAAGGTAATGTAGTAACGATTCCGAGTAATACAGTTATTACAATAAATTCTATATCTGGCACATTTCAAAATGAAGAAGAGGTAAAGGGAGATATTAGTGGCGCCATAGCAACATTAAGACAAGTACCATATGCAACATTTGCTCCAGCTGTTGTGGGAACATCTTTAGAAGGTGCTGGTGATGTTTTACCGGGATCTAATATTTCGGTTTTATTCAGCCAATCAATGAATATTTCAACTGTAAATACATCAACAAGTGCCACAACTACTACACATAGCATTCTTGTTTCACGGGCTAATGCATTTACTATGACATTTTCTACTGCTCCTGGAGGAGCATTTACTATACATGAAAAAATTACGGGCTCTGTTTCTGAAGCAACAGGAAGAGTAATAGATGAGCCTTCTACAACCACATTGAGATATGAAGCTTTAACGGGTGTATTTGTTCCAGGAGAAACGGTTACTGGAGAGTCTAGTACACAAACTGGTGTTGTTGCTGATAGTGTTTTTGAGCCAGCTGATTTTGAAAGTAATTTGATAGTCGCAATGTCTTCTACCACACCTACTTCAGAATTAGGCAATTCCATTTTTACAATGGTACCGGCAGCAGATTTAATAGAGAATGGTTTTTATAAAGTTAAAGTTAAAAATTCTGCTCAAGATATAGGGCAAGCCAATATAAAATCTGAATTTATTAGTGAAGGATTTACTGTCCAGGCAAATACAACATCTCCTGAAATTGCTCATGTTCTTATTGGAAGTGATCAATCAGGAACAAAAGTAGTAGCAAATGGCGCAACTGGTGTTCCATTAAATACTGGTACGGCCAAATTGTCAGTATCATTTACTAAACCAATGAATGTACATACCATTTCTTGCGCGAATAGTACAGCACCAAATGGTACTATTCAAGTTTCAATGGATGATTTTAATTCTCTTGTAGAATTTGCGGCTTCTAGCCCTGTTGCTAGTAATTCTAATCAGACATATACTTTAACACCAGCATCTAATTTAGCTTCAGCAAGTACATATAAAGTTAGAGTTGGATCTGGCGTGGCGGATAATACCTCTTCAGAAAATAGTTTAGGAACTGTAAATACTAGTGTTTTGGCTAATACTACTTCTACTGGATTTGTTACTGAGACATCTACCCCTACAGTAATCTCAATTGAAATGTATAATTCAAGTGATGCAAAGAAGAATATTAAAGCTGGAGCACAGACAGCAATTAAAGTTGATTCAAATATTATTGTAACATTTAGTCAAGAAATGAATGTAGAAACAATGAATGTAGTTTTTACACATGAAAGCCACGATCCGTCTGGTTCGATTTTACTTTCTTATGATGGCACGACTTATTCTAATTCTGAGTCCTTTGACATTTCTACTGGAATTTCTGATTCAACAAATTTTTCTGTTGTAACATTAAAACCAAAAGAAAAGTTAGGTGGAAATACAAATGTATATGTTAGAATGACAACTGGAATAAAAGATAAAGGGGGTACGGCAATTGCTCAAACAAATGCCCACGCGGATGGAGGTAGAACATATACTACGGCTCCAACTGTTACTAATGTGGCTGTTATGATAGAAGGAACCGCGGGGTTTACACATTTACGTACAAACGGAACTAATTCAAATAAAACAGGTGTGGCAAATACTACACCTATTATAGTTACTTTTGATCAAGCTATGAATCCAGCAACTTTGACGGCAAATACAGGAGGGACAGCCAATAGTTCTACTACATTGTATTTGTCTACCGCCTCTGATTTTGGTAGTGTAGTACAAACATTTGCTACAGGCGCCGTTAATCGTTTACGTGTGTCGGCTGATGGTAGACAAGTAACTATGGTTCCAAATGCAAATTTGGCGGCATCTACAACACATTATGTGGGAATTGGTACGGGAGCAAAAAGTTTAGGAAATCAACCAGTTGCTAGTTTTGTGACAATCGGACAATTTAATACTACATAATAAGGAGGTAATATGCCATTAGTAGCAAGTTCTTTACAAGGACAACTAAGTGCGGCATTTAAAAAAGCTCAAGTAACACCTACTCCAGACGCATTAAAAACTCAATGTGATGATGTTGCTCTGGCCATAACAACTTTTATTCAATCTGGTCTTGTGTCCACAACATATACATCTGGAGTCGGCGGTGGGGCGTGTGGACCGGCTCCAGGAACTCCTTTTGCAGGAGGGGCGGGAGTGACACAAGGAACAGGGAGCATGACATAAAATGCCTTTAGTATCATCATCTTTATCCGCTCAAATGTATTCAGCGTATCAAAAACAACAAAGTAAGGGAAAGGCCGGTTCACTTGATGAACTTTGTAGTGATTTGGCTACTGCAATAGATACTTATATAAAGTCTGGATTAGTTAGTACTATAGAAACAGGAGTTGTTAATGGTGGAATAGGAATGCCTGGCGGCCCAATAGCAGGTGCCGCGGGAGTAGGAACAGGAACAGGTTCAATGTCATAGGAGAAAATATGCCACTAGTATCATCTTCATTACAATCACAATTGAAAGCCGCTTTTTTAAAGGCGATGAGCTCAAAAACTCCGGATGCTCAGGAAGAATTGTGTAAGGATATATCAACGGCAATAGACACATATTTAAAAAGCGGATTAGTGACAACCTCTGGAACAACATCAGTCAATGGACCGGCATCTATGGCAGCACCGGGAAGTCCTCCAGTTCCGGGACCCTTAGTGGCGGTGCCTGAAACGGGAACGGCTTCAGGTACGATGAGTTAAAAGTTATAAATATATTAAAATCTTTAATTTATTTTATAGGAATATGGGAACATTAAACGTAGGTCATAACGCAGAACATGATAAACGGATTCAGGTATTAGAAAATGCCGGTTTTAAAATTCATCAGGACCTAGATATTGCATTTGGCAAACACCCCACAACGGGAGATATTGTAGTTACTAGAGGAGATATTGCCATCAAAAGGTCTATTCGAAATATATTGTTTACTGATTTTGGTGAAAAATTGTTTCAACCAAACTATGGTTCTGGTATTAAATTTCTTCTTTTTGAACCATATACTCCCATAACTGAACAAAGGCTTATTAAGATGTGTACTGAAGCCATTAATAATTGGGAACCACGGTGTGATTTGATTCATGTTGGAGCCAAGGCATTTCCAGATAAAAATGGTTATGAAATAAACATAGTTTTTAGAATAACCAGTCAAATAGAACCTATGGAATTTACTACATATTTAACACCAACAACTGAATCTGTATATACTCCTGAACATAATTCAATAATAACCGAAGCTGGCACAACACAATTCATCGAGTCTGAAGGATAAGAGGAACACAATGGCACAAATATCAAAATTAGAAGTTTCAGAATTAGATTTTGATTCGATAAAAACAAATTTAAAATTATTTTTACAAGATCAGGATGAATTTACAGATTATGATTTTGAAGGTTCTTCCATGTCAGCCTTGCTTGACGTTTTATCATATAATACTCATTATAATGCGTTTTATTTGAATATGATAGCCAATGAAATGTTTTTAGATACGGCTGTATTGAGAAATTCAGTAGTTCAAAAAGCAAAGGAACTTGGATATACACCACGTTCTAACAGAGGAGCTACAGCAGTTTTAGACCTCGCTATTACGCCTGATGATTCTCCATCTACTATTACCATTGCTAAAAATACAAAATTTAATACAAGTATTGAAGGTACGACATATACGTTTGTAGCCACATCAGCAACAACAGCCACGGCCAATAGTGATAATTCTGTAGTAAATGTATATGGTGTAGATATTAAAGAGGGAATTCCTTTATCACACCGTTATACCGTAAATACGGCAAATTCAGAACAACGGTATACTATACCAAATGAGGGTGTTGATACAACAACTCTGGCTGTAACAATTCAAATTTCTGATACAAATGATGCACAATATACTTATACCTTAGCGACCGATTTAGCAGAAACAAATGCATCATCTAATGTTTATTGGTTCCATGAAGGTGATGGTGAAAAATATACTGTGGAATTTGGGGATGGTGTTACAGGAAGAGCATTAGCAAATAATAATATTGTTATTCTTGAATATAATGTATGTGGTGGTCCTATAGGTAATAAATCAAGTTCATTTACTGCGGCAAGTACTGTGGGTGGTTATTCGGATGTTACAATTTCAACAAATAGTGCCGCCTCGGGAGGTACTACAAAGGAATCTGTTAGTTCTATTAAGTTTAATGCACCAAAGTTTTTTACTGTTCAAAATAGAGCCGTAACAATAAATGATTTTAAAAGAATTCTTTTAGCAGACTATACTAATGCTGAAGCAGTTGTAGCTTGGGGAGGAGAAGATAATGATCCTCCAATATATGGAAAAGTTTATCTGGCTCTTAAACCAAAATCAGGGTTTCAAATATCAACTGCTGCTAAGAATGATATTATTGATAATATATTATCAAAATATTCTGTGGCATCAATTTCACCTGAAATAGTTGACCCTTTGTATCTATTTTTGGTAATAACTTCAAATGTGAATTATGATTCAAGATTGACCCAAAAAACAACATCACAAATAGAATCTAATATTAAAGATGAGGTTATAACATTTAGTACAACTAATCTTGCAACATTTGATGAAAAATTTCGATTTTCTGCCTTTACTCAAATTATAGATGAAACAGATTCTTCAATTAAAGGTAATGAAACTTCGATTGAAATGCAAATAAGAGTAGCACCAAACACCTCTCTTACAACATCATATACGGTAGATTTTAAAAATCCCATTAGTCATCCATTTTCTGGTTATGTTAATGCAATTTCAAGTACTATATTTACTCATATAGATGATCAAGGTATTATACAAACGGATTGTTTTTTTGATGATGTTGATGGTGTCATTAGAATTGTGAAAAAACCTAATAATGTAAATGTTGTTGTTAAATCTGATGCGGGAACAGTTAATTATAATAATGGTAAAATTGTATTAAATAATTTTGGACCCACTTCATATGATGGAACCAGTCTTAAAATTACGGTAAAACCCAATAGCAAGGATATAATTCCTGTTAGAGAACAAATAGCTTCAATAGAACGAGGCGATGTGACAATATACATGCAAGATGACGCTGCTTCGGGCACAAATCCTGCACCTAAAACATATTAAAGATGAATAATTAGATGGCAGCTCAATCACACCTTTCTATAGAAAATAAAGTATCAGTATTAGTAGATAATCAACTTCCTGAATTTATACAATCAGAGGGCCCTAAATTTGTAACTTTTTTGAAAAAGTATTATGAATTTTTAGAGTCCAATGAATTATCTATGGATACAGTAACTAGAAATGAATCTGGTATATTGTTAGAAACCACTTCTCTCAGCGCAGATTCTACCGATAGATTTTTGCTTGAAGAGCTTACTACTGGCACAGCAACAGATAAACTTATTTATGAATCAACGCGGTCAGGTACTATTACGTTTTCTTCTGGAGAAACTATTACGGGTTCTT
>PVBE012790891.1_pt1 | contig 23408 bp, 19 predicted proteins | sample 1631181 | NCBI WGS metagenome assembly PVBE01 (sample SAMN08397723, study PRJNA350692) | Marine metagenome, whole genome shotgun sequencing project. | isolation source: water | place: Pacific Ocean | collected 2012-04 | reverse complement strand
TTCGGCTCTAAAAAAGAGCCACTTCAGCCAATCAGTGGCAGGGAGACACTGCAGTCCAACTCAGTTTCGGGTTGTGCCAGCAGGTCATACTCATCGCTGCCAGTAATCCGGCACCGAACGAGTTGCCCTGGCGACAGTGGCTGGCGAGCCTCCACGAAGGTCCGAGAATCAACCCCTGGTGCTTGGTGATAGCAGCGACCAGCCCAAACGGAGCAATCGCCATCGGTGGGCACCAGTTCATCGATGAGGACATCGAAGATGCTCTGCTGCTGGGCCACATAGATGGCATTGTCAAAGGCGATTCGCTGTTGAAGCAGCATGATGTCGGCTTCACGCTGCTGCTTGACCTCGTCAGGCACATGCAGTTTGAGGTCCTCATCCATGGTGCCTGCCACGGTGCCCGCTTCCCGGCTGTACTGAAAGACACCCAAGGCATCGAACTGCACATCCTCGATGAACTCCAAGAGCGATTGATGGTCCTCTGGGGTTTCACCGGGGAAGCCGGTAATCAAGGTTGTTCGAATGGCCAGCCCTGGGATCCGCTCGCGGAGTTGTTCAACGAGGGCACGTTGGTGGTCGGCCGAGACATTTCGTCGCATCGCTGTCAGCATGTGATCGGTCGCGTGCTGCAAGGGCATGTCGATGTAATTGACGATGTTGGGAAGTGACGCGATGGCGTCAATCATGGCATCGGTGAAGTTCGTTGGATACGCGTACATCAAGCGAATCCAACCACCACCACTTTCGTCTGCGACGGCATTCAATGATTCGAGCATCCCGACAAGGCCCTGTTCATCACCAATGTCCAATCCAAAACTGGTGGTGTCCTGACCTATCAGATTCAGTTCGTGGGCACCTTGGGCAAACATTGCTCGTGCCTCATGGATGATCTGCTTGACGGGCTTGCTCCGCATTTTCCCTCGAATCGAGGGAATCGTGCAGAAGGCGCAATTCTGGTTACACCCCTCGCTGATTCGAAGATAGGTCCAGTGTCTCGGGGTCAGCGACATGCGACGCCCATCGCCTTCCCAATATCCAATGCCTTTACCGTCCTTGCCTTGCACGGTCAGGTTGGTGGTGTTGTGTCCACGTTCCTTGGCCGCTTGCAGTGCGTTGCCGGCAATCCAGTACTGGGGCCCATCGGCAAGCGAATTGCCCTGATCGTCCACGCCCGACACCGCTGCGCGAATGCGATCGCGGTCAAAGACGCCAATCATTGCGTCAATCTCAGGTGCCCACTGCAACATGCGAGCGCGATGCCGCTGTACCAGACATCCGGCGACCACGACGCGGGACACGACCCCTTCCCGTTTGTGCTTCATCGCTTGCTCAATAATCGTCAACGACTCTTCCCGCGACGCCTCAAGGAAGCCGCAGGTGTTGATCACGATGGCATCGGCATCGACCCAGTCCGAAACGAGTTGGTAGCCCGCATCGGTCAGATCGCCGAGCATGGACTCGGAGTCAACGAGGTTCTTCGGGCAACCCAGGCTGACAAAGGCGACAGTTTCGATGGCGTGTGGCGGCATGGAAAGACCTTGTCTCGCCTACGTGGCGATGCCCCCACGATACAGGCCATGCTCGCGGATATACGCGCCAACGTCGTGGCTGACGCATTGGTCGAGCGATTCTCCAAGCCCGGCGAGGCTTCGTGTCAACGTGCTTTGTTGGGGCATGCGTGGCGTGTCGACCATCCACGACCGCCATTGGTTGATGGCGTCATGTCCTTGTCCCGCTGCGATGTCCCGCAGCACGTTCTCGACATCATCGTCGCTTCGTACGAGTACGGCGGGCGATGCCAGTGCGAGTATGTCTTGCCAGCGATGCCAGCGATGGAAGGCGTGGGCTTGGTCGGTGCCGATGAGCAGGCGAATGACCACGTCTGGACCGACATCGGCTCGCCACTGCGTGAGTGTGTCGATCGCATAGGAGGGGGCGGGGCGATCAAGTTCACGAAGATCCAGTTCCGCTTCCGGGCAGTGTGCAATGGCCAACCGAAGCATGGCCACACGATCACTGGCATTGGTCGGCGGGCGATCCGTTTTGTGTGGGCTAATGGCTGCGGGGATATAGACCAGTCGCGATGCGCCCAGTATTTCAGCGGCGATCGGCGGCAACTGTGTGTGCGCCAGCGTCGGTGGATCGAAGGACCCCCCAAAGAGCACGATGGGTCCGTCTGGCATCAGGTGCACGGGTGACTCACGACGCGGACCTGCGTGAATTGCCGATGCCCTTCAAGTCCGCTGTGGAATCCATATCCGCTCTGTCTGGCGCCCACCCACGGTGTGCCTTGGGCGCCACCGCACCCTTGATTGATCCCGATCATGCCCGCGGTGAGTTGTCTGGCTACGTCGGCCGCCTGTGACTGGCCAAAGACTGCCGCGCCCAGCCCATAAGGCGTGTCGTTGGCAAGTGCAACAGCTTGATCGCTGTCATTCACTCGCATGATGCACGCAATAGGTCCAAATGTTTCGTCCCGCATGATGGCCATGTCATGGGTCAATCCAGTCAAGACCGTGGGGCGAACCCAATTGCCGTCCATTGGTTCGTCCCCGCAGGCCACCACCGCGCCTTCTTCTTTGGCCTGCGCTAGTTGCGCGAGCACCATGCCCTTTTGTTGGGTGCTCACCATCGGTCCGATATCGACACCCTCGTCGATCCCAGCGCCAACGACGAGGGCTTGGCACTTCGCAGCGACTTGCGCTTCAAATTCATCAGCGATTCCTTGCTCGACGTAGATTCGCTCGGTGCTCACACAGACCTGCCCGCAATTGCGGAAGGAGTTGCGAACCGCAAATGCAACGGCTTTGTCAAGGTCAGCATCGTTGAGCACGATCATGGGATCTTTGCCACCAAGTTCCAGCACCACCCGCTTGAGGCCACTCCCCGCTGCCGAGAGGATGTCTTGCCCAGCGGCCCGCGATCCAATAAAGGCGATGAGGTTGCAGTCGCCCCGGACGAGCGCTTTGCCTTGATCATCTGCACCGTGGACAATCTGAAGGACACCATCGGGCAGCACGCTCATGCAGACTTCAGCAAAGGCCTGGCCGATAAGCGGCACTTCTTCGCTTGGTTTCATCACGACCGTATTGCCAGCAGCCAAAGCGGGAATCACCACCTGCAGCGGCATCAAAAACGGAAAGTTCCAAGGCGTGATGGCTACGGCCACACCGAGTGGATCGCGGTAGAGCGTGGAGTGTGTATTGCCGTCATCGAGTATTTCAGGTGCCAGGGCTACGCCCAGTTCGTCAAGTTCGTCGGCAAGTCCACCGATGCCGTACTGAATTTCGCCACAGCCTTCTGCCAGGGGCTTGCCCATTTCGGCGGTGACCAAGGCACCCATTTCATCGGCCCTGGCTTCGAAAGCGGGGATCAGCCCACGCAAGATGTCCAGTCGTTCTGCGAGGCTCTTGGCGGACCATGGTGCCTGAGCAGCATGGGCACGTTCGAGGATGCCAGCGATCTCGTCAACGGGCGTGATGACCACACTGCCTACCGGCTCGCCGGTGGCGGGGTTCAGGCTAATTAGTTCGTTGGTCATGGTCGTGCTCATGTCTGTTCGTCTCCGGTCAGGGTTGGGATCGCACATCCTACCGCCCCTCCCTATCCTCCTGATAATTCGAATTGCTGAATTGCTCGATCGAATGACAGATATAGGCACACATGACACTCCACCTGCATAACACGTTGACCGGACGCAAGGAAGCCTTCACGCCATTGGATCCGGCGGGCAAGAGGGTGACTTTTTACTCCTGCGGCCCGACGGTCTATGACTACGCCCACATTGGTAATTTCCGCTCCTTTCTCAATGCCGACCTGTTGCGGCGAACGCTTGAGTTTCTCGGCTACGACGTCGACCACGTCATGAATATCACAGACGTGGGGCACATGACCGATGACGCTCGTGCTGATGGGGGTGGGGAAGACAAGATGGAGGTCGCGGCTCGTCGCTTGCTCGAGGCCAAGAAGTCTGGAACCCTTCCAAAGGGTATCGATGTTGACGCAGCGGATCCGATGGCGATTGCGGACTATTACGCGGACGCGTTTCTCAGCGATGGCCGACTTCTTGGCCTCAAGGTAGCTATTGAAGCCGATATACATCCCGAGCGTTTGCCTCGACCCACGTCCTATGTTGAGGCAATGGTCGATATGATCGCCTCGCTCATTGAGCGTGGGCATGCGTATCAGGCCAGCGATGGTGTCGTGTACTTCGATGTGACATCGTGGCCGGACTACGGCGAGTTGTCGGGCAACACGATCGATGCGCTTCGAAGCGGCGAAGGTGGCCGGGTTGACATGGCAACACAATCAATCAAGCACCACCCTGCCGACTTCATGCTCTGGAAACCAGACGACACACACCTCATGCGGTGGCCCAGCCCGTGGGGTGAGGGGTATCCCGGCTGGCATCTTGAGTGCAGCGTGATGGCGCGAGGACTGCTTGGCGATGAGATAGATCTTCACAGCGGTGGGGAAGACAACATCTTTCCGCACCACGAGTGTGAAATCGCCCAATCTCGGGGTACAACCGACTGTAGCTCACTGGCTCGATACTGGTTCCATACACGGCACCTCCAGGTTGACGGCGCGAAGATGAGCAAGTCAGCGGGAACTTTTTTTACAATTCGTGATCTGCTCGATCGTGGCGCGTCGCCCGCGGCGATCCGGCTGGAACTCATTGGCACGCACTACCGGATCAACTCCAATTTCATGCTCCAGGGCATTCGCGACGCGCAGCGTCAGATCGATCGATGGGTGCGTGTTCGAGATTGGCTCGAATTGCATCGCGATGTTGCGATGGATGGTTCTGGTCCTCTGTCGCACGCACTGGGGGCGTTTGAGGCGGCACTGTGCGATGACCTCAATATCGCGGGCGCGCTTGGTGTACTTAATGAAGCGGTGGGACGGATCAATGTGCAGTCGCCGCCATCGGCCGGATCAGGCCCATCTACATGGGCCGACGAACTGGCAGCGTTGCATCGCATGGACTCAGTTATTGGCGTGCTTGATCTGCAAACGACGGCGCAAAAAGCGGACGGTGGTGATATCGAGCAGATCGAATTGCTCATCCAGCAACGCAATGCCGCACGGGCGGCAAAGGACTGGGCCGCGGCCGATGGCATTCGCGATCAGTTATTGGAACTGGGCATCGCGATCAAAGATGAGGGCGGCACAACCGTCTGGGAACGGGTCGTTCAGTGAGTGAGTTGAACGGCAAGCCGATGGTCATTGGCCTTGCCGGTGGTATTGGATCGGGCAAGAGCCAAGTCGCTGCCGAAATGGAGCGAGCTGGTTGCCTCGTGCTTGACGCCGATGCGATGGCCCACGAGTTGCTCGATAGCGAGGCCCTGCACGAACCACTTGAAGAACTGCTGGGACGCGAGGTCTTCGACACCAAGGGCCGCATCGATCGGCGGGCGGTAGCGAATCTTGTTTTTGGTAATCCGTTACTACGAAACACATTGGAGTTACTGCTGCATCCTCGGATTGCCCAGCAGATCGAGCAAGCGATTGTGACGGCCCCAGCGGATATTCGCGGCATCGTGATCGATGCTCCATTGCTCTTTGAGGCAGGGTTGGAAAAACGCTGCGACACGGTGATTTTCGTCGATTCACCCCGCGAGACACGGTTCGAGCGGGTGAAATCTGCCCGTGGTTGGGCTGAAGAAGACCTGACACTTCGAGAAGCGGCCCAAGATGAACTTGACGCGAAGCGTGAGAGATCCCATTATGTACTTGTGAACGCGGGGTCGCGGGAGGCATTGGACCAACAGGTTCGGGCACTCCTCGATCGGCTCGCTCCCACACGTACACCTTGACAGGGCCCTTCCGCTTGGCGGTCGACTCCCACTAGAAGGCGTATTACATCAACCGGTCCTAATCGTTTTCAGCGGCACATCTGTCGCGATACCCCCCAAAGAGCCCATACGAGAAGTTCAATGAGTACCACAACGACTCCATCCAAGCCACCCCAACCGACTCACAATGGACCACGCCAATCGGGTGGTTCACCAGAGTCCAACAAGCCCAACAACAGTGGTGGCTCCCGACAGGGCGGTGGCAACCGCGACAGAAAGCAGTCGATGGCAAAAAAACGACGACGACGCAAGAAACAATCTTCTGGCAACACACCGGTCGTTCCGCAGATCAACCTACAGCCAGGCGAGGTTCCTACCGACGAGCAACTCATCGCCGAGGTGGCTGAACTTGAGGCGTCACTTGACGCCAAGGCCCGCGCCAAGTTCGAGAAGGCCAAGAAGGATGGCTGGAGCCTGATGGCGCTGCAAAAGTTGCCCATGCCTGAATTGCTCAAGATTGCCGAGAAGGAAGGCGTTGCGCACGCACGAACATGCAGCAAACAACAACTCGTCTTTGAAGTACTCAAGGGCAAGGCAGAAAAGCTCGGCCTGATGGTTGCCTCAGGAACACTCGAACTCGCGCCAGAGGGCTACGGGTTCCTTCGAAGCGATGAGTACTCCTTCCTTCCCTCGGCGGACGACATTTACATCGGCCCGTCGCAGATCCAGAAATTCGAGTTGCGACGCGGCCAGGTCATCAGCGGCTTGGTGCGGCCTCCAAAGGAAGCCGAGAAGTACTTCGCCATGCTTCGGGTTGAGTCTGTCAATGGGCAAGATGCGGACTCGGGCATGCAGATGCCCATTTTTGAACACCTCACACCTCTGCACCCTGATCAGCGTGTGTCACTTGAAACCACGCCAGACATCCTTGAGACGCGAGTCATTGACTTGGTCGCGCCGCTGGGATTCGGTCAGCGTGCCCTCATTGTGGCCCCGCCGCGAACGGGCAAGACGGTGCTTTTGCAGAAGATGGCCCATGCCGTTGCCAAGAACCACCCCGATTCGCACGTCATCGTACTGCTCGTGGACGAACGCCCCGAGGAAGTCACCGACTTCAAACGCAACACAGCCGACTCCGTAGAGGTGGTTGCCAGCACCTTTGATGAGCAGGCTTCGCGACACATTCAAGTGGCCGAACTGGTCATGGAAAAGGCGCGTCGAATGGTGGAAGCGGGCGACGACGTTGTCGTGCTTCTCGACTCAATCACACGCTTGGCTCGTGCGTACAACAACGCCACCAGTGGCGGGAAGATTGGTACTGGCGGCGTGGACAGTACGGCGCTCATCAAGCCCAAAAAGTTCTTCGGATCGGCTCGAAACATCGAACATGGTGGGTCGCTGACCATTATTGGGACGGCCCTAGTCGACACTGGATCAAAGGCCGATGAAGTGATCTTTGAGGAATTCAAAGGCACTGGTAACAGCGAACTGCACCTGACTCGCAAACTCGTCGAAAAGAGAATCTGGCCGGCCATTGATATTCCAGCCTCTGGCACGCGCCGCGAAGAGTTGCTGTTGGACGACAAGGAACTTGACCTCGTCTCTCGCCTTCGAAAAGTCGTGTCGGACATGAGCGTCGTCGAAGCGATGGAATTGCTCCGCAGTCGGCTGGGCAAGACCAATTCCAACGCAGAATTCCTCATGACGATGAATCTGGCCTGACTACCGCAGAGGCATTGGCGGGATGAAGGCATCCAAAGCCCCATATTCCGCGTATTGTGTTAATGGGCCTTTGACAGGAGCCGTCTTGTGCACCGACCTGCTTCCATACGACGAGCGTTCAGCTTGGTCGAGTTGCTCGTGGTGATGTCCATCATCGGGTTGCTGTTGGGGATTGCTGTGACCTCACTCACTGGCGCCGACGAAACCGAGCGGGCCATGGAGTCACGCAACCACCTTCGCCAGATCGCCCAGTGGATCGACGGCTATGCCGGGTCGCACTCCGACAAGGTTGTGCCGTCTCGCTTTGACTATTACGACGAGCAAGGCGGCGGCCCAGGTGTCGTGGCTGGGGCGCTGTACTACCGCGATCAAGGCGACACCAATTCATGGATTGCGACCAACAATCCCTATGTTGCCGCGTCTGACCCGCGTGATGATGGCATTAGCCAAGGATCATGGGCCGACATTATCTGGCACGACGCCAATCTCACATCCAATATGAACATCGAACCACGGACGCAGCCCGGGGGCATGGGCGGTGCCGGGCTGACTTGGGGATCTGATCAGTGGGGGGCCCCACAGCGGTGGATGTACGAGGACAACGAGAACGATCTGAGCAACCCACTTCGCTCAGCCGCGGCCAATGTGCACAACTATCCAATGTTTCAGGCCAATGGACAGGGCACGCTCGACAGTCGAGCGGCTCGTGGCCAACGGGCCGAACCACTGGACCCAGAAGATCGCCCAATTGGATTGCCAACGCCGCGAGGTGGAGGTGCCTGGGAGCGAGATCTGCCCGGCTTCTTTGCCGCTAACAACTTCTTCGACGCCCGGTCCATGCGAGATATCACTGGTATGGCAGATGATTCAGCGGTTGACCGAACGGTGACACACGCTCAGGTTCGCTCACCAGATCGATCGCTGTACTTGATTGACTCGTTTCGAGGTGAGGACATCGGGGGCAGCCCCCAAGCGGATCGTGAGGACTACAAAGATCAGACTGAACAGGCCTATCACGTCAGTTTGGTTCGAGACAATGGCGGCCAGCCGGCGACTCAAGAGGTCGACTTTCGGTATGGCGGGCACCAACGCTGCCTGATCATGTACCTCGACGGGCATGTCTCCAGTGAATCCCGGTGGCGAACGCTCAACGACTTGACAGGCTCGGCCGATCAGGTCGGACGGGGTGTCCGAGTGATGGATCTGGACCTGCGAAACCGGGCGGCCCCGCCAATCGGGCCCTAGGCCACCAAGTCACGCCACGGGCGGCATTGTGGTGCTGTGGCGGATGAATAGACCTTATGCGGGCCCGAAGGGGCCCTATGGCATTTTGGCCGTGATCAGGAAATGGGGGGTCTCTGTCCGATGCCCCTTGCCAAGTGATGGTGGATCGGTACAATCTCCCTTTCCGTCCCTGTCCGGGGCGGTTTTTCTTCGCGGTCTGAGTGGCCCCGAAGATGTGTTTGGGCCAAGCCGAGGACGTGACGAATGCGACCTCGACACCAGTGATTTCCGCCACCGTAGCTCAGTGGTAGAGCACACCCTTGGTAAGGGTGAGGTCACGGGTTCAAGTCCCGTCGGTGGCTTGGCATCTTGTACGTGTTGCGGGTGGTCCGCAGCACGCGTGCGCCGAACAGTTCGGCACACGCATCATCGAAGTAATTGGCCCAAATGAGGGCCGGAGCCCATGATGGGCTTCAAGGAATTGCCGCGAGCTTTGCGAATCACACCACGGGACAAGGACGCCCAGATCGCACAGCCACGAGCAGGAGAACCGCAGCGATGGCGAAGGACACATTCGTTCGCAGCAAGCCGCACGTCAACGTAGGCACGATCGGTCATATCGATCACGGCAAGACGACTCTGACCGCGGCGATTACGGCACGCCAGGCAGCCAAGGGTCTTGGTGACGCGCGGGCTTTCGACGAGATTGACAATGCACCGGAAGAGAAGGCACGTGGCATCACGATTGCCACCAGTCACCAAGAGTATGAGTCGGACAACCGACACTATGCTCGCGTTGACTGTCCCGGTCACGCGGATTATGTCAAGAACATGATTACCGGTGCCGCTCAGATGGACGGCGCCATTCTGGTGGTCGCCGCGACTGACGGCCCTATGCCCCAGACCCGTGAGCACATTCTGCTTGCTCGTCAGGTCGGGGTGCCCAAGATCGTCGTGTTTATGAACAAGTGCGACATGGTCGACGACGAGGAACTCCTCGAACTCGTAGAAATGGAAGTTCGCGAACTGCTTAGCCAGTACGACTTCCCGGGAGACGACATTCCGGTCGTGCGTGGCTCGGCGCTCAAGGCGCTCGAGAGCGAAGGCAAGGATGACGATGTTTGCAAGCCCATCGATGAACTGATGGAGGCCCTCGATAGTTACTTCCCCGAGCCCGTGCGTGAAGTCGACAAGGACTTCCTCATGGCCATCGAGGATGTGTTCTCGATCAAGGGTCGTGGCACCGTTGTGACGGGTCGTATCGAGACCGGTCAGGTGCACGTTGGTGATCCCATCGAGATCGTCGGTCTCACCGAAGAGCCCACCAAGACGACTTGCACGGGCGTGGAAATGTTCAACAAGATCCTCGAAGATGCGCAGGCCGGCGACAACGTTGGTGCACTGCTTCGTGGTATAGAAAAGGACGATGTGGAGCGTGGCCAGGTGCTTGCCAAGCCCGGCAGTATTACGCCACACACCAAGTTCGAGTCCGAGGTCTATGTGCTGACCAAAGAAGAGGGTGGCCGTCACACGCCATTCTTCTCGGGTTACAAGCCGCAGTTCTACTTCCGCACGACGGATGTGACCGGCGGCTTGGATCTGGTCGGTGCTGAGATGTGCATGCCTGGCGACAACATCAAGATGATTGTCTCCCTTGGTAAGTCCATCGCCATGACCGAAGGTCTTCGCTTCGCTGTCCGCGAAGGTGGTCGCACTGTCGGTTCCGGCGTCGTGACCAAGATTCTCGAGTAGTACTTGGCAGCCCCTTGTGGGCTGCCTTTGTTTCCCGGCGATTTTCGTTCCCCCGTCGCACACAGCGGCGGGGGGGCACGCCGGCGAAAGGCGGTATGTGCCAATGGCCAAGAAGGCGAGTGATCGCGAATACGTCTGGCTCCAATGCACGGAGTGTGGTGATTTGAATTACCGCACGAGCATTCGTGTCAAGGGCGGTATTGACGAGAAGGTGAAGGCGGGGATGCAGAAGTACAGCCCACGTCTTCGCAAGCACACGCTGCACAAGATCAAGAGGAAATAGGTAGGGCGGCGACGCCCTATGACGCGACGCCGGTAGCTCAATTGGCAGAGCAGCGGATTCCAAATCCGCAGGTTGAGTGTTCGAGTCACTCCCGGCGTGTTGGGCCGAGAATCGGCCCGAAGTATTGAGCATGAATGGAGGCGGCCCATGTCCGCGATTTACAAGTCAGGCCAGGGCTACTGGGTGCGACTGATGTCCGCCTACGGATTCGGCGCCATCATGGCGTTGGGACTCGTGTGGTTCTGGAAGGAAATGGACGGCGTGTCCGTCTTCGGCCTTGAACCAACCTACGTTCGCGTGGGTGCCATGCTGCTGGCGTGCCTCGTGTTTGGGTGGTTGGGCTGGGTGCTCATCGGCACCCGGAAGCGAACCGTCGAATTTCTCATCGCCACGGAAGGTGAAATGCGTAAGGTCAACTGGTCGAGCCGCCGCGAGATCGAATTATCGACTCGTGCGGTGATCGGGTTGACCATTCTGACAGCCGTCTACTGCTGGGGCTTTGACATCGTCTTTGCATCAATCTTCCGGTGGATGACGGTACTTCGTACCGGCTGACCGCACACTTGACAGGGCGTGGGAATACTAATCATGAATCCTGAGACCGAAGGAAATGCAGACATGGACGCAACGACCGAGCAGGTGACAACCGAGCAGGTGACAACCGAGCAGGCAACGAGCGAACCACGCCCGGAGCCGCAGCCTGTTGCCAAGCCCAAGCCAGTCATTGATGCGTCCCCCGGGTTCGAGATTTCAGCTCCCCTAGATGATTCGGTTGCCACCGAAGACGAGCACTTTGATCCGGCCGTTGATATGCCCATGTACCGCAAGGGCATGGATTGGTTTGTGCTGCGGGTTGCCTCCAATAAAGAGAACTCGGTCCGCGACACCCTGCAACGCAAGGTAGAGATCGAGGAACTCACGAACCGCATCGGTCGGATCATGGTTCCAACCGAGAAGACCCGCACGCTCAAGGGCGGGAAGCAAAAGATTTCCGAGACCAAGCTGTACCCCGGGTACATCTTTGTCGAGATGATGCTCGAGGACGGACGTATCCCACAGGATGTCTTCTTCCTCATCAAAGAGACCACCGGCGTTGGCGACTTTGTCGGCACTGCCGGACGACCCACTCCAATGTCGCCTGGTGAAGTGGAGAAGATGCTCTTCGACTCCCGCATGCCTGAGGACGAGCCTGAGATCAAACTCGAGTTCAGCCCTGGTGATCTGGTCGCGATCAAGGAAGGTCCCTTCGAGAATTACGAAGGCACCATCGATGAAGTCATGCCCGACAAGGGCATGGTCCGCGTCCTCGTGACCATTTTCGGCCGCCAAGCACCCATCGAGTTGGAATACTGGCAGGTCGAAAAGGGCGAACAATAGCGCAGAGATCGTCGAGTTCAGGTGGACTTTGGCAGTGCGGGGTGTGTTTGCCCATGTTCTTTCTCCTGCTCAACTATCGCTCGCGGTGAAGCCGCCCGGCTGCCGCGCCGGTATCCTCTTCGCCATGATCATCAGCACAGCACTTGTCGTGTCGACCATGGCCGCGCCACCCACTCATATTTGGTCAGCACCACTGTCGTTGGCGCAGCCAGCCCCCGTTGCGCCGGTTGATCAAAGTGTTGCGCCGCTGGGACAGTCCGAGGACATGACAACATCTGCGTCGGTTGGAGCTGGTTGGACCTGGCAACTTCGCACCAATCTTAAGGACAGTGGCGGGGGCCGCTTCTCGGTAGATCGTGGCCACGCGCATGCACGTGCCAGAATTGGACTACGCAAGGATTTGGATCTTGTTCTGGGCGGTCGATATCAGCGAGACAACTTCTCGTGGAGCGAAATTCCCGCCGTATGGACATCAATCAACACCACTCGATTCGACGCCTCGCTGGAGTGGAAGGCGTCGCAGCAATTGCAAATCTTCGGCGGCGGCATGACGCGATGGGCGGCCGAAGAAGGGGCATCATTGAGTGATGGCTTTGAGGCTGGCGGCGCGATCGGCGCGGCGTGGGCCTTCAGCGAACGATTGGTGCTAGGCGGCGGCGTTGGCATGCGGACACGCATCCTTGACGACCCGCTGTGGTTTCCGATCATCGTCGTGGAATGGCAGATCGCTGAGCGACTGAGGTTGTCATCGCGGCTGACCAGTGGCTGGGCCAACCAAAGCGGGGCAGAGTTGGTGTATGAACTTCGTGAAGGTCTCGATGTCGGCCTGGCTGTTGTGTTTGACTACCAACGCTTCCGATTGTCTGATGATGCGTCCCGCCTTTCAGGCGGGGCGGGCGGCACCGAAGCGCTGCCGATAACGGCCTTCTTGGCCCACAACATCACGCCCCGTTTCAGTGTCACGGCCTATGCTGGCGTGACGATCTACGGGCGGTTAACCGGGACGACACAGGGTCGCAACGAGACATTTGCGTCCAATTACGATCCAGCACCGGTCCTCGGATTCCAAGGGACGATTCGGTTCTGATAGTGGGCATGGGCGGGGGTTGGTACGCTGCATTGCATGAGTGACTCGTTTGCACACGACTGGGACCGACTCAAGGCTGAACTGGCCAAGGTCATCGTTGGCCAAGAGGATGTGATCGACAGTGTGCTGACATGCCTCTTTGCGGGCGGTCATGCGTTGCTCGAGGGTGTCCCTGGCCTTGGAAAGACATTGCTGGTGCGATCGCTGTCTGAGGCCTTGCATCTGGACTTCTCGCGGATTCAATTCACCCCCGATCTCATGCCCGCGGATGTGACAGGAACAACGGTTGTTGAGGAAGACGCCCAAGGTCGACGCTTTGTGTTTCGCCCTGGTCCGATCTTTGCGCAAATCGTGCTGGCCGACGAGATCAACCGCGCGACACCCAAGACCCAGTCAGCCATGCTTGAAGCGATGCAGGAGCGGTCGGTGACTGTCGGCGGCGAAACCCGTGCGTTGGGCCCACCATTTTTGGTGATGGCCACGCAGAATCCCATTGAACAAGAGGGCACATATCCCCTGCCCGAAGCGCAGCTCGATCGGTTCTTCCTGAAGATTCTCGTGCCCACATGCGGATGCGACGATCTCTGCGAGATCCTTCGGCGGACAACCGCCCGCGAGTCGGCCGATCTCACCCAAGTCCTCGATGGCGATTCCATCATCGCTTGGCAACACGAAGTCCGGGGCGTTGGCATTCCCGAGACCATGCAGACTTGGATTGCCAAACTGGTGTTGGCCACGCATCCCGGGCAGCCGCATACGCCTCCCCGGGTGGACCGATTTGTTCGTCTCGGGGCCTCTCCCCGCGGAGCCCAGGCTTTGGCACTCGCAGCCAAGGTGGCGGCCCTGCGGGCCAGCCGAGATCAGGTCGAGGCCCAAGACATCACAAAACTGGCCCTGCCAGCCCTGAGGCACCGTTTAATCACCAACTTTGAGGCTCAGGCCGACGGCGTGACCACCGATGATCTAATTCGGGATATTTTGGACACCGTTCCAGCCTGAATAACGAGGCCCAAGTCCTATTCTGGCCGTATCTTGGGGCGTCGACCGATGCCATCGGATTCGGTTCGTTTTGGCCCTGTGGATATTGTCAGCAGCCCGTTGGTACGACATAATCATATGTCCCGAACATCGCACGACGGGACCGTCCTAGTCGGCGGGACATTGAGAGAGACGCATGCAGATACTTCGAGCAATTCCCTTGGCATTAATGGTGGCACTTGGTGGCTCTGTGACTACCGCGTCGGCTCAACTCAGTTTGACCATGGAGCTGCTGATCAACTACACCGATCATCAGCCCGAAGACCCCGTGTCCCTGACGAACTCGTCCCACTATGGAACGTCCTTGCAAGTGTCGGAGACAGTGCTGCATATTCCTGGAGCTGAATTCATCTCTGTCGCAGGCTGTCCGGGCGTCGCAAACTCAGAGGAGTTTCCACCACCCTCGGCTCCCGGTGAACCAGGAACGGTTCATGTCCCCGGTCATGTTCGCATCATGTCCTTTGACGACGCGTCGGAGGAGTGGACCGAGCAGTTGGTGATTTCCGATCCAACTAACCCCAACGACAATCGTTCGTTTGGCTATGACGTGAGCGTGTCCAGGGACGGGCAATACTTGGCGTCCTCGGCACCGTCTATATGGAGAAACAACAATCGCAGTGGCGACATGTACTTCTACGGTCCGGCGGGGGGATCATGGGGCCTCCTTAACACTATCGTTAGCCCGGGCAATCTCGACAACGACTTCAACATCAATGATGGATTCGGAAAGTCCGTTGCAGTGGAGAGTTTCAATCATGTCGGTCGTGATTATGTCGCCATTGTTGGCGGCGGACCGTGGTGGGGTGAAGGGTATCTCTTTCCCGAATTGGACGGGGAGTCACCGGCACCGGCTCGCGGTCATGTGCTTACGGCGTTGTACGACGTTGCTGGGGGAAGTTTGGTTACCGCCGATCCTGTCGTGCTTCCCAAACCATTTCAAGATGATGATGTGTGGTGTTCTGCGTTTGGCGCAGAGGTGGCACTGGGTGCCGATGCCCTGACCGTCAGACTGGCCGTTGGCGTGCCGTTCTACAGCGACGGCGCATTGACCGACCCGGACATCAACGAGGTTCTTCCGTGCTACATGACTGGTGCGTGCTGCTACTTCAACACGGCGCCCCCGACGGGGGCTGCACGAGTGATGTGCGCCAACGTCAATGCCACCGTATGCGAGGACCTTGGCGGTTCATGGGGCGGCGAGGATTCGACCTGTAGCGCAATGGAGGGATGCCAGGTTGCCCCGGCGGTTACCGAACACTTCCCCGCAGGCTGGGTCGAGGTGTTTGTGCTCAACCGCGGGGATCCGGATCCAGCCAATTGGACGTGGGACTTTGAGCAGCGGCTGACACCTTCGACCGGCCAATGGAACGAACGGTTCGGATCTGCGATCTCCTTTGGTGGGGCTGACCGGCTGATAATTGGGTCGCCCAGCCACCAGAGCATCTCGCCTGGCGATGGTCACGTCTACGCGTTTGACTTTGCCAATGACGGCTCGTGGCACGAGACTGATCGAATCTTCCCGCCCGGTTCCACGCTTGGCGGGGGTTTCGGAACGAGCGTGGGCGTCAGCGGCGATGAACTCATTGTGGGGGCCCCGCAAGATGACACCACATCCGGAAGCAAGTTTGGAATGGCGTATCGATTCAGTTACAACGATCCGTTGGGTCGTTGGGTACATACCGAGACCTTGTCACCAGGCAACCACGCCCTGACACAGCCCGAAGCCACACAGTCTGCCCCCGGGTTTGGCTACAGCGTGGATATAAATAGCTCTTATAACGTCGGTGACGTCGGCTGGGCCATCGTTGGGGCGCCAAACTACGCATACATGAAACCGACGCTTGGCGGAGATCCTGTTCGTTGGGAGACGGGTTCTGCTTTCTTCATCTCAGCCCATGTGTCACCACCACCACACCCACCAACATGTGCAGACTGTGATCTGGATGGCGACGGCGCGGTGGGCGTTCCCGATCTGTTGACGGTACTGCACCACATGGGGCATACCCTCGTTCCCGAGGCCGACATCAATGCCGACGGTGGCGTTGATGTCGAAGACCTAGTGGAATTGGTAGGCAACTGGGGCGACTGCCCGGGCTGATGTGTTCTTGCGTGCACGCTCGGGGCGGTGTCAACGAGGCTGCTGCCCTGTGCTGAACTGCTGATCCCAATCGCGGAGATCAAACGGTGCGGGGTCAAGGTGCAGGTCCCACGATGCACATGGCGTCGGCCATGTTTCGATGCCATCGGTATTGGCGTGTCCTCGCGCAATGGCCAGTGACAGTTCGCCCGCATCGGTCCACAGATCTGGAATGCTGACTCTTGCAAGCCATGCGTGGGGATGTGACCGAGTACTGACTTTTGGGATGGTGTCGCCCTGTGCTGCAGCGATGTGGCCGTCTGGCGTGATGAGCATGTGGTGCGTGCGGTTCTGTTCTACGACATGAATCAGCACAGCTTCATGTTGTGGCAGTGTGTCGAGCGACCAGTCGGCCCATGAGCCTGTGCTGACCGGGTGTGTCCACCGGCACTCAAACATCAACTCCCAGTGCCCGGCCAGTCGCCGCAGTTGAACGAATGTGAGTTCGTTTACGGGAAGCAACTTGGGCGGCGTGGCAAGTCGGACATCGCCCAGTGTCCACGCTGCTGACAGTGGACCCAGTGTTGGGCCAGGTGGTTCAACTCGTTGTGTCTGGCGATCCACAGGTAGCATCATTTGGTTGGTGCCAACCTCAATGACCAGCGCATCTCGCGCATGACTATTCAGGGGCGGCAGTTGTACCACTCTTCCAGATCTGGCTGCGAGCACTGATGCGATTGGAAGTTCGCCGGCTCGATTCCAAGCAAGTTCTATAAGTTCTTGGGCTGGGCTGGCATTGAGCAGTGATACTTCGATGGATGGGCCATGCACTTTGGAAACCCACCCACCAACGGGCACTTGCCGGTCACACCACGCCAGCGCCGCCTCGGCCAGATCGTCGCTGCCCGTTTGCATGGCGGCAAGGAATTCAGTACGAGCGGCGGGCTCGGTCAGCCAGCCGGCCACTGTGTGCCCTTGCATAGTGACCGATGCGGTAAAGAGATCAGCAGCGGTCCGAGCAACACTTGGGCTTGCGGTGTGCAGTCGCCACATGGCCTGTCTCCACTGCTGCACATCGTGGGTTGCCAGCAGCAGGTCACCGCCGTGGAATCGTGACAGGTCCGGTGGCGAGACGCCGTGGCGGGCTGCCAGAAGTTCCCAGCGCCACGCTTGGAGTGGGTCATCGAGGGGTGGGCTTGCCAGCAGCGGGGTGATATCGACGATATTGGGAGGGATCGCTGGCGGGTGGCCAAGGCAAAGCGGTGGCATCCCATCTTGGAGGTCGGACCAGCGCAGGTCGATGGTGCGGCCATTCCACTCTAGGTTGCCTCGTCCATCTTTCGGGAGCGTGACGGCCAGCCAGGTGCGAGTTTGTGAATCAGGCTTCGATGTGGTGACGGGACGTGTTGACGGCCAGGACCAGTGGCGAGTTTTTCGCAGTTCAGCGCCAATAGCAATGACCTCACCGGTCAGATCTGTTCGTTGTCCATCGTTGACAATCGCCACTGACGTTGTCTGTAGCGTGTCGGCAGAGGATCGCTGAATCGGAATCATCAATACGCCACCGCGGACCGCCAGTGCAGTTTGGCTGACCGTTTGCTGTGGAGCAGCAGCAGGGGCGAGAATGCCTGCAAGCATAATCAATGGCAGCAGTGGCATTAGTTGGCAGGTGTCGCGGACCGACGGGCGGTGACCAGCTGGCAAGCTTCGTCTACGGCGCGGTCAAGGGAGTCATTGACAATAAAGGCGTCATATGTGTTTTTGCTAGTCGCTAGAGCGATTTCACGGCGTGCTTCTGCGAAGCGACGTTCGATAGCATCGGCCTCATCGCGCCCGCGCGAGGCGAGTCTGCGATACAGCTCATCTTCACTTGGAGGCAAGATAAAGAGCATGAACGCATCGGGCATGTGGTCGCGGATTTGCATGGCGCCCTGCACGTCGATATCCAGCACGATGAGTTCCCCATCTTGCAGCGACTGTTGAACGGGATCTCGCGGCGTGCCATAGGCGTGGCGGCCAAAGACTTCGGCATGTTCCAGAAACGCCCCCAATTGTTCCATCTCACCAAATTGTTCACGCGTCACGAACTGGTAGTCACGGCCATCAACCTCGCCCACGCCACGGGGACGGGTCGTGACCGAGACGCTGAATGTGCCACCAAGTCGCTCACGAATGCGATGCACAATGGTTGTTTTGCCGACCCCAGAGGGGCCAGATACAACCAGAAGCAGTCCTGGAATGTCGTCACTGGACATGTGGTCAATCTATCAGGCTCAGGCATGGTGTCGGCGGCCTGCCGGGGGCTTGAGTTATGGGATTGGCGAAGCGTTGATGCGGCAGGGGGAGTCCCGTCGACGGTACAATGACGGGATGTCGCTACCCCAGATCGCCATCGTAGGCCGACCCAATGTGGGCAAGTCGAGTCTGCTCAACCGCTTTGTCGGACGTCGGATTTCCATTGTCGATGCTGTACCGGGTGTGACCCGCGATCGGGTCAGCGCGATCGTCGAACTTCAGCCACCTCAGGATGACCATGACACTGAAACACGGTGGGTGGAGTTCACTGATACGGGTGGCTGGGGTGTCTACACCACCAATGAGGAGCGGATCGATGATGCGGGGTGTGATCTGGCGGCCTTGACACAGGACATTGAGGGGCAAATTGGTGCTGCAATGCAGTCGGCCGCGGTGATCTTGTTGGTGATCGATGCCACCGACGGCCTGCTCCCATTGGACCATGTTGTGGTGGATCTGCTGCGAAAGCGGAATTTGCTCGATCGTGTTGTGTTGGTCGCCAACAAGGTGGACGATGAGTCGTGGGAGGCACATGCGATGGAGGCGGCATCCTTCGGTTTGGGGGAGCCAATGTGTGTGTCTGCTACCAGTGGGTACGGGCAGCGTCACCTTCGCGAGGAGATATGGCAACGGGTCGAGTGTGTTCAGGAGCCTGCGGAGTCTGAGATGCAGGTGGCCATTGTGGGATGCCGAAATGCGGGCAAGTCCACCTTGGTCAATGCCTTGGCTGGCGAAGAGCGGTGCATTGTCTCGGAAATTGCTGGCACGACTCGGGATGCGGTGGACGTACGCTTTGAGATGGAGGGGCGGGCCTTTACGGCCATCGACACCGCCGGGCTTCGTCGACGCAAGAGTTTTTCTGGTGATGTCGAGTACTACGCATACCACCGGATGCTTCAGGCGATCCGCCGAAGCGATGTGGTGATGTTTCTTCTTGACGCTACCCGGCGGATATCACAGGTTGACCGCAAACTTGCACAAGAACTTCAGCGGCAGTTCAAACCAGTCGTCATTGTGCTCAATAAGTGGGACTTGGTTCCCGAGGGCACCGATCCTGAGGAGTTTGTCGAGTATCTCACCAAGCACTTGCGGGGCCTGGACTACGCCCCGATCGTTCTGGTCAGCGCCGAAGTTGGCGAGGGGCTCGAGGACCTCGTCACGATGGCCTTCAATCTGCGGGAGCAGTCACGCCACCGCGAGTCCACCAGTAAACTCAATGCGGTCATCGAGTCCATCCTCAAGCACCGTGGTCCGTCTTCACGACTCGGGACGCAGGCCAAGTTGCTGTACGTATCACAGGTGGCCACCAATCCACCGACCATCGCAATGGTCGTCAACGACACCAAACTCTTCGAGGGTCGATACGAGCGGTACCTCATGAACCGCCTCCGAGAGGAACTTCCCTTCAGCGAGGTCCCTATCCGCCTCCTCTTTTCCCGCCGCACTCGCAAATCCCTCCAAGACCTCAAAACCCGGCAGTAATGGGATCTGGGTTCATTTTCCAAAATGAGCACGGCTCACAGAATGTAGTTTGGTAGTATTTGGGGCCTGTTTGCGTTTCACTTCTATTGGGGCCAGGCTCGATAGAAGGCTGAAAAACCCACCTGGCGGCATCTTGGGTTCTGTGGTCCTTTCGACCGTTGGCCTCTGATTGGGTACCACCCGCTCGTTGGAGTGGGCTGCGCAAGCATTCATGTCTATATTTCCACTGCCCATCTTTGAAGCGGATGCTGATCCGGCGAATCGTGATGCGATGACGCCCGAGGAGCAGCTTGCTGCGACCGAAGCCCCGACGACCATAGTGGTTCGGTTTGGTCGAATGCAATTGATTGGCGAGTACGACTCCCGCGATATCCGGGCCGGGTGTGGCTCAAAACTTGTCGTTCGAAGCCACCGGGGCATTGAGCTGGCCACGATGCTTACGACTACTTGCCCCAATGCAGGCTGTGGATCGGCCGTCTCCAGAAAAGACATTCGCGCCTATATCGATGCCTCTGGAGGCAAGGACTACCCGTTCTACGACCATGGCCGCGTGCTTCGTGTAGCCACCTCAGATGATCTGCACGACTTCACCGAGCGAACTGGCGACGCTCACCGTATGAGCGTCAAGTGCCGAGAACTCGCCAAGTTCTTCAACCTTGACATCAAGATCGTCGATGCTGAGATCACCCTCGATTCAGAACGCGCTGTGATCTACTACCACTGCGAAACTCGAATCGACTTTCGTGAGCTTGTGAAGGACCTTGCCGCAGAATTCCGATGCCGTGTTGACATGCGACAGGTTGGTGCGCGAGATGAGGCTCGCCTTGTTGCCGACTATGAACGGTGCGGGCAACAGTGCTGCTGCAAGAACTTCCTCAAAGTATTGGCCCCCGTGTCCATGCGAAGTGCCAAACAACAGAAGGCCACGCTCGACCCGCTCAAGATCTCTGGTCGATGTGGTCGCCTGATGTGCTGCCTTCGATATGAGGATCAGACCTACAAGGAACTCAAGGCCAATCTCCCACACCGAAAGACGCGGGTGGGAACGACTGAGGGCCCGGGCATCGTCGTCGATGGACAGATTCTTACGCAACTTGTTCGCATCAAACTTGAACACGACGATCGTCTGATTGCGGTGCCGATCGAAGAACTATTGGACCCAGACGACTGTCCAGATCCGACCAAGGCACCCGAGCCAGAGCCCTTCCCTGAACCGATCCGAAGCGAGCCCAAAGAACGCTCCACCCGGTCACGCCGCCGCCGAGGCGGTTCCTCGAGTCGCAGCCGAAGTGGCAATGATCAAAAGCAGCCACCGCCACAAGAGGGTGAACCATCCCGCCCAAAACGAAAGAAACGCCGTCGCCGCCGGGGGGGCAGCGGACCAAAACCAGAGGGCAGTGGCCCCCAATCCGCCAACACCCCCTCTGAGGGTTCGCCAACTGGTGCTACCAAAAAGAAACGTCGTCGCCGACGCCGCAAGCGTGGCGGTTCTGGTGATAAGCCTGCCGATGGTGCCCCATCAGCGGATTGATCCTGCCCCTGACTGACAATGCGTGACTATCCTGCCCCTCCCGTGTCCAACTCCACGACTACTCCTGACCATACCGCTGGCATCATTGACACCCTGCAGTCGCTGATCGTGGCATTTACGTTAGCGATGACTTTCCGTGGATTTGTTGTGGAGGGGTTCGTCATCCCCACCGGGTCGATGGCGCCCACGCTCATGGGCCAGCACATCAAACTTGCCAGCGGCCAGACTGGTTCGATGGTGCCCGTTGGACTCGATAGCGGGGGCCGCATCGTGCCTTCGATGCTTCGCGACCACCTGCTGGGGCCCGGTCAGCCGATGACCGTCGCGACCAAGTCATCGTTTACGCCCCGCGGGGGTGACCGAATTCTGGTTGCCAAGTTGCTCTATCCATTTGTTGAGCCTGACCGGTGGGATGTCATCGTCTTCAAGAACCCTGCCATGCCAGAAGGTGACAGTGGGACGTACATCAAGCGGCTTGCGGCACTTCCAGGAGAGACACCTTGGGTGGTTGATGGGGACCTTTTTATCAAGGCACCAGGTGAAAACGAGTTTCATGTAGCTCGCAAACCAGACCACGTGCAACAGGCAGTCTGGCAGTTGGTGCACGACTCAGATACAACCGTCGCGTTGCCGAGCAAACTCCCCCGCCGAGCAACCCAAGGACCCTGGGTAGCGACACCGCCATCGAATTGGACGATGACCGCGGGCGTGTTTGAAACAACTTCTGATTCGCTGTCGCATCTTGAATGGAACGACCGTCGCTTTCCCCTTAGTGACTGGTCTGCCTACAACATGCTCATGACGGTTCCAGATTTGAATCCCGTGAGCGATCTTCGCGTCGCAGCGACCATCGAAGCGTTTGGTGATGGGCTTGATGCAGCCTTCACACTCAAGGCCAGATCGCACGTCTACGAGGTGCGAGTCAAGGGCGGGGTTGTCACGCTGTCGATGTGGCCAGAAAACGATCCGTCCTCTGTGGTGAGCACCCAAAACGATGTGCCTGTATCCATGAGCAAGCCATGGCGATTGGTCGTTGAGCACGCCGATCAGCGTCTGCGGGTGTGGATTGAAGATCAGGAAGTTGGGGTGATTGAGTACGACTGGACGCCCCAGCAGCGACTCGCCAATGCAGTGGGTCAACATGGCAGTCAGGAGTCAGTCAAAGACTTACTCAAGAGAAGCGTTCAGAAGCCATCACTTGTGTGGTCAATGTCTGGCGCGCCAGCGAGCATCACCAACATCACCGTCCAACGCGACTTGTTCTATCGTGGCGGAACACTTGGGCCACAGTCCCTGACCAACAAGCCGGGCGAGGCCTACTACGACCGCGTGTATCCAAATGCACCCGCTGCGGCGACCCACCCTGATTCGGTGTTTACGTTGGGACCGGACCATTTCTTCGTGATGGGCGACAACAGCGGTCGAAGTCTCGACGCCCGGTTGTGGGGGGCGCCGGCTCCGATCACAGCGACGCAGGTTGACGACACCCCGTTTGTCGTTCCCCGCGATCTGCTCATTGGGAAAGCTTTCGGTGTTTATCTTCCGTCCATGCTTCCAGCCTGGGATGGCGGCCCCACCATCATTCCTGACTTTGGGCGCATTCGGTTCATTCACTAAGGAAGGCGTGAATTGGGGGGTGCGGTATCGTGTAAAAGCGTGCTGTTTCAGAACTCACGGAGGAACGATATGACTTGCAAACTCCTACTTGCTTTGGCGATGAGCGTGATTGTGTTGATTGGTTG
>PVBE010005492.1_pt1 | contig 23416 bp, 15 predicted proteins | sample 1631181 | NCBI WGS metagenome assembly PVBE01 (sample SAMN08397723, study PRJNA350692) | Marine metagenome, whole genome shotgun sequencing project. | isolation source: water | place: Pacific Ocean | collected 2012-04 | reverse complement strand
TGGTCGTCGTCGACTCCGGAGGCGCAGTCGTCGTGGTCGTCGTCGACTCCGGAGGCGCAGTCGTCGTGGTCGTCGAACTGGTCGTCGTCGACTCCGGAGGCGCAGTCGTCGTGGTCGTCGAACTGGTCGTCGTCGACTCCGGAGGCGCAGTCGTCGTGGCCGAACACGGCGGCAGGGTCGGAGGCGGGGCGGCGGCCGTGAACCAGGCATCCGATCGGTCCGACAGACTTCCGGCGACGACCGAGGCCATCAGGGGACCTTCGACCCCGCCGTCCGGCACGACCCAGGTGGCAGACCCGACCGCCGGGTCGATACCTGTCGCCACCTCGGCGATCTCGGAACTGATGGACAGGTCGGCGCAGTACACCTCACCCTGGTCCCAGGACCAGCGGTCGTGGATCCGGAGCGTCCAGGTTCCCGTGGCCGACTTGCCGGTGAACACCGAGAGCGCATCGGCGGGCCGGTGGCGGCCGGCAAACGGCGCTGTCCCCTCATCTATTGCGGTGTCGGCGTCGTCGGCGAAGACGGTCAGCGTTCCGGAACAGTCCGCAGCTCCCTCACCGAAGTCGTTGCGCCACGAACCCACGCCGAAGGCCAGCGAGACCGTCGTGCCATCCGGATGGACCAGCGAGATCTGGAGGTCGGCGTCGTATGTGTGGGCCAGGCGGAGGCCCAACTCGACCGTGCCGATGTCGCCGGCATCGGACACCACGAGAGGAATGTCGAGCGTCTGGTGGTCGATGATCGGAAGGGCCTCGTCACCGGCGAACTCCTCCGACACCTGCGCCCTTCGTTCGATCGAGACGTCGACGCCACCGACAGGACCCTCGGTGGTCCACTCGACGACCACCTCGTCGCCGGGCAGGAATGCCTCCCCACCGTTCGGTGCCGTGAGGGTGAGGCTCCGTTGCACCTCCTGGACGTCGAGGAAGACGGCGTCGAGGCCCGAAAGGCCGCCGGCGGAGGCTGCTGCCCTTATGCGCTGCACGCCGTCGACCTGGGGCGTCCAATCGAATGAGGCGCCCGTAGCCAGAACCGTGCCCGCCGAGTCCGTCCAGGTGACACTCGACGAAAGGTCTGTGCCGTCGGAGCCGGTCGCCGTGGCAAGCAGGTTCACCGGGCTTCCCTCGGTGATCGTTCCCTCTGGAACTGCAATCGAAACCGCCGGTGCCGCCGGTACCGAGGCGCCCACCGCCGCCGCGGCGTCGACCCGGCCACCCGAACCCGAAACGGTCGACAGGGCATCGACCCACGTGGACGAATCGATCAGGCGCTCCTTGACCTGGAGTGCGGTTAGTCCCGGTGCCACCGAGCGGACGAGGGCGGCGACGCCCACGACATGGGGGGTCGCCATGGACGTGCCGCTGTATGTCGCATATCCGCCGCCGAAGACCGTGGAGAGGATGGCCGAGCCGGGGGCTGCCACGTCCACGCCCAACTCGCCGTAGTTGGAGAACGAGGAGCGGTTGCCGTCGATCTGCGTGGAAGCGACCGTCAGAACGATGTCCTGGGGATACGACGCCGGATAGGTGGGCCAGGTGTCGTTGTCGGAGTTGCTGTTTCCGGCTGCAGCCACGAAGAGGTGGTCGACAGCAGCGGCCTGGTCGAGCATGCCCGACATCGCCCCGCTGGAGCCGCCGCCACCCCACGAGTTGTTGGAGATCGAGGCACCGTTCGCTATGGCGTATGAGAGAGCCGAGACGGCATCCGACGAATAGCCGCCGCCGGATGCCGAAAGGAACTTGAGGGCCATGATCTGCACCCCGGGTGCCACGCCGACGACTCCGATGTCGTTGGCCACTCCGGCGATCGTGCCGGCCACGTGGGTGCCGTGGTTGTGGTCGTCGTTCGGGTCGGAGTCGTCGTTGACGAAGTCCCAGCCGTGGAGGTCGTCGATGTAGCCGTTGCCGTCGTCGTCGATGCCGTTTCCGGCGATCTCGCCGGAGTTGGTCCAGATGTTGGCCGCGAGGTCGGGATGGTCCAGGTCGACGCCGGTGTCGATGACGGCCACGACGACCGAAGGGTCGCCCAGTGAGTGCGCCCAGGCGCCGGGTGCATCGATCCCGTTGGCGCCGGTGAGGCCCCAGAGTTCGTCGAGCCTCGGGTCGGAGGGAAGGTCGGCCACGCTCAAAACGGCATCCGGTCCGGCCCACTTGACCACTGGCGACCTGCCGAGCACCACCAGGGCCGCGTCGAGGTCGCGCAGCGTCTCGACCAGGTACAGGCCGGCTCCGTCGAGAGACGGTCCGGTCAGGCTGCCGCCGACGGCACCGAGCACCTCGACGACCTCGACGGCCGAGGCCGACTCGGTGAAGCGGACGAGCAGTCCGAATGGGTTCCGCTCGGTGGAACTGCCGGCGGCGAGGACCGCCTTGGCGAGATCGTCAGAGGCAAGTCCCGTGGGAAGGGGGCCGAGGAAGCCGAGGAGCGCCTCTCCATGGGCGGAGAGCGGCAGCACCGATCCGTCCTCGTAGAGGGAGGCTGCGTTCGGTTGGGCGATTGGCTCGGCGGCCAAGGGTGCGACCGTCACCACCATCGAAAGGACCGCGGTGGTCAGGAGCCCCTTCAGGCCCCTTGCAATTCCACGGGTAGTGGCCCCGTTCATAGAACTCCCTACTGCCCTGCCCCGATCGGGTCCGCAGCCGCTTGCCGACAGTTGAGCAGACCCCTCCGAAAGAGGACCGAAACCCACTGTGATTGTACTCCCCCCGTGTGACGAAGTCAGATCGCCGGGCGCTGAAAGGCAGGGCGAGGACAGGTGGATCACCTGTGCAGGCAACTGGTGGCGGCCGCTCAACCGCCTCCGGCCATGGCTGCCACCAGGTCACCGGACAGTGTGCCGCTATCTCCTCCGGTGGCCAGCACGACCACGACAAGGTCCATCTCCGGAACCACGGAGATCAGCTGGCCGAGGAAGCCCACGGCGGCCAATGAGCCCTCACCCAGCCACCAGCCGGCCCCGTAGCCGGCGAAGGAGGCGCTCGGTGTCCGGGCATGGTCGACCCAACCCTCGGATAGCAGCCATTCGTCCTCCCAGACGCCGCCGCGCAGGTAGAGCAGCCCGAAGCGGGCGAAGTCCTCGAGGGACATGTTGGCGCCGGTGCCACCCAGCCAGTTGCCCGTACCATCCAACTCGAGTTCGACCGAGGTGATGCCGAGGGGGCCGAACAACCGGTCGTCCAACCAGGCCTCAAGCGCCTCTCCGGAGCCGAGTTCGTCTGCCAGCAGCGACGCCACGATCGCCGTGTTGCCGGTGTTGTAGTTGAAGGCGGTCCCGGGTTCGGCCACGAGCGGCTTGGCCGCCGCATAGCCCGAGGCGTCGGCGCGCCCGGCGCCTGCGACGATCTCCACGGCATCGCTAGCCGCCTCGTTCCATTCGAGGCCGCTCTGCATTCGCAGCAGGTCATCGATCGTGATCTCCGAACGTGGGTCGCCGGATGGCCACTCGGCCAGTCCGGTGGGTGCGTCGATGTCGAGCAGGCCGTCACCGGTGAGGATTCCCACGGCGGCGTGCGTGACACTCTTGGCGACCGAGAACGACCAGTGGGGCGTCGACGGGTCGTAGCCCTCGTGGCTGTCGGCCAGCAGCAGGCTGCCACCACGGACGATCGCCACGGCGTCGATGACCCCATAGGGACGACCCGGATCCCGCAACGCCTCATCGACGAGCTCCAGGACCTCGTCGGCGGCCACGGAGGGGAGGTCCGCCAGCGGCCAGGCCCCCGTCGGCCAGGCCACGTCGCCGGACTGCGCCGGATAGCCCTCGGCGACGACCGGCTCGGGAAGCGTCGTGGTCGGCGTGGTCGTCGTCGTGGTCAGCGCCACCGTCGTCGTGGTCGGCACCGCCGTCGTCGTGGTCGGCGCCGCCGTCGTCGTGGTCAGCACCGCCGTCGTCGTGGTCGGCGCCACCGTCGTCGTCGTGGTCGGCGCCACCGTCGTCGTCGTGGTCGGCGCCACCGTCGTCGTCGTGGTCGGCGCCACCGTCGTCGGTGCCGTGGACGCCTCGTTCGAAGCGCACGCAACGAGGAGCAGGGTCAGGAGGCCCCCGGCAAGAAGCGAACGCAGAGAAGCCATCCGCCCATTCGAACCGATGGCATGTCAGCGCGACAACCCCACCCGAGGTGCTAGGAAACAGTGCAGGCGACCATCGACAGGAGGAGCCGGGTCGTGCCACGAGCGGTGATCACCGGCTGGGGCAGGTGCGTCCCACCGGTGCGTCTCACGAACGCCAACCTCGAGCGACTCTGCGACACCGATGACGACTGGATCGTCGAGCGCACCGGTATCCGTGAGCGCAGGATCTCCCATGTCGAGTCCACCGACCTGGCGGAGTTGGCAGCCCGACGGGCGCTCGCAAGCGCAGGCATCGAAGCCGCCGACCTCGACCTGATCATCGTCGCCACCTGTACGCCGGAGATCCTGTGCCCAACCACGGCGGCGATGCTCGAAGAGCGCCTGGGTGCCGACAATGCCGCCGCCTTCGACCTCAATGCCGCCTGTTCAGGGTTCGCCTACTCCGCCTCGGTGGTGACCGGGATGATCCAGTCCGGCTTCGTGGAGCGGGTGCTCGTGGTCGGCGCCGAGAAGCTCCGCTACATCCTGGACTACCGCGATCGTTCGACGTGCATCCTGTTCGGAGACGGGGCCGGCGGTGCCGTGTTCGAGGCGCGGGACACCCCAGACGGCGCCGGAGTGCTCTCCGTGGACCTGGGTTCAGACGGTGAGTTGGGCCGGACGATGGTCTGGGGGCACATGGGCTCGAAGGGCGACCCCAGCCGGACCGTGGACCCCGAGGAGGCCCGCCTCCACTTCGAGGGACAGGCGGTGTTCAAGATCGCCGTGCAGGGAATTGCCGGCTCGGCCACCCGGGCACTCGAACGTGCCGGCCTGGGCACCGACGAGGTCGACGTGGTCATCCCCCACCAGGCCAACGCCCGGATCATCGATGCGGCCACCCGACGACTCGGCATCGATCCCGAGCGGGTGTTCCAGAACATCGAGCACTTCGGCAACACCGCCGCAGCGTCGATCCCCATCGCCCTCCACGACGCACTCGAGGCTGGTCGCATCGCTCCGGGCGACATCGTCGTGCTGACCGCCTTCGGCGGGGGCGTCACCTGGGGCTCGGTAGTAATGCGCTGGGGCGACCGGGTCGAGTCGTTGGGCACCCACCACGGTGAACTGCCCTCCACCGAAGCCACCGTCTTCGACCTGCTCCAGCCGAACCTCGACTTCTTCGCCCCTGACGCCGACTGAATTCCGGCCCTGGTCGACCTCAGGGGACCTCGATGACCAGGGCGCCGACGTGGCGCTTGGCGACGAACTCCTCCTGGGCGGCGTGTATCTCGGCCAGGGGGAACGTCCCTCCCACGGTGGGCGTGAGGACGCCGGACTCGATCCGTGACACCAGCGAGGCGAACACCTCGGGTGGGTACACGGTGCAGCCGTGGAACTCGAGGTCGTTTAGGTACAGGGTGCGCACGTCCAGGTCGACGATCGGTCCGGCGATCGCCCCGGCCGTCGTGTAGCGACCGCCCCGGCGGAGCAGTTCGAGGAGCGGGGCGAACATCGGGCCGGCCACCACGTCGGCCAGCACGTCGATCGGTCCACCTGCCGCCTCGGCGACGGCGCCGGCCAGGTTCCCGGCACTTCGGTCGACAACGGCGTCCGCGCCGTACCGGGCGACCTCCCCGAGCTTCGCCGCACCGGCGACCGCCACCACCCGGGCCCCCCGGACCCGGGCCAACTGCACCAGCGCAGAGCCCACGCCGCCGGAGGCCCCGGTGACCACGACCGTCTCCCCGTCGCCGAGGCGGGCCCTGGTCAGCATGTGCTCGGCGGTCGACCAGGAGCACGGAAACGACGCCAGTTCGACATCGGTGAACGGCGAATCGACGGCGTGCACGTTGCGCACCGGCAGGACGCAGTACTGGGCGAACCCCCCGTCGCACTCCGATCCGACATAGCCGGCACGGTCACGGTCACCCGGGTCGTCGGCGGCCCGGAGGCACGGATCGCTCAGCACCCGCCGATCGACGAGGCCCGCCTCGACACCGGCGCCGACGGCCACCACCCGACCACAGATGTCGGCACCCTGGATGCGGGGAAAGCCGATGCCGCTGCCTCCCCAGGAGGCGTCCCCGTCGGAGACGTCGAGCGCCTCACCCGTGGTCTCGCCGGTCACCGCCTTCGAGTACCAACCCACGCGCGTGTTGACATCGGTGTTGTTCATCCCGCAGGCACCCACGCGGACGAGGACCTCCCCCGCCCCGGGGACGGGGACGGGCACGTCGTCGCGGAGGACCAGCATGTCCGGTCCGCCGTGGCCGACCAGTTGGACGGCCGTCATCGTCTCGGGAATCGAACTCATTCCCCCACCTCGAACACCGTCATTGGATCGCCCGGTGCCTGCTCGTCGGGCACGGCGCCGATCCCCGGATCGGCCGGGGCGACGGCGAACCCCCCGTCGTTGGCCACCCCACCGTCGACCGGGACCACCTCGTAGCCGGGCTCCTCGGGCTCGTCGTCGAGGATCTCGGCCGGGAATCCGGCCGCCCGGATGTCGAGTCCGGTGGCTTCCTCCAGGCGGCGGATGATGTTGGGCGACCACTCCCGCCCGCCGTAGCGCTGCTGGCCGTCCTCGAAGATCGCCAGCAGTTGTGGCGACACCTCGAGCGGCACGTCGAGCTTCCGTGCCAGCCCGTCGAACAGGCCCACGTCCTTGACCACGAGGTCCATCGTGAAGTTGATGTCCCGACTGCCGTTGAGGATGACCTGGCTCTCGGTCTCGTGGACGAACGAGTTGCCCGACGACATCCGGATCGCCTCGTAGGCCGTGGCGAGGTCCATGCCGGCCGCCGCCGAGGTGGTGAGTGCCTCGCAGAGCGTGACCAGGTTGGCGGTCGCCAGGTAGTTGGTCACCACCTTGAGGACCGACGCCGAGCCGAGCGGGCCCGTGTGCAGGATCCGCCGCCCCATGGTCGTGAGCACGGGCAGGACGCGTTCGAAGGCCTCCCGCTCGCAGCCTGCGAAGATGGCGATGTTGCCCGTCGCCGCACGGTGGCAACCTCCCGACACCGGACAGTCCACCGGCAGCGCACCGACGGCCTCGACGAGGGCGCCCATTCGACGTACCTCCGACTCGTCGGTGGTGCTCATCTCCATCCAGACCTTGCCGGCGGAGAGCCCGGCGATGACCCCGTCCTCGGCCTCCATGACCGCCGAGCAGGCAGTCGGTGACGGCAGGCAGGTGATCACGACGTCGCACCGCTCGGCCATCTCCCTCGGCGAGTCGGCCCACCCGGCTCCGTCATCGAGGAACGCCTGGGCCGCATCCCGGTCGAGGTCGCGGACCATCAGGTCGTATCCGTTGCGCGTCAGGCTGCCCGCCAACTTTCCACCGACGTTGCCGAGCCCGATGAACCCGATCCGCATGGCGAGACTCCCACTCCTCGATGGCGGCGCATCGACATGGCGACACGTGCCGCCGGTCGGCGACGCCGCGGAGAATACCGGTAGCCACACCACCTCCCCGTGATCGCGCCTACCCTGCCCGAATGCTGCGTTTCCGGCTTCCCAGCACGAGGAACCACCGGCTGGCAGACCAGGTCACCTGCTGATCCGCTGCTCCTGATCCCCGTCACCTAACCTCCACCCATGGTCGAACCCGACGTCCACCGCTTCGACACCCGTGCACTCCACGCCGGCCAGCAGCCGGATCCCACCACCGGGTCGCGGGCGGTGCCCATCCACCAGACCACCTCCTACGTCTTCGACTCGGTCGACCACGCCGCCGGTCTGTTCAACCTCGAGGTGAGCGGACACATCTACAGCCGCATCTCGAACCCGACCGTCGCCGTACTCGAGGAGCGCATCGCCGCCCTCGAGGGTGGTGTGGGGGCAGTCTGCACCGCCAGCGGACAGGCGGCGATGCACCTGGCCGTCGCCACCCTCCTGAGCGCAGGCGACCACATCGTCTCGAGTCACAACATCTACGGCGGCACCCACAACGTCCTGAACCTCACGATGCCGCGCTTCGGGATCACCACGACCTTCGTCGACCCCCGCGACCCCCGGGCCTTCGCAGACGCCATCCGACCCGAGACCCGACTGGTGTTCGCTGAGACACTCGGCAACCCCGGCATCGAGGTGCTCGACGTCTCGGCCGTCGCCGAGGCTGCCCATGCCCACGGGTTGCCGCTGGCGGTGGACTCCACCTTCGCCACGCCCTACCTGCTGCGACCCATTGAACATGGGGCCGACATCGTCATCCACTCGGCAACGAAGTTCCTGGGCGGCCACGGCGTCGCCATCGGTGGCGTGCTCGTCGACGGGGGGCGCTTCGACTGGGAGGACTCCGGGAAGTTCCCGACCCTGACCGAGCCCTACGTCGGCTACCACGGCATCACGTTCACGGAGGAGTTCGGCCCACAGGCCCTGTCGATGCGTGCAAGGGCAGAGGGACTGCGTGACTTCGGCGCCTGTATGAGCCCCGCAAACGCCTTCTACCTGCTCCAGGGGGTCGAGACCCTGTCGCTGCGCATGGACCGCCATGTCGCCAACACCCGCCACGTGATCGACCTGCTCGACGGCCACGATGCCGTCGAATGGATCAGGCATCCCGAGCATCCCAGCCACCCCGACCACGAGTTGGCCGCCCGCCTCTACCCCAACGGCGCGGGAGCCATCCTGTCGTTCGGCGTAGCCGGCGGGCGTGAAGCAGGCCGACGGTTCATCGAGGCGGTCCGACTCGCCTCGCACCTGGCCAACGTCGGGGACGCCAAGACACTGGTGATCCACCCTGCCTCGACCACCCACCAGCAGATGAGCGCCGACGACCTCGAAGCCGCAGGGGTCGGCGAGAACCTGATCCGCCTGTCGGTCGGCCTAGAGGATTCCGACGACATCTGCCGGGACCTCGACCAGGCCCTGCGGGCCTCGCAACGCTGAGGCTGCAATGCAACTCGTCGTCGACGATCGCTCCGTCCACGCCGCCACCGGCGCCGTTCCCCTCGAGGGCAGGGACGATCCGCTCGTCGTGCTCCTCCACGGCTCCGGCATGAACCGCTCGGTCTGGTCCCACCAGACCCGCTTCCTCGCCCACCACGGCTTTCGCGCCATGGCCGTCGACCTGCCCGGCCACGGGAGTTCCGAGGGCCCTGCTCTCGGCTCGGTCGAGGCGATCGCCGACTGGGTCGCCCACCTCGCCGCGGCGCTCGGCGGTCCGGTCCACCTCATCGGACATTCGATGGGTGCCCTCGTCGCACTCGACGCCGCCGCCCGGCACCACGACACCGTCGCCTCGGCGATGCTCCTCGGCATCGCCACCACCATGCCCGTCCACCCGGACCTCCAGGCGGCCGCCGACATCGATGATCCGAAGGCGGCGGCCCTCATCACCGCATGGGCGCACGGCCCCCGGCAGCACATAGGCCTCAACCCGACGCCGGGCCTCTGGATGATGGGCGGCGTCGCGGCGATGCTCGAGACGAGCCCACCCGGTGTGCTCGCAGCGGACCTTGCGGCCTGCGCCGCCTACGGCGAGGCGGCCGCTGCCGCTGCCGCCGTGTCCTGTCCGGTCACGCTGGTCCTCGGATCACAGGACCGCATGACTCCCCGAAAGGCGGCACGGGCACTCGAGGAAGCCTTCGCCCGGCCTCCCTCCATCGTCGAGGTGGCCACTTCGGGACACATGCTGATGCTGGAGGAACCAGCGGCGGTCAGACAGGCGATCCTCGACCACCTCGCCGCCTGCTGAAACGGTCGGCCCCGAGGGTCAGTTCTGCGGCAGGTCCCGGAAGGGTGTGCCCTTCGCCGGGCCCGGTTCCTTGGCCAGACCGAGCACGCGTTCACCGATGATGTTTCTCTGAACCTGGTCGGTGCCCCCGTAGATGGACGGCGCCGGCGAAAAGAGCGTCATCTCCTGGACAATGCCGCCGGTGGAACTGTCCGTGTGGTCGAGCATGCCGTCGGCGCCGTTGATGAGGTTTCCGACCTCGCGGCTCTGACGGACCAACTCGCTCATGGCCAACTTTGCCATGTTGCCCTCACCGCCCGTACGGCCAGCACCGGCTCGGGCCCGCAGCATGTTCCAGCGGTTCACCTCGCCCAGGATGTGCAGGCGCATCATCGCCTGCCGGACGACCGGATCACCCAGCATTCCCCGATTCTTGGCCAGGTCGACCAACATGTCGGTGGTGATCCCCCGACCTCCAGAGCCGTCGGGTCCCCTGGGCAGTCTCTCGAGAAGGTCTCCGACCCGGTTTTCGAGTCGGCCGGCCTTGGGCCCACCTGTGACCGCAGCAGGCCGCCTGCCGCCTCCACCCAGGCTGGCGCGCTCGACGGCAAGCGTGGTGTTGGCCACGGCCCAGCCATTGCCGAGCCCGCCGATGACGTCATCGTTGGACACCCGGGCCTCGTCCAGGAACACCTCGTTGAACAGCGCCTCACCGGTCATCTCGCGGAGGGGACGGACCTCTATACCCGCCTGGTCGATGTCGATGGCAAAGTAGGTGATGCCCTGGTGCTTTGGTTGGTCGGGATCAGTTCGGGCGATGAGCATCCCCTTGTCGGCGACCTGTCCACCCGAGGTCCACACCTTCTGGCCGGTGACGATCCATTCGTCGCCGTCTCGCACGGCCCGTGCCTGCAGACCGGCAAGGTCGGAGCCGGCCCCCGGCTCGGAGAACAGTTGGCACCATCCGACCGAACCGTCGAGGATCGGTGCGACCAGTCGGTCGACCTGTTCCTGGGTGCCGTGCATGGCGATGGTCGGTGCCGCCAGCATGTAGCCGAGGCCCATCGGCGGACCCAGCACTCCGGCGTCGGCCATCGTGGCATTGAAGGCGGACATCTGTGCGCTTCCGTAGCCCCGTCCACCGGCAGCCTCTGGGAGGGCTGGATGCGCCCAGGCATCGGCGGCGAGACGGATCCACCAGTCGTGAACCGTCAGGTCCGGATCCCAGTTCTCGTCCAGCCAGTTGGAAAGCTCTTCCCGGACCTGTTCGGCGGCGATGTCACTCATGACGCAAGTCTCGCGCGGGCCAGTCCGCCGCGGTGTAGTGGGGGCCGATCGCTAAGGTGGCGCGTCCGTATCCGGCAAGGAGGCACAGCCCGTGCGTTGGTCGACCCTGTTCATCCCGACGCTGCGCGACGCCCCGGCAGATGCCGAGGCGGCCAGCCACCGCCTGCTGGTACGCGGTGGCTTCGTCCGACAGCTCCAGTCGGGTCACTACTCCATGCTGCCGCTGGGCTGGCGCGTCCATCGCAAGGTCGCCGAGGTGATCCGCCAGGAGATGGACGCCATCGGCGCCCAGGAGCTTCTGCTTCCCGCCATGCACCCGGCATCCGTCTGGCAACGGTCGGGACGCTGGGAGTCGATCGGCGAGGAGATGTTCCGCCTCGTCGACCGGAAAGGAGCCGACCAGGTCCTCGGCTTCACTCACGAAGAAGTCATCGCTCTCATCGGGCTGGAGCTCTCCTCCTACCGGGACCTGCCCCAGATGTGGTACCAGATCCAGACCAAGTTCCGCGACGAGCCCCGTCCCAAGTCCGGCCTCCTAAGGGTCCGCGAGTTCGCCATGAAGGACTCGTACTCCATCGACATCGACGACGCCGGCCTCGACCGCTCGTTCGACCTCCACCACCTCGCATACACCCGGATCTTCGCCAGGCTCGGCCTCGATGCCCTGCCGGTGGAGGCCTCCTCGGGCGCCATGGGAGGAAGTGCGTCCGTCGAGTTCATGGTCGAATCGCCCGCCGGCGAAGACGACGTCGCCCGCTGCACCGACTGTGGCTACGCCGCAAACGTCGAGCGGGCCTCGGCGGCCACCACACCGGTCGAGAACCGGCCCGGCGGCGACGCCCCGGAACGCTTCCCGACACCGGGCATCCGCACGATCACCGCCCTTGCCGAAGCCGGTCACCCGCCCGAGCACCAGGTCAAGACGCTCGTCTACGAGGCCGACGGAGACCTTGTGCTCATCCTGCTGCGCGGCGACCACCCCTTCCTCGAACAGAAGTTCACCGACGCCACCGGGGCGGGTGACCTGCGCCCCGCCGAACCCGACCGCATCCTCGATGCCCTCGGTGCCTCACCAGGGAGCCTCGGAGCGGTCGGCGTCGACGGGCCAACCGTCTATGCCGACCACGCCCTCCGGGGTCGTTCCGGCATGACGACGGGCGCCAACGACGACGACTTCCACCTCGAGGGCGTCGACGTCGAGCGGGACATCACGGTCGACCACTGGCTGGACCTCCGGGGGATCCTCGATGGCGAACCATGTGTCAACTGTGGCAAATCCCTCCAGGTAGTCCGCTGCATCGAAGCCGGGCACATCTTCAAGCTCGGTCGCAGGTATGCCGAAGCCATGGACATGTCAGTCCTCGACGCCGACGGCAACTCCCGCATTCCGACGATGGGTTCCTACGGCATCGGCGTAGGCCGTGCGATGGCGGCGGTCGCCGAGGTCCACCACGACGATTCCGGGCTCATCTGGCCGGTTGCCATCGCCCCATACGAAGTCGTGCTGACGGTTGTAAAGACCGACCACGAACCCTCTATGGAACTAGCCGAGCGTTGGACCGACGAACTCACGGCGGCAGGCATCGACGTCCTGCTCGACGACCGCGACGCCAGGCCGGGCGTGAAGTTCGCCGATGCCGAACTGCTCGGCATCCCACTGCGGGTCACGATCGGTCCGAGGGGCCTCGACCAGGGCAGCGTCGAGTTCACCCGTCGCTCGACAGGTGACAACGAAGACGTCGCCATCGACGACCTGGTACAGGTGGTGCTCGACGCCGTGGTGACCGGACGCCGATTGGGTGCCTGAAGCGCCTGCTGCAGGCACCCCACCACTAGATTCCACACAACTGCTGCATCCAGGGAGACCTCATGCCCCGAACCATCGACCGCACCCAACCCATCCGACGCTTTGCCAGGGTCGTCGCCGCCGTCGACCTTCCGGGTGTTCCGGAGGGAACGGGCGGAAAGGTGCGGGTGGCCAACGGGGTCTCCTGGTACCGGTACTGGGTGTCGTTCGACAATGGGATCGACCTCGGTGGTGTCGGACATGAGCAGTTGGCGCAGCGACGGGACTGGCCACAGTTCCAAATTGACCGCGAAGCGGTAGCACTTGGAACCGACCTGGCCGACGGTACGGACAGCGCCGATGCCGACGACGGCGCCGACGGACCTGCAACGGGCAACAGCCACGGTGTTCCCGAGCACCTCCTCGAGCGCAGCCGCCTGGCCCGCGAGCGTCTCGGGGCCTGACACCCCGACCGAGGCCACCGGCTGCCCGGTATCCTCAAGGGTCCCCCTTCCCCCTGTAGCCCAGACTGCCCCCACGGAGACTCCTGTGTCCTTCAAGCCCGGCGACAAAGTCGTCTACCCGCACCATGGTGCCGCCATCATCAAGAAGAAGGAGAAACGCGAGGCCTTCGGCGAGAAGCGCGAATACCTCGTACTCCAGATGGCGCACGGCGAGATGACACTCTCGGTCCCGGTCGACATGGTCGAGGAGGTCGGCATGCGCTGGCCCATCGCCAAGGCCGACGTCGAGGACCTCTTCGAAGTGCTTCGCAAGCGCGACGTCCGTGAACCGGCGAACTGGTCGCGACGATTCAAGAACCACCAGGAGAAGCTCAAGAGCGGCGACGTCTACCAGGTAGCGGAGGTCGTCCGGAACCTCGCCCTCCGGGAGGCCGCCAAGGGCCTGTCCGCCGGCGAGAAGACCCTCTACACGAAGGCCCACAACGTCCTCGTGTCCGAGCTGGCCTTCGCCCTGAACATCTCCGAGGACAAGGCGACCGACAAGGTCGCCGGTGCGCTCATCTGAACATCAGGATCAGCGTCTCGGATACCATCGCCACAGGCGTCCCGAATTGACGCCGGCTTCGAGACACCAGGGAGGCACCAATGCCTGAGCGACGCATCGTCGTCGGGGTCGAAGGATCCGGATATGCCCGAGCTGCCCTCATCTGGGCCCTCGAAGAGGCGGCATTCCGGGACACGGTCGTCGAGGTCGCTACGGCCTACTCCCCCACCTACGTGCCTGCAGCCCCCGACCTCGGCTACGTCCCGCTCGACTCCTTCGACCTGATCACCGAGATCGAGCGCATGCAGGGCGACGTCATCGAATCAGCCATCGAGGCCGCTGGTCATCCCGACGTGGAGGTCCGCCGTACCCTGGTCAAGGGTCGCGCCGCCGACACCCTGATGCGGATCGCTGAGGGAGCTGACATGCTCGTCGTCGGCAACCGCGGCCGGGGTGGATTCGCCGGCCTGCGGCTCGGTTCGGTCAGCCAGGCCATCGCCCACCACAGCCCCTGCCCGCTTGTGATCGTCCGCACCGGCCTAGCCGACGACGCAGGCGACGACGCAGGCGACGACGCCGACTGACCGCTTCTGCCGGACGACCCAAGGAAAATCTTCGCCAAGGCTCGCACTCGTCGCAAATCTGCGCGAACCTACGGTCAATCCGTCGGACCCGCCGGAGAGCAACCGAAGGGGGACACATGACCGGGACCTTGGAGGCCACCGAAGCAGGAGAAGACGGCGGAGGAGGCGGTTCGGGAACGTGCTTCGGGCCGGTCGACGAGATCGCCCAGGTAGCGGGACCGGTAGGGGGGCTGTGGGTCGCTCACAATGATCGCGGAATCTGCGGTAGCGCCTTCGCCAACCTCATCACCTTCGCCCGGTTCCGCGAAGAGCTCCACGACCGCACCGGGCGACCCGCTGCCCGGGGCGACGACCTGCCCGACGACCTCTACGACGCCATAGAGCTTGCGTTCGCCACCGGGCGCCGCGACGAGTTGGCGTTCGACTTCACGGACGCCACGCCGTTCCAGCAATCCGTCTGGGAGGCATGCCTGGGGGTTCCACCCGGAGAGACCCGCACCTACGCCGAGATCGCCAAGGTGGTCCACCGACCCAACGCCGTACGTGCGGTCGGAACGGCTCTTGGTAGCAATCCGATCCCGGTGCTGGTCCCCTGCCACCGTGTCCTTCGGACCGACGGCAGCCTGGGCGGCTACGCATTCGGCGAGCTGGTCAAGCAGAAGTTGCTCGACCGCGAGGCCGAGAGGGCCGCAGCCGCCTGAACCCGGGGGTCTGCCACACCCGCTCAGGCGTGTACAACCTGTGGGGTGACCTATCCAGAAAGGGCACGCACCGATGAGTCAGAACCCCGACCCCGGTGAGGGCCGGATCACGACAGAGGACCGGGGCCGGATCCTCCTGATGGGCATAGACCGGCCGGCCAAGTTGAACGGCTTCACGCCGGAAATGAGTCGGCAGCTGGCCGTCGCCTACACACGCCTTGACGAGGACGACGGCCTCTGGTGCGGCGTGCTCTTCGCCCACGGTGACCACTTCACCGCAGGCCTCGACCTGCCGATGTGGACCGAGCGCATGAAGTCCGGTGAGCGCGGCAGGGGATCCGACGCCGTCGATCCCACCGGCCTCGGTCGCCGGTGCCGGAAGCCCATCGTCACGGCGGTCAAGGGCTACACCTACACGCTCGGCATCGAGATGATGCTGGCAGGAGACATGGTGGTGGCCGCCGACGACTGCCGCTTCCGCCAGCATGAACCGCTGCGCGGCATCCATGCCGCAGGCGGTGCGACCATCCGATTCGTCCAGCGGGGCGGCTGGGGCAACGCCATGTACCACCTGCTCACCTCCGACGAGTTCGATGCCGCCGAGGCCCACCGGATCGGCCTCGTGCAGGAGGTCGTTCCCACCGGCACGGAACTCGACCGGGCGATCGAGCTAGCCGAGGTCATCTGCCAGGGTGCTCCGCTGGCCGTCCAGGCCACCAAGGCCTCATCGCTGCGCTACGTCCAGGACGGCGAGGCGGCATGCATCGCCGCACTGGGGAAGGTCCAGGCCGACCTGGCTGCCACCGATGACGCCGCCGAGGGCGTGGCCGCCTTCAGGGAGCGCCGTGATCCCGTCTTCGGAGGCCGCTGAACCCCTCCCCGACCGTATTCTCGGCTACGGCCAGGGAACCTCGGCCAGTTCGTCGCGCAGTTCGTACTTGAGGATCTTGAACGTGGCGTTCCGGGGCAGGGCGCCCTCGTAGGCGACCAGTTGCTCGGGCACCTTCTGACGCATCAGCCCGGCCGACTCACAGGCACCCACCATGTCGTCGAAGGTGAGCGGTTCGGCGCCCTCAGTGGTTTCGACGACGGCACACACCCGCTCCCCCCTCTCGGCGTCCGGGAGCCCGATCACGGCGACGGCGTTGACCGACGGGTGGGCGAACAGGACGTCCTCGACCTCCTTGGCCGAGATGTTCTCGCCCTTCCGGATGATGATGTCCTTGACGCGCCCGGTGAGGGTGAGGTGGCCGTCGTCGTGCATGACGCCGAGGTCGCCGCTCCTGAAGCGGTCCCGGTCGTCGAAGGCCGTCGCATCGAGCGACGGGTCCCGGTAGCCCTTGAAGAGTTGCGGCCCGGAGATTACGACCTCTCCCTCCTCCCCCGGATCGCAGTCGGAGCCGTCCGGCCGCACCACGCTGACCTCGGCGCCGAAGACGGGTGCCCCGTCGGTGTGGGCGAGCTGGTCGTCGGTGTCGTGGGGCGAGCCCTGGCAGATCATCGGGCTCTCGGTCATCCCGTAGCCGTGGGCCACGGGAATACCCATCTCCGCCTGCACCTCGAAGTAGACCTCGGGCGGCTTCGGTGCTCCGCCGCCGGAGAGCAGCCGCAGGGTCGGGATGATGGGCTCGTCCGGCGTCTGGCGCTGGACGTTGAGGAACATCGTGTAGAAGGCGGTGCTGCCACCGGCCATGGTGACACCGAGCCGCCGATACGCCTCGATCGTGGGCAGCAGGTCGAACCGCTCGACGAGCACGGCCGGAAAGCCGCTCGCCAGCAGGCAGACCAGGTAGTCGGGTCCGCCGATGTGCGAGTAGGGGAAGGCGATGGACCCGATGTCGTCGGCCTGCATGTCGAGTGCCCTGGCGAGGCCGACGCCTCCTGCCATCAGGCTGGCGTCGCTGTGCATGACCCCCTTCGGATCGGAGGTCGTCCCGGACGTGTAGTAGATCCAGCGGATCGGGTCGCCCTCGGGATCCGGAACGGGCGACAGGTTCGACGGGTCGCCCTCGGGGAGCGACTCGTAGGCGACCAGGACGCCGGGCGGCGAATCGAGGTCGGCGGTCGCACGTTCGACCATCGCCGTATAGTCGAAGCCACCCCATTCGCCCGGCACGAGCACCAACTCGGCCCCGGTCTGGCGGATGCAGAAGCCCACCTCCCGGTCCCGGTAGATGTGGAGTATCGGGTTCTGGACGGCGCCCAGTCGGGAGAGCGCCAACGAGGCCACAACGGTCTCGATCCGGGTGGGCAGCACCCAGGTGACCGGGGTGCCCTCTCCGACGCCCATCGCGCCGAAGCCCGCAGCGGCCCGCTCCGCCCGTTCCTTCACGTCGGCGAACGTGAGGGTCCGCCCCTCGGTGTCGAGCAACATGCTGCGTTCGGGCGTGGCCGCCACCCGCCGTTCGAGCAGTTCCCAGAAGGTGCGGGCGTCGTAGATCGGATCGTTCATGGATGTCCTCCGCTGCTCTGCCGACAGGATCGCACAGCCGACACAGGCCGACTCAGTTGAGGGCGGCACCTCTCCGGTGCCGGCGATGACCGCTTCGGGCCCGGTCAGTCCTCGCCGCCACCCTGGCAACTGTCGTTGCGGAGGGTTCCGTTGCTGCCGATGGTGCTGCACCAGAAGGAGCGTCGGTCGATGAGGCCGTCTGTCTGTGCGCCCGTCATGTTGGCCGACTTGAGGTCGACCTCGACCATCATCGCCGCCGTAAGGTCGGAACGGGTCAGGTCGGTGTGCGACAGGTCCGTGTGGAAGAACATCGCAGCAGGCGCACGGACATCGGCGAGGGTGGCACCCGCCAGGTTGGTGTTGGACATGGAGACTCCCGCCAGGTTGGCACCCGTCAGGTCGGCGCCGACCATCAGCGCTCCGTCGAGGATCGCTCCCTCGAGGTTGGCGCCCGTCAGGTCGATGCCGGGGATGACGGCACCAGCAAGGTCCTGGCCGGAGAAGTCACTGCCGCTGCACGTGCCGTTCGGAACCAGGACGCACTCTTCATCGTCGACGTCCGGTGCCTCTACGGCCTCGGTTGTCGTGGTCGTCGCCGTGGTCGTCGTGGTCGTCGTCTCGTCGCCCGAGTCGGCCGTCGACGTGGTCGTCGGCGGCAACGTGACGTTTTTCGTCGGTGCAGTAGATGTGGTTGTCGGTTCGGTGGCATCGTCACCGCCACCGCCGCACGCCCCAAGCACCACCAGCGCCACCGCCAACAGGATCCACCTGCTCCGAACTCTCCATGCCCCTCTCTCGCCCATGGTCACTTCCCCTCTGATAGCCCGCTTGCACACCGTCATTTCGTCATCCGGATCCCTCATCGGACGAGCTCGCCGTCTCACTGGCGAAGTCGTAGGTGTAGGTGACGCCATCAACCTCGACCGTGACCCCGTCGCTGGTCTTTGTGGACACCGCGCTCGTGCCGTCGGAGGACTCGACCGTCATGGTCAGGCCGTCGGACGAGATGCTGGACGTGGCACCGCTTTCGGAGGTGACCTCGGTGGAACCTTCGGTAGTCGTCCGGGTCGAGACGGCGCCCATCACCGCTCCTGCGGAGTCGAATGTGCGGGTGCCGATGGGTGACTCGACGGTCATGGAGCCGTCTGTGCCCATGGTGACGACGAGTTCTTCGCCGTTGCCCATCACCACGTCGATCGTGCCGTCATCCGGGTTTGCGATCAGAGACGCAATGCCGCCGGCACCCTCCACGTAGTCGTAGGCAACCTGGAGCTCGCCGGCGTCGCCTGTGGACAACCTGGTCGTCGAGCCGTCCTGCGACTCGATCAACTTCCCGTCCGTCGTGATGGCGACAGAGGTGCCTGTTCCATCCGGATGCGTGACCGACTGCGCACCGTTCGGGGCGGTGACGATCTCGGTACCGTCCAGCAGAACGGTCCGGGTGGAGCCGTCGGCCAGACGGGTCGTGCCCTGTTCGCCTCCGTCGCCCTCGACGTGGGTCGTGACCTTGGTCTTCGGGTTGAATTCCGTGACGCCGCCGCCGGCATCACTGCTCACGATCGTGCCGTCGGCCTGCTCACGCGTCTTGTAGACAGCCCCGCTCGCATCGGTGAACGTCGTACGGCCCGTCCCCGGGTCGAACCTCTCCTCGGACCCGTCCGAGTACACGACGAGCTCCGTGCCGTCGGCCAGCGTCGTCTCCGTCTCGGTGTCGCCCGAGGGGCTGGTCCGGACGATGACCGACCCGTCGGCCGACTCCGTCTCCTCCCAGCCGTCGCTGTGGATGGTGAATCGGCTGCCGTCTTCTTCTATGACGGTCGTGTAGTTGTTGCCCCACTCGTCGGACCAGGTACTGGTTCCGTCGGCACGGACCAATTCGGTGGAACCGTCGGCATTGCGGATCACGAGGTCGCCGCCCTCGTTGAGGCTGCCGGCGTCGACGGTGCCGTCCGGATGGCGGAACTCGAAGCTTCCGTCGGGCCGCTCGATGTGGACGGAACCGTCGGACTCTGTGGTGGTCGTGATCCCGGTGGCCGGGTCGACGACGGTCTCGTAGGTGTAGCCGGAGGCCTCCGTCCAGACCTCGCGACCGTCCATGTACGAGGTCCATGTCGAACCATCCTCGTAACTGGTCACCTCGGCGGTCTGGTCGCCCGACCCGATCGTGGAGGTGGAGGACGTTTCGCCGAACGGATCTGTGTACTGCGCCCGTCCGTCCGAGAACAGGGTCCACTGCGAACCGTCGGAGTAGGTCCAGACCTCAGCGCCATCGCCCCGTGTCCGGAATTCCTCCCAGGAACCGTCTGGATAGGCAATCCTCATCGAGCCGTCGAGTTGGACCGTCTCGACCGTGCCGTCCGACCAGGTCATGGTGGTCGACCCATCGCTGTTGACCACCTCGGCCGGTGGGATCCACTCTTCGGAGTTCCCATCGACGTCGGTCCAGATCGTGCTTCCGTCGTCACACCACGTGAAGCTGGTGCCATCATCGTAGGAGTCGGTGGAACAGCCCGTCACCTCGTCGTAGCTGTAGACGGGCGGAGCCCAGGACTCCTGCACACCATCGGCGTCCTGCCACCAACCGGTGCCATCTTCGCACCAGCCGCTCTTCGAGCCGTCGTCGTGCTCGTCGACCTGGCAACCCGTCTCCTCGTCGTAGAAGGACCGGTGCTCCGAGCCGTCGGGCCCAATCCAGGTGCTGCTGCCGTCCTCACACCAGATGTTCTTCGAGCCGTCGGTACGGTCCTCGGTCGTACAGCCGCTCTCCTCGTCGTAGGTGCTCGCCCATTCCTCGTGATAGCCGTCGGCACTCGTCCAGGATCCTGTCCCGTCCTCGCACCAGGTGTTGCTGGAGCCGTCGGCGTTGAACGTCTCGGAGCATCCGGTTGCCTGGTCCCAGGTCGAGGTGGAACCGTCCGCATTGGTCCAGAAGTTGGAGCCGTCGTCGCACCAGGTGTTGGTCGAGCCGTCCGAGCGCTCCTCTGTCGTGCAGCCGGTCTCCTCGTCGTACACGGACGCCGACCAGGAAATGGTCTCGCCCGAATGCGGATCGGTCCAGGAACCTGAACCGTCCTCGCACCAGACGTTGGTGGAGTCGTCGGAATAGGTCTGGGTGGTGCAACCGGTTTCGTCGTCTCGGACCTCGTTCCAGAACTGCTCATTGCCTTTGGCATCGGTCCAGGAACCGGACCCGTCCTCACACCAGGTGTTGCTCGAGCCATCCCAGTTGGTGGTGACCGAACAACCGGTCTCGTGGTTGTAGAGGCTCACCGAGGTGTTGCCGAACTCATCGGTCCACTCATTGGTCCCGTCCTCGCACCACTTCGACGAACTGCCGTCGGAGCGGGTCTCGACGCTACAGCCGGTGGCCTGGTCGTAGGTCGAGTTGCCCGTGTTGCCGAACTCGTCGGCCCAGGTGTTGGTGCCGTCGTCGCACCAGGTATTGGAAGAACCGTTCTCGCGGGTCTCGGTGGTGCAGCCGGTCTCCTCGTCCCAGACCTGGGTCCAGGACTCCGTCCGACCGAAATCGTCGGTCCGCGAGCCGGAGCCGTCCTCGCACCAGGTGTCGGACATGCCGCTGTCGTAGGTGTTCGTCCGACAACCCGTCTCCTCGTCATAGACCTCGGACCATGACTGGGTGTTGCCGCCGGAGTCCGTCCAGGAGCCGCTGCCATCCTCGCACCAGATATTGCTGGAACCGTCCCAGTTGAAGGTTTCGCTGCAGCCGGTCGCCTCGTCGTAGGTGGTGGAACTGGTGTTGCCGAACTCGTCGGTCCACATGTTTGAACCGTCATCGCACCACATGTTCTCGGTTCCGTCGGACCTCTCTTCGGTCGTGCAACCGGTCGATTCGTCGTAACTGCTCATCCATGACTCGGTTCGGCCGTATTCGTCCGTGTAGGAGCCGGAGCCGTCCTCGCACCAGGTGTCCTCCGAACCGTCCGACCTGGTGGTGGTGCTGCACCCGGTCTCCTCGTCGTACTGCTGGTTCCAGTTCTCCTCGTTGCCGAACTGGTCGATCCGGGAACCCGTGCCGTCGTCGCACCACACGTCGGTACTGCCATCCGAGTTCTTTGTCGTGCTGCAGCCGGTCTCCTCGTCGTAGGCCGTCTCCGAGGTGTTGCCGAACTCGTCGGTCCACGAGTTGTAGCCGTCCTCACACCAGACGCTGCTGCTGCCGTTGCTGTAGGTGGAGGTGCTGCAGCCGGTGGCCTCGTCGTAGGACTCGCAACGCGTCTCGACCGACCCGTCCCAGCGGCTCTCGGTGTAGCAGCCGGTCTCCTCGTCGTAGCTGCTCTCCTGACGGTTGCCCGAGGCGTCTTCCCACCAGTTGGAGCCGTCTTCGCACCAGCCGCCGGTACTGCCGTCGTCGTTCACAGAGATCGAGCAACCGGTCTCCTCGTCGTAGGTCGACTCCGACCGGCCTCCCTGTTCGTTGACGTTCCAACTCGACCCGTCGTCGCACCAGGCGTCCTGGCGGCCGTCGCTGTACGTCGTGACGTTGCAGCCCGTCGCCTCGTCGTAGGACTCGCAACGCGTCTCGACAGAACCGTCAGAGCGCGTCTCCGTATAGCAACCTGTCGCCTCGTCGTAGGTCGACTCCGAACGATTGCCGTTGCTGTCGGTCCACCAGTTCGACCCGTCTTCGCACCAGCCGTTCTCACTGCCGTCGGAATTGCTCTGGATCTCGCAGCCGGTGTCGGGGTCGTACTCGCTCGAGAAACCGTCGTCGTTTCGCGAGCCGCGCGATCCGTCGTCGCAGTTCCACTCCTCGCCGCCATCCCATGCGTTGACCCAGCACCCCGTTTCCTCGTTGTACTCGCCCGACTGGCCGCCGCCGTCGCCGCCGCCACCGTCGCCACCGCCGTCGTCACACCACTCGTCGACGGTCACTCCAGACGAGTCCCATCCGTTGTAGCAACCCGAGGCCCCGTCGAACCAGTAACCCGAACCATCACCCGAACTGCCGCCCCAACTCCCGTCGTCACAGTTCTGGTCGCTGTTGCCGTCGCCGTAGTCGTTGATCCAACAACCCGAGGCCTCGTCGTACTCACCCGACTGCTCGCCCCCGTCGCCACCATCGTCGCCGCCGTCGTCGCACCACTCATTGAAGACCGTCCCCGACGAGTCCCACTCGCTGGAGCAACCCGACCCTGCGTCGTACCTGACCCCGGAGCCGTCGGAGGAGTTCCAAACCGAACTCCCGTCGTCACAGTTCTGGTCGCTGCTGCCGTCGCTGTAGTCGTTGATCCAGCAGCCGGTGGCCTCGTCGTAGGCACCACCGTCGCCACCGTCGCCACCGTCGCCGCCACCGCCGTCGCCGCACCACTCGTCGACGGTCGCTCCCGACGAGTCCCACTCGTTGTAGCAGTCCGAGCCGGCGTCGTACCAGGCCCCCGAACCGTCGGAGGAGTTCCAGCCCCAACTCCCGTCGTCACAGTTCTGGTCGCCACCGCCGTCGCCGTAGTCGTTGATCCAACAGCCGGTGGCCTCGTCGTAGACCTGGTCGGACTCTCCTCCGTCGCCACCGTCGCCACCGTCGTCGCCACCTTCGGCACACGAGTCGTAGACGGTCTCTCCGGCCGTGCCGAAGTCGATTTGACAGCCGGAGGCAGCGTCGTACCGGTAGCCCGAACCGTCGGCCCAAACGGCTCCGTAACTCCCGTCGTCGCAGGACAGGTCCTGCGCTCCGTCCTCATGGGTCGTGACGTCACAACCCGCGGCATCGTCACGCGAATACTGGGGCCATTCCTCCTGTGCCTCCTGTGCCGCCGCCGGTATGGCGAGCACGGACGCCAACGGTGCGAGCACCGCGAACACAACGACAACCAACCGCCGCAACACCATCGAAGCCCCTTTTGT
>PVBE011104057.1_pt1 | contig 23419 bp, 18 predicted proteins | sample 1631181 | NCBI WGS metagenome assembly PVBE01 (sample SAMN08397723, study PRJNA350692) | Marine metagenome, whole genome shotgun sequencing project. | isolation source: water | place: Pacific Ocean | collected 2012-04 | reverse complement strand
GTCATTAGACCATACTTCTCTAACTCATAGTTTACTTTTTGTGACTGCTCACCCACTAGTTATTGTTTCAGGGCTCTATTTGTTGGGTAAAGCCATTACAAAAAAACAGGCAAGTGGGGCATTTGTTGGTTTTCTAGGGGCTGGGATAACTTTGTTAGGAGTTACAAATGAGGGGGGCGTCACTCTAATAGGTGATTTCGCAGCTTTCATTGGAGCGGTTGCCTTTGTTGGATACCTAACTGTTGGTAGATTATTACGTACTCAAATTCCTCTATTTATCTACGCATTTCCTGTTACATTTTTGGCATCTATATTGTTATCTTTAACATCATTAATTATTGAAGGTGCTACACTAGATTTATTGCCCTCTAGATTATCAGTATTCGGTTGGTATGATATTATTTGGTTGCCTGCAATAGCTTACTTGGCGTTTTTCCCTGGGATTGTAGGGCATACTGGAATTAATGGGGTTCTGCGTTGGTTCCCTCCTATTTTCATTTCTGTAGCAGTATTATTTGAGCCGTTATTGGGTTCTGTAATAGGTTGGATGCTTGGTACTGCTAGTATACCAGGCGTTTACACATGGGTAGGTGGTCCCTTCCTAATAGCAGGTATCATATTGGTGACCCTCGGTCAGAAGGAAGAAGGGGTATCCTCCAGCATTTCAAAAGAGGTCGAAGAATGAAGCATACGATTTTAATTACCAACGATGATGGCGTAGAGGCTCCAGGTTTAGCCGCTCTTGTTAGGGGTTTACATGAAGAGGGTTATCCAGTTGTTGTATGCGCGCCTGACCGCGAAAGATCAGCTTCTACTATGCATATTACATTACATAAATTATTGAAATTAAGGCGTAGAAATGACTTGGAAGAAATCTATAGTTCAAGCAATGAGGGTCCCGAATTATACATCTTTGATGTTTCAGGATTTCCTGCTGATTGTGCTATGACTGCACTCGAAGGTGGTCTTCCAATTGAAATTCCAAAACCTTCTCTTTGTATTAGTGGAATTAACCGTGGGCCAAATATGTCAGTTGATGTTTTTCATTCTGGAACAATTGGTGGTGCTAGGCAGGCCGGAGCTTGCGGGTTGCCAGCTATTGCCACAAGCATTAACTCATTTGAGCCCAATGACTTCTCTTTAGCTGTTGATGCAACCTTGGAATTAGTCAGAAAAGTTTGTTCAATTATCCCCCTAATTCCTAATAATTTAGGTAGGCCGGATGGGACATTCAGTAAAGCGGTTGGAAATTCAGATGAAGAATTGCTGAGGAATTCACTGAAAATGGGTGATATTTATCTTAACCTAAATACTCCTGTTGATTGGTGTGGAGAGTATTCTTCTACACACTTAGGTGGTAGGTGGTATCGAGGTCCAATCAAAATCATTGAGGAGGAAGAACAACATTGGATGATTCATTTAGGTGCTGCTAAAATTGTTGATGAACCTCTTGAACATGGAGATTCACATTGTGTAAGCCTAGGTAGAGCAAGTGTGTCAACATTAGGAACTTGGCCCCAAGGTCACCCATTATCTATTTCTGACTCTTTATTGGCTAAGACTGTTGATGATTCAGGATTGCCAACTTGGTTAGTTGAGGTTTAGTGATACTGAATTATCTAGTAAATGGTGCACAATGCCAATAGCAATGTGGCCTTGAATCCAGTTTTCACCTAATGATCTAGGCTGGGTGTAACTCTCTAGGGTTTCTTCTTCCTCTATCGTGAAAGGCTGGTCGTCTGAGATGATAAATCCTAATTTGTCGTAGTCATCTGATTTGTCATCACGCCAAAGCAGTGGTGCGTTTGCATCTAACTTAACCATTGCAACATTTTCTCTCTTCCACTCTTGTAGGGTGGTTTCAATATCACCGCCAGAGTGCCAAATACCGGGGTGTAATTCAACCCAACATCCTCTTGGTGGGGTGGGTTCAACAATTATTTTTGCAATTTGCCCTCCTAATGCTCTTTCATCAGGGTGGAGGCCCCATACTTTTGAACCATCAAACCAGATTCTTCTTGATGGCCCTTGACCACCCATTAGGTGAATTGTGATATGAGCATCTTGTCTAATTCCATGGGATAAGAATAATGCGGAATTAATAGCGCGCATCAATACATCCATTCGGCCACTTGAACCAGATAAATCATTCAATACTAACTTCCCATTACTAGGGGCGCGATGACCTATGATGGCGAATCTACGTTCTACCAAAGTGACACCTCACATTGGCATATCGACATCATCCATGTCGCCCATCATTTGTTTCATCTGCTTTCGCAATCTGCGATTCCCTTTCACACCTTTCATCATTTTTCGTGAGCGTTTCCATTGTGCTATGAGATCTCGAACATCTTTTTCATTAGTTCCAGATCCCCGAGCAATTCTCTTGATTCTCTCCCTCTTGAGGACAGTTGGTTCATTCTTCTCATGTGCTGTCATACTATCCATAATGATTCGAAATCGCTCAAGATTCACTTGCATCTCTTCTTTTTGTTTTTTTGACATATTACCCATGCCACCTAAGAAACCCATAGGCATGTGGGAAAGTATTTTGTCAACAGTGCCAATCTTTGACATCATTTCCATCTGTTTATACATATCATTTAATGTAAATCTTCCAGACATTAATCGTTCAGCAATTCTCGCGGCTTCTTCTGCATCAAGGTCTTCAGGTGCTAAGTCAATCAAGCCTCTGATGTCGCCCATTCCAAGTAAGCGAGAGATGAATCGGTCAGCCTCGAATTTTTCAAGATCAGCAATTTTCTCACCTTCACCAATGAATACGATAGGTGCACCAGTGGTTGCTACGGCTGAAAGAGCACCGCCACCACGTGCTGTACCGTCTAGTTTTGTCACGATGACTCCGGTAACACCAACTAAATCGTGGAAGGATGCGGCGACAGGGCCAGCAGCTTGTCCAACTTGAGCATCTATTACTAGGAAACGCTCAGTTGCATTCGCAACTCGATGGATAGCATCTAGTTCATCTTGCAAATCTTGGTCAAGTCTATCACGGCCAGCAGTATCAACAATAACAAGATCTGCTCCCCCAACAGCTTCCAAACCATTTCTGACGATAACTAGCGCATCAGTCTCATCAGGCTCACCATATACTTCAACAGGTGAATCAGCAAGTAACTGCTTCAATTGTGCATAAGCGCCAGGTCGGTGAACATCGGCTTCAATAACTGCGATCTTCATGTTATGCTTTTTTCGCCACCATTCCGCAAGTTTTGCAGTAGTAGTTGTTTTTCCTTGACCGTACAGCCCTACCATGAGGATTGTTTGGTTATGGGGGATAATCTCACGAGGAGTGCCTAGCATACGAACAAGTTCAGTGTATAGGATATTCAAGGCATGAGTTTGTAGATTAACTCCTGGGCGTGGTTCTTCGTCACGCATACGTGATTCGAGTCGTTCTGAAATCTCCTTGGTCTGTCTGACATTGAAATCTGCTTCTAGTAGTGCTTTACGAATGCTACGGACCATTTCAGCTAGCAATTCCTCGTCCAACTTTCTTTTGCCCTTGAGAGATGCAATAGCACCAAAGATGCCAGACTTCAATCCCTCAAGCGCCATGTTCTCACCAAACGGGCCGTGCCCTATGTAGTGTTTGAATCCGCCGCACTTACTAAAGTTGACCCGATGAATACATCAGCAAAAAATGGGTCGCGATAGTCATGGGAGTCGGCTTGCCCCAATATCAAGTACAAATGCTGCTTGTGATTGGTTTGCTTGGAGTATACGCTGGTTGGCGTGGTGGGATGCAGCGAATGGCTGGATTCTATGATATGCCAAATGCAACTAAACACCTCGCATTTGGAATTGTTTTAGGCGCTCTAAGTGGCATATTGATTGATGGTCTTTTCATTGAATGGGTGGCTGAATTAGGTGCGGTCCCACTTGAATCTATAGGATTAATGATTTTTCTTGGCCTACTCCAAGCACTGTTATTCCACTTTTTATTGACAAGGAAAAGTGTGAGGGTGCTACGAGCCCCTCCAACTTCAGGTTGGACCATGGGTTTGGGCATGGGTGCGCTTCAAGCATCATACCTTATGATTCGAATGGCAGATCCTAATTGGCCTGGTTTTGTTTCAGGATTTGATTACAAAATGGTCTTTGTTGGTTTATGGATTGCCCTTACAATGCCAGCACTCGAGGCAATAATAGGTTCTTGGCAAGGAGCTGCTGTTGTAGAAAAAAAACCGTTGTCAGTTTTATGGCAAGCTGGCCTATTTAGGGGCTTCATTCTAATTGTTATTCTACTAGGTATTACCTCACAACCAATTCTCCTGATTGTGTTGCCCCCTGCCGTATTGTATGGTTTCTCTAAGGCTGAAGAAAAGTGGTTACCATCTGCACTGATTCCATCAGTCCGGCAAGAGTATGATCGTACTCAAAGAAAGGCATCAATTAGAGCCGCTATTAGAGATAACCGCGAACAAGGTATGAGTGTTTTCGAATCTGAAGAATAGTGTATATCGGCTACTATTGCAATTGTTGCATGGAGAACCGTTATGGGGTTCGGCGGGGCACAATAACTTGATGACGCGTTGCCCTTATTGCATGGCGCCCTCTAATTCGAGGAGTCCCATCTGCCATGGTTGTGGCAGAGTTGTCAGTGGTTCGCGTGGAATGGCTACCCGTGTTTCACCAGCAGGCGTCCCAGTAATGCAACCTCAAAGGGTTCAGTATGGGGTTGATCCTCGCCGTCGCTCAAAAATGGATAGGCAAAGAAGGGAAAAGAAGAAGTCAGGTAAGCAATTTAGAAATCTAATTCTTGTTCTTGTAATTGCTTTCGTACTCCTTTTTACACCAGCTCAAGAGCATGTAAACAAACAACTGAGTATTTGGCTAGATGATTTGTGGAAAACCATTGGTCCAGCACATGAATACCCAGTATCTACTGAATATACTCTTCAGAGAACTATTGAGATTGATAATTTTGATGCAGGTGATAGAAACTTCGTTTATCGTTTACCAATCCCTATTCAACGTACTAATCGGGGTATTGATTCCTTTGCTTTTGATAGAGGTGGGAATTTGGACATGGCCATTAGTTTACAATGGGTTAAGTCAATGCAGGTGGGGGCGGGTTTCTCTCATCTTGATGTCCCAGTCACACATGAACAGTACCTAGGTCCCGAATCGGCATTAGATAGTGGTGATGGATTTTCAACAGTTCATTGGCCCCCCAAAGGTCCAGGTAATGAACGGTGTGAATTTGTTAGGTGTCTAATTTGGACTGGAGATATCCCTGCTAATTCTGTTGCTAGATTGATTGTCACCTATGAAATTGAATCATATTCTTATACATGGACAAAAGAAGATACTATTTCCACAACCATTACTGGTCAATCAATAGGTATGGGGGTTGACAACTCAGGTGGGTTTGATGATTTGTCTAGGCCCGGATGGATACGATCAACAACTGATTACATAGGCGAGGAGCATCAGTGGTATGATAGAAATGCAGGTGGGTCGGTCAGTAACTGGGCCATTGATGGAGATCATCATTTAGTTATTTCAACTGCAGACAATATTATTGCTAGTCTACCAACTAGTGAACAGAACAACATTTACGCCTTTGCCCATGCAGCTTTCATTCATGTGCGTGATACAATACAATATGGTCCTGGTTCCCCTTATCCCCCCAGAAGTGGCCCAACTTGTCTAGCTCAAGGCATAGGTGACTGCGATGAGCAATCAAATGCATGGATGAGTCTATTGAGGACACGTGACATACCTACTTGGTACGAGTTTGGGGCCCTCACTTCTATGGCTCACGAGGTTTGGGAAGCCCACGCATGGTCAGTAATTTTAATCCCTTATGATGTTGATTGGTGTAATTCCAATGGCATTAATCTAGATAGTTGCTATCTTGAAGGTTCTGTTGATGTTGTCAATAACAAGTGGTTAGTTCACACTCCAACAGCATTTTCGGAGTTTTTAGAGCCTGAAAGTCCACAGGGGATTGCATCTGAAGAATTCTATAAAGTGATGTCCATCAACGCATTTGCTTATAATTGGATGGAGTCATGGGATACAATTGTTGGCCCATTACATACTGGTGGTACTTTTAAGGTGCCATACATAATTGGAGAGTGAAAACTCAAATGCAATGTGCTTTCCCGAAAGATTGCCCAAGGGTGCTTCCATGAGGATAGTTATTGGTGGGGCCGGCGAGGTCGGCCGTGGAGTTGCTAAGGCATTGCGCACCGAAGGTAGGGATGTTGTTCTCATTGATTCTGATCCTGCAGCGATAAAAGAGGCCCAGGCATTGGACGTGCTAGTTGTACAGGGTGATGCGACTATTAGGGCAGATTTGATGGAAGCTGAAATTGAACGCGCTCAAGTGTACATTGCGGCTACACAACGTGATGAAATAAATCTACTATCCTGTTCTTTGGTAAATGATATTTGTTCATCATCTAAAAATGGCAGAGAGTTGATGACTATCGCTAGAATTCATGATGCGAAATTAGTTTCTGCAGAGGATGAAGGTTCACTTGAACGCTGGACTGGGACTAACCATACAGTTTGTTCCGATTTGCTTGTAATAGAGGATTTGAAGGCAGGTTTGAAGGGCTCCTCTATGCATGAAGTACTCTCTCTAGGGAATGATGCTTGGGTAGCTGTGGTCCAAGTTCAACCTGATGCTCATAAATTAATTAACCAGACAATATCTCAAGCAGAGAATAATGTAGATGGCCTTCCTAGAATATTTGGAGTTAAAGATTCAGGAGAAAAGAGTAAAATTCCAACTCAAGAAACCGTAATTAAAAATAATTCATTGTTAGCTTTCGCAACTATTGGAAAACACACTTTTACTAGAATTTCTAAGGCTGCTGGCCATAATCCTCCAATATATCCTGAAAAACCTAGGGTACTGATTTTTGGCGCTACTAGACTTGGTAGACAAATAGCCCGTTCTTACCTTGAAGAAGGATGTAGGGTTACAGTGATCAGTGAGAGTTTGGAAGAGGCAAATGAGTTGGCTGGAAGTGAATATGGTAATACTGAATTGCTAGATTCTATTCATGGAGATCCGCTAGATGCGGATTTATTGCAGGAGATTGATATTGATGACCATGACATATCTATCGCAGCACTGAGGGATGATCAAGCAAATATTGCGGTTTCATTACAAGCCGCTGAATTAGGTATTGAACGAACAGGAATGGTGTTGGATGATAGTCAGATGGCTAAAGTTGCTAGAAGGATTGGCCAATCATATGCTGTAAGTCGTAGACGCATTGCAATTAATTACATATTGAGACAAGTACATAGCAAAGTGGAAGGTAATTATCACTTACTGGATAGTGTGCCAGAATTAGTTGGTATGTCAGCAAAAATAGTTCCAAGAAATAAAATGATAGGAAAACAGGTAAAGAAATTGGAAGGCAGCATCTGTAGAGTCGCTTTCATAGAGCGTTCATCCGATACTGATTCTGAAAGTATCATTCGGGCAACACCTGATTTATTGTTGAAAGAAGGAGATAGATTGATGTTATTTGTCAAAGTTAAGCAAGTCAGTGAAGTTGAGAAGCGGCTATCGGGAAGTTAAACAATGCGCAAAGAAATACTCGCCTTAGTGGTTGGTTGGACACTTATTTTGTTCACCGCCCCTCTTGCAATAATGCTCTTAGTTGGCGTTTATCTAAGTGGTTTGATCATATCACTCAAAGCATATTTGTTTCCTTCAATATTATCAATCAGTTTAGGATATATCCTAATAAAAATAGGGACTAAAAATGAAGATTATGATAGTAATCGATTAAGAGATAAGGAAGCCTTTGCGGCTGTAGCTCTAGGTTGGCCCATTGTAGTCGCAATTGGTGCACTACCGTTTTGGCTTGGTGGAATGTTCCATGGGCCTTGGGAACTAATAAATGGCTCTTCAACTCTTAATGAGGTGCTAGGGGGTTATGTACGATCATGGTTTGAATCGATGTCTGGATTTACAACTACTGGTGCTACTGTTATTGATCCAAGAACAAGTCCTGTTTGTCAGCTAGAAATTCCTGATTGTATCAATGGCCAAGAAAAAACCCTTCTCCTATGGAGGAGTACGACTCAGTGGCTTGGTGGTATGGGAATTATTATGCTAGGTATGTTACTTCTTGCACGTTATCTTGGCGGTGGTATGTCTATAGCGCACGCAGAATTAACAGGCCCTTCACTTTCTAGGTTGAGGCCTAGGATTCAACAAACCGCAATAGTTCTATGGACAATTTACACACTATTGACTCTAGTAGAAATCGCCTTGCTTCTTGGCCTTACGGATATGGGCTTATTTGATGCAGTTAATCATGGCCTTACTACACTACCAACCGGGGGATTTAGCACATATGATTCTGGTGTCATGTACTTTGATGATCCCGTAGTTGAATGGATATTAATTGTATTCATGGTGGCGGCAGGAGTAAATTTCAGTCTATACCATTTCATGATTGAGAAGGAGTGGGGTGCTGTTTGGAAAGATCAAGAATTGAGGGTTTACCTCTTATTGTTATTTGTAGCTATGATTGCTATTACAATTAATCTAGTTGCATATGCAGATGCTAGTCTGTTTGATTCAATCAGACACGCAGCATTTCAAGCAGCTTCTATAGGTACATCAACTGGTTATGCAAGTACTGATTTCGCAATATGGCCAACACTGTCTCTAATTATTTTGCTTTTTATGATGATTGTGGGGGCATCTGCAGGTTCAACTGGTGGGGGTTTGAAGATTCTAAGGCTCCGTATAGCCTACTTATTAGCAAAAAGAGAAATCTCCCGAATTGCGACCCCGAAAAAGGTACATCTTGTTAGATTGAATGGTGAAGTAGTACCTGATGAAAAATTGTGGACAATTGTAGGTATGCTTTCATGGTGGGCAGTTTTGGCTATGTCAAGTATTATCATGTTAGCAATTATTGAACCAACATTAGATCTTGAAACAGTAATTTCGGTTGCTATTTCCTCACTGGGCAATACAGGTCCAGCACTTGGAAGTCTTGGTCCCACACAAACTTGGGCAAGTCTGAATTGGTTTAGTCTAATCATTACCTCGGGTCTCATGTGGTTGGGTAGGCTAGAATTACTAACTGTAATCGTATTAGTTTCGTTGCGTGTTTGGAGGAAATAATCAAAAGAAATCCAGTTTCTTTTGACCCTTGTCAAGAGTTTCAACTTCTACAACTTCGTCAGGAGTTTCAATAATTTTTTCTTCATTGTAATGAGGGGTTTTGGATGAAACGGCTTCGTTATATCTTTCGATGATTTCTTTTGATGATTTTCTACTTTTATTTAATCCATGGAGGAGGACATGTTCATCTCCATCTAAGCCTAGTTCAATGCTAAGAGAGAAATCATTAGGTTCGGTAAATTCGCCTGATTCATGTATGGCGGCTAAAGGTGGCCAAAGTTCTTCTCTAGCAGCCTGTAAACTAGTTCCACTCAATTCGCTTAACTTACTGATTAAGGATTTTCTACGTGAAGGTTCATGGCTCCTGCGCATAAATTCAGGATAAGATAGTGAAATTCTTTCTTCGTGGTTTTCATTATTTGATACACTTGCAGAAAGTGTAGCAAGTTGGCTAGTCCAATACCAACTTCGGAAGGCAAGATTAGTGTACATTGTGTGTAGCGATTGATCTGCAATTGAACATGTAATTGAGGATCTTTGTAAACTATTTCTATCCTTGAAAACAGATGAATTATTCCATGAAACCCATGCTAATAGTTCGCGAGGTGTGATATCTAAATCGATACTGAGGGTTCTAGCAGCATTTGCATTGTCGCAGTGGTAGAGTTCCTGTAATCCGGGAAAAATATCTAGTTGTTGATTTCTCAAACCTCTACTTAATTGCAATTCTACTGATTCGATATTGATATGTTCAGTTCCACCCTCACAAATCATCTGCAAATCTCTGACAAGTGCCCTAATATCGCCAGGATTAGATTGGACTAATTTTTCAAGTGCAACGAGGTCAGCAGTGAGATTTTCGGCCTTAAGGACACGTTTTGCAATTCTAATCAGTGCTTGTTTGGTGGCGCGGCGGAATTGAATTAAATCAGCAAGGCGCAGGAAGCGGTCTTTTGCGTTGCGCCAATTAGGATTACGGCGGCCCCACAAACCCATCGGTTCATTACATGTCATTATAATCGGTTGCTTGGTAGTTTTCAACATCTTTAGCAACTCAGCTTTGCCACCGGAATCACCTTTCAATTGATTTTTGCTTGTATCCTCGCCGCGACTAGATGTGAGTGAATCTTCAATACGATCTTCACTAACTCCTCTAAGCCCGCCATGCAAATGGTCGACTTCATCAAGAAGAATCAGTGTTTTTCTATCTCCGCCCATATCGAATGTCCCATCGAGGGAGAAGGTGAAATTCGATGCCCCTCCTCCAGCAGCACGCCTAATAGAAGCAGCATTGCGAGCATCACTCGCATTTAGTTCAATTACAATCCAGCCATAGTCTTCAGCAGTAGCTCTGACAATACTAGTCTTACCTATTCCAGGGGGGCCTGCTAGAAGCAAACCTCTTTTTTCTGGCACTCCACTCTTCCATGATTCAAGCCAGATACTGATGCGTTTCCTAGCAGCATCATTACCTTCCAAATCTCTAGCACTCTTGGGGCGATAGCGTTCAGTCCAATCAGACAAGGAGCTCGCCTCATCGCCCATATGGCAACCTAATGCGTGACGGGTTTTGAATGTTCATTATTTTGTGACAAAAAATGATAAAAAATCTGAGGTGATTAGTCAAAGAGAGAATCTAAATTATTCTGCTGAATATGAATAAACAAATCATCTTGAGATATTCGAATCTGAGTTTGGTCATCTCTTCTTCGAATTGTGACTGTCCCGTCATCAATTGAGGTGTGATCAATTGTAATAGCCCAAGGGACTCCAATCTCATCGGCTCTGGCATACCTTCGTCCAATAGACTTGGAGCCGTCATAATAAACATTAATTCCACGGAAAGAGAGAAGTTTGGTGCGAATTTGCTCTGCCAATTCAGCCATGCCATCTTTTTCAAACAGAGGGAGTACGACGAGTTCGTAAGGGGCGACATTTTCTGTAAGATGTAGTATGAGATACTCATCTCCTTCTTTTTCAGTCATCTCATATGCATGGTCAAGAACGTGCCAAATTATCCTATCAAGCCCGAAGGCAGGCTCAACAACGTGGGGTAGGAACCACTCACCTCGAATGGTATCTTGAATTTGCTTTATTTCGACCATTTCTTCTTCAATAGTTACAATTTTGCCATCACTAAGTTCTAAATCAAACGGGAATTTATCAGGTGAATTTTCAAGATTAAGCAACGCTTCACTTACTTTACCAGCCTGATCTCTAAATGTTGGGCCGACAACAGAGCCAATCGGGGAAGTTACCATTTTGTCTACTTCTATGGGTTCTGCAAATTCTCTCCAAGCCCTCAATTCATTACTATTGGTAGCCTCTTCATGAGCGCCAAGATCGTAGCAGCCGCGATGTGCAATTCCAACACACTCAATCCAACCATATGAGCCGAACATTTCTAAATCCCAACAATCAGTAGCGTAGTGGGCCATTTCATCAGATTCATGTTGGCGGAATCTTATCTTGGTAGCATCAGCTCCAATGCTAATAATGAAATCATATGTTTCTGCCATGAATGCTGCGACTGTAGGGTGGCGGACAATATTGGCCTCGAGTGCATCATTAATTGTGATTTGGATGGTTTCAGAATTATTGCCCTTCGGGTCTGGAATAAGTTGGAAGTGTATATTGTCCCAAGCAGATAAATCATGATTGATAGGTATTTCTGGGTCGATGAAATATTCTAATTCTGCCATATTAAATTCTCGCTGCCTAATCATACCCTGTCGTGGACTAATCTCGTTGCGGTAACCCTTGCCAATTTGAATCGCTCCAAAGGGGAGCTTATTTCTGAAATGTCGTTGTATCATGGGATATGTGAGAAACATACCTTGGGCGGTTTCAGGTCTCATATAGGCCAATCTTCCACCACCGGTTGCACCAATCCTAGTGGGGAACATCAAGTTCATTGGTCTTGATGGTAGCCACTTAATTCCACTACATGTGGGGCAACTAACTTCATTATTGGAAATAATTGAATCTAGTTCATCTCCTTGAAGTGAATCTGGATTAGGATGTAAATTTTCAACAAGATGGTCGCTACGGAAAATAGCATTACAAGAAGCACATTCAGATGCATGATCATTGAAGGCGCCAACGTGGCCACTGGCTTCAAGGACTGAATGAGGGGTAATTGTTGGGCTGTCGATTTCAACAATATTGCCTTTTGATAACCAATGTTCCCTCCATTGGTTCTGGACTTTTCTGAGTAGTCTTCCACCTACTGGGCCATAATCGAAGAGGCCAGCAACACCACCATGTATAGAAAAAGCGGGGAAAATCAACCCCCTTCTCTTCAGCAATGACAAGAGTGAGTTTACACGTTTTGACCCGTCTACCATCTCGTCACCTGTATGTGGTCGGGAGTGATTGGGTTCTCAATACTTCGCCACGAATAGCATCAATAGTGCCTACTCATTGGGGAAATACATGGGTCAGGCTATGGTTGAGATAATCAGCCAAGATTGTACTGGGTGTGACCTATGTCTAAATCATTGTCCGTTTGAAGCATTATTGCCTTTGTCTGACTGTCCCGAGGGGCGCAGAAAAAGGCCAGTCGTAGTCATTAACGACAACTGTGTGGGTTGTCTCAGTTGTTTAGGCTCATGCCCAACGGGGGCATTGAGGGAAGTTATTATTCCACCCGAATCTAATATTTCACCTTTGATTGCTGAAAGAGAAGTGGTTCCTTTAGTCGAGAGTATTAATCGATGGGGTAAATGTGGTACTAAATGGGCTTGAGAGTGTTTTATCAACCCCTTCTAATTAGCATAAGATATTCTTCAAATCCGAATTATTGATATATTGAATCGATTCCCTGTGAACCATAGGGATAGGTGAATGATAAAATGGCAGAGATAGTATACTTAGATTCATATGATGAATCTGAAGTTATTTACAGTTCTCTATCTCAACCAGTGCGTGATTGGTTCAAGGATAAATTCCCTGATTTCACTGATTCTCAGAAGATGGCAATTTCATCAATTGCTGATGGTGATAATCTATTACTTTGTAGTCCAACCGGTAGTGGTAAGACTCTAACCGCATTTCTATCAATTATAGATAAATTAGTCAGATTATCTTTAGATGGCAACTTAGAAAATAGAGTATATTGCGTATATATTTCACCAATCAAAGCATTGGCTAATGACATACAGAAAAATTTGATTGACCCACTAACAGAAATCAAGGAGAGGTTTCTTCCTAAGCGGGCTAAAGATATCAAAGTTGGATTGAGAACTGGTGATACCAGTCAATCAGAGCGCCAAAAAATGTTGCGTAAACCCCCTCATATCCTTATTACAACTCCAGAAAGCCTCGGACTTGCTCTAGCATCATCGAGATTCCGTCCATTGATGAATGAATTGAACTGGCTCATACTTGACGAATTACATAGTTTAGTTCCATCCAAGAGAGGTACATTGTTATCCTTGACAATTGCTTTACTAGATTCTGTTATCTCTAGCCCTGTACAAAGAATAGGTATCTCAGCTACTATGGAGCCTTTAGATGAAGTCGCTAGATTCCTTGTTCCTTCGAGTGATAATCAATTTGTTAAGATAGCAAAAATAAGTGGGGCAAGAGAATTGGATCTAGACATTATTCTCCCACACCCACGTTTTGGTGACCCTACTTTTGACCATAAACAGATTTTAGATTCCAATGTTGAAAAAATATTGGATTTAGTTGAAGCACATACCACAACTATTGTTTTCGTTAACACAAGAAAGATGACTGAAGAAATTGTCCAGAAAATTAGGCGTCTAGCAGGTTGGGATGATTCCGGAATCGAGGCCCACCATGGTTCAATGAACAAACAGATTCGCAAGGATGTTGAACAGCGCCTAAAAATGGGCGAACTAAGATGTTGTGTTTCATCATCTTCTCTAGAATTAGGGATTGATATTGGTACCGTTGATTTAGTCATTCAACTTGGATCACCTGGGAGCATTGCTACTGCGCTGCAAAGAATAGGTAGAGCAAGTCACCATGTTGGTGGTATTCCTAGAGCTAGATTCCTACCCACTGGGCCCCATGACCTTGTCGAACTTGTTGCTCTACAGGGTGCAATAATGTCTGGTGATATGGATTTGTTAAGTTTCCCTGAAAATTCACTTGATGTGTTAGCTCAATTTATGGTCGGACTGACAATTGTAGGTGAACAGGATATTGATGGAGTGTATGAATTGATTACAACATCATGGCCGTATCGCGATCTTCCATATGATGATTTCATCGAAGTAATAGATATGCTTGAGGAGGAGAAGCGTCTTTGGGTTGATTGGGAAGAGAATACTATTGGCAAACGCGGTTACTCCCAGATGATATACTACACTAATTTAGGTACTATTTCTCCAGATAATAATTATCTTGTTTTGAATACCGATGGTTCAATGATAGGTCAATTGTCATCTTCCTTTGTTTCAAGTGTAAGGCCTGGCGATGTCATTTTATTAGGTGGCACCACATATAGAATTCAATCTATACAAGGTTCTAGAGTAAATGTTACCCCAGTTACTGGATTTAGGCCCACTGTACCATCATGGTCAGGAGAGGCATTGAGTCGCAGTTCAGAATTATCTCACTCTGTACTCAAACTCCAGAAGGCTACCATGCTTGCATTAAGAAGGCAGCGAGATCCGCGACGCCTTCTAAAGGAAGGATATGGTTTATCCAGTCCTATTTCAGAGGCCGTTGCACGTTTCATGGAGCAACATGTTGCTGAATCATTCGAGGTCCCCGGTCCTAATAGAATAATGATGGAGCAAATATTAGGTGGAGCTACTACCTACATGGTCACTACGTGTAGAGGCCGTTCATTCAATATGACATTGGGTTACTTCTTTGCAGGCATAGCATCTGCACATGAAATTCAGGTTTATGAGATATCATTCGACGAAAATGGATTTCTGATTAAATTATCAGATGATGTCGATCCTGCAGCATTCCCTGCTGTTTTCAAGTCTAACGATCATCGTAAATTAATCGAGAGTTACCTGATAGACACCCAGCTTTTTGCTAAAAGATTCCGTGAAGTAGCAGGTAGAAGTCTGATTATCCCCCGTAGGATTGGTGCAGACGAGGTATCTCCACAACAATTCCAGCAAAAGGCCGATGCATTGTTCAAAGCACACAGGGCATCTTCAGATTCACTATTGATGAAGGAAGTTTTCAACGAAATATTCCATCACGACCTTGACATGTCTGGACTTGATCAATTTGTAAAACAGGTAGTCGATGGGACCTCACGTATTTTGCATACTAGGGTCAAGGTACCATCTCCAATTGGGATGAATCTCTACATGTCAGCATTTGAGGACTTACTTTCAATGCGAACTAGAGCATATCTAATCAAGGATATAGATCCAGAAATCTTACGTCGCCTTCTTGGACAGAGGGCACTTGCTACTCAGTTGGACGAGGGGCAAGTAAATTCATACTATGAGGACAAAGTTACTATTCCTAAAGATGCAGAATCATTACTCGATGTTATGGAAATGGGTGGTGGGTTAGATCGGAATCATGAGAACCCACTTTATCGAAGTAAATTGGAAGGTATTGACAAAGAATCAATCCGTGGCTGGGTAGAAGAATTAATTGTAGAAGGTGATATTGTTAGAATCAATAACACCGGCCATGAAGGAATCGATAACAAATGGTTTTCAAAGAGGATGGGTGATATCCATGGTACTTTAGGAGTATTGTCATCACATAATGCTGAAGATTTAGATGATTTGAGGAAATTGTATACAGGGGGACTTACTTATGATTTCGGCACTAAATATGATGGTACAGAAGCTACGGCATGGGAATCCCGCCCACTTTCAGACCCACACGAATGTCTGAGAGTCAAACTAGTTGATTTACTTGGAAGCGAAGGCCCCCAAACCCTTGATGTTATAGTTGAAAGGTTGCCTTTCCCTAAACCTATGATCGAAAATATACTGCATGAACTAGAAGTACGTAATATCGTCACCATTGGTTTCTATAGACAGACAAACGAAGGGGAGTTTATTTTACGTGTAGATGAACATTACATCACTGGTGGTGAAGAGGATGTTATTGCTTATCGAAATCTGCAGAACCTCTTACTAACTAAATCCTTCAAACTTTATGATGACCCCTTGGAAGCCCTTTCTTCTCATGTGATGATTCAGAAGATGCACGAGTTATTAGACCGTGTGAAGTCCTTCAGATTCGCTGATTGGAAGGATATGAAGCACGACCCAGATGTAGTTATGGGTAGACTCCTACACAACAGGGTTGGATACACGAAAAAAGATCAGTTGCCCCTATTAATGGGGCTCCGTCCAGAACCATGGATAGGGGATATGGAAGCAAAATTATTGACTAATATTCCTGAACACGACAATGTCACTAGGCAGCAGGTGCTGATAGATATCCCGCGTGATGAAGAGTCGAAGTATCTAATGAATAGAGCCAAGTATGCAATCAACAACATGGAAAGACAGTTACTTTGTGTGAAACAGTATGAGGAACTTCCTGAGCGTAAGAGGAGTCTTTCACTTTTCCATCGTGTTAAAGATGTATATCAGCCCATGCCATTCGATGATGCTTTGGTAGAATTAATCAGAAGAATTGGTCCAGTGAAAAGGTATACCTTGGGATGGTATGTAAGTAGGGCTGGCGATGAACTAGATGATGTATTGCAGTTATTGATGAATCAAGGTAGAATTACAAAAGTCATCGCGCTTCAGCCAGAATTAACTAATTTCTACTGTGTATTGGAAGATGCTCCCGAGGTAAGCAAGCGAATTAGAGAGGACCGTAAAATGCGTATCTTAACTCAGTCAGACCCCTTTTGTTCTAGATTTATCCAAGAAGTCAGGTATGTCCTAAAACAGGGATGGTACTATCCTGTATTCAAAGGAGTTGATCCCGTTGGCCGCATTCTAATGTACAAAGTTAATGATTATCTAGAAATCAAGGATATCCATATTCCTCATGCATATCTTGATGAGTTTGTAATTGAATTTGAGCGCTTACTAGAAAATTATCGAGATACACTTGTAGAGATAGCAGTCCTCACCAATTTTAATGGAGAAAATATTACTGAGGCAAGAGAGGAAACCAAGCAGGCTTTCGCTAGAATTGGTTTCAAAGGAATTGGTGATGGTAGACGATTAATACGTGGAGGCGTAATGGATCCAAGGCCAGTTAAGGATTCAGTAAGGGTCATTTTCTATAATCACCAAATGCACCAACACTCACGCACTGAAAACGAAACATTGGCTGTAAAGGATGTTCATGAAATTAGAGATGATTTCGCACTTCGAGGGCGTTGTGAATCATATCGTGTAGATTTGAAATCTATGGCAAGCGCAAATCAATTACATCAAGGTACAAATCTAACAGGCCACCGCGTTTATGCCCCATATTCTCATTTCCAAAAATTACTGACGATACGTAATTTGCCTCCAGATGAGGAATTATTAGATGTTCTAGATTTCTTCACAGATAATTCAGACCCTCAATTATTTATGGATAGGCACGCATTACGCCGTTCCGAATTCCGCAAACTAGCTCAGCCACTGATTCGTTCCGGACATCTTGTGCAGGATTATCGAGGAGGATTCCGTACAGTTCATCCAATGGTTGCTACGGACCATTGGCAATTCAAGCAAGATTATCTCATAGAATTAATCAAGAAAATACCAGTAATCACAATGAAACAATGTGAGAAAATGGCTGGTAAACCATACATGCCAGAAGAAATCATGACTGTCCTTCAACATTTAGTAGATGAAGGTGAATTCATCAAGGGATTTTTGCTTGAGGATTTGAATCAAGTTTGTTGGGGTAGGAAAGAGATGCTAGAGGGGGCTTCCGAAATAGAGAAGATGCGTGATTTCGTACTGCCTCCTTCTGATCCATTAGCTCCTTATTTTGCTAAGTTACTTCGAGAGAGATTTGGTTTTGGTTCTGCATACTTGGTATTCTTTGATGAAGAACCTATTGCTGCATTTAAGGCTAATACTAGGGAGAATATTATTGATGTAACAGATTTAGTTTCTGACCCTAAGTTAGAGAAAGAGGCACTCCGAGTCATTAAGGAATTTGCTTGGGAGCATCAAATGCCGTTACGTGGTAAGATTATTGATAAAATCAAGAGGCGTTAATTTTCTTCTTTTTTGGCATGAAAGGTTCCATCAACCTCAGAATGTTGTTATGTAGTTCAGGTAATATCTCAAACAGTACAATTGCTATCAAGAACATTGCTATTAAACTACCAAATTTAGCAGCATATGAATGAGCGAAATCAAACATTCCCATCCCTAACCAATTCCAATCACGATATGTGATGTCTAGGTAGATGATTCCAGCATTTCTGAATACATTGAGAAAATGGATAAGTGGAATAGTAATGAAAAGCCCCCTTAGTCTCAATTTCCAAGGAGATGATTGTAGAGCAACTAGGGCACCAACAAAAACAATCATTGATTGCAATGCACTACATGCAAGGATAATTGATACGCCAACAGGGCCCCCGTCTTGAGTAAGTATGGGAATGAAAAAACCACCTTCTCCTAAAGGCTCAAGGTATAGCCATGGATTTCCAGTGAATTCAGAAAATAAGGAAGTAGTACCATCAGCGTACTCAACCTGGGCTGCTCCAACTTGCAAATCTGCAATCCCAGTAAATCTCAATATGAATACAGCCTGCACAGCAGTAAACCAAACTATTCCAACAGATAGGTAAGGGATCCAAGAAACGGCTAAGTATGGTAGTGCTGACCAGAAGACACATCCTTCTAACCAAACAAGGGATGATTCTTGTTTACCCTTCTTATGTAACTTAATGGTCCAAAATCCCACCATGATTCCTAGCGGCAAAGTTGCTGCTGACATGAGTATCAGTATAGGGTCTGACAATTCGATATAGTGAGGAGTATCTAGGAAAAAATAGCATGAAATACTGAACCACCCCAATGCGGATATGTAGGGACCTTTGGTTAATTGAGTATGAAACGAAATTCCAAGGCACATTAAACCAATTATCGCCAATGATAACCTAAGTTCCTCGGAAACCATTTCCCATCACCAAACAAAGCCCAAGAGCAGTTATTGAACTGTCGTGTTTCAACAACTCGTAAATAGGCTATGCGTCAGCGATTGTTCAGAGCGGACATGCAGAACATAGACTTCAACTCATTTATTCGCGAATACAAGGATGACTTGGCCAACGCCATAGATAGTCTAGATTCTAATGCAATGGAGCAAATTGTAGAATATGTATTGTCAGTTTTAGATGGTGGAGGCACTATCCATTTCATCGGCAATGGTGGCTCTGCTGGCACACCATCGCATTCAGCAGGAGATTGGAGTAAGGAATTGGGTATCAAAACAATTTGTCATACTGATAATGTCACCGCCCTTACTGCATGGGCTAATGATACTGGCTATGCTAATGTCTTTGCAGGCGCTCTTGGGACCTGGGCTAAAGAGGGTGATTTGATAATTGGTTACAGTGGTTCAGGTAATTCTGAGAATGTCCTGAACGGCATCGAGTTTGCAAAAGGAATTGGTTGCAAGACAGCTGCTATCACTGGTAACTACAAGGACGGCAAGGGTGGTAAATTAGCAAAAATGGTTGATGTGGCCATTGTTTGTGAAACTACTTCAATGGAGAGGATTGAAGATTTACAATTGATTATCAATCACATGATTAAGGAATCAGTGAAGGCTGAAAGAGGCCTAACTAGCCATTCATGAGGTGTAATTCTGAAAGTAGTTGATGTTAGTAAGTTGCCACATAGGCATTTGGCAACTCTTACAGAATCATGTAATTTTCCTCCTTTACCTAATAATTCACAATGGAATGGATTAGACATTGCCTACTTAGATCGTGATGGCGTACTGAACGTAGGCAGAGACACATATGTCAACAGTACAGAAGAACTTGTTGTCCTTGATGGCGCTGCAGATGCTGTTGCTTCAATCAGGGCAGCGGGCTTCAGAGTTTGTATTGTCACGAATCAATCACCTGTTGGTAGGGGTCATTGGGGACATGAAGAATTGGCAGATATTAATAATGCATTACAATCAGAATTACTTACTCAAAATTCTGATGCACATCTTGATCTTATTTTGTATAGCCCTTATCCGCCATGGGATAATGCTTGGTCACGAAAGGGTAATCCTGGTATGCTACAAGTAGGTCGTCAAATACTCTCTGCAACTTATCATGATATAGAACTCACCAAATTTGACTATGGTCCAGATTACACACCCGTTAACGAAGGTGATTCATTCATGGTCGGTGACCGTGATGCTGACATGAAGGCAGGGCATTCTTTTGGAATCCGCACCTTTCGATGTAATCCGGATGTAGGAGTTCAGGATGTCCTTTCAAGAGTTCTGACACTAACTGACAAGGGGGACAATATCTGAATGGGCTGGATTGGCCTAGATGATACCGATTCCGTTGAAGGCGGTTGTACTACATGGGATTTCCACCTACTGCTATCCTACATTGAGGATTCTGGATATGAAATTAAATCACCTAGATTAGTAAGATTATGGCCATTTGCACCTGATAGAACTAGAGGTAATGCTGCCTTATCGGCTGAAGTAATAATCGCACCTGAACTAGAGCAAGAGTTCAAAAAAATATTAGGTAATTGGTTTGAAGAAAGATATAGTTCACAAGAGGGAATCAAGCCGAAAGAAGATACTGCTCATCCATCATTAGTTTGGTCTCCAGTTCAATTACCAGAAGAGTGGTATTGGGAAGCGGTTAGAGGTTATATCAAACCAGATGAAAGGGTTAAACAATTGAATGACCAAACTGGTGTCAATTATTGGTTTGAAGGTTCTAATCGAGGAGTAGTTGGGGCAACTAGTTCTATTTCTTGGAGGGGTTCAGAAGATTGGACCTGGGAAGCAACTGCTTGGAGGGAGAAGTCAGCTATTGGAAAAAGAAGGGTTGTACCGACAACAAGTGTATTTGAGATGTCAGAAAAATTTCCATCTACAATCCTAAATCGTGACCCCAACGCGGGCAAATCATTAATTTCACCACGTACACCTTGCCCTGTCCTATATGGCATTAGATCTGAAGAGGAGGATGTTGCAAAGGATGCCCATTTATTCTTGCAATGTGATGATGATGTCGAAAAAGCTGCTGCCATGAGGGTGCACCGTAGTAACCAAGCAACTGGTGATCATATCAAAGAGGTCAAAATGGGTGTAGTCATTTCGAGCATAAACGAGGTAAAAGGAGGCCATGCATCAATTTTCGTATTTTCCGAGGGTAAAAGATACGCTCTAGTTGCTTTCAAACAAGGGGGTGCTGTAAATTCACTTCTTCGACGAACAGTAATTGGAGATATTGTTGAATGGGGGGGGCTCGTTTCATTAGATGGTGAGTTCCATCTTGAATCATTATCAGTAGTTGATGCTGTACCAAGAAGCCTTCAGAGGCCACTATGCTTATGTGGTCAAAGATTCCAAAGACAAGGTATAGGTCAGCCATTGAGATGTCAATCATGCGGCGAATTATCTAATTCAGTATGGTGTTCAAATATTTTTCAAGACGAAAATGTATGGATGCAGCCACATCCTACGCATAGACGCCATCTTGCTAAACCTCTAAGCCGTGAAGCGAAGGGGTAATGGCTTAGTCTATACTCGCAATAACATGGCAGATACAATGACGGCCGCATATGGTGTTCTTTTTCTAGTGGCAGCAGGGTTACTATACGTTGTTTGGCGCGTGATGAAGAGAAATCAACAAGCCTACATTCATGATAACGCTCCAGCTGTTGCAGGTTCAGATGAACTTGGTGGACAGGCGAAGGATAAGGCTCAATTTGATGAGCCAGATGATGATGCACTAGATGAAATGGCTGACATTTTAGCTTCTGCAGCAGAGGCTCAAGGTATTGAGTTCGAAGATAATTAAATGGTTGAAAAACCATCATCACCAATCAGTAGTGTGTATTCTTCTTCGTTAATTTTCAAAGTCCGTTTTTGAACACCACCTAATGTGTTGTGTCCAGTAGTTAGTAACCAAGTTGTTGCACTGATTTTATTCAGTGCTGATTGTCCTCTTACCTTCCATTCTCCAGCACCACTGGCATCAGCATAAAGGGAAGATATCATCAATATGGGGCTCTTAGGGTCTAATGATGACAATAATTGGCTTACTGAATTGATGGCTAGTTTATCAGCGTGACCAGTCCTAGGTGTCCAGTCATCGATCACAACTAATTGGGGCGTCAATCTTTCAGATAATTTTCTGGCGTCATCAATGCCGCCAGATAGGCCCTCTCCACAAGATAGCAAATGTAATCTTGACAATGCAATTACTTCAACAGAGTCGAAAATTTGACTGAACCGCTCTGGGTTAGGAGTATTTTCACAAACCCAAATAACTCTGCCACCACTAATTAAGAAATCACGAGCATATTGCATTGCCATCGTGGTACCACCACATCCCTCAGCAACAGCAAGGTGGGTCAGTGGTGACAATTCTGGTAGGGGCACAACACTTCGTGTATTCGGAGGCTTTTGAAGAATTAGTCTAACTGTGGACAATAAATGGCAATCGCTATGACCATTCACCTAATGCGAGTAATATGGGCGAGCAACGTGACGGTGAGAGAATACCCCGCAAAAGTCCCCCTCCTTATGATGAGGTATCAGGTGGCTTAAGGGGGGCGTTGCGCACACATGGCCTGATTGGGACTGCGCTTTTAGATAAGAATCAATATGGTCCTCAAGCAATGATTTTACTTCTAGTATTAACAGCAACTGGTACAGCATTGGCACTAGGCGCTCTTATGGTAATTTCATGAGTTGGCCCATAGTTATTTTATGGCTTCTCTAGCTAGTGAAACAGCTTCATCAACTAATTCTCCTGATACTCCCAAGTGGCTGTTTGGATCGAAAAGAGCATGAAGTTCCTCAGCATCAAATGTGGCAGAGATAGTAGGTGTCATAGCGCAAACATCTTCAAGATGCAAACCTTTGGCTACAGCCTCCATCGATGCAGCCCGCAAAACCTCATGTGCCTCATCTCTAGGAATCCCATTGTCAACAAGTGCGAGCATTATTTTTTCAGCCATTACTAATCCATTTTGAGAGTCTATATTACGGAGCATATTATCCTTGTCAACGACAAGTTTACTCAGTACTCGATTACATTTATTCATGACGTCATCCAATAAGACAACAGAGTGCGATAATGTGAATCTCTCAGCACTTGAGTTAGCAAGATCTCTTTCATGCCACAGGAGCGCATTTTCCCAG
>PVBE012783254.1_pt1 | contig 23429 bp, 23 predicted proteins | sample 1631181 | NCBI WGS metagenome assembly PVBE01 (sample SAMN08397723, study PRJNA350692) | Marine metagenome, whole genome shotgun sequencing project. | isolation source: water | place: Pacific Ocean | collected 2012-04 | reverse complement strand
GGTTCAGGGTCAGCAAGACGTCTCCAACGCCGTCGCTGGGCGTCGAGACGGTGCCGAAGACGGGCACCTTGCGGCTGACGAGCCCGCCTGTCGGGTCCTCAACCTCCATGACCTTGTCGTCGATGTGGTCCTTCCACCGCACCAGGACCTGGGCGTCGGCGGGACCGGGCGAGAAGGCGAGCAACGGCGGGAGCCGCCGGCGGCGAGCAGGGTCACCCCAGTCCCACGCCTGGATCCCTCGACCGAGCAGCGTCAGCTCCCGGCCGGACCAGGATCCCCCGCGGATGTCGGCGGCGACGCGGAGGGCTTTGTAGTTGGGGTCGACGGTAGTCATGGCCGCATTGTCCTAGCAGTGCAGAGTGGTGGGGTGAAGGTCTTGTACGAACTCGTGATCTTGGTCCTCTGGTGGCTCCACGCTCGGACTGCGTGACCGCACGCCGATGAACACGTCCGACTCAGCGTGAAGCCCGGCTTTCCGGCCGCGCGTTGGAACCCTGGCAGCTCGCCGCCGGACGAGGCGCTCCAGCCGCAGTCGAACCCCCTGGTAGTTGGGCGAGTTCACTTCCGCCCCCAGGCCCGCGCTCGGTGCATGTGCAGCATGAGCATGATTCCGCGGCGCTTGCACAGGCGCGCGGGCTCCGCAGAGCAAATCGGGCAGTGCCGATCGGCCGATTCAATGTTCTCGTCGCTTATCGGCACGACGCCTTGCCACCACATCCCAAACAACGCAAGGAGGACGACGGCGAAGAGGCCGACCGCTAGGAACGCGGTTCCGATCACGTCCCGATCTCCAGCTTGTCGCCTGCGTCGTTCACGGTGACCTGGAGGCGGGAACCGGGGCCGAGGGGGTTCTTGAGGAGCGCGACGGCGAGCGGGTCCACGAGGTAGCTGGTGACGCCCCGATGGATGGGGCGGGCGCCGTACCGAACGTCCATGACCTTGTCCACGACGAACTCGAGCACGTTGTCGGCCAGCTCCACGACGATGCCGTGGGCGTCGCGCGCCCGGTCCAGAACGACGTCGGCGGCCATGCTCGCGATGGACACGAGCTGGTCGCGGTCCAGGCTCGTGTACTCGATCACCGCGTCCAGGCGGTTGATGAACTCGGGCCGGAAGAACTTGTGGACGGCGTTGTCGTCGGGGAGGTTCGTGGTCAGAATGATGACGGTCTGCCGGAAGTCGACGGTGCGCCCCTTGCTGTCGGTCAGACGCCCCGCGTCGAGGACCTGCATGAACAGGTTCATGCAGTCGGGGTGCCCCTTCTCGACCTCGTCCAGCAGGACCACCGAGCCGGGGCGGGTGAGCACCGCGTTGGTCAGGACGCCGCCCTCTTCGTAGCCGACGAAGCCCGGGGCCGAGCCGGTCAGGCGCGACAGCGACATCCGCTCGGCGAACTCGGACATATCGATCCGGATCATCGCGTCGGGGTCGTTGAACAGGTACTGCGCCAGGGCGCGCGCTGTCTCGGTCTTGCCCACGCCGGTCGGCCCCCGCATGAGGAACGCCGCCACCGGGCGCCGGGGCTGCTGAAGGCCCACGCGGGACCGGCGAATGGCCCGCGCGATTGCGTTGATCGCAGCGTCCTGGCCCACGATTGTCTCGTGCAGCTCGTCTTCCATTGTCAGGAGGCGCTGGGCCTCGGACATTCGCACCCGGCTAGCCTCGATCCCCGTCCGGTCGGCGACAACGGCTGCGACGGCGTCGATGTCTACCTGGCGACCGACGGCCGAACTGGCGCGGCGGCGCGAGAGCAGCTCGTCGTACCGCTTGCGCGCCGTCTTACGCTTGCTGCCCTTCTCGCGCCGCCAGTCGTTGCTCGCGGCTTCCAGGTCGGCGTCGATGGATCGGTCTTCCTGCCACCGCTGCATGAGCGCGTCGCGGCGGGCGCGGCCCTCCAGCAGCTCGCCCTCGACCTCTGCGAGCCGGCGTTCGGCCCGCTCACCGATCTCGTCTTTGAGCGCCTTGGCTTCCGCGTCGAGCAGCGCGACCCGAGCGTCGAGCACCGCGATTTCACGCGGCGGGGTGTTCCGGGCCATGAGCACCACCGCGCACGCACCGTCGAGCAGATCGACCGAGCGCGCCGGGTCCCGCCGGCGGGAGAGGTAGCGGCGGCCCAGCTCTACGGCGGCGATGACTGCCTCGTCGCGGATCGCAAGCCCGTGCTGCTGGGCGAGGAACTCCAACATCGCGCGGACGATCCCCTGCGTCTCGATCGGGGACGGCTCGTCGATGAGCACCGGGGTGAACTGCCGGGCGAAGGTGGACAGCTTGTCCACAGCGCCGTTCCAGGCTGTCTCGGTGCAGGTTGCGATCACGGGGACCAGCGGGTCTTCGAGCAACGGCTGGAGCGCGGGGACCAGTCCCGCCGACCCGTTGGCGGTGGACGCGCCAAGCACGAGGCGAAGGTCGTCGATGATGACGATGGACTGCTCCTCGCGGATGGTGGCGAAGATGGGCCGCGTCACCTCTGCGATGGGCTGGTTGCCCTGGCGGCTGGCGTTGATCTCGGTGATGTCCAGCGTCCGGATCGTCCGCCAGGACAGCTTCTCGGGGAGCATCGCAGCGTTGCCGTCGCGCCCCTGCCGCGCGTGGACGACGCCGTGCGCCAGGGCAGTCTTGCCGACCCCCTCGTCGCCGATGATCACCACGTTGTTCCTGAGCGCGCCGAGGAGGCCGCCGACCACGCGCCGCAGCTCCACGGCGCGACCGTGCAGGGGCCGCACCATGCTCGGGGTGAGTTCGGGTGCGCCGCGCGAGATCGGGATCCCCTTCCCACCAGGACCAGTCTTTGCCGAGGCGCGCTGGGATCCCCTGGGCGGCGCCGGCGCGGGTGGTGTGGGTCGAACGAGCATAGGGAACAGGCCACTGCGGGCGCGGTCGAGCGATGGGTGGTTGCTCGGAGCGGAGCTCAAAATTGCCAGCAGGAGGTCGAGGAAGCAGGGCTCTTGAAAGCGTGTCGCCCGCGCCGTTTGCGCCGCGCGGAGACGCGCAAACTCTTCCGCGGGCTGCTGGAGCGCGACCACAGACACGCCGATGGGGCCACGCCCGCTGCCACGTTCCAGGCTTCGCACGACCGCTTCGACGTTCCAGCCGCGCTGGTGGGCGTCGTGCTGGATGACCTGGCGCAGACGGTGCCCGCCGTCGTAGCCGTGTTCGCCGCCTGCCACGGCTGCGAACGCTGCACCCAGGTCGAGGTCGCGGTTGCCGCGAAGAGGGGTCATCAGGTCCATGTGAAACCGTCCGCCAGAAGTGTTAGTCATGCTCGACCGTGGTTGCCGAGCGATGGTACGCTGCCGCCGCCACAACTGAAAGGCCCGCACACCGATGACAGAGCCAAACCCCACTGCCACCACCGCAGCGGCGCCGGCGCCCGCGTTGGCCTCGCTGGAAACCCTCGCAGCGTGGACGAAGGAAGTCACCGCGGCGTTCATGGTTCGGTACAAGAAGTTCTTGGACGACGCGCCTGCGCCGACTCGAAAGGCGGTTCTTCGGATCCTGCTCGAGTCCACCGACGACACGCTTCGTCGTGTTCGCGGGGCGCTGAACCACGCGAACAAGTCTCGTGATGTCGTGGCGGTTCTCCAGGCCGGGGTCGCAGCGTTCGAGGCAGGCAACACCCAGGCCCTGTCTTCAATGCGCGATCCCCACTCCGGTCAGCCCATGGTGTATTCGCGGCCCTCTATCGCGGTCGAGCACGCGCGGGGTCTGGGGGTGCAAATCTTGAACATCCGCCGAGACACGCCCGCACAGCTCGAAAGGGCGACAACGGCACTCAAGTACATCGACGACGTTCTGGCTGACGTGACGAGTACGCCCGAAGACGCGATTGCGCGCGTCGCCTTCCTCGAAACCGAGTTAGCCCAGATGAACGCGACGTGGCAAGCACGCATCGCAGCCCTGGAAGCCCGGTTCGACAAGGTGGCGACCGGCTCCAGTAAAGCGCCGAAGCCCCCAGCGAAGCGGCGCTCGCGCGCGAAGAAGGCGTCACCCCCGGCGACCCCGCCCGAGGCGTGAGCGGCCCGACCATCACCGTCGCAGACCCGAGCTACCGTTCGGGAACCTGCGACGGTGTTCACGCGGACAAGCTGTGCCCGATCCACGGGGACGGCCCGCCCTGGCATGTGGCCGAGCCTGTGTGCATCGGGCGACGCTACTGGACGTGTCGGCGGTGCAACACGTTCACCGGCGGCTCCCGGTGTTGCAACTGCGGGTTCGGCGCGTCGCTTCGGATCTGGTCGATGGACTCCGCGGAGTACGCCGACGACGCGCTCCGGGTGCTCCGTCCAGCGGAGGAAACAGACGGTCCTCCTCTGATCGTCGGGTACGAGCTGCTACAGCCCGACAGCCTGGACGAGTCGGTCGGCGAGGCGGCGGTCGACGTCAGAGTCCCGGCCCAGGTGCCGTTGGACAACGTCGTCCGGTAGTCCTGCTCGGAGCGCGTCGTCTGCGAGGCCCCGGGAGAGCGCCTGGTTCAATCCCACACCGCCGAGCTGGCGGATCACCCGCCGCAGCGTTCTCAGCTTGAGCGGCATCGGGTTGGGCGCCGTCGTGTAGCCCGGGAACATGTACCCCGCCCCGGTGAGCAGCATCCAGTTGGTGACAGCTCGGATCGGGTCGGTGGACGCATGGGCGCCACGACCGATCACCACCACCTCGTCCTCGACGGTGAGTACGAGTCCGTCCGGGCGGAACGACAGGCGGCTCCAGTGAGCGTGGCGCAGCTCGTCGAGCGACAGACCGCCCCCGTACGCCATGAGCAGGAGCGCCCGGCCCCGCACATCGAGGTCCCGTCCGTGGACGGGCAGGGCTTTGAGCATCTGTGTCAGGACCGGCAGCCGCTGGATCTGTGCGCGAGCTCGCCGCCCAAGCAGCCCAGGCTTGTCGTACCCCGCCATGGGATCAGGGAGGCCCGCGTTCTTGTGCGCTTGCTGGATCGCCCAGGTGTAGACCCGGATCGTCGAGACGCTTCTCGACTCGTCGGTCAACCACCGCTCGATGGTGGTCTGGGCGGCGGGGAGCGCAGGGAGGCCCCGAGCTGCACACCACCGCTTGAACACGTCCCAGAGTCGGTCGGCGCTCTCCGTCACCTCAGATCCGGCCATGCGATGGTCACCGGGCGCCCAAACCTACGGGCTGTCCGCACACAGTGCCAGGTGCCGCTCCGGGTCTGCTCGACCGGGTGCAGCGACGCGGCGAACAGCTCATCGCCGCGGTGCGCTATGAGGATGTTCCGCGCCTTGGGCGGCCCCGGCGGCGCCATGATCACGGCGCCTCGCTCCGCGCAGTGGGCTCGCGTCGGGGGGAGATCGCTCGGGTAGATCCCGCGGGGGATCCCCAGCTCGGCGGCGATGTCGTCAGCGTCCCGGTCGGCCCCGACGCAGTCGCCGTGGATGAGCTCCGTGACGTCGCCGCGCTCCAGGCGTGCTCGGAACTGCGCCTTCTGGCGGTCGTTCATGCCCTGGCGGGTGCCGGTGAAGGACAGCTTCATCGTTGCTCGGCGGCGCGGGCCTTGGCGATTGCGGCCTTGACCTGGTCCGGGTCCCGAGGGTCACTGGTTTTGCCCGGGTACGCCGCGCAGTAGACCCCGTAGCTGACGTGCCCGCCGCAGGTAGCGCACTCGGCAGTGGCCCAGCCGAGCTGGGGCGTCGGGCAGTCGCAGTCGGCAGCGCGGTTCTTTTCCTCAACAGCGCCGACCGGCCAGAGCCCGGCGACGACGATCGTGGTGAGGCACCAACCCGGGGGTCTGCTCTCCCACTCGAACAGGGCGGTCATGCCCGCCAGCAGCGTAAGCGCTTGGTTCCCGCGCCGCCCCGTGATGACCACAGGGTGCTTGTCCGCGACGACGTGGACCGGGGCTGCCGGCGCGTCAGGCGACTGGATCATCTTGCCGTTGGTGTCGTACTGCACGTTCCCGTCGCCGTCGAGCACCGGGCGGTAGGGCACGACAGGCAGCGCGAGGGTGACGGGTCCTGACGTGTTCATGGTCACCAGCGGGTGAGGCTGGGGCGGGGGCGCGAACACCAGATCGGGCGTGAGCGCCACCTCATGCCCCGTGAACGCGGTGTCGCTGACCTCTGTCACCTGTACGGCAGGGGTGGTCCCGAGCAGCGCAAGGCGAGCTGGGCAGTCCTCGCCGTAGTTCTCGCCGTCGCAGTCGGGGTGTTCGATGTCGTGGAGCGTCCGGAGCGCGTTGATCGCGTCCAGGGTCTTGATCGCAACCATTCCCGGCGTGGTGTCGGGGTGCAGGTTGAGTTCCGTCCGGATCATGCCGACGGCGCGGTTCAGCGGCGACTCGGCGTGCTCGCGGTCACGTTGCATGAACATCCGGTCGCTTCCCATCAGACCGACACCGTTGCGTCACGCGCGTTCATTTCTCGTCGCGAGTTCGCCACGAGCGCGCACGCTGCCACCCACCCCCGCTCTGGCAAGTCCAGGATCAGCTCGTTCACCGTGCCGTCGTGAGCAACCTCGTGCCACTCCCAATCCAGATCGCCTCCAGACAGGATCGCGGTTTCCTTCCCGTCGAAGTTGAAGATCCACTGGTCGCCCAGGTCGTTCACGAAGTAGGAAGTGAACGGCTTTCCACCGATGTCCACGAGCGTGCCCCTGTGCGAACAGACCGCCCGATTCGGCACGACCAGGACGTCCGGACCACAACGTGTGTGGTGGGGAATGCCGTTGACACACATGCCTTTGATCAGCTCGTCGAGGCTGCCCATCCACGTCGGGCGCGGCAACAGGTCTTCGCTGTAAAGCCCGTACCCGAGTTCTTCGACGTGGCGCCACAACGCAACCAGTCCGTCGCAGATGCTGACGAGGCAGACCTTGTTGTACGAGGACGAGTCGAAGTGGTTGACCGACTGCGCTCGCTCCCAGAACGTCTTTGCGCTGAGTGGCCCGATCTCGAACATGACGATCTCGATGAGTTCGTCGTCCTTGTTGAAGTCAATAGCCCAGGCTGCGGGGTTCCAGCTCGACCCGACGACGTCCCAGTCGCCGCACGCTTTCGGGTCGCAGTCTTCGATCTGATCCGCGAGCGCCCACCACGCTTTCCGCAGTCCTCCGCGAGTAGCGCCCGCTGCGAGGATCCTGGCGAGGGTGGCTTCGTTGGCTGCCGTGCGCTGAGTCATGGTGTCCCTTTCGGTGGTTGTCCGTTGTCCCGTTGAATGGAGCTACTCCACTCCTTCGAGCGCAGACCGGTGCGCGGCCCACTCTTCGGTGTCTCCGAGCAGACCTTCTTCGCGGTAGCCGCGCGTGGTGTCTGCCTTCTTGTGGCCCAGCGACTTCTGGATGAGGACCTCGTCGACCCCCTGCCGGTAGCCGTTGGTGGCGAAGCCGCGGCGCAGGCTGTGCCCGGCGAACTCCTTTGGGTCCAGGCCCGCCAGCTTCGCCAGCTTCTTGACGATGTTGGCGACGGCGTGGTCGGTGAGCGGCTTGACGTCACCACCGTCGTACTTGCTCCAGATACAGGCCCCGGAGCGGTCCACAGGCAGGAACAGCGGGCCGTGCAGCGGCGTCCGGTGCGCGAGCCACACTCTGAGCGCGTCGAGCACCCCCTGGTGCAGCAACGGCAGCGTGCGCCCCGCAACGATGGTCTTCGTCTCGCCGAGGATCACCACGGGGGGATCGGAGTGCATGTTCAGCCCGCCGGGGTAGTCCAGGCTGGCAACTTCGGAGCGCCGGAAGCCGTGGGAGAACAGGAGCAGGATCAGCGCCGGGTCCCGAGCGACGTGCCCAGGGTTGTCCTGGGCGCGGGCGGCGTCGAGGAGCTGCGAGACGGTGGCGGGGAGCGCCGCACGCTTCTTCTTCGGTGGAGGCGTCGGACCGCGCTGGCGCATCGTGCCCTTGAGGACGAGCCGCACTCGAGCTGTGGCCGCCGGCGAGGGCAGGTCGGCCAGCTTGTGCCACCAGGTGATCGCCGCGAGCTGCTGGTCGAGCAGGGACCGCGAGGGGAGGTCGCCGGCGGGCTCACCGGGCTTGTTGCCCTGGACCAGCGCAGCTCGCTGCTTCGTGGTGTACCTGGGCGTCGTCGCCAGCGCGTAGACGTACCGCGCCACCAGTTCGGGATCGACGGGGGGCACGAAGGGGACGCCCGCGGCGCGACAGAACGCCTCAAACTCGTCCAGGGCTCGCTTGTAGGCCCGGAGCGTGGCGGGGGCGATAGCCTGCCGCCGAGCTGCCTGGACGTCGCTGGCGTCGGGGACAGTCAGGGCGGGCAAACCGGCACGAGGGCGGTACAGCTCCAGCTCGGTGTCGTCAGGCATGGGCGCTCTCCAGGGGGGTGGTGCTCACCGCGGCGGGCGCGGACGGGTGAGCTATGCGGCGCCAGATCCCGAGCGCGTCGGCTGTCGTGTGCTGCCAGGGGCCTACGGCCCCACAGCAAGTGCAGTGGACGCGGAACACGGTGCCCTGGGTGATGTCGAACGTCACGCCCGTGTGGGGGCAGTGAGGGGCGAAGACGCACCGGGTGTTCCGGGCGAGGACCAGGAGCGCCTCCCAGGCCGCCTCCCGCAAAGCGTCCGCCTGGGCCTGTGCTCGGGCCTGCGCCTCGCGCGCGGCTTGGGCTGCGAAAAGCACGCGCCGTCGCTCGTTCTCGGCGGCGAGATCCGCAGCTTCGGCCGCCACCTGAGCACGGTGCGCGTTCTCCGCAGTTTCGGCTTGTGCCTGGGCACGCCACTTATCCAGGGTGACGGTTGCGGGATCCGCAGTTTCGCTCGGTGCGCGGAGACGAACTCCAGCTTCCACCTGGGCACAGCGCGCGTTCTCCGCAGCCGCGGCCTCTAGTCTTTTCCGCGCCCACTTCCGTTCATCCCGCGCACGAACGCGGGCGCGGTACTTGGCGTCTTCCGCAGCGACGGCGCGATGGTCGGCGGCTTCCGACTGGCGGCGCGTGGCAGCTCGGCCCTTTCGTGGCGTCGGGGCTTTTTGTGGGACCGGGGGCGAAACCTTCACCTTCTGCGCCAGGATCTGCTCCTCTCGACGCAGCTCGGCTATCAGTCTTTCCTGTTGGGCCTTGGGCGATTTCCAGTACGCCTGTGCGCGTGCCTGCGCGCGTGCTTGTTCCCGTGCGGTGTTCTGGCGTACCTGTTCAGCGTCCAGCGCCTCTTCTCGAGCCGCACGTCGTGCCGCCGCTCGGGCTCTCCGCTCGACTCTCCGCCGCTTGTGTTCGGCTTTGCGCTCTGCCGCAGATTTCTGCTGGCGGGCGGCCTTTCGGGCGTCTTCGGCTTCAACCTCGGCAGCCCACGCGGCGGCCTGGGCTCTGCGCGCCGCCTGCACCGCGTCGTAGTCGGCGGCTTCGGGTGGCGCTTCGGCTGGGGCCCACCCGCTGTGGTGGAGCGCCAGTATCTCTTCCCACCACACGTCACGTTCGACGACGACGCCACCGCGCACGGTCACACCGTTCATGTACGGGATGTTGTCACTCGCCTGGGGCTCCAGTTTGAGCGGGCCGAATCCCTTCCAGTAGATGGTGGGGCTGGTCAAGCAGAGTCGGCGTTGCGAATGGTCGTTGTCGAGGATCACGAACCACTGTCCGACGGGGGGCAGCGGGTGGAGCTCGCGCAAGTTCGCTCGGGTCACGCCGGGGCGGTCCAGGCCCTGGGCGAAATCAGCGGGACTGATTCGTTCACTGCTCATCGGGGCTCCCGGGTTGTCCGCGACCACCGTAGATCAGGTGATTCTGGGAAGTCAATAGACCTTCGATATGAACCATACCGAAGGCTCCATCCGATAACGTCACTTATCGGACCCTTGAGTGTTCGCTCGACGGCGGCGCAGTGAAACTTGCGTCCAGCATGTAACTTCCATCCTTTGCAGACAGGCCCCGACAGGTATACGCTCGTCCTCAGACAACCCACCTGGAGCCACTACCTGATCCACACGACCTGAGCGCAGGGCTCTTTCTGAAAAGTCCAACCGGTATTCGTGCCCTGTGCGCTGTTAATTCGCGACACCCGTTGGCTCCCCGTCCCCGCCGGGAAGACGTCCTGTTTGAAGGACGTCAGCGGGCCCTTCCCCGGAGCACCGACGACGCCATGACCTCTATCGCAGACATCCTCGCCGCCGCGAACCAGCCCACCATCGAAGAGCTGCTCGTGGTCGCCAACGCCAAGCCGGTGCCCACCCCTGACAGCGTCATGGTGCGCCGGGTCAAGACCGAGCTGGAGACGCTGGCGAGCCAGTACGGGGGGCGGTTTGTCCTCCTCGACCCCGGGCGCGGCCGGGCGATCTTCGCCACGGTGATCAACGCCGCCAACTTCGAGGCCAGCGCGATCCGCCACTTCACCAACCGGAACCTCCCCTTCACCCCGAGCCGCGTCGGCGGTGAAGTCCGGATCACCTGGGCGACGTGATGATGACCAACCCCGCCGCCGCTGCCCAGGAGCACCTCTGCGTCGTCCGGTGGCGCCTGGACAAGTTCGAGTACACCCGCTGCGACGTACGCCTCCACTGGAGTTTCACGCCCATCGAGGAGAAGGACGATCATGGGGCGTAGGAGCAGCGGCGCCTGGGTTCGTCCCACACGTCGGTGGGCGATCTACCTACGCGACGCCCCCCTGGGGGCGAACGGACGCGAGATCATCTGCGTCTACTGCCAGCGCACACTCGAGGATCTTCTCAACGATGACATCTTCCTGACGCTGGATCACATCGATCCCGACGGCGGGCACGAAGCCTGGAACCTGATCTCGTGCTGCTTCGAGTGCAACACGCTCAAGGGGCGCAAGTCGCTCATGCGGTTCGCCCAGGACCTCGGTGTGCCCCGCCCGTCGATCAGCCGTCGTCTCTCGATCCGGCGAACGCGCGAGCTGGAGCCCTACCGCTTCGCCGCGATGGTGATGCTCGGAATCTTTGGCGGCGTTCCCCGGGCGCCCATCGTCAACGCGAACGACTGGCTTGCCCAGTACCAGTTTCGGGACGACGACCCCGAGTACGAGTACCTCCGCGGCCAGGAGTCGGACCACTGCGGAGCCTGTGGCCGCGCACACGAGGGCACCGCCGCGGTCTTCTGAGGACTCCTACGATCCTTCCCGGAACCAGGGGTAGTAGATCCCCTTCGGGGCCAGCCCCTCCCTGCGGAGCTCGTCCAGCGTCCACCAGGACGTGATGTCGATGAGCGAGGGGTCGTAGACACGCAGCTCCACCATGCCGTTCACGCCGATCATCGAGGTCGAGGGCGACACGCGCCGGATGGGGCTGTCGTAGTCCACCTCGTAGTCCCCGAAGCGTCGCGCCCCATAGGTCGGCGGGGCTGCCTCGCGACCTTTCGCAAAGTCGCCCATGACCTGCCAGCGGCACTCGCACAGCCAGTGGGTCATGTACTCCGACGGCTTGTCCATGTACCCCAGGTTCACCGCGCTGAACGGCTCTGTGCAGACGTAGGGCACCCGAGACTCGACCAGGAGCAGGCCCAGGTCTGCGGGGTCGAGGCTCGCCAGCCAGCCTGGATCCGTCAGCCAGAACATGGGGTCGTAGAAGGTACGCTCGCTCAACGCGACGACGGTGGTGTACAGCTTCCAAAGCAGTGTCGCGCGCTCCTCTTCGGTGCCTGGGCGCGACCACGAGTAGACGATGCCTCGACAGTCGGACTGGCGAATTGGCACCGCGCCCGGTGGCAGCTCGGAGCGAGGACGCCCAAACGGGCTCCGTTCATTCTCCACGATCCGGTTCCGGGCGAGCTGCTCGACGTCGGAGGCGTCCCACGCCTTCGTCCAGTAGTCCACCGCCCTGTTCCACAGCTTGTTCCGGCCCCGCAGCGGGATCCCCCGGAACATGCGCTCGAGCCAGTAGGCCCCGTCTGGGTTCAGCGCGATCCGGCGCCCCGTGTCCAAGCCGACGATGATCGCGGTGGCGATTCGACGGTCGGCGGTGAGCGACACGGCGTCGCTGGGGCCGCCGCCCGTGGCGTGGGGGCTGCCTTCGAGCTGGTCGCGGGTCTTGAAGCCGTCCTCGACGATAGCTCGGAGCCCGGTCGTGCCGTGCCACAGAGGGCGGTGCGTGTTCCAGGGGAAGCCCCGGAGATCAAACGTCTTCGGCGCTTCGGATCGACGCCCGCGGCGCCGGCGTTGTCGGAACAACCTCATCGGGCTACCTCGGCTGCGCGTTCGAGCGCCGCGAGCAGCTCCGGTGGAAGCGCGAGCGTTCCGCGCCGAGCTCGCCGCAAGAAGCCACTGAGCTGCTTGTGCGTCGCGGGCTTGCCCGGGTAGTGCAGGAACGACTCCACGGGCTGGGGGGGGATCGCCACCGGCCACTGCGTGATCCTGTTGGGCGTGAACCGCCGCCCGTCCGCGAACCCGTAGGCCGCCAGGGGCCAGCTCTTGCCCACGAACCGGGTGAACGGCGCGTCGCCGCCGTCGTTGTATCGACCAGGTCGCCGGATCCGTCCGCCAACCCACTCGGTGATCGTGGGCGGCACCGCGTTGCCCAGCAGGCGCCACCGACCGCTCCTGCGCCCCACACACACCGCTGGCTCCGTCCAGCCCGAGGCGAAGCCCTGGAGACGCTCAAGGTCCCGGATGTGCGGCTGGATCACCGCGCCTGACGGCATCAGGATCGACGGTGGCGACGGGATCCCAATGGTGCTGCCCACCATGATCGGCGGCACGGCGTCCAGCGCCCACCCTGCACCAGCGCCACCCATGTTGACGTAGAACCCCAAAGCTCGCCCAGGGCGCCAGTATTGAGCCCACCGAGGCCGCCGGTGGTGCCGTACTCGCTCGGGGACACCTGGCGGCAGCCACGGCGGCTCGTTGTCCACGAGCAGCACGTCGCGAGGGTCGAGCGCGGAGTCGTTGGACAGCACGATGATCAGCCGCTTGCGCCGCTGGGGCACTCCGAACGCCATTGCGTCCACCAGTCGGTAGGCCCACGAGTACCCGATGCGCTCGAACCGCCCCATGAGGTCGTGCATCCCCATTCCGGCTTCGCCTGGGCGCCCACGTTGCAGCATGCCCTCGACGTTTTCGAGCACCACCACGGGGACTCGGCGCGTCTGGATCAGCCGGATGATCTCGAAGGCCAGGACCGACTTGTCCCCGTGCATTCCCTGCTTCTTGCCCTGGCTGGACAGGTCCTGACAGGGGAACCCCGCGCAGATCACCTCGACGTCGCGGGGAGCTGCGCGGATCTCTCGGACGTCGCCCAGGTTCGGCACGTTGGGGATCCGGACCGAGAGGACCTCGACGGCCTGGCGGTCGATTTCGGCTACAGCTCGCGGGACGTGCCCGGTCGCCTCGAACCCCAGCTCGAACCCGCCGATGCCGGCGAACAGGCCCAGCAGGCCCGGGATCCGTGCAGGACCGCGCATGAACGGGAAATCGCGTTTGGGCTCAAAGACCCGCTCACGCTCCCCGAGCCGCTCTCTACCCCGGATGTTCGACCGGCCCCAGCGCATCTGATCAGGCGCGGTCGATCAGCTCGTCGAGCTCCGTGATGAGCGATGCGCGGTTCTTGTTGGCGACCTCATACTCGCGGATCTCCGTCAGCCAAGACGCCTTGGGGTGCGCTTCGGACACGCCGTGCCGGACGTGCTTCTTGATCTTCTTGATCGACAGCTCGTCGTAGCCCGCCCAGGGCTCGCTGGGAACCGTGGGGTGTTCGCCCGTCACCACGCTGTCGGCGTCGTCGATGTCGCCGTCGTACAGGTCATGCGCGGGGGGCACATCGTCATCGGCCACCGGCAGGTCTGCGGCAGCCTCGGTTTCGGCGGCTGCCCGTTCTTCGACTTCGACCAGCTTCGCGGCGGCCTCGGCAGCGGCTGCCTTCGCGGCGGCTCTGGCTGCACGCGCTTTCGCCGCCTTTGCCCTACGCGCAGCACGCTTACGCAACGTCGGTCGTCGCGGGGGCGTCGGCGGCGCGGTGAACTCGAAGACCGGATCGGGTTCAGGCGCAGGGTCGGGTTCGCTGGCGGCGAAGACCGGCTCCTCGGGCTCCTTGGGCTCCTCGGGCTCCTTGGGCTCCTCGGGTTCCTCGGGCTCCTTGGGCTCCTTGGGCTCCTTGGGCTCGGGCGCGGCGAAGACCGGCTCCTCGGGCTCGTCGACTGCGGGCGGCGCAGAATCAACTTCGGCTTCTGGGGCGCCGAACACCGGCGTCCGCAACTCGTCGTCGGGGGTCTCGCGGGTACGTCCTGTGTGCGTGATCTTCGCCATTGGGAACCTCCTGGTGCCGGGAGACTAGGCCGATCACACGGCGCGCGCACAGGCCGTCATGAGCGCAGACGGTGGGCGAAGACTCTGTCCCAGAACATCTGGGAGACGTGCCTCATGAGTTTGTCAGGAGGTCAGCGACCGCGGCCAGGTGGTCGCCGTGGCAGGGCATGGGCGCGCAGAAGCATCCCAGGCGCTTGCCGTGCAGCTTCCGTACCGCGCTTCGGAACGCCGCGTCTGTCTCGACGGCGCGCTCAAGCAGTGTGCGGTAGCAAGACAGGGTGCCGCCGCGGTCGTGGGCCATGCCGCAGACCGGACAGAGCCTGCCAACGTGGATCGGGTTCCCGAACGGCCCGGCGTGCCCGCGGCCTGGACGACCGATGTACACGTCGTAGGGCTCGCCCCGTTTGATGTTGACGACGGTCGTGGCGGTCACAGTATCGGCCCGACTGATCCATCGCTGTACCGAACGCCGTAGGGCTGGAAGAGCACGGCGGGATCGTCGACGTATTTCGCCATCAGAGTGCAAAGGTCCGTCACGCCTTTGAACTCCACGATCCACAAATTGCCCTCGTCGGACGGGAGCAGCTTCGCTTCTGGAATCGGCCTTTCGGTGGTCCCGACGCGCGTCGCCGAGAAAATGCGGCACTTGATAGAAGGGGCGGTCGTGGTCACGAGTTCTCCTTGGGACGCTGGTGCGTCGGCTTGACCTTGAGCGTCGCGCCGCAACCATTGCACCCGAAGGTGACGGGCACGCCCGAGGCCCGCGAATGAGCAAGCATATCGCCCAGGAACGCTGGGTGGATTGGAGCGCCGCACTCCGGGCACGACGCCTTCTTCGAGTAGAAGAACCCCGCGCTCATCGTTCGACCATCGCGCGGAGCGCCACAACGAGGTTCTCGTAGTAGAGCTGGGCGAGCTGCTTGTCCGTGAAAGGCCGGCGGCGGTTTGGGTTCGGTTCCCCGTTCGGGAGCGTGATGACCTCGTCGTAGTTGGTGGCGTACCCCAGGGGCTCGGTGCCCTTCGAGGAGCGGGTAGTCCGCGAGGCGATCACGCAGGCATCGTCGGTGCTCACGTCGGGCCGCCAGGCACCAACCCCAGCACGGCGAGGTCCGGCTCGTAAGGAACGCGCTGCCTGCGTAACTTGAAAAAGCCGTCGAAGCCAGGGCACTTTTTCATCAGGACGCGGGCGTAGAAGGCGTGGTGGTTGTTGTTCAGCTTGAACCCGTCGGTGTCCCCCAGCGTCGCCAGCGCATGGAGCCAGCGAAGCCGCTCAAAGATCAGCTTGACCGAGCCGTGGGGGTGACCTGCACGCTGGAGTTCTCGCGCGATCTGTTCGATGTGCCACAGCACCTGGGGGTTCAGGTGGTGAAAGTGCTCGAACTTCTGCGCGAGGGAAAACGAGGCGACGTGCTCGCTTGGACCCTCCTCCTGCCCGAGCTGGTGCAGGTGAATGCTCGCAACGCGTAGGAGGCCCTCCTCCCACACACCGTACGCAGTCACTTCTCGTCCGCGCGGCGGCACCATGACGTCGATCCCACCGCGAATGAAGTGCCCGTCGACCACGGCGTCCCAGGTTCCAACACCCAGGAGCAGCGACTGAACAACGCCGCGCACTTCTCCAACGTCGCTCACGGCCCCCCCTCGGTGTCGGGGGTCAGCAGCTCGCGCACGAACGCGCCGCCGCCGGCGAGCAGGCCGGGGCGCACACCGTCAGCCGTGGCGACGTCGATTGCGACCTTCGTGCCGACCACGACGGCCTCGACCAGCTTGGCCCGCCGCGCCGCGGGGATCGCCGCCGTCGGGTCGTACACGTCGGCCAGGGTCGGGTCGCCGATCCAGGGCAGGATGAAGTCCTTCGCCAGCGAAGACGGCCCCGAGGCGATCAGCTTGCCGGCCCGGTACACCGCGTCGGTCCCCGACAGGTGGATCTCGTCGGCGGCCCGCGTCACCAGGACGTACAGCAGGCGCCGCTCTTCCTCCTCGTCAGCCTTCGTGCGGGTCAGCGCGGACGGGAACACCCCGGTGGAAATCCCCGGCCCGTACACCACCGGCCACTCCAGGCCCTTCGCAGAGTGGATGGTGCCCACGGCGACGCCCGGCTTGTTCGACCCTTTGTCCGCGGCGAACTGCCCGTCGACGAACGCCAGCTTGGCCGCGAACCCCTCGATGTCGTCGAAGAAGGCGGCGAGCCGCGCGAGGACCACGAGGATCCCCTTGCCCTTGCCGTCGGCGTCGCCGTCTGTGGTCCCACCGCCGAACTCCTCGATGACCTCGGTAGAGCGGGTTGGCAGCCGCGCCTTCTTCGGGGCGCCTGACTCGGTGCTCACCAGCTTGCCGACGGCGTCGCAGACCTCGGGCCAGTCGTAGACGCGTAGCTCGGCGACCCGTGCTTTCATGCTGTCGAACGACCGCTTCTGGTACGACTTCGTAGACTGTTGGCGTACGCGGCGGATCGCCTGATCGAGCCCCTCCTGACTCACTACCGTGGTCAGCTCGTCGCGCATCGCCCGGGGCAGGAACGACTGCGGCAGGTTCAGCATGGCTTTGAGGATGGGCGCCGGGACCACTGCGTTCTTCTTCACTGCCAGGGCCCACCCCACGAACGCTGCGATTTCGGGCTGCCCGAGCAGGTTCTGGCGGCTCATCGGACGGACGGGCACCCCGTACATGCCGAGCATGAGTGCGACCCGGAAGGCGTAGGTGTTGGTTCGGCATAAGACGCCGATGTCCTGGGGCCGCACGCCACGCGCGAGCTGGGCCTGGATAGACATCACCAGCGCGTACGCCTCGTCGTCCGGTGACTGCGAGCAGGACCAGGTGACTTCACCGAGGTCCTCGCGGGCGGCCTGGGTCAGCGCGCCCACGCGCCACTCAGCGTCTGCCACGATCTCGTTGCCCAGCGCGACGATGCGGCGGCCCGAGCGGTAGTTGACCGGCAGGTCCAGGGTCGCAGCTTGCAGCGTCTCAGCGGCGTCGAGGAACCGAGCTGGCTTCGCTCCTCGGAAGGCGTAGATCGACTGCGACTCGTCACCGACCGCCACGATGCGCCCGTACGGCGTTGCGATCCGCCGGGACAGCTTCCACTGCCTGGGCGTGTTGTCCTGGGCCTCGTCAACGATGACGATGGTGCCCCGGTTGACGTCCCAGGGCTTGATCCCGTGGGGCTCCTCGGCGGCGGTTCCCAGATCGGGAACCCGTCCCAGGATCCCCACACCCTGCTTGCGGAGCGTGCCGTTCCAGCCCGCGAGCACGTCGGCGAAGTCCCACACCCCGTTGCAGATCAGCGTGCCGTCACGCTCGCACGCCTTGATCGCCTTCTTCGCCCGCTCGTAGGTTGACCAGGCCGCCGTGAACTTCGGGAGCTGTGTGATGTCGTCCAGGGTGGTCCCGTCGAGGACGACCGCCGGGTGCAGCTCACTCGAGCCCAGGCGGCTGGCCCACCCGCTGTACTCGAACGGGTCGGCGCGTTTGATCTGGAGCCCGGTGCCTCCGGTGCCCGGGACGGGACCGCGCGTCAGGATCAGGCGCCACAGCTTCAACGAGCGGAGCGTGCCGTAGACGCCCGCCACATGGACGCCTTCGCGCCCGTCGATGTTCGCGCCGTTCCTGAACCGCCACGCCGCGTTCTGTCCGAAGTAGCGCAGCGCGAGGCTGTGGTACGTCCCGATCCGCAGACCGTTGGGGTGGTAGCCCACCCGCTTGACGATCCGCTCCAAAATCTCGGACGCGGTCTTGTTGGTGAACGTCGTCACCACAATGGCGCTCGCCGGGATCCCGCTGTGCAGGAGGCGCGCGACGAGCTCCACCAGGGTCGTCGTCTTGCCCGAGCCCGCCCCGCTGGTCACGCGCAGGTTCCCATCTTCGGGACGCCAGCGCGCGACCGCTTCCTGGTAGGTGTTCAGCTTGCTCATTCAGCCGTCTCGCCGATCTTCGTGGAGTCGATGAGCGTCCAGCCCTGGACCTTGCCCCGATGGGGCGCACAGGTGGAGGTCATCAGGACCTGGCCCGGCCACTTCGCCAGCGCGACCATGGTGGCGCGGAGGTACTTGGCGTCCTGGGCCTTGTCGGGCAGCACCAGCAGGGGCCACTCGCAGTCAACCGGGATGGACGCCGCAGCCAGGGCTCCCAGGAGCCGGATCGTCTCGCCGCCACTCCACGCCGTCTGGAGCATGGGGGGACCGCCGTCCGGATCGCCGGGGACGTGGTTGGGGCGAATGAACCCCACCGCGCCGACTTCGAGGTCCACACCGAAACGGTCGCCCTTGGGGAGCCACTCCTGCACCTTGGCCGCGAACCCCTCGACCGCCTCGGCGGCCAGGGCACCACGGATCCGGGCGATCTCGACGGCGAGCTGGTCGTACTGGACTGCCGTGCTTTCCTCGGCCTTGCTCCGGTCGTGGGCGTCGTCAGCAGTGCCTGCGACCGCATCGGCGTTGAGCTGCCCTGCAGTGAACTCGGCGTGCTGGTTCTCGCGCAGCGTGATCCCCGCTTTCGTCTGCTCCAATGCGGCTTCGTACGATTCGATGGTCGCCGTGGGCGCCGTCGGCGTCGTCGAGACGATCCGGTCCAGCGTGGCGACTTCGCCGCGAAGCACCGAGTGCCTGCGCTCCAGCTCGGCAACCTGGGTGCGCGCTGCGAGGAGTGCCTGCGTCGTCGCAGCCGTCGCAGCGGTGTGCTGGTTGTAGTAGGGCTGCCAGGTCTGACTCCAGACGACGATCCGGTCCAGCTCAGTCGGCACACCGCACGCGAAGCACGGCGACCCAGCCGGCGACGTGCGGAGGTGGTGGTGGATCACGTTCGCGGCCTCCACCAGCCCGCTCGACCCCTCTGACAGCTTCTTGTCGATCACCGCCTGGGCTGCCCGCGCCGCGTCGAGTTCAACGGTGAGTTCGGCGAGCTGGACGTTCACGCCGTCCAGGCGCGTCTGATGCTGCTTGTGCGCGTTCACCGTGACCAGCGTGGCGCGCAGGGTGGACAGGTCCCGCATGATCTTGTCCCGATGCTGCCGCCACTGCACCAGCTCGCCTTCGAGGTTTTCGACGGCGCCTTCGGGGATCGGAACCGCTTCGACGTTGGCACGGCCCCGCTGATCGTCTGCCAGCTCCTTGAGCGCACCACCTCGAACACGGGCCAGCGTCGCCTCCTTCTTCGCGGCCTTGTCCAGATTGAGTAGCTCGGTGGGCGTCTTCGCGTCCACCTTTGCCACCAGCGTCGTCAGCATGTTCCCCAACACGGTGCGCCGCGCCTCGGACAGATCCGGCGTGCTCTCATTGCCGAAGCGTCCCAGCCGCTCGAACAGGTGCTTGGCCCGGAGCTGGGGGTAGATCGCCCGCACCAGGAACGTCCGGATCTTCGCCTCCTCGCCGCGCAGAATCGCCTGGATCTCGTCGTACAGCAGGCGGGCGTTTGCAACGGGGCTGCGGCGTGACTTCTTGAGCCCACCGTCGTCCTTGACCGTCAGCTTGTAGTAGCCCTTCTGGCCGCCGTCGGTGTGGCCGGTGATCACCAGGGAGTCCTCGCCCGGCCCCGTCAGCGTGAAGATGCGGTCGGCGGCCTTGACGCCGTCGCGCCCGCCAAGGTCGTTGGCGTAGCCCACTGCGAGGAGCGTGACAGCGTTGAGGATCGTGGTCTTGTTGCTGGCGTTGGGACCGTGGATCAGCGTCCGCTGGCCCAGCTTGATGGTGCCGTTGATGCCCTTGCCGTTCAGGGTGACCTCGTCCAGCCAGTCCACGGTGGCAGCCCGTGTTAGGGGCGCGGGCGCGGCGCCCGTCAGCTCGGTGCCGGTTGCCGGCTTGCGCTTGCGGCTCCGCTTGCTGCCGCGAGACGCCACAGCAGCAGACGGGGGCGACGACGCGGCGACCTCCAGCGCAGCGGCAGTGGGATCCGCGTCACCGTCGATGACCGGGGCGTCGGCGGCCACTTTGGCCTCGACGGGCGGGGCCTCGGGCTTCTTCCTCGCGCTCTTGCGCTTGCGCTTCTTCGGCTTCGCGGGCTCGTCGGCGCTGCGCTCCAGCTCGACCTCGGGCGGCAGTAGGCTCTTGTACTGCTCGGCCACACGGCTCGCCGCCAGGGACGTCAGAGGCTCCATGGACTCCTCGGTCGCAGGCACACCCTGCAACCGACCTGCGTTCAGCCCGGAGAGGATCTTCACCTGGATCATATCCGGGTCGTCCTCGTAGGGCTTGAGCACCTGGATGGGGTAGCCGCTGGGGCTCTGCAAGAGCGTTCCGGGCTTGTGTTCGCGCAGTGCGGGCATGAGTCTCTCCGTTGTCGTGGTGTGTCATCCGTGTAGAGACCTTACACCCAGGCCCCAGGGGGGTCTACTAGCTCCAGTACATCTTCTTTTCGGCGTCGGCCCCGAACGACACGCCGGGGTAGGCCGGCGTCGTGCCGGTCATCGCGGCTTCGAGGTCAACCATGCAGCGGTCAGCGTGCGCGATGGGCACTTCGTAGGACAGCTTGTCGTGGACCTGGGCGACCAAGCCGGTGTTTGGCCCCGCGTACCCCTGGGGGTACTTCGCGTCCATCGCGATCATGGAGTTGTCCATGATCGCCGCCGCGCTGCCCTGGCACGGCAGGTTCGCCAGCTTGTTCAGGTCCTCGCCGTCGAGGAAGTAGAAGGTGCGACCGCCAACCGGCTCCATCGTGTAGCCGAACTGGCGGTAGTGCTCCGTCTCCGCCTTCCAGCCCGCCACGAACTCCTGGCAACCCTCACGCCACGAGGCGTACATCCGCTCCACGTCGTCCATCGTCAGGTGCAGGAAGATGAGGTTGCCGGCGCGGTCCGTCGCAGACGTGATCACGTCGTACACGGTGGGCAGCTCGGCGGCGTACTGGCTGTTGTGAACGAAGATCCCCGAGGCCAGCGCGAAGTTGTGATCCTCGTGATCGACCTCGATGTCCCACGTCTCGTGGGTCCCCGCGGGCTCGACCGACACGACCTCGTGGTTCAGCGGCTCATCGACGCCAGGAGCGATCTCCCAATACCGGGGGATGGCCCGGAGCTGCCGGTACTCTTCCACCAGCGCGGGGTCGCCCAGCTCGGCGTCGGGGACGTACCCCACACGGTCGCGGAAGGCGTCAGCGGCGCCACGGTCGCCAGAGAGGCCCCGCCGCTTGCGCCACGTCGAGACGGTCCCCTGAGAGACGCCGGCGAGCTGGGAAAGGTCCTGGCCCGTCAGGACAGCCGACAGAGACGACCACCGGTCCAGCGCCGAGCCCTTGGGGATACCTGCGCCGACTCCCTTGCGGGACGGCGCCGGGATCCCCAGCTCGTGGCGAATGGCACCGACGACTGCGCGGTCGCAGTCACAGTCCGCTGCGATGGCCGTGTCCAGATCCAGGCCGAGGCGGTCCCGCTGGGCCAGCACGCGCTCTCGAGCTGTGCCCCGCTCGGCGCGATCCACTTTTTGGTGCGACGGGATCCCCCGGACCCTGCGCCAGTGGACGACGGACTCCTTCGTCACCGAAACGCCCAACGCCGCCGCGTCAGCAACGATCACCCGGTCGGGGACCGTCCCGATTACGTCCGCGAGCGGGTCGAGAACACTGGACTGGATCCCCAGCTTGTCGGTGCCGGCCTCGCGACGACGCTCCCAGGCAAGCGTGGAAGCCGCACGGCGCGTCTCGGGGTCGCTGACGGACGCGAGCCACTCGGGAGAGTTGCGGCGCCCCTCTGTCATGTCCTCGGTGTGCTCCAGGCAGTGCTCGGGGCGCGGCGTCGGGGTGAGGTTGTCGGGGCGGTTGTTGAGGCGGTTGCGGTCCTCGTGGTGGATGTGGGTCGATCCGGAGTAGTCCTTGCCGTCACGGATCCGGGCGACGTGGCGGTGCTCACCAACCCACGTCCCCTCGTTCGTGTAGTCCACCCGGGCATACCCGTTGTCCTTGACGCCTCGCCGGAAAGGCATCAAACGGTCCCCAGGGCACAGCTCTGCGGCCATGCGGTAGGTGCCGTCGCGAAGAAGAAAGCGGTGGTCGTGGGTGAACACCTCTGACCCGAAAGTCGCCGGTGCCGAAAAGACACGCCTGCGCTTGAAGGTCACCTTGACGCAGTCCTTTGTGCCCGTACACCGCTTGTCTGTGATCAGCGCGAGTTCATAGCGGTGCCGCTTCGTAGACCACGCCCAGGTCCAGTCCTGACCGGGCACAACGTCTTGGATGGGGCGCTCTACGCCGTCGAGAGAGTGAACCGCGGTTCCGCTGTTTGCTGCCATGTTTTCGAGCGTATCACCTGGGGGTGCCACCGCCAAAAGCACGCGGGAATTGCGTTTCCCGCACGCGTATTGCACCCTTTTCGCCAAATCCCGCTGCTTGTCGAAGTAGCCGCCGATCTCCCAGCCGCCGTTGTTCCCGTTCTTCCCCGCACGCGTCGCCTGCTGGCTGTTCTTGAAGTAGTGGACGGCGGGAGCGCCCTCCCAGCCCCAGATTTCATCGCCCCAGATCAGGTGCATGGTGATCTGGTGCGGGTCCAGGCCGTCAGTGAACGCCTGCTGGTGTCGAGCAGCTCCCCAACGCCCCACGGCGATGCGGAACTCGACCTGGTCGGAGTCCGCCGAGACGTAAATCATCCCGTAGCCGGGAACGAACATCGACCGGATCTTCCGTGGGATGTTCTGCATGTTCGGGGACGTGTTCAGGCGCCCGGTGATCGGCAGCAGGCTCCAGTTGGCGTGGACGCGCCCGTCGTCCCAAATCGTGCAGGCTTTGAACTCCTCCTTGCCCGGGGGCTCCATGAGCCGCTTGAGCTCCTCCTGGTGCCGCCGGTACGACAGGATCGCGGAGAGGAACCGCCGCGGGTGCAGCGCCTTCTCGCCCATCGCGCTGACCTGCTGCCAGAGCGTGACGAGGTTGGTCGCCGACACCGACCGCTTCCCCGAGGGGGTCAGCATCGGCGGGAGCCCCCACTGGTCGTACAGCACCGTCTCCAGCGCCTTGCGCTCGGGGAACCCGCCGAACGGCGTCCAGAGCGGTCCCGCCGCCCCGGGCCACAGCCCCCGCGCGATTCCCAACGCCTTGTCTGACTTCTTGCGGACGGCGCGGAACTCCAGCTCGCGGTCCTCACCCTCGAGAACGGGCGCGGTCTTCGTCAGGTAGGTGGACACCAGCTTGCTGGCGCCCTTCGCCCGCCGGTACGCCATGAGCATCGCCCGCTGCTCGTCGGTCAGGAACGACTGCTGGAGGAGCCACCGTGTCTGGGGCTCGCTCACCGAGGGGAGCCCCGCTTCGGTGGTGTACTCGGGGTTGTACGGCAGGTTCCAGCCAGCCTGCGTGAAAAGCTTCCGG
>PVBE012332149.1_pt1 | contig 23434 bp, 18 predicted proteins | sample 1631181 | NCBI WGS metagenome assembly PVBE01 (sample SAMN08397723, study PRJNA350692) | Marine metagenome, whole genome shotgun sequencing project. | isolation source: water | place: Pacific Ocean | collected 2012-04 | reverse complement strand
TGCCGCGCGATGAAGCGCTCGGTCTTTGCGCTCGATCCGAACGCGCGGCGACCCCAGCCGAAGAGGTGGACGGTCCCGTCGCTCGTCGCGAGTCGGGAGTGGTTGGCGGCGCCTTCGTCGGACCATTGACTCGTGCTGGGCAGCGGGTCGTGCACGACGAAACGCTCGGCGTCGGCGAAGATGGCGCGAAAGATCCGCGTCGTCGTCTCGGCCTCGAGGCTGCGATGAAAGAGCGCGCTCAGGTTTGCGGGGGTGAGATGAAGGCGTCCGTCTCGAGTGTCCGAGCTGGGCGCGAGGGTGGCCGCGTTGGCGGTCCACATGGCCGAAGCGCTCGAGCAGAGGCGCAGGAGTTCGGGCGTCTCGCGGGCTGCTGCCTGGATCACCTGGGCGTCGGATCCGCCAAAGCCAACCCGCCGGAGCGCGTCGCAATCCGGGCGGGGGTGGGGTGGCAGTACCGCTTGACGTACGCCGAGCGAGCGCACGAAGCGCATTTTTGAGAGGCCCTGAAGGGCTGCCGCTCGCGGATTGGAGACTTCGCCCTGGTGCGCCGCCGCCGCCAGATTGCCTGGGCTCAGGCCGGCGTAGTTATGCGTCGGACCCGGGAGGCCGTCGAAATTGAATTCCCGCATGTTTTCGGCGAACTTAGCAGCCGGAGAGGCTGATCACGAACGCCATATCGACGAGATCTTCGGACACTTTTCCCGCCCCGCCGAACTCGCCGCCTCCCCAGGGGTTGAAGTTCATCAGTTCCTGCTCGCTCCAGCCGTGGGCGCCGTTGATGAAGCCTTCGGTGGTGAGGTTCGTGATGAGTGGGGATCCGGGCTCGCCGGCGTTGAGCAGGGAGGGTCATCCGCCGTCGGGGCGAACCCGCAGCCGCCGGGATCGCAGATGAAGTTGCGATCGCATGCGCCCTCGTCCACGTACGATCCGTGCTTGGTTACGGAGGAGAATACCACGGGGAAAGCAGCTCCGTTACGTTGCGCCGTCGCGCAGGGATTGCATCCGTTCAGCGCGCCGCATGTCGTATTGGCCTCGCAGGCCGTGCTCTGGTGAGAGATGGCGCGCACCGCGAGGATACCTGCTGGGGTGGGCAAAGCCGGATCGACGACGACGCCGGAGACTTCGTTATCCCCGACATGTTTGCCGCCGGAGCCGCCTGTCTGTTCGCCGCCGGAGCCTCCGGTCTGTTTGCCGCCGGAGCCGCCTGTCTGTTCGTCGCCGTTGCCACCATCCGCGCTCCATCCCGGATCGGTGTTGGAGTCAGAGCCTGAGCAGCCCGTTAGGATGAGCCCGAGCGCCGCAGCTGCGAGCGATGCGAGCCGTGGGCTGGGTTGAAGATGCAGGGAGGAACGCACGGTGCGGCAGTATACAACCGCGTCCGCGCTCCGATACCGCGTTCCGAGTGGTCAGCTCAGTCTGCGCGCGTCTAGGCCACCGGGCCTGAATGGCCGGTGCTTAGGGGGCTGGAAATGTCTCAATCAGCCAAGCGACAACCTCGTCCGTTGCTTCAGCGTTCATCTGATTCGTCACCGCCAGGTAGGCCACGCTCTTTTCGGGGGCGAGCCACGCGGTTGCATAGAACATCGTGTTGGAGCCGCTGTGGTAGAGGGCCTTGCCTCCCGCCCACGTGCGTTCGGTGGTGCCCCAGCCGTAGGCGTAGCCCCCGCTTGCTGGTGCGGGGGATTGCAGGCGGGCAAACGAGGACCGTTGGAGGAGCTTGGTGTCTTGCTTGGCGCCTCGCAGATGCAGCGCGATGAATTTCGCCCAGTCGCGGAGCGAGCAATGGACGGTCCCCGCCGGCCCTAACGCCCGGGGGTTGTCCGCACCCGGTCCAGGAGGAACGGGGGACGCCGTGTCTCCTCCCAGGTGGCCCCAGGGCTCGTCGGGCTGCGAAGTGCCTGCCGTGCCTGGCGTGCCTGGCGCGCCGAATCCGCACGACTTCATTTCCAAGGGTACGAAGAGGCGCTCGCGAATCAGTTGCTCCCAGGTCTGGCCCGTCGCGGCTTCGAGCATCGCCCCGGCGACGATGTAGTTGCTGTTTGCGTAGCCAAACTCGCCGGGCTTGCCGAGTGGGTGCATCGTGAGCACTTGCTCGGCGAGCCACACACGTTGTTCTGCGAGGGGTTGTGCGTCCGCGCGCAGGCGACTCCAAACCGCGTTGAGCTCAAGCAGATTGGGCGGAAGGCCAGCGGTTTGCGTCAGCAATTCCACCAACGTGACTTCGCGGAAGGCCGGGTCGATGCGAGAGGCAAAGTCTGGAAATGCATCGACGACGGTCCGATCCCAACTCACCTTGCCCTCTTTTACGAGGATCGCTGCCAAGGTCGCGGTCATCGCCTTGGTATCCGACCCCAGATGCCATCTGTCGTCGGCCGTTACTCGTGCCTCGTCGCCTTGTTTGCGCACGCCCGTCGCGCCGATGGCGATAGCACCGCTCGGGTTCACGGCGGCGCCGGCCAGAGCAACAAGTCCGTGTTTTGCGCGGATGGCTTCGAGGTCCCGTGAGACGTCCTTCGTGGGCGCGGGGCTTGCTGGACCATCCTCTCCGGGCCGGGCTCGTTGCTCGGGTGCGTCGGGCTCGACGGCGGACGGCGCGGGCGATTCGCTGGTCGGTGCGTGATTCGCACACGCGAACGTCAACACCGCCAAACTCAGGGATCCGGAGATACGCATTGGCAGGCCATACCAGAAGCCCGGCGAGTGGAAAGGAATATGTTCGCTTTTTGAGGATTTGTAGGAGGTAAGTGGGAGCAATCACTTCGTACTTTCTACGACCCTGGATTGTTCAAACACCTCGAGCGCTTAGCGACCGCACCGAAGCCGAGACCCGGCTGCCAGCCGGTACGAATACCCGCGCGTTCGCGTCGACGGGTAGCGTGGACGTTCGTGTATGGAAAGGTGGTGCGAGGGGCGCGTTGTGCCCACTTATTTCCACGGCGTAAGGCGAAATATGTCGCAGCGCGTCTTGATTCGTCACCGTTGCTCACTGAACATGTTCGGACGATGAATCGAGATGGAAAGCTGTCGGTCATCCTCGCTGCGTCGCTCCTCGCTGCTGGTTTGGGCGCTTGTGGCTCAGCTGACAGCGCGACGACGCCCGGGTTCTCGGAGATCGGTCCGTCGGGTGGTTCGTCGGGTGGCGGTGGCGATGCCGCGACGGGCGGAACGGGCGGAAGTGTCGCTAAGGGCGGTACGGGCGGCACGAGCGGCGGCGGCACGGGAGGCCAGGGAGGCACGGGCGGTACCGGCCCCGAGCTTCTCGGTGCTCCCTATCCGATCGTGCTCTCACACGGTTTTTTTGGCTTCGAAGAGTTCGCGGGCGTGGGCTTTGCGACGTATTTCTACCAGGTCAAGGAGCACCTCGAGGATCATGGCGAGACGCACGTCTTCACACCCGCCGTCGATCCGTACAATAACTCGACCGCGCGCGGTGAACTGCTGATCGCGCATATCGAGAAAATCCTCGAGGAAACGGGCCACGCTAAGGTCAATATCGTCGGTCACTCTCAAGGTGGCCTCGACGCCCGCATGGTCGCCTCTACTCGGCCTGATCTGGTCGCCTCCGTGATGACCGTAGCGACGCCTCATCTGGGAACTGAAATCGCCGATGCGGTTGTGGGGATCATTCCGGGGCCGATCTCCGAGGAAATTGTCGACTGGCTTGTGAAGCTCGTCGCCGCGCCGCTCTGGGACGAGGCCGGCAACGAGACCTCGCTCATGGAGGCGATGCGTCTCTTCTCGACGCCCGGAATCGCCGAGTTTAACGAGCTCTATCCGGACTCGGCTGGCGTCGGCTACTATTCGATAACGGGCCGCTCAGGCAACCATCGCGGCGGCGAGGACTGCGAGCCGGACATCGATGTTTCGTTTGTCTCCGACTTTGCGGACGAGCGCGATCCCATCGACGCGCTGCTCTCGATTCCCGAAGCGTTGCTCGATGGTAGCGTCATAACGGGTGACAGCATCTTCGACGACTTCCCGAACGACGGTCTCGTCCGCGCAAAGAACTCGCAATGGGGAACATTCCTCGGCTGCGTTCCTGCCGACCACCTCGATGAAATCGGTCATCTCTTCGGCGATAATCCGGGCGGTCAGCTCATCAACGTCAACGACTGGAAGTACAAAGACTTCTGGCTCGACCTCGTTGAGTACATCCGTGACGAGGGGTACTGAGTCTACTTCGCCGACGCGCGTGCGTTGTCGCGGGCCTTGGCTAACGCCTTGTCGAGCACCGCACGATTGAAGCCGACGATGATCTGGCCGGCAAGGTCGATGATGGGGATCTGAGCGCCCTCGCGGCTGACCTTCTTTAGCTTGCGCTGCATTTCTTTGCGTGCCGCTTCGTCCTCTTCGACGTCCTTCTTGGTGACGTCGACGCCTTTGCTCTTGAGGTATTTCTCCGCCTTCTTGCAGGGCTTGCACCAGGAGGCGCCGTAGACAATCGCCTTGATCTTGGGCGCAGCCTTCTCTTTTTTCTTACTGTCCGCGGCCGACTTCTTCTTCTTGTCGGCGGAGAGCTCTGCGGGCGCCGCCGCCTTACCCTCGGCTGTTGGCGGAGTTTTCGTCTGCGTTTTTGTCGCGGGCTTCCTCTCGAGGGCCGCGGCGAGCTTGGGGAACTCCTTCTTGAGTTTCGCTTTTCGTTCTTTGGCGCCGTGTGCGAGCCATTGTGTCCGGGTCTCTGAAGAGAGCGGGTAGGACCCGTCGCCGCGCTTGTCGGTGAGGTCGACGAGCAGGATGCGGTCGCCCGTGCCCCGTTCGCTTCCGGGGAAGACGACGCGAACGAGGTTGCGGTGGCCCTCCGGGACTTCGCCGACGGTATCGACGACGTGGAATTCGCCGTTCCGGTCGACCCATGTGAGTAGCAGCGCCGCGCTGTCGTCGCGCACTTCGAAGTCTGGGCGCGGCGCGCGGGCGGCGGGTTGTGGAGCGGCGACCGCGCCGGGAGTGCCGACCGTGCCAGGCGTGCCGACCGCGCCAACGGCCGCACCGCCGCTGCCGCCGAGCGCCGCGTCGGGCTTGGACGGCTGCTGGCTTTCGAGCCGGTCGACGCCGCGATCGCAGGCCGTGGACATCACCGAGCTGGTCAAGACGAGTGCGAGTAGTTCGTTGAGCATTTTGAATCTCTATTCCGGACACGCCGAGCGCAGGATCCCTTTGCATCGAGCGCTCAGTCAGTACGCGCGAGGCGCTCAGACAGTTTCCCCCATTGATCCATCATTTCATCGGCCTTCTTGGCCAGGGTACGTTCTTTTTCTGCGATTTCGGCCAGTTCCTCCCAGTCATCTCCGGGAGCGTTCTTCAGCGTGGCTCGCAGCTTGTCCAGGTCTGCTTCGGTGCGGGCGATGTCGGTCTCGAGCTTGGAGAGGCGACGCTTCATACGGTCGGCGTCTCGCGACGCTTCCCTTCGGGCCGCGTTCTGGGCCTTGCGGTCCCCCGTTACCGGAGGCATCGGAGCATCGGCGCTCGCCTTCGCGCTTTGGCGAGCCGGCTTCTTCCCCGACTTGCCGGCTTTCGCTGACGGACCGCTGTCGCTAGCCGGCACCGTCCGTCGGTGCTTCATCGCCTCGTATTCCTTGAAGCTGTCTTCGTAGATATCGACACCTTCTGGCTCGAAGGCCAACGTGCGGGTCGTCACGTTCTCCAGGAACCGCCGGTCATGGGATACCAAGATCACCGTGCCCGGAAATCCGATCAGGGCCTCCTCGAGGATCTCTGCCGCTGGGATGTCGAGGTGATTCGTGGGCTCATCGAGAAAGAGAAGATTGCGCGGTTCGAGCAGGAGCTTGGCAAGCGCGAGGCGACTCTTCTCGCCGCCCGAGAGCGCGGACACGTGGCGGAATGAAGCGTCGCCATAGAACCGGAAGCGAGCGAGGTATTGGCGAGTGACGTCTTCGTTCATGTCCCCGCGGACATGCTGGATCTCTCCGATGCACGTGCGACGCCCGTCGAGCGAACCGAGGTGCTGGTCGAAGTAACCGTCGGCGAGGTTTGCCCCGCGTCGGATATCGCCGCCGTCTTCGTTTCGCCCCTTGCCGGCGAGCAGCTCGAGGAGTGTGGTCTTGCCGCATCCGTTCGGGCCGACCACGCCGATGCGGTCGCCGCGCAGCACGCGGAGGTCGACACCAGAAAAGAGCGGCTTTCCTCCGCGGCTCGCCGAGAGGCCGCTGGTCTCCAGCACTTGGTCGCCGGTGCGCGGGCAGTCGGAGAAACGAAAACGCACGCGGCCGGCGGCGCCCCAGACGTCTTCGGGCCCGTCGACTCGGTCGATCTTCTCGAGCATCTTGCGGCGCGACTGAGCCTGTTTCGTCTTCTGTCCGGCGATGTTCTTGCGGATGAAGTCTTCTGTTTTGGCGACCATTGTCGCCTGCGCTTCCGCTTGCGCGCGCTCGCGTTCGAGATCTTCGGCGCGCGCGTCGTGATAGGCGGTGTAGTTCAGCGGATACGTGCGGAAGCTCCGCGCCCCCAGCTCCATCGTGGCCGGGCAGGTGGCGTCGAGGAACGCGCGGTCATGAGATACGACCAGGATCGCACTGCGCGTTGCGCGCGCCAGCAATCCCTCGAGCCATGTGATGGTCGGCAAATCGAGGTGGTTCGTCGGCTCGTCAAGGAGCAGCACGTCCGGCTCTGTTGCGAGCACGCTGCCGAGCGCGATGCGCCCCTGTTCGCCACCGGAGAGCGAGTGCACGTCTCGGTCCAGCGTCTCGCGCGGAAAGCCCAACTGTTGCGCGATGCGCTCAACGCGGTGTTCGAGGTCATCCCCGCCTGCGTGCTGGTACTCGTCGGTGAGATCCGCGAGCCGCTGGAGCGCGGCGTCACTTCCACTCGCCGCGTCTTCTTGCGCGCGCGTGAGGCGGTGGCGCAGCTCGACGACCTCGGCGAAGCCGCCCATCAAGATGTCGAGGATCGAGCCATCCCGATCGATGCCGCTTGCTTGGCGGTAGTAGCCGAGCGTCGCGCCCTTCTCAAGAATGACCGTCCCGTGGTCGGGCTGGAGTTCCGCGCCGATCAGTTTGAGTACGGTGGACTTGCCCGCGCCGTTCGGGGCCACGAGGGCGACGCGCTCACCGCGCTCCACGCGAAACGTTACGTCCCGAAAGAGCGCTTCAGCGGTGTATCCGAAACCGAGTTGGCTGACTTCGAGCGGAGCCATTGCGAGACAGACGAGCCGTCAGCCGTGATGGCTGTTGCTATGAGCCTGCATCCCGCCGCGATCGCGGAACTTCCCGGGCAGTGCGCGCACCCATTCGAAGATGCCGAGAGAGATGTAGATGCCGGCGAGCCACGTCAGCACAAAGGCTGGTGCGACGCGCTGCCATACGAGAGCGCTCGAGGCGATAGCGAAGAGCGTGACCAGCACGGACGTTCGGGTGAGCTTCAGATCCTTAAAGGAACGAAACTGAACGTTGGAGACCATCAGCAGCGCCAGCAGCCAAGTCATACCGACCAAGAACCCCCTGTACTCCGGCTGCGCCAAACGCCCGTCCAGCATCGAGTCTGTGATCACCAGCGAGAGCAGCAGCCCGCAAGCAGGCGGCACGGGAAGGCCGGTGATGTACTTACTCGGCTTGAGCGGCTTCCCGTCATCAGCCGTCGAGAGCACGTTGAAGCGCGCCAAGCGGGCTGCGGCACAGGCCAGAAACCCAAACGACGTCAAGAGCCCCAGAGTGTCGACTCGATGGAAGACCCACGTGTACATAAGGAACGCCGGGGCCACGCCGAAGGACACGAGGTCCACAAGCGAATCAAGCTGCAGGCCGAACGCGCTCTCCGTATGTGTGAGCCGCGCGACCCGCCCATCCAGCAGGTCGAGCAGAATCGCAAAGAGCAGAAAGAGCGCCGCCGTCGCGGCTGCGTCAGCATTGCCGACCCACAAGATCCGCATCGCGTTGAATCCGCAAAAGAGGCTCGCTAGCGTGATCATGTTCGGCAACACGAAGAGCGTCTTGCGAAGATCGATTCGCCGATGGCGGCGAGCTGAGCCAGGGGATCCCACGGCGGCCACGCTAGCCACGCCGGTTCGCTCAGTCCAGGCTGCCGGGTGATTACTGGTCTGGCGGAAACATCCGGCCTTGGTGTTGCTTCGAGAAAAGTGCCCTTCTCCCCATAAATTGGTCCCTCAGGACCTGACCCACCTAACATCTCAGCGATGCGTATCTTCGGTGTCGAGTCCGCGCTCCGCGCCCGGCAGCGCCCTTCTGTTCGCTCGCTCGGCGCGTTTTTCGCCGTGGCGGCTCTACTGGGGTCAGGGTGCAGCGCGGGACACAGCAAATTGCAGAAGGAAGTCGAGTCGCTGCGAACTCAGCTGACGGCGCTGCAAGGTGATTACGATCGCGTAGAGGAGCGGCTCATGGCCGTCGAGCAGCGCCAGCCCGTCGCACATGCCGCGGCAGCGGGGCGGACGGTCGGCGCGGGTGCCAGGCCGGGGACGCTCCAACGTCCCCCGCTCAAGATCGTCAGGCTCGCGAATCAAGATGCCGCTGCGGCGGCGGCGGAATCCACCGACCAGGTAGGCGAGGCCGACGAGCCAGTTCCGCCAGGGGCCCTGCCAGAAGAGCTGGAGCGCGTGCGGATCGTCGCGCGCGGCGACAAGATCTATAAAACCAAGGTGCCCGCGGCGCCAAAGCGAGCGGCCAAGACGGCCAAACCTTCGAAGCAATAGGGCCAAGACATGAAGCGCAGAACGAACCAAGCCCGGCCAGTGCTCCTTGGCGCGATCCTGCTGAGCGCACTCGCGCTCAGGGCGTCGGCCCAAAATCAGGCCCAGCAAGCCGTCGACGAAGCAGAGGGCCAGGTCGGGCAGGGCAGTCCGACGGTCATCAGTCAGCCGACGTTCAACCCCTTCGCGCCCTACGGAGCGCCGGGCATCGACCAAGTCGAGGACGCAAGCCGGGTGCCAGACATGCCAGGTCTCCCGGATCCACCGGTGACCGAGCAAGGTTTTGCGTTTCCGGCGGGGCCCGCAGCGACATTCCGCGGCGGGCGCGACTCGCCCGTCATTCTGGGCCCGTCAGGGCCGCAATTCCCCGAGCTGCACTTGGTTCGGCCAGGCGACACGCTCTGGGCGCTCAGCGAGAACTACTACGAGAACCCGTGGCATTGGCCCCAGATGTGGAGCCAGAACCCGCAGATCAAAAACCCCCACTGGATCTATCCCGGTGACCAGGTTCGGCTGCGCGGTGGGCCTGGCTCCGTCGGCTCGCCTGGCGGTCCGGGCGCAGCGCAGCCCATGTCGCTGATATCGGCTCCAGCGGGCCTGATCGATCGAACCCCTCTCGTTCCCAAGGGCACGATCTTCCTCCGCAGCCTCGGATACATCGGCGATCCGCAGAAGGAGGAATGGGGCGAGCTCGTTGGCGGGCGGATGGAACGGAAGATCTTCACCCAGGGCAACCACATCTACCTACAAATGCGCGAAGGGGTGAACCTGCGCATCGGGCAGCTGCTCAGCATCTACAATCCGCTCCGGGACACGCGGTCGCTGAAGGGAGTCCGGAAGCCTGAGGGCGAGGTTGTCGCGTACTTGGGTACCGCGAAAGTGATGCTCTGGAACCCCGAGACGGGCGTCGCCAGGGCGCGTCTCATCGAATCTACCGATCCCATCGAGCGCGGCGCCAAGGTGGGTCCCATCGGGCGGCGCTTCGACGTCATCAGCCCGACAAGGGCAGACGTAAGCGTCTGGTCCCGTATCATCACGACCATCTACCCCCACGTTCTCTTCGGTCAGAACCAGGTTGTCTTCATCGACAAGGGGTCGAAGGACGGGCTGCGCGCGGGCAATCGCCTCTTCGTGGTGCGCAAGGGTGACCAGTGGCGACGCGATCTGAACAGCGCCGAGCGCACCCGGGCGCTTCATTACGCCGAGGGAGTGAGCATTGCCGAGAAGGCGCCCTTGAATGGCAACGAAGAGGGTTTTCCTGAGGAAATCATTGGTGAACTCCGCATCTTGCGCGCCAACGAGACAAGCTCCATCGCCATGGTGACGGCGTCCGCTCGAGAGCTCTTTCCCGGCGATCGCGCGCTTGCCCGCAAGGGTTACTAGCGCTCGAAGCTCAGCGTGGGCTGGCAACCCTCGGCCTCAGTCTTGTTGTGCTCGTTTTGTTCGCGGAATAGAGCCCGAACGCTAGCGCTCTCGTCGGCACACATGGGAACATGCCCGCCATGTGGGGCAGCGTTAGTCAGCGAGCTGTTGCTTGCGGTGTGGGCCTGTGTGTAGCGCTGGGTTGCAGCGCCAGCGGCGGCGACTCGGACTCATTGGAGGGCAACGGTGCCGAAGCGGGCAGCGGCAATGTTGGCGGCTCCCCGGCTTCGGGAGGCACCTCCGGCGCCGATGGCGGTGGCGCGAGTGCAGGCTCCGGGTCGGGCGGCTCGGCCACAGCGGGCACCAGCGCCGGTGGCGGCGGCTCCAGCACCGGTGGCCCGCCCGGCATGCTCGGCGATGCGGACACGCTCTGCACGTTCCTGCTCATCGGTCCGTCGGACGCGGCCGGCTACAACGCGCAGGGCCGCAACGCGCCCGGCGGCTTTGGCTTTGCGCGGCTACTGGTCGACAACAACCCTGCGTTTCCCACCTGGGGCGGCAAACATCTCAGCGCCCTCTGGCCCGGCGTGAGCTTCATCGATCACGCGGAGAGTGGCTTCACGACGGAAGAGATGCTGACAAAGCTCGAGCGGCAAATCGACGACATCGATCGAGGCGCCCCGGGATGCGACACATGGGTGCACATCGGAAACCCGGGCAACGACTTCAACGACAAGATAGCGACCATCATCAATCCCAGCGAGACGGCGAAGGTTGCCGGGAAAGCTCGTCAGAACCTCGCCGAGATGTCGGGCCTCGTTCGCCAGCACTTTCACGACCCCGCCGAGGGCCGCACGCTCATCCTCACCTTCTCGAATATCCAGGATCCGACAGACGGCACCGGCTCAGTGCCGGCCCAGTTCACCGACGGCTTTTGCGAGCAGACGCATCACCCGCTCTTCACCGCGCAGCTGCGCCAAACCGCAATCCAAAACCTAGCGAACTTCAACCAAGCGATCGCGGACGAAGCAGCGGCGCAAGCGGCCCACGTCGTGGACCAACACGCCGCGATCTTCGGCCACGGGATGCCGGCGGCTGAGCGCTGGCTGGCCGACGATTGCACCCACCCCAACAATCTCGGGCATCACGCCATCCGTGCCAACGCCTGGGCCCTAGTCACCGGCACCGGCGGCCCCTGAAGGGCGTCGCGCCGCGCGCGCGTGGATCCAGCTGGCGCAAAAATGGCCGGCGTCCTCACACCGCCGGCGTCGTCGCGATATCGCGGAGTTAGGTACCCTGGCTCAAGCGGGCTAGAGTCCAAAGACGCAGATCCTGCGCTGGCAAATTGTCGTCTTGCGTCGCTAAGCTGGAGGTGGCAGCCCCCCTTGTACGGAGTTCTGTTTGGGATCGACTCATGGGCCAACACGCGACCATTCTCTTCGTTCTCTCCGTGATTGCGTACTCGATGGCAACGACCTTGTTTGTCGTCGAGCTGCGACGTAAGGACGCGAGCGAGTTCACAGGTCGCTGGGCGCTTCGGGCGCTGCAAGCCGGGGTGATCTTTCAGACCGGCAACATCGTGGTTGCGAGCTTGGTGCTCAACATTTGCCCCGTGGCCTCGGTGCAATTCGGGCTGAATGTCGCCGGCCTGATCATGGCCGCCGTCTACCTCATGGTTCGGCGGCGGGCTCGCATTCATGGGCTGGGTGCCGTCGTCGCGCCGGCCGCACTCCTCATGTTGGTCCTTTCCCAGTTCGTGGTTGAGGGCACGGGAACCCCGCACGTGCGCGGGTCGATTCTCGCGCTTCACGTCACCGTGAATCTGCTCGGAATCGCGTTCTTCTTGCTCGCCGGCATCGCGGGCGTCGTGTACCTGCTGCAAGACCGTCGGCTTCGAAGCAAGCGTTGGTCTCCTAGCCATTCGCGCCTGCCCTCGCTCGACGCGCTCGACACCGTGGAGTCGTGGCTGCTCTCGGCAGGGTTCGCGCTGCTCACGGTTGGGATTCTCACGGCGGTTGCGCTGCCCAATCCCCTATCGGTCGATCTCATCCAGCAGCTTCGCGCGCTCATCGCCTACGTGACGTGGGGTCTGGTTGGGCTCGTGCTCGTGCTGCGCTTCTTTGCGGGTTGGCGCGGACGGCGCGCTGCCTACGGAACGCTCGTCGGGGTGGCGGGGATGGTCGCGGTCATCCTCGTATACATGCTCGGCGCGGGCTCGGGAGGTGCGTCGTGATTGTCGTAGCCGGCCTCTCACATCATACGGCGCCCATCGACATTCGTGAGCGCTACGCCTTCCAGACTGACGAGCTCGAGGTTGCCGTAAACGACCTGCTGCGCAACGACGACATTCGCGAGCTGGCGGTCTTGAACACTTGCAATCGCGTTGAACTCATCGCTGCGTGTTTGCCCGAATGCCAGGCGACGGTGTGTGAGCGACTGCTCGCGTTTCTGGAGTCGCGCGCCAAGGGGGCGCGGAAACATTTCTACGTGCGCGAGGGCGACAAGGCGATCCGCCACGCCTTTCGTGTGGCGTCGTCGTTGGATTCGCTGGTGGTTGGCGAACCTCAGATACTGGGGCAAGTGAAGACGGCCTACGACACGGCCCGTACGATCGGAGCGCTCGGCTCCGAACTCAACCGGTTGGCCGTGGCGTCGTCGCGGACGGCCAAGCGCGTGCGAACGGAAACGACGATCGGCGAGGGCCAGGTTTCGATTCCTAGCGTCGGCGTGGACCTTGCTCGCCAGATCTTCGGCGACCTGAAGGGCCGGCGGGTGGCGTTGCTGGGTTCCGGGGCGATGGGCAATTCTGTGGCGCAGCTTCTCGCCGATGAGGGCGCTCACGTCACCGTGGTTGGCCGTACGTTCCAACGCACGAGCATCCTCGCGCAGAAGGTGGGAGGAGACGCCTGCTCGATGACGGAGCTACCCACCGCGCTTGCGGGTGCGGACGTGGTGGTCACGAGTACGAGCGCGCCGCATCACGTAGTGAGCCGGCGGCTCATCGCCGACCTTCGCAAGGCTCGCCGTGGGCGTAGCTTGTTCATCATCGACCTGGCGGTGCCGCGCGACGTGGACCCCACCGCGGACGAACTCGACAACGTCTTTCTCTACAACGTCGATGACTTCGCAAAGATCGTCAGTGAGTCGCACGCGACTCGCGCCGCGGAGGCGCAGGCCGCGGAGGCGATCATCGCTGATGAGGTGGAGCATTTTAGCAAGCGCGTCGAGGCCGAACAGGTCACGCCGGCGATTGTCGCTTTGCGCGAGCACTTCGAGTGCGTCATGGATCGAGAAATCGACCGGACCATGAAGGGCCGGCTGCGGCACCTCGGCGACGAGGAGCGCAACGCCATTCGGCGGACGTTCGACGCGGCGCTCAAGAAGATGCTGCACTCGCCATCCGTGTCGCTGCGTCAGTCGGTGCTTACGCCCGAGGACTCCCTCGGTACCGACTCGCTGGTTGCAGCGCTCGACGAGCTCTTTCACAGCAACGCACCACCCGAGAGCTCGCCAGATTCTCAAGTTCCGTCCGCCGGGCGTCGCTCGTCGCGCGGCCGCGAGCGTAAGAGCGAGCCGCCGGATCTAGAGGCCAGCCCCGTGCGGGCCCTTCGGAACTCGAAACCCACTGGAACAAACGGAAGATGAAACTCCGAGTCGCGACCCGAAAGAGCAAGCTCGCGCTTGCCCAAGCCCGGGCCTTTGTCCGCGAACTCATTGCCGCCAACGGCGGGCAGCTTGAAATCGAAGAGGTTCACGTCACTACTACCGGCGATCGAATCCAGGACCGCGCGCTTTCGCAGATCGGTGGGAAGGGCCTCTTTCTGAAGGAAATCGAGGAGGCGTTGATCGAAGGCGCCGCTGACTTTGCTGTGCATTCGATGAAAGACGTGCCGGCGGAGCTCGGGCCCGGCCTCGAATTGGGGTGCGTCCCGCCCCGCGCCGACGCACGGGACGTGGTCATTACGGCGTCCGGCTGCAGCTTCGCGGACCTACCCGCTGGGAGCCGGGTTGGCACGTCCTCGCTCCGCCGCAGCGTGCAGCTCGGAGCGGTGCGCCCGGATCTTGAGTACATCCCCTTTCGCGGGAACGTCGATACGCGCCTCCGGAAGCTCGGCGAGAACGTCGCCGATGCGACGTTGCTCGCTCGCTGCGGCCTCGAGCGGCTCGGAATCTGGGAGGACATTACGGGCGAGACCCTAGAGCCGGAGGTATGCCTGCCCGCGGTTGGTCAGGGTGCGCTGGCCATCGAGATGCGTCCCGGGGAGCCCGATGTTGCGGCCTGCTTCGCGTCCCTGCGGCATCAGGCCACGGAGATCCGGGTGGCTGCGGAGCGTGGCGTCATGGCTGCCGTAGATGGGAGCTGCCAGGTTCCCATGGCGGCCTATGCGCTTCGGGAGGGCGAAGTGCTTTGGCTTCGCGGGTTTTTGGCGGAGCCCGACGGCAGCCGTCCGCGCTTTGTAGAGGGTCGGAGCCCTTGGCCGCAGGACCTTGACGCGGCGCGGAAGGTCGGCGAGGCGCTCGGCGCGAAGCTCAAGGTCGCCGATTCCCAGTGAGCGCTGATTCGGCGTTTGCGCGCTGACGCACCGAAGGATGGAAACTACGGTTTTCACCCTTCGCGGCCGTGATATGGTCGCCCCCAAATGTCACGGATGTCACAGGTATCACGGAGCGCACGGCTCGGTATTTGGGTTTTATCCACAGGTCTGGCCGTATCCGGGCTCAGCGCTGTCACGGCGTGCGGAGGCTCAGACGCGGCGAAGCCTAAGTTCGCCAAGGTAAAGGCGCAGGACATGCCCGAGAAGGGCGAGTGGACGGGCGTCTACTACAGCCCCGTCTACGGTTACCTGCACCTCGTCAAAGAGGGCACGAACGTTTCCGGGCGTTGGCTCACGACGAGCGGCGCCTCGTGGGGCGAGCTTCACGGCAACGCGTTGGGCGATGTGCTCCGCTACTCGTGGACGGAGTACAAGATTGGCCAGGTCGGCGCCGCGGCGAAGACCTCCGGTCGCGGGTATTTTCGCTACGTTGTCCCCAAAGAGGGCGAAATCGGGAACGACGAGCTCGAGGGCGAATGGGGTGCCGGTCAAAGCGATGCGGGCAATCCGTGGAATGCCATCAAGCAGCGCAACAGGATTCCGGATCCCGACTCCATCGCGCCGGACGCCTCTGAGGCCGGGGCGAGCACGGGCGGCTGGGACGAAGAGCAGTAGTGCCTGGTCACGCAGCGCGGGGGGTCCAGTTTTGCGAACCCCCCATCTTTGAACTCGGCGCTCCCGGGCGTCACGCGGCATCACTCCCCGAACTCGACGTACCCGCTTGCGATCCGCGCAGCGTGTACGGCGACCTTTTTCGGGATGCGCCCGCCGAACTGCCCGAGGTGAGCGAGCCCGAGGCCTTTCGTCACTTCGTTCGCCTGAGCCAGTGGAACTACAGCATCGATACGCAGTTCTTCCCGCTCGGCTCGTGCACCATGAAGTTCAACCCGAAGGTGAACGAGTGGGCGGCTCGGCTCGGCGGGTTCGCGGATTTGCACCCGTGGACGCCGTCGCATCTGGCGCAGGGAGCTCTCGAAGTCATGGTCCGGCTTCAGACCTTACTCGCAGAAATTGTCGGAATGGACGGCGTGTCGCTGCAGCCGGCCGCCGGCGCTCAAGGCGAGCTCACCGGTCTGATGATGGTCCGCGCCTACCACACGGCGCAGGGACGACGGCCGAGGAAGATCTTCATCCCCGACAGCGCCCACGGCACCAACCCCGCCAGCTGCGCGCTCAACGGTTTTGACGCGCTCGCCTTTGAATCCGGGCCCGACGGCATTGTTGCGCCCGAGACCCTGGCTCGCGCGCTCGAACAAGCTGGCGACGACGTCGCGGGTTTGATGATCACGAACCCGAACACGCTCGGCCTCTACGAGAGCGCGATGCCGAAACTCGCGGCTCTCGTTCACGAGCGTGGCGGACTCGTTTATGGCGACGGCGCCAACATGAACGCCGTGCTCGGCAAGGCGCGCCCCGGCGACGCGGGCGTCGACGTCATGCAGTTCAATCTGCACAAGACTTTCACTACGCCGCACGGCGGTGGCGGTCCGGGCTCCGGCCCCGTCGCATTCAAGCGGATCCTGGACCCCTTCCAGCCGTCGCCCGTGGTGCGCCGCGGTGACGAAGGCTTCATCACGGACGACGACCGACCCGAGTCCGTCGGACGTGTGCGCTCATTCTTGGGCAACTTCGGCATGATGGTGCGTGCCTACGCGTACATCCGCGAACTCGGCGCCGAAGGGCTCGAATCCGTCAGCGAGCTCGCCGTTCTCAATGCGAACTACCTCGCCGCACGACTCAAGGAGCACTATCCGCTCGCGTTCGAAGGTCCCGCGATGCACGAGGCGGTGTTCACCGACCGCGACATCGAGAACGCCACCGGGGTCAAGACCCTCGACATCGCCAAGCGACTCATCGACTACGGCTCCCATCCGCCGACCGTCTACTTCCCCTTGGTTGTACGCGGCGCGATGATGATCGAACCGACGGAAACCGAATCCAAGGCGACCATCGACGATTTCGTAGACTCGATGATTGCCATCAAGAAAGAGGCGGAAGAGGATCCCGACTTGGTCCGAGGTGCGCCTCACCTCACCCGACTTCGGCGGCTCGACGAAGCGCGCGCGGCGCGCAAGCCAAAACTGCGCTGGACGCCGCCCGAGGCCTAGCCGTCGGTCAGTTTTCGAGGCCTAGCGCTTCTTCAGTTTCCGTCCGCGGCGACCGAAATCTGCGTGGTACTTGAACGCCTCGCCGTCAAAACGATAGACGCGCAGTTTGGACGGCTCCCAGGGCAAGAGCAAAGGCTCGATATTCGGATCTTCGGCCAGTGCGAAGGGGTACGTGCTCTCCGACCATCCCTTGGGTTTGTAGGGCTGGACGTGAAGATCGAGGGCTTGTCCCTTTTTCTGGCCGTTCTTACGGCTCTTGGTGCGGCTCTTGGTACGGCTCGCTTTTCTCGGCTTGAACGCGACGCGCGTCTTGAGTCGAGCGCTTCCGAGCGTGCGTGATACCTCGGCTCCGAAGAGGCGCCGGAGACCGCCACGCGTGACCTGATACACGAGATAGATTTCGCGCGTAGCCGCGTCGCCGGTATCGGTCGAGAGCCTCTGGGCCACGCGCAGAATCACCTCGGAGCGATTGTCTCCAGTGACGTCAAAGAAGCTCGGCTTGCTGATATCCTCGGCGCTCTCGGCGTTGACTCTGACGAATGCGTAGCCGGGCCCGCCGTTGAGGTCGACGCCGCCGACGGCGAGGCGCGTCCCGGCGACGATAACTCGCTCCGACTCCGGCCCGCCGAAGAGGTTCGCCGTCAGGTCGTGGCGCAGTGGCGTGCTCGCGAGACCTTCTGCGGCGCGGAAGCGCGCGATGACTTGTGCGATGAGTGCGCTCGCGTTGGCGCGTTTTGGCTTCGACTTGGGCGTCGGCTTGCGAGCGGGCGCGCGCAAGGACGGCGGTGGCGGCTTGGGCTTGACCTTATCCTCGGCGGTGAGGACGAAGCGGCTCTCATCCCATCGGAAGGTCTTGCTCCGGTACTGCCAGGGTTGCAGGACGCGCGGCGCTCCGTGCTTGGGGCGAGGTACGGGATTGGATTGCTCGTAGCCGCTAGCGCGTGTCGCGACGATTTGAAACGCGGATTTGTCGGACTTCGAGAAGACGATCTTGTTCGCGACGGAGCCGTCGGCGGTCACCACCTTCGTTTCGTGCTCGAAGACGGAGACCAGTTGTCCGCTTCGTATCTGCAAGACCTGGAACGACTCGCGAAACTCCTCTTGGGTTCCGCTTCGCGACCACGCGACGACTTCGTCCAAGCCATCGCCCGTGAAGTCGCGAAACTCGAAGCGCTCGGTCGTGCCGCGGAGTTCACCGAATGTCATGCCGCGCCCGTTCATGATGTCCGGGCCGATAGCGGTGATCGTGTTGCCGTATGCCGCGACGAATTCTAGGGATTTTCCGGGCGCTATTTGCGCGAGGCGTGGCTCGCCGGCGACGCGAGAGAGGCTGTTCTGCTTGACGTGCTCTGCAACCGCATTTTCGGCGGCGAAGCGCAGGGGCGGCAGCTTGCGACCTTTCGTCGCGGAGTGGGTCGCAATGATCCGCTGAACATGGCCCGGAGCGCTCGCGTCGACGTAGCGAATCGCCGCCCGCATCCCGACGCGCGCTTGGGCGTGCTTGCCGAATGCGCTCCACGGGATGCGCGTTTCCATCGTGAAACCGCGACGATTTGGCGCCTCGACCGTCCGAGAGCCTTTGACGGGGCGACCGTTGACGCGGACCGTGCCGGCTATCTTCGCGGGCTTGCCGGGGTAGACGCGCACCGTCTCGGTCACGTACCCACCGCCGCGCTTTGGGAACGCTAGATAGATGACGGCGTGGTCCTGTTTACGATCCGGTTTTTTCCGTCTAGCAATCTTCTGGTCCGGGACCCTTAGCGCTAGGTAGAGGTTCGTCGCGTCGTAGCCGAGCGAGGCTTCCGCTTCGCCCTTCCCGAACGCGCGCCCCTTCACCGTCCGTTCGAGCTGCTCCCAGCGAACCGCCCACTCCTTGACGACGCCGTCGATACGCACGGCCCCCTTCTCAACAGGGATCGGTCGTATCGGGGCGGCATCGGCCCTGCTCGCCCACGTCATCGACGCGAGCGTCGTGACCAGCCCGAGCGTAGCCGCGGCAGCGGTCGTCGAAAGGGAGAGGAAGCGGGCTCGGGTCGGCATAGAGATTCGACGCTTATCGTGTCCGGTTTATTCGACGACGTCCGACGCCAGCAACGCCGAGGGCCGCCAGCGCCGCGAGCCAGCCCCACGTGTTTTCGGAGTCTGAGCCGCCATTCACGCTGCAGCCACCGTCGCTCGCGGTGTCCGTGGCGCCAACCGTATTGTTCGCGTCCGGGTCGATGAGCGACGCGGGATCCACGCAGGTGCCGTTTTCGACGTCGCACGCTAGATCCTCGGGACAGTCGCCTTCCTCGGCGCATGCGGGCACGCATTCCTCGGTCTCTAGGTCGCACTCGAGGTCCGTCTTGCAGGCGCCCCGTTCGAGGCAGCCGGGGACACATTCGCCCTCGTCGGCTCCCGCTTCCATGTCGCAGAGCAGCCCGAGGCCGCAGTCCCCGCCGCATGGGTCGCCCGCGACCGGCGGAACGCTCGATCCGGCGGTCCAGAACGGAGCCGGATATCCGCCCATTTCGGCAGCCTCGATGGCTGTCTCGATGATGAAGTCGCCCCACGCACCAACGTCACCGAAGATGGACGAAAGACAACCTTGCGGACCACGCGAGAGGACGCCGAGGAGTTTGCCGTCGGCGTCGAGGGCCGGCCCTCCGCTATCGCCTTGGCACGTTCGTGCCATGCTCTGAAACTCCGTGGCGTACGCGCCGCCGCCCAGGACCGCGCGACAGCCCTCGCCGGCGCACCTGACCGTCTCGTTGTCCAGGCGGTAGCGAATGTTGTTTCGTCCCAGCGCCGGATCCGGGTCGATGAGGCCGAAGCCGGCAGCCGAAATCACTTCGTCAGATATCGCCGGCTGGTCGATCCTCGGAATAATCGGAGTCGCGGCCGCCGCCGGAATGTTCTCCTCCAGGATGATGAGGGCCACGTCGCCGCCGCAGAGGTCGTCGTCGCCGGGTACGTGCCGCACAGTGCCGGTGCCTGCGTAGACGAACGTTTCAGCGTCGCCCTCGACGTCCGGCCGCGGAGATACGGGCGTGATTCGGAACGCGTTGCCGCCGCCGTTGAAACCAAACCCGGCTTCCCCACAGATCACTCCGCTGTCGCCGCTTCCGCTGAAGGAAACGCAATGGCGTGCAGTCACCACGAGATTCGGTGCGATGAGTGTGCCGCTGCACATCCATGACGAGAAGAGACCGGCTACATTGACGCCGACGCCAACGATCCCACTGGAGTCGTTGTCGACATAGCCCTCGATGATGCTCTGACGCGTCTCCGCGACATCGGGCTCGGGGGCGGAAGCTGGAGCGGAGCTGCAGGCCAGCACGCCGAGCGTGCCAGTCCAGATTAGGGGGCGAAGCCGCATGATTTTCCTCGGTTGCCGTGGTCAGGGGAACGGCCAGATGAGAGTCGCGGCGACCTTACCGGTTTGGACGCCGTAATTCTAGTGGTGTTAAAAATCGCAGCGTGACGGGAACCGATCTGTGGTGTAGGCTCTGCCATGTTTGAGTCCAAGTTGCGTGAGTGCCTGACGTTTGACGACGTCCTCCTCACCCCCGCATACAGCGATGTGCTGCCAACCGATGTCGACGTGAGCGCGCGGTTTACGCAAGCAATCCCACTGAATATTCCCATTGCCAGTGCAGCGATGGACTCCGTCACCGAGGCGAGGCTGGCCGTAAGCATCGCCCGAGAAGGCGGGATCGGCATCGTTCACAAGAATCTCTCGCCACACGACCAGGCCGCCGAGGTCGATGCCGTGAAGCGGGCCGAGAGCGGGATCATTATCGACCCTGTCACAGCAGGGCCGTCTCAGCCCCTACGAGAAGTTCTCGACCTCATGCGGCGGCACAACATTTCGGGCGTGCCCGTCGTCGAAGGCGACACGCCTGTGGGCATCTTGACGGCTCGCGATATCCGCTTCGAAAAGAACCTCGATCAGCCCGTGAATGCGTTGATGACGACCGATCTCGTCACCGTCGCACCCGGGGTAAAAACGGAAGCGGCGCGGGAGCTTCTGCATAAGCATCGCATCGAGAAGCTGCTCGTCGTCGAAGGCGGCAAGCTCGTCGGAATGATCACCATCAAAGACCTTATGCAGGCGGAAAGAAACCCGCTGGCGAATAAGGACGAACGGGGCCGGCTCCGCGTCGGCGCTGCTGTCGGTCCCGGTCCCGACCGCGAAGCACGGACCGACGCGATCGTCGAAGCGGGCGTTGACGTGGTCGTCGTGGACACCGCTCACGGGCATTCGAAGGGAGTGCTCGAAGCCGTGGCCGCGACTCGTAAGCGCTATCCAAAAATGCACATCGTCGGCGGCAACGTGGCCACCGGCGCGGCAACGCTGGCGCTGATCGAAGCGGGCGTCGACGCGGTGAAGGTCGGCATCGGACCTGGCAGTATCTGCACGACGCGAATCGTTGCCGGTATTGGAGTGCCCCAAATCACGGCGATTGCCGATTGCGCGGCGGCCGCAGACCCCCACGGAATTCCCATCATCGCGGACGGTGGCATCAAGTACTCCGGCGAAGTCGTGAAGGCGATTGCAGCCGGCGCCTCGTGCGTAATGATTGGCTCACTCTTCGCCGGCACTGACGAAGCGCCGGGAGATCTCGTCCTATATCAGGGGCGCAGCTACAAGGCGTACCGCGGCATGGGGTCCCTGGGCGCGATGCGCAAAGGTAGCAAAGACCGTTACGGCCAGAGCGGTACGGCCGATGAGAAGCTCGTTCCCGAGGGAATCGAAGGACGCGTTCCGCACCGCGGATCGTTGCCGAGCATCTTGTCGCAGCTCGTGGGCGGCCTGCGCTCCGGCATGGGATACACGGGTTCCCGTTCCATCAGCGAACTCCGCGAGAACGCGGCCTTCGTTCGCATCACGGGACAGGGACTCCGCGAGAGTCACGTGCACGACGTGATCATCACCGAAGAGTCGCCGAACTATCAGATGTAGGTCGGCGCGGAGTCTCTCGCCACCGCACGTGCGTCGGCGGCAGCAGTCGAACGGTCAGGCGTCGTCGGTGCCGGTCGCCTGATTGGACGTCGCTTGGTCGATGCCGCCGTCGGTGGTGGTCGAGTTGTCGTCGTCGGCCTCAAAGAGGGAAAACGAGATATCTTCGAGTGCCGTAAGAATGGCCTCGTCGTCCTCCGCGCTCGGCGGATCGAAGAAGTCGTGCAGCGCTAGCCCGTCGAGCGTGGCCAGCAAGAGGCGGGGTATCACGTGTGCCGGGATCTTCGGGCGTAGCCCGAGGCCGGGCAGTGCATCCACGATTTGCTCCGTGACTCGCTGCCGGTTCGCTTCAAACATCTCTTGGAGCGTCATCCGGAGCTTCGCGTCGTGAACGCCCTGCGCGAGCAGCGCCGCGAACACCCGCATGATCGGTCCGCGGTCTCGGGCGAATGAGCGCATCTCCGCAAGCGCACAGCAGATTTTTTCCCGGGGCTCCTTGGCCGCATCCCACGCCTGGTCGACCCGATCCTGCATTTCCGCTGAGCAGTGCTCCGCGACCTGCGCGATGAGATCCTCTTTGCTCTCGAAATGGTAGTGGACCGCGCCCTTGCTCATGCCGGCCGCGCGCGCGACGTCGCTCACGCTCGTCTGCGCGTATCCGCGATCGGCGATCGATTGGATTGCGGCGTCGAGCACCTGGCGGCGGCTCTCGGCGCTTTTTCGGTAGGCTCCCCGGGGCTTCACTCCTCTGGCTTGTATCGCGGGACGCTTGGGAAATCACTCAACAACTTGCTCGCCGGGGTTCTGGCCGACGAGCCGAACGGCCCTATTGGTCCGCCCGTCGCAGGTCGCGAAATCGAATCCGGGCTCGGCGTCGCGGCGGGTTGGGCCCATCCCCTGAGCCACGTTTGAGGTCGTTGACAGAGGCCCCAGCGCCGTTCATATTCCGCCGCGGAGAGATGACCGAGTGGCCGAAGGTGCCTGATTCGAAATCAGGTGTACTCGCAAGGGTACCGTGGGTTCGAATCCCACTCTCTCCGCCACCGAGCCTCAAAGCTCGGGTCAGAGCCCAATGTCCCCAGGAGAGGTGACCGAGCGGCCGAAGGTGCATGATTGGAAATCATGTGTACTCGCAAGGGTACCGAGGGTTCGAATCCCTCTCTCTCCGCCAACGCCTCATTGCCCGTCAGGGCAATGAGGCGTTCTCGCGCGAGCGAGGGGGCCCGCTGGGACCGTGCTTCGGACCGTCGTCGAGACGGGCCGACCAGCACGCCCCCTCTCGATAGGACCGTGCTACGGCGCGCCGTTGAGGCGCTTCGTTCCAGCAGGCAAAGCCTATCGATTCACCCCATGGGGTGGAGCGTCGGGTCGTTCCGTCGCCGACGCAGTGAATCCCTCCCTCTCCGCTCCCGCTTTCAAGCACGAATGTCGTTTATCGCGACAAAAGAGCCGGTCCGCTCGACCCAAGCCCCGGTTTTGTCGCGATAAACGACAAAACTCGCACCGTGCAGCTTGGACGCGCGCGTCGAGTCCGGACACGCCAGTCAGCGCAAGACGGTGAGGTTCACGGCTTCCCAGCCGCCCCGCTCGACGTCGACGGCGAAGCTGCGGCGCTCTCCGCGGGCTGCGACCATGAGATTATGCTTGCCCGGCGGCAGGCGGACGCGGCCGATGGCCATACGAGCAGGCAACGTTGACCAGCTTCGCGTGTCTGGCGTGTCGACGGCGGTCATCGTGGCCTGCGTCGCAAGTCCGGCGATGGCGCCCCAGG
>PVBE010518497.1_pt1 | contig 23442 bp, 16 predicted proteins | sample 1631181 | NCBI WGS metagenome assembly PVBE01 (sample SAMN08397723, study PRJNA350692) | Marine metagenome, whole genome shotgun sequencing project. | isolation source: water | place: Pacific Ocean | collected 2012-04 | reverse complement strand
CCATCCCTTTCTGCTTCTTTCAAAACCTTGCGAATGAGGATGACGTATTTCTTCAGAGAAGATGCGGACAGGTCACGTTCTGAAATCAAATCGTCGATGAAATGGTCAACCAGATTGTAATCTATTTTCCTGACCGAATATGAACCGAGGTAGGGAATGACATCGACTTCGAGTTTGCGTCTATCCTCATAAACTTGTTCGTCAGAGAGATTACCCCGTCGGATTTCCCTTCCTTGTGTTTCTTGGAATTTCTCTGAGTAAGTCTCGAAAGACAATCCTCTAGATGCGTGTTGTGTCTTTCTCTCGACGATGCGGTCTTCATACCAATCTGCAGCAAATATTTTTGCATCAGACAGTTTTTCACATCTCGTAGATTTGCGAACAAACCGTCCCTTGAACGGGATATACATTCCGACATACCAAAACTTGGAACCCTGTATCTGGAAGACCTTTAGGGTATCAGGATAACCTCTCCCTAAAGTTCGTACTTCCTCTCGATTCCATCTGGAGTTTGCAACTCGCATCGTTGCAGTATGTGGGTCAGTTGTGGGTCAGTCAAGAGACAATAACTAACGCAATAATATCAATGACTTAACATTTTTCCAATGGTTTTCGAGACCGCCCCATTCAACCACTCTGGCACCTCTCCGCTACTGCTGGGTGGTTTATCGGATCAGGTGCAGATTTGGAAGCGTAAAATGTTTCAGCGCCCGAGCTCCCGGGCATTCGGGTCGATGAAAAATTCGTCTTAAAATCAGCACTTGCCAAAATCTCAATATTAGTTTAGATTTAAACTGTTCAGATTTAAATTATTTTAAATTTGTGCTCTGTTCAGATGAAAAAACTGCGCCCCGACCTTACCTCTGAAGATAACGCGGATATGCCGATTGAGCCCACCGATTTCGAATCGGGTCTGGGTGAGGATGATCTCATTGATCTCCGCATTTGGCTGCGCTTGTTGACCTGTACCAATTTGATTGAGCGGCGCATCCGAAAAAACCTGGGTAAGAAATTCGATACCACCCTGCCCCGCTTCGACGTTCTGGCGCAGCTTGACCGCACATCGGATGGTCAGCCCATGCGTGAGTTATCCAAACGGCTGATGGTGACCAAAGGCAATATCACCTCGCTGGTCGACAGACTGGAGGAGGACGGGCTGGTCGATCGTCAAACGTCCCCCCGGGACCGGCGGGTCCAGAATATTCAACTGACCAAAAATGGCCAGACCGCTGTCACAAAAATGATCCCAGAACACAATGCCTGGCTGACCGATATCATGGCCGGCCTGGACCGGAACGCCGCCATGGATTTGCATGCCCTATTGGGTGAATTAAAAAAATCAATTTTGTTGAACGAAGACGAAGACATTTAAAATTGGAGGATATTTTAAAATGAAATTATTTGAGCCCCTGGATATTAACGGCATGATCATTCCCAACCGGGTTTTGGTGCCGGCGATGGTGACGCGCCTGTCGGGCGAAGACGGCATGGTAAACGACGACATCATCGATCGCTATGTCCGCTATGCGGAGGGCGAGGTTGGTCTGATTGTCGTCGAAGCCATGGCCATTCACGGCGCCAAGGCGGGGCCCCTGCTGCGCATCAGCGATGACAGTTTTATCCCCGGCCATGCGAAGTTGACCAAACGCATCCATGACACGTCGGATTCAAAAGTGGTGCCGCAAATCATCCATTTTATGAAGATCGCCCGGTCCGGCTGGCGCCAGACCTTGGACATGCTTTCCGAGCAGGAAATCGAGAAGATCATCGAAGAATTCGGTGATGCCGCCGTGCGCGCCCGGGAAGCCGGTTATGACGGCGCTGAACTGCACGCGGCGCACGCTTACACGCTGTCATCGTCCCTGTCCGCCCTCAACGGCCGACGTGACGACTATACCGGCCGCACCCTGGAAGGCCGTCTGCGCATGGTCGGCCGGGTGGTCAAAAACGTTCGGAAAAAAGTCGGCAACGATTTCCCCATCGGCATCCGTATGCTGGCCGACGAATATCTGCGCGAAGGCTATACGGTGAAGGAAGCCAAACTGATCGCCCTCCGCATGGCCCAGTTGGGCCTCGACTACATATCTCTGTCGGTTGGCGGAAAATTTGAGGATGCCGTTCACACACCGGGGGAGATTCTCCATGGCTATTCGGGCTACTCGGGCGAGCGTTGCATGCCGGGCGATAATCATCCAGATATGCTCCACGTTCATTTATCTGAGGAAATCAAATCCTTCATCAATTCCAAGGGCTATGACACACCCATTGTCACCGCCGGCAAAATCTCCAAACCGGAAAACGCCAAATTGGTTATTGAAGAAGGTAAGGCAGATATCGTCGGCATTGCACGCGGCCTGTTGGCCGATGCCGACTGGGTGGTCAAAGTGTGCAACGGCGAAGAAGACCGCATCGTTCATTGCACCTATTGCAATGTCTGTAAGGAACTGGACGGTGCCCATAAGGAAGTTCATTGCTTCCTGTGGCCTAAACATGCCCGTCAGGCGCCAGCCGACCAGCCCGACAGCGATGCCCCCATCTGGGGTGCCGATAAAGGCGGTCTGACGGTGGAGCAGGCCGACGGCGCCGCCACCTTGAAATGGTCTAAAGCCGAAAGTGAAGTTTCGGGATACGACATCTACCGAGCCGACGATAACGGCGATGTGGAAATCATTGAGGCCGTCAAAGGTACCCGATTCGTGGACCGCACAATTCTAGCCGGTATGCCCTACCGGTATTATGTCCGGGCCTACAACAAAGTCGGCCAGGCCAGTGTGCCGTCGGAAAACGTGATGATCGAGCCCGCTTTACCCGATTACGCTGAGGCGGTAGCTTAGGCGTCAAATAAGCGCGTAAATACTATGGGGGATTATCATGCTGGAAGGCTGTACGCCGTGGCCTGAGAAGTTTCAGCGCCGCTATCGTGAGGCAGGTTATTGGGAAGACATAACACTTTGGCGGATGTTTGAGGAGAGCGCCGCCGAATTTCCCGATCATGTCGCTTTGGTATTCGAAGATCAACGGATTACCTATCGGGAACTGGAAAGCCGGATCAACCGCCTGGCCGTCAATCTTGTCGAAATGGGATTGCAAGACCGTGACCGGGTAATCTTCCAATTGGCCAACACGCCCGAGCTGGTCTACACCTTTTATGCCCTAATGAAGATCGGCGTCATCCCGGTAATGGCCCTGCCCGCCCACCGCTTCACGGAAATCAGCCACTTCGCCAAACACGCGGATGCCGTAGGTTATCTGATCCCGGATAAGGTCAGGGATTTTGATTTCCGGGATTTGGCTAACGATGTTGCTGCCGCTGTTTCCAGCGTTCAGCATATTATCGTTGCCGGCGAAGCCAACGATGGCCAGGCATCGATCACTGACCTTATCGGCAGTGGTAGCGATGATAGCGTCCCGGATGATCAGGCATCTAAAGATTTGGGTGATCCCTCGGACGTGGCCTTAATGCTGTTGTCAGGCGGCACCACGGCACTGCCGAAATTGATCCCACGGACCCACAACGACTACGTTTACAATAGCCGCCAGCACAGAGACCTGGCGGAAGTCGATGCCACCACCGTCTTTCTCGCTCTTCTGCCCATGGCGCATAATTACAACCTGGCCTGCCCCGGCCTTCTGACCACGTTGGATTGCGGTGGCCGGGTAGTAATTGCCACGAGCCTTAATGCTGAAAAGGTTTTTCCTTTGATCGAGAAAGAAGGTGCGACCATCGTTCCCGCCGCCGTGCCGCTGATCACCAAATGGCTGACCTCGGGCATGGCCGAAAAATACGATCTCAGTTCCATCAAAACCATGATGAACGGCGGCTCCAAGCTGGCTCCGGAATTGCGCCAGCGCGTCCGCGAGACGTTCGGCTGCACTTTTCAGGACAGTTTCGGCACTGGTGAAGGGCTCATTAATGTCACGCGCCTCGATGACGACGACGACGTCATCCTGCACAGTTCCGGCCGGCCCATATCTCCCGGTGACGAAATGAAAATTGTTGATGAAAACGGTCATGAGGTTTCCGACGGTAAAAAGGGCGAACTCATCTGCCGCGGCCCCTACACCATCCGGGGTTACTATCGCTCACCCAAAAACAACGCCACCGCCTTCACCGAAGACGGTTTCTACCATACCGGTGATCTGGTCAGCCGCCGTGACGGAAATCTCTATGTGGAAGGCCGCATTAAAGATTTGATCAACCGAGGCGGTGAGAAAATCAGCATTGATGAAGTGGAGAATCATATTCTCGCCAATGGCAAAATTGAAAACGTATGCATCGTCGCCATGCCGGACCCCCAATATGGGGAAAAGGCCTGCGCCTTTGTCCGGCTCAAGGAGAATATGGATATTACTTTTGACGAACTGTCCGCTTTTCTACTGGGCCGGGATATAGCCAAATTTAAATTGCCGGAACGACTTGAAATTATAGAGAATTTCCCTTTGAGCCCAGCGGGGAAAATATTACGGCGAGAACTGCGCCGAATGATAGAAGATACCCTTGAGGCCGAAGGCAAAATAGCTGTTAGTAGAGAAATCGACGCTTAATTGGCAAAAAATAAAAAAATAACTCTAATTATCTGCCGACTGAATATATAAATTGGTCAGCCATTAAATAATAACGAATTGAACCAGAGAGGCCTGCCCATGTCCCTGCCCAAATCTTCGCCAGGCGCACCGACTGCCTACGTCGATACATTCGCCCAGGATCACCTGCCGCCGGAAAATCTTATCGCCGAGGTCGACTATTCGGGAACGCCGGAATTAGTGGCCTATCCCAACTATCTGAATGTTGCGACCGTTCTATTGGACGATATGGTCGCCACCGGTTTCGGAGACAATCCAGCGGTTCATTTGGGAGACGTCACCTGGACCTACAGCGGATTGCTCACCCGCGCCAACCAAATTGCCCGGATTTTGATCGAAGATTGCGGAATGGTGACCGGCAACCGGGTTCTTATTCGTTCCCCCAATACGCCCATGATGGTAGCCTGCTGGTTCGGCATTCTCAAAGCAGGCGGTGTCTGCGTTTCCACAATGCCTATGCTACGGGCGCGGGAACTCATCTATGTAATCGATAAGGCCAAGGTCGATTTCCTGTTCTGTGATATTGATTTGCAGGAAGAAATGGCGGAGGCCGCCGATGAAAAAGGCATCGCCGACAAGCTATTCTATTTTAAGTCCACCAATGCCGACCGCGAAGGCGCCACTCTGGAAGCCATGATGGCGGAGAAAGAGGACAGTTTCACCAATGTGGAAACTGCCGCCGATGATGTCGCCTTGATTGCCTTTACCTCAGGCACCACGGGCAATCCCAAAGCGCCGGTGCATTTTCATCGGGATATTCTGCAATGCGCCGATACGTTCGGACGCTATATCGCCACTTTGACGCCTGACGACGTGGTTACCGGCACACCGCCACTCGCCTTCACCTTTGGACTTGGCGGCCTGTTGATCTGCCCCTTACGCTTTGGCGCTTCGTGCCGCTATCTCGAAGGCCCAATGCCCGAGCAGATTCTGGAAACCATCCAAAAATATAAAGTCACCCAGCTCTATACGGCACCGACGGCCTATCGGGTGTTAACCGATCTGGTGCGGGACTTTGACATCTCCTCCCTGCGCCAATGCATCTCCGCCGGCGAAACCCTTCCCAAGGCGACCTTCAATGGTTTTTTTGAGGCGACCGGAATTAAAATTATCGACGGTTTGGGATCGACGGAAATGTTCCACGTTTTCGTCGCCGCCGAACCGGCCGAAATGCGGGGTGGTTTCACCGGTAAAGCCGTCCCTGGCTTCATGGCCAAGGTTATGGATGACAAAGGCAAAGAGGCCGATCCCGGTACGCCGGGCATGCTCGCCGTCCGCGGACCCAGCGCCTGCAAATATCTGGACGATCCGGAAAAACAGCTGGTTTATTCCAAAGACGGCTGGAACTATCCCGGCGACGTTTATGAAATGGATAATGACGGTTATTTCAAGTATGTCGCCCGCGGTGACGATATGATCATATCGTCCGGCTACAATATCTCGGGTCCGGAAATCGAAGCGGTGCTGCTGGAGCATGCCGTGGTGGCCGAATGCGCTGTGGTGGCGTCGCCGGACCCCGACCGAGGCAACATCGTAAAGGCATTCATTGTTTTGCGGGAGGGTGTTTACGGCGACGCCGAATTGGTCACGGAAATTCAAAATTTCATCAAAAACGAAATGGCGCCTTACAAATATCCTCGAGCGGTCGAATTCATCAACGAATTACCGAAAACAGCCACCGGAAAGGTGCAAAGATTTAAGTTACGCCAGCTGGAATCAGGTTGATTATTATTTCTTTATTTCAGGTTTCGGAACCCAGGTAATCGGGGCGACGTCACCTTTACGGCAGCATAAATCTTTCAATATCGTCGGTGAAAGACGACGGGATATTAGTCCATTGATGACGGTGCCGCCCCTATTGCCAAAACCCCACGCGACATTGAAACAGGGAACGTACGGAACATCTTTTGCCGTGATTTATGGCTGTCCCCCTTCCAGGGTTTACGACAAAGTGCGGCCGTAAATGTGCATTTTAGGAAACTCACCGGTAATGACATCTTTGATCTGCTGAATGAGGACTTTTTCCTTGTTGTTCTTTTCCGGCGGCGGCTCAAGGACCAGGAAAAACCATGCTAGCCCGCCGGCAATGGCGCGAGCCACAACGCCGCCGATCCATGGTGTCAGATTAGCCTGTTTCTTGGGCGGGCGCTTTTCCTAAGAACGGCGATTGCGGGTATATTCCAGGCTCATTAATATCACACCCATGACCGAGCCGATTGCCGCGAGAGGAATGCCGATGTCCAGGAACCGATACGCATGTAAAATCAGTATTGTTGCCGGGATCACAAACTTCGCCACTGGGCCTTAAGCGTCAACCGTCAAATATGGTTGTGTTCTCGCCGTCACATGGTTGTTTTTCCAGCAGGTCTAATATCGATTCTACGCTTCTTCCCAAGGGAGCAGTCGCAATTTTCTCCTCGGCAAGAAATTTTGCAGGACATCTACCGTTTCCTGTAAATCAACAGGACTATCAGGCGATTCACTAATAACGACCTCGGCAATTTCGACGCCATTTGTTTCCAGTGCGGCTACAGCTGTCAGCGTGTGACTGATGGTGCCGAGATAGGACCCCACGACGACGACGGCCGGAATATCGAGGGCCGCAATCCAATCGAGGACCGTATGTTCATCGGTCAGCGGCACCATGACGCCGCCGATACCTTCAATCAATTTGTGATCTTCAGGACCAGCCAAAACACCGCGGCTGTAGTCCACGAGTTCCCCGAAGTTGATACTGCGCCCTTCCCGCCGGGCAGCCATGTCCGGCGAGAGGGCCGCTCCGAAACGAAACGGTGTAATCTCTTTGATGTTTTCCAGCGTCGGCTCCTTATCGGCGCTCTGCAGAAGGACGGCGCTGTCGCTGTAGAGAAAATCGGCTTCGTCAAATCCGCTAATGACCGGCTTAACAGCCGTAACCGTTTTACCGGAGTCGAAAAACACGCGGCACATTTTCGCAGCGACAAATGTTTTGCCGATCTCAGTACCGCTAGAGGTGATAAATAGTCCGGAAATTTTCAGTCTCCTCGGTTCTCTTCCTGTTGACTCAGTATCTGTTTCATAATATCGGCCAGACGCGCGATGTCCTGATCATCATGGGCAGCGGAAAAAGTAATCCGCAATCTCGCTTTTCCTATCGGCACCGTGGGCGGACGTATGGCCACCACGAGCAGATCTTGTTCCTCCAGCAACCTGGCGGCACTCATGGTCCGCTCAGTGTCGCCAAGGATAATCGGTACGATCGGGCTTGCCGCCGCTGGCATGCCGACTGCAGAGGTGAAATCCTGCGCTTTACGCAACGGCAGCGCCGCGAATTCAGGATCGGCCTCGATAAGGTCAATAGCGGCAATGGCCGCTGCAACGGATGCCGGTGACAGTCCGGTCGAATAAATCAGGGTGCGGCAGCGGGTGCGGATAAAATCCACCACCGGCCCGCTGGCGCAGAGGTAGCCGCCGTAACTGCCGATCGCCTTGGACAGAGTCCCCATTTGCAACGGTACCTTCAGGTGCTGACCGCCCACAAAACAGGATCCCCGCCCTCCGCCGACAACGCCGATCCCATGAGCATCGTCGGTCATCAGCCAGGCGTCATACATGTCGGCAATTTCCAGCAACTCCTTGACCGGCGCCAGATCGCCATCCATCGAAAAAACGCCATCCGTTACAATCAGACAGTTGCGATGGTTGGACCTGTTCTCCGTCAGCAATTCCTTTAAATGATCGAGATCATTGTGCCGGTAAATGTATTCCCGGCTGCCGGACAAGTGGCTGCCGGTCAGAATACAAGCATGGGATAATTCATCGACAATAATTGCGTCCTGGGCGCCGATCAGCGTCGGCAGGACACCCATGTTGGTCAGATAACCGGACCCCATAACGACGGCGTCTTCGGTTCCTTTAAGACGAGCCAGCTTGGCTTCCAGTTCATCGAACAGAGGATGGCTACCGGTTACCAGCCGGGAGGCACCGGATCCGACGCCGAATTTTTCCGTCGCGGCGATGGCCGCTTCTTTTATTTTCGGATGCTGGGTCAGTCCCAGATAATCATTGCCGCAAAAAGAAACAAACTGTTGACCGTCGCGGATGACCTGGACCGCATCAACCATCTCTGTCGACACAATATGGCGGCGTAAATTCCGCTTTTCGAGCACGCGCAGTTTGCCGGCTGTAAATTCGTCTAGGGACTGTTGCTTGGGCATAGATTCAACTGGGCTTTCTATCAGACCATTCGCCGACGATCTTAACAACGGTGTCGGTAAGGGTGCTCAACTCTTCATCACTGATAACGAAAGGCGGCATCAAATAAACAATATTACCGAATGGCCGGACCCAACAACCCTCTTCAACGAATTTTTTCCGAATCCAGTACATATCATCGACGTCGCCCATGTCGTCCAGTTCGACAACACCAAGGGCGCCCATTGTCCGCACATCGACAACACCTTTGATCGACCGGCAGGGCACCAGCTCGGCCTTTAGTTTGGCGGCGATATTTTGAACCTGCTCAAGGCGCGGCTCCGTCTCGAACAAATCGAGCGAGGCGTTGGCCGCCGCACAGGCCAAAGCGTTGCCGGTATAGGTGGGGCCGTGCATGAAGCAATCTTCTATATCGTCGGATAAAAAAGCCTCAAAAATTCTATCCGATGCCACGGTTGCCGCCAAAGCCATCGTGCCGCCCGTCAGGGACTTGGACAGAGTTAAAATATCCGGTACTACATCCGCTTGTTGGCAGGCAAACATGGAGCCCAACCTCCCGAAACCGACCATGATTTCATCCAGTATCAATAGCAGATCGTGCTTTTTACAAGTGTCGTTAATGAACTTAACTGTTTCGGTGTCATGAAAAATCATGCCGCCGGCGCCCTGCACCAGTGGCTCCAGGACAACGGCGGCGCACTCACCGGCGTTGTATTCTAGAAACAATTCAACGTCCTGCCGGGTTTTCTCATCTGCCGGAATATCAATAATTTTCTGATGGTGCATGAGCCCAGCGAACGGGGAGTGCATAATATTTTCAGAATCACCGATCGCCATGGTGCCGATGGTGTCCCCATGATAGCCGTTTTTGAACGCAATTATTTTCTGCCGTTCAGGACGGCCACGGTTGAGCCAGTATTGCACCGCCAGTTTCAGCGCGATTTCCACCGATACCGAACCTGATTCCGATATGAATACCCGATTAAGATCGCCCGGTGTCAGGGCCGCCAGGCGGGTCGCCAATGTGAAGGCTGGTTCGTTCGACAATCCCGCCAGCATCACGTGGGGCATTTTATCCAACTGGGCGGCCACCGCTTCCTTAATGTGAGGATGGTTATAGCCGTGACAGGCCGTCCACCAGGAAGCGACCCCATCGATCAGTTCTCTGCCGTCTTCCAGAATGATACGGGAACCTTGGACCGCCTTTACCGCCTGCGGTAAGGGCGAATTCTGCATCTGCGTGTAAGGTAACCAGATGTGACGAATACCTTCACGGAACCATTCAGGTTCATGAAAGGAATCAGACATGATTTTGTTACGAGCCCATGACGGCACGTTCGTCGCGATTTATGCCCAGGCGGGCAAATAAATCATTGTCCCTGGTCGGACCGGAGTTCGGCGCCGTCAGAAGTTTTTCACCGACAAATATGGAACTAGCACCGGCAAGGAAACACAAGGCCTGCAATTCATCGCTCATTTTCTCCCGGCCGGCAGACAGACGAATAACCGATGCCGGCATCATCATCTTGGCGATGGCGATGGTGCTGACAAATTCAATGCTGTCAAATCGCGGCTGATCTTCCAGCGGCGTACCGGCGACCGGAATTAACATATTGATCGGAACGCTTTCCGGGTGTTCATCCATGTTGGCCAAATTGGCCAGAAGTTCCGCCCGGTCGGCACGCTTTTCGCCCATTCCCAATATGCCGCCACAACAGACGTTGATACCAGCTCCGCGAACGTAATTTACCGTTTCCAGGCGCGACTCATAGGTCCGGGTCGTAATAATTTCGCTGTAATATTCCTCGGAGGTATCGAGATTGTGGTTGTAATAATCCAGACCCGACTGTTTGAGGCGTTTCGCCTGCGGTTCCGTGAGCATGCCCAATGTGGCGCAGGTTTCCAAGCCAAGATCGCGCACGCCTTCGACCATGGCGCAGACCTCTTCCAAATCCTTATCGGAAGGATTACGCCAGGCGGCACCCATGCAAAATCGGGATGCTCCTTCATCGCGGGCTTGCTTTGCTTGTTTCATAACCTCATTCAACGCCAGAATCTTTTCAGCAGCAACGTCGGTATGATAATGGCCCGATTGCGGACAATAAAAGCAATCTTCCGGGCAACCGCCGGTTTTGACGGAAATCAGCTTTGATAATTGCACCTTGTTCGATTCAAAGTAGCGACGGTGCACAAGTTGCGCCTGCAGAACCAGGTCCATGAGTGGCAGCTTGAATAGGTCCGTTACCTCGTCAACAGACCAGTCGTATCTGAGATCATCTCTGTTTGCCGAAAGGGTGTTTTCGACGTTTTCGTAGGTGGCGTAATTTGTGCTTTCAGTCATGGTGTTTGACTAAGTGACTAATGGGGATAAATCAACCCAAATTGATCAGAATTCGGTCGTGGGTTTTTTCATTCCGAAGGCCCGGTGAACAAAAATCCGGTTTCCTCGTGCAACGGGTTGATCAATGGGTCCGGGCGCTTCAATGAACATTTTGGAGAGCATAAATACCGCATCAGGCGGGTTCCAAAATGCCCAATTCGAGAAACTTAGGCAGCCGGGAAACGCGGAACTTTTCGACCGCTACGGCAATGGCATCGATCTCACTGCCCTCTTCGAAAACTATCTGCTTGCGGGCTTCAATCAGCCGCTGGAAAACCCAACCGGCAACTTCATCCCGGGGCGCTTCCACGGAACAAAGGGCATAGAGTGCATCAGCCATAGCGACTTCGTAGGCGATGCCGCCCTTGGTTGAAGCCAGTGTGACCGCCGGCTGTTCGAACAGTCGCCGCTTGAGCATTTGTAAATTGAACGGTACCGATAAAGCATAGCGGTTGGCCGACAAGCCGTCTTGGTCGGCCGGCGACGTCTTATGAGCGAAAGGCAAAAGCTGCCCGCCTGTCGAAAGAAACTTGATGGCGTCCACCAATAGCTCCGGACCGTAAATTTTAAACTGATCCAAATCCTGCAGGTCTTCCACTGACTTTGCGCCGGCAGCTAAGTGCTCTATTAGATTGAGAAAAATATCGGCGGTAAACTTCAATTCGACATCCCCTAAACCAAGCGTTTTGTTGAATCCATCGGCATCGCAGATTAGGCCGAAATTCATTTTTAATAACGCATCGAACTGCCCTTCTTCATCCAATTCTTTTCGGCTGTTGATAAAGACGTCTTTGCGGAAGCGTTGATTGCGGACAAAATCACCCTGGCTTTCTAAATAATTCCGCGTCGGTGATTTCCGCAACATAGCGTGAAATTCAGCCGGTGCAGCCAAGTCAACAAAATTGAGGTTCAAGATAGCACTGCCCGAAAACGAAAGACCGGCGCTGCGCATTTCGGCGGCAACCTGGTGAAAATAATAGGGTTTGGAAAACTCCGTGAAAAATTCATGGACGACATAATTAATGTTTTGGGATTCCAATTCATCGAGCAAGGTCGACGCCAATGGGTTGTCCTGGAAAAAAGCCGCCTTGTTGTCTTTCATAAAATGTAAAAAATCGAGCGCCGCCCTGGCCTTGGTGGCTGAATCTTCGGTCATGCCGGCAGTGTAGGACAGCATTAAATCCCGCATCGGCGACACAAATCCCCAACCGGGCATGCAATCGTAGCTGACATAGGCGATACCGCCAGGCTTTAGTTTTTTGGCGATGAACTCCCGGACGTTGTTGCGGGTTTCGGGATCGATCCAGGAATAAACTCCATGCAAAATGATAAAATCAAAATCTGGCAAATCGCTTTTGCCGAGATCATTGAAGTCACGGTCGATGAATTTGACATTATCCAGCCCTGCCTCTTGGGCAATTCCGGCGCCGTTTTCGATATGCTGAGCGCTGAAATCGACAGCGGTAAACTGTCCTTGGGGGAATATTTGCGCCAAGGCATTCGACGTCACGCCGTTACCGCAGCCGAGATCGCAATAGGTGAAACCGTCATCCAAAGATATTGGATGGTGGCCGTTTAAGGCGCAGACGTAATTGAGGAATACCGGGCTTAGTTCGCCGTAAAAGCCCCATGTATAGGGTGTATCGGTTAAATACCCAACGCTCATTCTCTCACCCCCTGACTGACTGCCCGATTTACCATTTATCTAATATGCTGAAAATTCAGACACACAAAACCCCGCTGGTATAGCGGGGTTTTATTCATATTGACTTAACAACCGGCCATCAAATAACCGATTCGACCCACTCTTTTAATTTACTTTTAGGCAGCGCGCCGACCTTGGTCGAAGCAACCTCACCGTTCTTAAACAAAATCAAAGTGGGTATACCCCGCACACCGTATTTGGTTGGCGTCGCCGGATTTTCATCGATATTGACTTTGGCGATGGTCAATTGACCGGCCATTTCCTCACCGATTTCATCAAGGGCGGGGGCAATCTGTTTACAAGGACCGCACCATTCAGCCCAGAAATCAACCAGCACGGGTTCGGAAGCCCCAATTACATCGGCTTCAAACGAATCGTCACTTACTTGCTTTGACATATTGGATCCCTTATTTGGGCCGGTCTCAACGATCTCTCTTGACTAATCATCATTTTCTGATTGACAGGTCAAAGGCGAACAATCGAGCGCCGGATAGGTAATTGAATTCACCTTCTCAATTTATGTCCGCTGACATTTGCCGTCAAGGCGCGAGGGTGAACGTTTATTCGACAATGGCTGAATTCAAGGGCGCATGTCGGTCCAACAGGGTCCCGTCAAGGGGCATCAATCGCGCACCGTCGGTCCAAAGCAAGGCGCATTTGACGGGGCGATTCGCATAAATATCCGACAAAGCCGTCCGGTAGGCCGCCATTTGCCTGAGGTAGAGGCCGGGCACCTGGCTGGAATCTTTGGGTGGCGGTCGATTGGTTTTGTAATCGACAACCAGTATTTCTTCGCTGCCGATCAGCAACCTATCCAGTTGGGCAGATATAATCTGGCCGGCAACTTCTCCCACCAACGGTACTTCGGCGCGGGAACCCGGTCCGAACAACGCTTTGAATTCCGGATGTTCCAGGACCGCTAATGTTTCCTGTTTGATTTCGTCCTGCTCCTGTTCGGTTAGCCCGTGGGTCGGCTGGCCCAGATAAATCGATGCCGCTTCCAGGCGGTCCGCTGCATCGATATCTGGTAAGGTCTGCAGGAGAGCATGGATAATCCGGCCACGCTTGAACCGCTGGCCATCGTCGCCTGCCAGCGGCGACAAAACGGCCGGCTCCTCGCCATCGGGACGGGACGGCGTTAAAGGTTTCAGTGGTAAGGGTTCGTCTTTCGGGAAACTCAACGCCCAGTTGGAAAGCGGTCGTAGTTCTTCTTCGATTTCAGGCACCGGCGACTCGACAGCGGTTTTCTGCGGACAGGTGAGGCGCAATATCGTGTTGGATTCGGTTTCCCCCTCTTCGGTCAAAAAACCGTCCTCCAGCTCCTCCAGATCGGTGCCGATAGATCGCAGGCCCTGCTCGACAATGTTGTACCAGCACCCATCAGGCACGGATTTTTTTGTCCGCCAACCACAGACATAAAGACGGTCTTCGGCCCGCGTCATGGCGACATAGAGAAGACGACGGTATTCCTGCTCCCGAAGCTGCAATGCTTTTTTTCGCTCTTTTTCTGCAACCGATTCAAATAGTCCCCGCCGGGGCGGCCAAAGCAGACTTTGGTTTTCTCCCGTATCGCTCTCCGGCCAATAAAGAGCCTGGGCGCTGATCTGCGCCTGCAAGGTATCGGGCAGAAAAACGATGGGGGCCTGTAGACCCTTAGCGCCGTGAACGGTCATAACACGGACGGCGCCCGGCTGGGCCTGCTCCAGATCGCGTTTGACTTCGATAGCACCGGCCTCTATCCAATAGAGGAACCCTTCAAGGGAAGGCGTATGGGATTTTTCATAAGCCAATGCCAGATTGAGAAATTCTGCGATAGGGTCCTGGGCATCAGGTCCAAGACGGCCTACCAGTTTTTCCCGGCCTCTGTGGGCTCCCAGAACCCGGCTATAAAACTCGAAGGGGGGCAGATAATCGACATCCGCCAACAGCCGGGCGAGAAATTCAACGGCACTCCGATGAATATCCGATTCATCCGCCCGCGATTTCAGTTTCTCCCACAATGAGACTTCGCGACCATAAGCCAGCTTATATAACTGATCCTCTTCAAGACCGATCAAAGGGCCTTTAAGAACCGTTGCCAGGGTCAGATCGTCTTCCGGCAACAACAGAAATCTGCCGAGGGCGATCAAATCCATCACCGCTATCTGCTCGGTCAGCACCATCCGGTCGACGCCGGCGACGCCGATCTTCCGCTCTTTAAGAGAACGCACCAAGTCCTCCACGAAACCGGACCGGCGGCGCACCAGCACCATAATGTCGCCGGGTTCAATGGGACGTCCCTGTGATTTCAGGATTTCCTTGCCGTTGACCATGGCAGCGATCCGGCCGGCAATCAACCTGGCCAGACGGGTTTGGGGTGAATCGCCGCGGATGCGTTCCACCGGCGGTTTCCAGGCGCTCGGTTCCTCACCCCCCAGGGGTGCCACTGCCGGCCAGAATTCCACCAACCCACCATCGTCCCTGCGCCAGGCTTCATGGTGAATGTTCTTACCGTCCAACGTGACACCATCCGCCGCACCGCCCATGGCAAAAACGGCGTCGACAACCGCTAGAACAGCTTTGGTGGAGCGGAAAGAAACCGTTAAATCAATCTGTCGAAAATCACCGAAGTCAACCGGCATCCGGCTTTGAAAAAAATCGCGCATGGCCCCGAAAGAAGCCGGGTCAGCTCCCTGGAAGCTGTAGATCGATTGCTTAATGTCACCGACGGCGAAAATGGTGCGGGGCGTTTCGTGGCTGCCAATCCCGGCGAAAAACTCATCTACCAGGGCTTCCACCACTCGCCATTGGTCGGGGCTGGTATCCTGGGCTTCGTCAATCAGCACATGATCGATGCCGCCATCCAGTTTGAACAGCACCCAGGGCGCCACCCCTTCACGGTGAAGAAGTTCGCCCGCCTTGAGAATCAAATCATCGTAGTCGAGCAGCGCCCGCGCCTCTTTCTGTTTTTGATACACGTCGAGCAGACAGCCACCCAACCTAAGCAGCGCCGCAGAGCTTTCGGCCGTGAATACGGCCCGCAAATGGAGAAAGACCCGTATCAGACGCCTGGCCTCTTCGTCCAGTATTTCCGGTACGCCGGGATTGGCCTTGGCGACTTTATTGGTGACGAGTTTTTTCCTAATTTCCGGCGGACCGGATTTGCGGGAAGCGGTCAGATAGGCATCAGCATAAACATCAAAATCCGCCATGATGGTGGCGCCTGCCGAGAGCCACGCCTTAATCACCCGTCCCCTCTCCTGATCGGTCTTGGATCCTTCCGCCAAGGCCTCGACAGAGAGCTTCAGGCCCAACTGATCATAGGCATCCGCGGACGTTGCGTCCTCAATCACCGCCGACGGGGTTTCGCCGGGAGATACATTAAGACATGAATTGATGTTGGCGATTACTCTATCAACGCCACCTTGGCCGTCAATCAGCCGGCGAAGCCTGCCCCGGGCACGGGTCAAATCAGCCAACAATTCGGGAAACTGGGCCTCGTGAATATGCCCAGTCACGACCGAAAGCGCCTGCGCCAAATCTTCATCACCGCCACTTCTCGCCAGATTGAACAAGATCTCCCGGGCGGAGATCAACATTTCCTCAGCGTCACGTTCGTCCATCAAGGCGAAATGAGGCGGCACATTCGCTTCCAGGGGAAAGCGGCCTAAAAGAGACTGGCAAAACGCGTGTATGGTCTGAATATTCATACCGCCGGGCGTATCCAATACCCTGGCGAAAAGCTGGCGGGCTAAGCGCAGTTGTCCGGCATCAGGTGAGAAACCGAGCAACATCTCCAGCTCTACCGCCAACGCCTCTTCCGGTTCCATGGTCCATTGCCCGAGTCGGTCAGCGATGCGGGACGACATTTCTGCCGCCGCCGCACGAGTAAAAGTCAAACACAATATCCGCTGCGGGTGAGTTCCGTTAATCAGCAGGCTCAAAACCCGATCGGTTAGAACCTTGGTTTTACCGGTCCCGGCTGAAGCGCTCACCCAGATCGAAGCGCCGGGTTCGGCGGCTTGGCGCTGTTGGATATTGGGATCGAAGGGTACCGTCAACGGATTAGCCATTAGTCTTCCCCTCCTTCCGCCGCCGCCCATTCCTTGACCCGGGCCAGATGTTCGTAGTCAGAATATTTAGGCGCCTGGTCGGGGCGGGGCCTAGCCTCATAGGGCGTATCCTTACGGTCAAAGGCACGGATCAGGGCTGTGAGCCCGGCTTTCGCCTGCCGGGCGAGATCGGCAATATCGTTGCCGGCGGAAATGATTTCTCCCGCCGGCGTGCCGCCCTTCAGCCGCCAAAAATCGAGCGCCGTCACGGGCCTACCAGCGAGACCTGCGAACCCGCCATCCTCGGCAATCACCGCTTCCAATGGCAGTTGGGGCGCAAACCCGGCAGCAACTTCGGTTTTGGTCGGTGGTGCACCAGTTTTATAATCGATAATACGGAGACCGCCATCGGCCAGTTCATCAATCCGGTCGGCCTTGGCGGTCAATTTAAAAGACTGCGCATCTTCATTAAGCTTAGTCCCCCCCGCAACTTCACTATGGGTAGCTGCAATTTCGCCCCGGCGATCACGTTCAAGGTCAACAAACCAGGCGGCAATGCGTTCGAACCGGGGCCACCAGAACGCCCAGACGCCGGGATGGTTGAGCACGGCGGCAAACCGATCACGGCCTAATGCCAACAATTTATTCTCTGCTTTGTCAGGCATGGGGCCGGGGTAGGCCCGGGAAAAAGCATCAAGGGCCTCATGGATAATCGAGCCGTAATCGGCGGCATCCGGCAGCGCATCAAGTTCCGGCAGGGCCCGCAGTCCTAAAATGTGTCGCGCGTAGATCGCGTAGGGATCGCGCATCCAGGTTTCGATCTGGGTTACGGATAATTGTCTCGGCCGGGCTTCAATCGGCGGCGTCGGCGCCGGCGGCGATGCGGGAACGATCCTTTCTGGCCGATCCAACAAACCATGCCAATGCAGCCAGGGACCCTGCATCTGCAATTGCTCCCCTGCACCCATGCCGATGAGGAATTTTTCCAGCCGCAACAGCCAGCGGGACGGGACGGTCGGCGTTCCTTCAACACGGCGCGCACGCGTGATGACCACCTCTGGCGCGCAAAACGCCTGTTGAAAATCGTGGGCGCTCAGACCGATGCGGCGTTCCGGCAGCGGCAGCCCGAAAGCGCCTCGCATGGGGCGGCTCATCCAAGGATCGGACGGTGCTTCGGGCGGCCAGGTTCCTTCATTAAGACCGCCCAGAATAATAAGTTCGGCATGTTGCAGCCTGGCTTCCAACAGCCCCCATATGGCCAATCTCGGATGGCCGCCATAACGGGGTCTGACAGCACGGCCCGTCATCAGAACGTCAAAAAGGGATCCATAGGATGCGCCGGACAGATCACCCAGGGATGCCGCCGAATCCAGGAGCTCAGAGATAAACCCGGCCGCCGCTTCACCGGCTTCGCCAGCCCAAAGGCGCGCCGGCCCCGGCATATCCTCGCTTGCCGCCAACGCCTCGGCAAAAGAGATATGGGCACCGACCAACTCGATCAAAGAAACGCTTGGCCGATTCAGTAATTCGGATAAATCAGCTGCCATAACTTCAAGATCGAGCAGCACCGGTTTGAGATGTCTGGTTTCGTCTTGCAGACCCGCCAACAGCCCGTCAATTCCCGGCGCCGGACGGGGTCCTCTGAGAACGGACATTTCCAATTCGCGAACAAATCGGCGGAAAGCTGCCACCGGCCGGCCGGCCGCCGTCAAAGGATGTTTTCCGATTGCCAAAAACTGCAAGGGAGCGAAACCGCCGGCAACCAGATCGACCGCCAGTTTGAGAAATGAGCCCGGCGGCGTCTGCGCCAATGGCACACCGGCTGTATCGTCGATCTCAATGCCCCAGCGGTTCATTTCGGCAGCGACGCGACGGGCCAGCTTGCGGTCCGGGGTTACCAGAGCCGCCGACTTGCCTTCACTTTCAAGAACTTCCCTGAGCATCAGGGCGATCACCCCTGCCTCTTCGTCGGGACCGGGACAATCGACACGGCGCAAACCTTCAAGTGCCTCGTCCGGCGGCGGGGGCAATTGCCGCCACGTGTCCACTGCCGACGCCGGCAGCAAAGCATCCCGCAACAAGCGCGCCCGGCCGGACCGCACCTTAGGCACCTCATCAATTCCCGGGCATGGCCAAAGCTGCACATCAGCCGGATTTATTTCCAGCCGGTCGAGCAGCACCTTCATACCATGCTGGGCGTGAGTCTGATCCAGTCCGGCGCGGGTCTCTTCATCTAGCGATAGATCGAAACCAGGCAACACCACCGCCCCTAACGGCACATCAGCGATTATTTTTAAGAGCCCGGCCGTGGCCGGAATACTGCCGGTCGACCCGGCGGCGATGACGGGTGCCGCGGGAGGCTGGTTACGCCAAACTTCGGCCTGTGCCTGTAATAACAGATTTCGCCGCTGGGCGGGATCGATTGCTTTTTGAGCGGCCAAAATATTTGGCCAATGTTCGGTAAGAATTTTCAGGAAATCGAGAGTGGTCTGCCAATGATGGGCATATTCCTCTGGTACCAGGGAAGCCAAATTCTCAAAGGAGAGATTCTCGGTTTGCACCTGGTCAAGCAGCCGCGCCAGTCCACCCGACAACCGGGCAGCTTGATCCACGGCGGTGTTTCCGGCCGTGCTTTGGGCGCCTATAAATTGTTGAACCAGCCGAGTTAAAAGCAATTGCCGGCGCAAACTTGAGATCGCCGGCGGCACATCCCCAGTCAGACCGACAGTGGCCATTTCCTCCCAGCCGGCAATGACTAATTCATCTTCATCGAGATCGCCCAGAGGAGTCATGCGGGGCAGCAAAGTCGGAGCACCGCCGCTTAACCGTAAAAAAGCTTCCCGCAGACTGCGCACTGCCCGGCGCGTCGGCAGCAATACAGTAAAATCCGCAAGTTCGAAAGGTTCATCTGCCGCTTGTTGCATCAAACCGGAGGCTAAGGCGTCTACAAAAGACATTTCGGCGGGGATGGTATAGACCGTTGTCATTGTTTATTTCACCGCCCCGTTACTGCTCATACTATTTAAAGGTTATCGATGACGCATACCTGGAAATCTCTGGCGCATATATATTTCCGCCTCTGCCAAGCCACCAGCCGTTCCCACATGGAACCAATCACCATCATGAACAATACCGAACAGTCTCTCTTCTTCAATGGCTCGATCGTAGAGCACGTTCATGGAAAACGCCCCATCCGGCGAATCATTGAACAAGCGGGGATGCAGAAGCTGGATACCGGTAAACAGATAGGGTGAAATTTCCCGCTCCGGGCATCTCTCCAGCCGCCCCGCTGGATCCACCATAAAATCACCATCACCTTTATAGCCATAAGCTTCGACGGTTGAATGCATCAACAGAAGACAATCCATATGGTCATCCTGCCAGCTTTCCGCCAAACGGTGCAGGGCCGAATCGGGCCCGTCCAAATACAGGATATCGGCGTTACTGACGTAAAATGGCTGATCGTCAAAATAGGCCAAGGCCTTATTGACCCCACCGCCAGTTTCCAGCAAATCCTCCTTTTCAGAAGAGACAATTATATCCAAATCCTTGCGCCGGGATAGGTTTTGTTCGATCTGCTCGGCCAGATGATGAACATTAACCACAACCTTTTCCACCCCGGCGGCCACCAGCCGATCCAGACTGTGATCCAGCAAAGCCCGACCGGCCACCGTCACCAGGGGTTTCGGCGTCTTATCTGTAATGGGCCGCATGCGAAGCCCCAATCCCGCTGCCAGAACCATGGCTGATTTGGGCGCCGCCAGGCCGGACTTACCGTGGTTTTTAGCCATCTTCTTTTTCGAGCGTGGTTTTTTTGTCATATCGGATCAAACATGAAGCTGTTGAACGAGATTGCTGCGTGTGGCAGTGGGAGCGTTCTGGTCGAGCCAGAGTTTTAGCGGCGACAACGCCGGATTGTAGCAGACCCGCTCAAGCAGTTTCCAGACCCGGGACAAATAAACCAGATAATCGTATTTTTTGTCCCGCACCGCCAGTCGGGTAAATATGCCGATAACCTTGCAATGCCGCTGGGCCGCCAGAATCGAATAGGTTTTATCCAAGGCTGCCCGGTCGGTTCCTGAAACACCGGCGAAATAACGATCTACCATGCGGGCGGCCAGGCCAGGCCGTAGATCGCGCCGGGCGTCTTCCAGCAACGACATCAAATCATATATCGGCGATCCGGCAACAGCGTCCTGGTAATCTAGCAGTCCGCATTTAGCCAAGCCTTCGCGGTCGGGCAACCACATCAGGTTGTCGGCGTGAAAATCTCTCAAAACCAATGTTGCACCGCTGTCAATTATGGCGGGGATCAAAGAACGCCAGATATTGAGATACTCCTCCCTTACCGATTTTGCCGTCATACGCTGGGATATCTCAGGCAAATACCAGTCGGTAAACAGGGCCGCCTCCTCCAGTATTTTATCCTCGTCATAGCCCTCCACGCCTTCGGGAAGGGTTACATCGATATGGCCGGTATGCAAGTCGATCAGCAAATCCACCGCCGCTGCATACAATGCTTCTTCATCGGCGCCATTGGCCAGCACCTGCGTGAATGTCGTATCGCCGAGATCTTCGAGCAACAGAAAGCCGTTCGCCACGTCTTCGGCAAAAATTTCAGGGGCGCTAAATCCGAGATCGCGTAAATGATCGGTGATGCGGATAAACGGCCGAACATCTTCCTGAGGCGGCGGCGCATCCATAAGAACGGCTCGACTGCCGTCCCGTTCAATTCTTTCGTAATGGCGAAACGACGCATCTCCAGCCAGCGGCCGCCGCGCCGCACCCGGCCAACCCGCCCCGGTTAAAAAAGATTCGCTCAGCGTTCTGCGATCAAACATCTAATTCAATTCCTCTAGTCTTTCTTGCCAGGAGCCATACCCCTGGAGTTCAGCTACCCGGCTGTTTTCCGCTTCGCCCTGGAGCAAAGTTAAATCGAGACGCGTTATCGGCAGATAGGCGCCCATCTTATCCGGCCATTCGATAAGGGAAACGCAATCGGCAAAGGCGTCGTCGACACCCAATTCCAATACTTCTTCGGCGGCTTCAATACGATAGAGATCAAAATGATAGATTGTAAAATCAGGTAGATCGTAGATCTGAACCAGGGTAAATGTCGGGCTGGGCACTTCTCCATCACCGCCAAGCGAACGGATAAAGGCGCGGGCAAAAACCGTTTTGCCGCTGCCAAGATCACCCGCCAAGGCGATTATGTCGCCGGGCGAGGCCAGCGCCGCTATCGAGGACGCCAGTTCGCCGGTAGCGGCTTCACTCTCCAGTGTAACTCTGTGAACAAGGGTTTGGTCCATTGTTCCTTTTTAATCGCCCGTCAAAAGAAGGCAACCGGATTTCATGCACCACCGCTCAAATTTTTTCCTCAGCGGCGCCATCGACCGGCAAAATCAGCATGACATGGGTCCCCTGGTTAGGTTTGGATTTGATTGATATATGTCCGCCATGCAACTCAATGAAACTTTTGACCAAGGTAAGACCGAGACCGGCGCCCGGTCCATGTTTATCAGCATGATCACCGCGTTCGAATCCGCGGAAGATGCGTTCAATATCTACTGTGGGAATGCCAACACCGGTATCGATGACATCAATGGTAACCGCATCACCGCCACGATTGGCACTCAACTTGATTTCACCCCCTTGCCCGCTAAACAGAATGGCGTTCGAAAGAAGATGCAGCAGGCATTGCTTGAGGCGCCGTTCATCACCAATTATCCAGCCGATGTCTGTCGCACATTCAAAGGCCAGTTTAAGCTTCTTATGGCGCGCCCTTTCGCGCACCAGACCCAGCATCTGGCTTAAGCAGGCGTGAATATCGACGGGCTCGGGCTGCAAGTCCAGAAGCCCAGCCTCAATATCGGCCAAATCCATGATATCACCCACCAGGCCGGTCACTGACCGGGTCGCATCGACGATACCGTCGGCATATTCCTGCTGACGTTTGTTGAGTTTACCGAAATAATCGCCGGACAAAAGTTCAGCAAACCCTTCGATAGTCGTGAGGGGCGTTCGAATTTGATGCGACAAATTAGCGAGAAATTCTGATTTCAGCCGGTTGGCCGCCGCCATGGCATCGGCGCGGCCGCTGAATGCCTCCTGGAGTTTCACGCTGTCGGTGATATCGGCGTAATGTAACAAAGCCGCCCCGTTGGGCAGCGGAATATTAGTTGCCTCCAGAATTCTATCATCGTTTAAATGCAAACTCCCGGACCCTGATTTTCGCCCCAGCAATCGGCCAGATAACCTAGCCCGGGCAACCGGCCAATCTTCTCCGACGGGTAACAGAGCGCGGGTGGCGTCTAAAAAGGCCGAAATATGAAAGCTCTCACCTAGAGCGTCTTCCGGCAAATGCCAAAAACTTGCGAAAGCCGGATTATGGAGTTCCAACATGCCGTCACTGCCGAACACCGCCAGACCCTCGGTAAGGTTATCAAGCGTCGCTTTGTGTACCGTCAGGATTTTGTTAAAGTCCCGTTCGAGCGACAAACGGTCGGTGAGATCCTCGAAGGTGGCGATCATTCCGTCCTTAGGCCCCT
>PVBE011419448.1_pt1 | contig 23453 bp, 17 predicted proteins | sample 1631181 | NCBI WGS metagenome assembly PVBE01 (sample SAMN08397723, study PRJNA350692) | Marine metagenome, whole genome shotgun sequencing project. | isolation source: water | place: Pacific Ocean | collected 2012-04 | reverse complement strand
GCGGCGGGCTCCTCGGCGGCGGGCTCCGCTGCCTCATTCTTGGGAGGTGCCATGACCAGCACCTCCTCATCGGCCTCGTCGTCCTCGTCGAACAGGTCGCCGATGTCGTCCACGGCCACGCGCACTGTGCCGTCGGTGGTGCCGGAGGCCGCGGCCTCCGGCTCCACGTCATCCGCGGAGAAGATCGCCACCGGCTCCTCGTCCAGCTCGGAGGGGTTGGACGAAGCCCAGCCCTCCAGCGCCTGGCGCAGCGCGGCCACGGACTCGTAGCGTGTGCCGGCGTCCTTGGCCATGGCCTTGAGCACGATGGCCGCCAGATCGTCGGGCACCACCGCGGGAAGCTCCGGGTCGATGCTGATCTGCTGCTGGGCGATCTCCTCGTAGTTGCCGGGGTACGGCTTTTGCCCCACCAGGCTCTCGTAGAGAATGACGCCCAGGGAGTAGACGTCCGAGGCCCGGGTGGTCTTGCCGTTGAACTGCTCCGGGGCGAGGTAGGACGGATCGGGCACGCCGATGTCGCCAATGGCCGCCTCGGGTATCTTCTCCGTGTCCAGCAGCGAGCACGCCGCAAAGTCCAGCAGTCGCGTGGTGAAGTGGGTGGTCTTGCCCTTGGGCACGAGGAAGATGTTCCTCGGCTTCACCGCGCCATGGACCAGCCCCGCCTCGTGGGCCGACTCCAGCGCCAGGCAGACCTGCCCCATGAGCAGCAGGATCTGCCGCGCGGGCAGGCTCCCCTGGCTCTGCAGCAGCTGCCCCAGGTCCATCCCCTTGAGCAGGGGCATGACCATGTAGAAGCGCCCCGCCTTGGACCAATCCCCGATGGTGGGGATGGTGGTGTACGGGTTCGAGAGCTTGGCCGCCTCCTGGATGTCTTCCCAGTAGGACTCCACCTTGGTAAACAGGCTCAGCTTCTTGTGAAGGACCTTGATGGCGTAAGGGTTTTCGGATTCTTTCTCGGCAACCAAGACCTCGCCCGTGGGCCCATGCCCAATGCTCGTAACGAGTTCATAGCCACCAATGGTGGTACCTGCCAGGGATTCCACTCACTCACCTCTTCGTCTGGTGGTTAAAGAGTCAAAACGGGCCATCCCGTGGGATGGATCCTGCCACCGCCCGAGAGCCCAAACCTTTGGACTCCCCACCCCCCACCTTTCTTTGGTGGCACCGCTCATCCCGCCCCCGTAGCACCCGCGCTCCGTGGTAGGACTCCCGGATTTTGCTCTGCCCTGCAGTGCCCGTCTCGCACACTTTTCGCAGTTTTGTCAAGTCTTTGCCACGGGAATAAGGCTTGTGGATCCGCACCGTCGCGCTACTATCGGGGGCATGAAACCCAGAGGAAAATCAGGCAGGCAGCCGCCCCTCAAGCGAGAGGCGAGGGCCCGGATCCCCATGGACGTGGCCCGCCGCGTCCGCGACGGCCACCCGTGGATCTTCTCCGAGGCGCTCCAGGGACGAACCATCACCTTCAATCAGGGGCAGTGCGTGGACGTGGAGGACGCCCAGGGCGACTACGTCGGCCGGGCCGTGGTGGACCCGGGCGGCAAGCCGCTGCTGCGCGTCTTTCGCGTGGGCCGGCGGGGGAACCTGGACGCGGCCCACATGGACAGCACCGTGCGGCGCTGCCTGCGCCTTCGCCGGCGCACCCTGCGCCCGGATCCTTCCGCCTGCTACCGGTTGCTCAACGGCGACGCCGAGGGGGTGCCGGCGGTGGCAGTGGACCGCTACGGCGAACACCTGGTCGTGACGCTCTTCAGCCCGGTGACGCTGACCTACCTCGAGCCGCTGCTCGACGCCCTGGAGGCCCAGGTCCAACCCGCCAGCGTCTACCTCCAGCGCCGCTACACGGCCCCCGACCCGGGGCAGCCGCGGCCCGGCGCCGAGCTGATCCGGGGCAAGGTCGCCCCCACCGAGGTGGTGGTCACCGAGGGGCGCATCCGCTTCGTGGTGGACGTCACCGCCCCCTCGGGCACCGGCCTCTTCCCCGACATGCGCCTGGGACGCCAGGCCGTGGCCGAGCTGGCCGCGGGGCGCCGCGTGCTCAACTGCTTCTCCTACACCGGCGCCTTCTCGGCGGTGGCCGCCTTCGCCGGCGCCGCCGCCGTGACCAGCGTGGACACCTCGTCCCGCTCCCACGGGCGGGCCCGCCGCAACTTCAGCGAAAACGGCCTCGACTCCGGTGACAGCGCCTACACCTTCATCACCGGCGACGCCACGGCGACCATGTCTCGCCTGGCCCAGCGCAAGGAGGTCTTCGACCTGGTGATCCTCGATCCGCCCACCTTCGCCGCGGGCAAGGGCAAGCCGTTCTCCGCCTCCCGGGACTACAGCGAGCTGGTCGCCGCCGCCCTCGAGCTGCTGTCCCCCGAGGGGCAGCTCTGCGTGGCCTGCAACGCCACCCGCATCACCACCCAGGATCTGGAGCGCGCCGTCGCCCGGGGGGCGAGCTGGGCCCGGCGCCAGGTGCTGGTCACCGCCCGCCTGGGCCAGCCGCCGGACTACCCGGCCAAGCCTGGCTTTCCCGAGAGCCGCTACCTCAAGTTCTTCGTCGTCCAGGCTATTTGAACCACCGTTCATGATTCGTGGTCATCTCATACGGGAGCGGCCTGCTCGACGAGGCTTCGGGCTTCGGGCTCCGGACTACGAGGCAGGCCACGCCTGCGCCACAGTTTCGGGTTTGCCATGGGCCGCTGGTCGGTACCACCTTCCAAATCGAGCCCGTTGCGGCCGCCGCCAAGCTTCACCTGCCTGACGCGACGCAAATGATCGCAGATGGCCTTGTAGCCAGCAGCCCGGAGCCTGTAGCCCGCTGCAGCCAAAACGATGGCGAGGTTATGTCGAATCGCGGTGCGCCCGTTTAGCTCCTAGTCTAGGGCGCCACCATCACGCAGGGCACGGCCACGTAGTTGGAGCACGGCTTCATCACCGAGCCGATCCACCAGCCGTCGTCCAGCTCCCCCGCCGCCCCCGCCGAGGCGCTGCTGCTGTCTGTCCAGTCCTTGCAGGTGAAGCCGGTGCGCACTGTGCCGTTGGTGTTGCTGCCGTGCCAGCCGTCGGCGTTGCTCCAGGTGGGAGAGCCGTACCCCTCGTCCACCAGGGTGCCGTCGAGAGAGTAGATCTGGTTGGTCTTGTTCCAGCCGCTGGCGGTGAAGATGGCGTTCCAGTGGGCGTAGAGCACGGTGCCCTTGGTGTTGACCACGTGGGAAGAGGCCGCGCCGCCCTTGACCAGGTCCTTGGCGTTGCGTGTGGAGCTGGAGAGGAACGCCTTGAAGGTGCCGTGCCAGCCCGCGTCCTTGGCCTGCTTGGCGCACAGGGCGTCGGCGCCGGCCACGCCGCCGAGGTCGCCGCGGTGGCCCTGGTTGAGGGTGGAGAAGACGATCTTGAAGCAGTTTGGCACCTTGGTCCACGCCGCGCTGGCGGTGGCCGGGTCGCACTGCCGGCAGCCCACGGGGTCCTTGGCCCAGGCCGCGTAGCAGACGTTGCCGATGAGGCACTTGCCGGCGGCCACGGTCCAGCCGCTGTTTTTCGCCACCGGGTCGCACACGCCGCAACCCGACGAGTGGTTCACCGCAGCGCCCACGCACTTGCCCCCGATGTAGCACTGACTTTGGCTGGTGGCGGTCCAGGCTGTGGTGCTCTTGGACGGCACGCACTCGGCGCAACCCTGAGGGTGCTTGGCGCCCTTGGCCTGGCAGGTGCTGCCGATCTTGCAGACGTCGGTCAGGGGGGTCCAGCCGTAGCCGTTCTTGGTCGGGTCGCAGGCGCTGCAGCCGGTGGGGTCCTTGGCGCCCTTGGTGTAGCAGGTGTTGTTGATCAGGCGGTGGGTCTTGCCCGTGTTGACGGTCCACTTTGTGTTGCTCACCAGGGGGTCGCAGCCGGCGCAGCCCTGGGGGTGCTTGGCGCCGGCCACATGGCACTGGTTGCCGATCCAGCACTTGTTCCACACCTGGGTCCAGGCGTAAGGGTCCTTGGTCGGCTGGCAGCTCTTGCAGCCCGTGTTGTCCGGCGCGCCGGTGGTCCAGCAGTTGTCCTGGATCAGGCAAACCCCCGCCTTGGAGACCACCCAATTGGAGGTGCTCACGGCCGGGTCGCACACGCCGCAGCCGCCCGGGTGCTGGTCTCCCTTGGACCGACACTTGCCGCCGATGGTGCAGGTGCTCAGCGCCTTGGACCAGCCGATGGGGTTCTTCTTCGGCTGACAGGTGAGGCAGGTGTCCCCCTGGTTCTTGATGCCGTCCTTGTGGCAGAGGTTGCCGATGAGGCAAAAGCCCAAGCTGACGGTCCAGTCGGTCTTGTTCTTCTTGGTGTCGCAGGTGGCGCAGCCGCTGGGGTGCTTGGCGCCGTGGGCCTGACACTGGCCGCCGATGGAGCAGGTGTTGGCCAGCGGCGACCACTGGCTCGTGCTCTGGGCAGGATCGCAGCCGGAGCACTGCCCGGAGGGGTGCATGTCGCCCTTCTTGCGGCAGGCGCCGTCGATGACGCATGAGCCCGCCTGGACCGTGTGGCCCAGACAGCCGCCCTTGCCGTCGCAGGCGTCGGTGGTGCAGGGCAGCCCGTCCGAGCACTGGCCAGCGTAGCTGGTGCCCTTGCAGGCGCCGTTTTGGCAGTAGTCGTTGCGCGTGCAGGGATCGCCGTCGTCGCAGACGCCGCCGGTGGCCGGCGACCAGGTAGTGGCGTAGCCCTTGCCCCCGTCGCCGCTGCCGAGGCCGGGGTTGCAGGTCTGGCAGTTGTCGCCGGGGTTGCGCTCGCCCTGGGTGAAGCAGCAGATGATGGTCTTGCCGCCCGCGCCGCCATCGGCCGCGCTGGCGTCGCTCGCCCCGGCGTCCGCGGCACCGAAGTCGGCCGCGCTGGCGTCGGCCGCGCTGGCGTCGACCGCGCTGGCGTCGGGGACGCCGGCGTCCTTGGGCCCCTGCTTGAGCGTCTTGCAGGTCTGGCCCGGCTTGGCCTTGACCGCCAGCTTGCAGTACCCCTTCTTCGGCGTGTTGATGCACATGCCCGCGCCCTTGCAGGTGTCGGTGGTGCAGGGCAGCTTGTCGTCGCAGCTCATCAGCGACGAGGGCACGCACTTTTTGTCGGCGCTGCAGATCGGGTTGATGGCGCAGGGATCGTGGGCCTCGCAGGCCTTGCCCACCTCGGTGCAGTTTTGCAGCACGTAGCCGTCGGGCAGGGCGCGGTAGCCGTCAGGGTGCTTCTTGAAGATCCCGTCCTTGTTGACGACGAGGCCGCCCCCATCGGACTTTTTCCCGCCGGAGTCAGTGCAAGCCCAGAGGCAGGTCGTGGCGGCGAGGATGACGACAGATCTCATGGCCGGCCCATTATATCGCAGGTTCCGCCCGCGGATTCTACTCGTCCTTCTCCAGCGTGCCTGTCCCGCCGGTCCAGGTGACTTTGGCCTCGGGCATGCGCTTCTCCTTGATCAGGGGGGTGGTTTTCCGGTTAACTATACCCGCCTTTTGAGGGAGTCAATGATGAGTGACCGAGACCGCCCACGCAAGAGTTGGCGCGAAATCGACAAGGCCCGGGACGGCAGCTCGCACCGCAAGGATCGCCCCGACGCCTCGATGCTGTCCCGCAAGGGATCGGGCCGCAGCCAACAATCCTACCGTGCCGCTCTGGACCGGCTGTTCGACAGCGGCAAGATCGCCGATCTGGTGGATCAGAAGGAACCGGACGAGGCCAGGCCGAAGAAGGACAACCAGGGCGAGAGCCGGATCAAGATGCTGCGCAAGATCCGCGACGCGGGTGACCGCGACGAGGTGACCAAGGTGGCCGACGCCTACATCAAGCAGTTCGACCTGCCCGACGACATCGATGTCCTGCCACGGCTGCTGGAGCACCGGGATCCGGAGGTCCAGCGGCAGACCATGGAGCGCATGGACACGCTGCTGGACGAGTCGCAGCCCAAGCGCACCAGGGCCATCGTGGGCCAGCTCAAGATGATCCGGGACTTCGCCGACGATCAGGAGATGATGGAGCTTGCTAACAAGCTCATCGACCGGCTCGATTGAGCCGCTCGATGAGGGCTTTTAGCCTTTAGCTTTTAGCCGTTAGCTTTTCTGGTCCACGTTCAGGGACCAATCGGCCGGCACCGCCAGGTCGCCGCGGATCGTCCACATGGAGATCGAGCCGCTCGATGAGGGCTTTTAGCCGTTAGCTTTTCTGGTCCACAGTTCAAGGACCGATCGGCCAGCGTAGTCTGGTCGCCGGCGTTCGACATAGTTCTCGGGGGGAGGAGAGCCGCCAGCTAAAAGCTAATAGCTAACAGCTAACAGCTTGCTAATACGGCTTGGAGTGCTTCAGCTTCTCGTTCTGCGTGTGCAGAAATTCCCCGATGACATCGCGGACGTTTTCGATGTAGCGGACCTTGTCCTTGGCGATCTCGCGCAGGGCGGTGACCGCCGCCTTGTTTTTACACTCCACCAGTGGTTGCGCGCCCTTGGTCAGCTGCCTCGCGCGCTCGGCGGCGAGGATCACCAGGGAAAACCGGTTGGGCGTCTTTTGCAGGCAATCTTCTACAGTTACTCGAGCCACGTGTGCCTCCTCGGCGGGACTGAAAGTGGCGTATTGTACCCACTTGGGCCGACCTGTCAATGACACTCGGCACGCTATTCTGAGAGATACCCTTGAAACTGCCATGGGGGCACAGTATCTTTCTACGTTTGAGAGGGTACTTATAGTGGTGGCCGGGTTCTTGGAAACGGCTCGGGCACCCATCGGGAGACGTTACACATGAGAAGCATTAAGGTGAACTGGGCCTACGTGGAGACCGCCTTCGAGCGTAACTCCATGGATTTACACAGTTATATCGATCGGGACACGGGGGATGTGTTGGTGGTGGTGGACGGCCTGCCCGAGGACGACGAGAACCGGCGGCGCATCGGCGCCAGCCCCGAGCGCTACGTCAAGATCGACCCGGCCTCATCCAGGGAGCAGTATCGCTGGATGGAGCGCTTCGTGTCGTCGGTGGAGGACACCCAGCTCAAGGAGCGGCTGCTCATCGCCATCGACGGCAAGGGCGCCTTCCGCCGCTTCAAGGACGTGCTGCTCAGCTACCCCCAGGAGCGCGAGCGGTGGTTCAACTACCGCGCGGCGCTGCTGCACTACCACATCAACCAGTGGTTCACCACCAAGGAGCTCGACCCGGAGCCGGCGTCCCCCTGGGGTGACGTGGATCCGCCGCCCGAGCCCGTGGAGCCCATGGCGCCCACCACCACGTCCGGCCAGGGGGTCACCGACGTGCTGCGCAAGCAGATCAAGACCCTCATCGACATCCTGCCGGCCTGCGAGCTTCACTCGGCCCGGGTGTTCCTCGAGTACCTGCGCGACCGGGGCACCGCCGAGCTGACCCGGGGCAACAAGCCCCTGGCGCCGCTTTCCATGGACCTCCAGGAAGATGATCCGCCCGAGCCGAGCAACCTGGCCGAGATCGGCACGAGAAGGCAGTTGCGGTAACAGACAAGGTAGGGCGGGGGCTTGTCCCCCGCCAACAGCAAAGCGGGGGACAAGCCCCCGCCCCACGCTGACCTACCAACATTGACCTCAGGCCTCGTCGGAGACGCTGCCTTCCCACAGTTGCGAGCCCACCAGCGCTGCCCCCATGACCACGGCCCGCTCGGGGGCGAAGGTGCTCTTGGGCGTCTTGCCGAAGTAGGCGGCCACGGCCTCGCGCACGGCCGGGATGCAGGAGGTGCCCCCGGACATGTACACCGCGTTGACGTCGTGGGGCTCGATGTTGGCCAGGTCCATGGCCTCCTTGCAGGTGTCGAGGGAGCGCTCGATGAGCTCCTCCACCAGCTGGCGGAACTGCGCCTCACCCACGGGGCAGCGCAGGGCCAGGGGCCCACGGGAGGTGAGCGCCGCGTCGGGCAGCGCGAGGATGGTGTCGTCGCGCACGGACAGCTCGCGCTTGGCCTTCTCCGCGGCGATGAGCAGCCGCTGCCAGCGCACCACCTGGTGGCGGATCTCGATCTGATGCCGTCGCCAGAAGGCGTTGGCCGCGGCGTTGGCCAGCGAGAGGTCGAAGTCGTCGCCGCCCAGTCGGGTGTCGCCGGCCGTGGCCACCACCTCCAGGTCCTCGGAGCTGACGTCCACCAGGGAGAAGTCGAAGGTACCGCCGCCGAAGTCGAAGACGGCCACGATGTTCTGGAAGTCCTCGTCGAAGTGGTGGGCCAGGGCCGCAGCCGTGGGCTCGTCCACGGTCTCGAGGAGCTCCAGCCCGGCCAGAGACGCCGCGTCCTCCAGCGCCGCCATGCGCTCGTCGTCGAAGCTAACGGGCGATGTGAGCACCACCTGGCGCACGTCCTGCTGTAAAAACTCCTGGGCCATCATGCGCAGGGAGAACAGGATCGGCGCGCAGACCTGGGCGATGGTGTAGGTCTTGCCCCGGGGGTGTAGCAGCACCTGACCGTTGGGGGCCTCGGAGTAGTTGATGGCCAGCCCGGCGAGGAACGGCTCCAGCTCGCGGTCCGAGAACTGCCGCCCCAGCAGGCGCTTGGGTGAAGAGATGGCGTGAGCCGGATCTATGATCAACAGCTCGCGCGCCTCGGTGCCGACCACGGCCTCACCGCCTGCGGTGAAGCCCACCACCGACGGGATGTCGTACAGCCCGCTCTTGGCCTGCAGCACCTTGATCTCGTCGTTGACCACCACGCCTACCGACGAGCGCGTCGTGCCGAAGTCCATGCCCACCACCGGCACCACCGAGGTGCGGGAGAAGACCTCGGGAGCGGCTGGCATCGGCAGGCCCGACTCGTGCTGGCGCTCCTGCTTCTGCTGCAGCAGCGCGCTGGGTGACGGCGAGCGAACCTGGGCCTCGGTGGGCACCGCCGCGATGGGAGCGGGGGGCGCCTGTGCCGGGGCCGGGGTCTCGTCCTCGTCCACCAGCCGGTTGGTGCGCTCCCGCTCGGGGCCGAGGCCGACCAGCGTCGCCGAGACACTGTCGTCCATGCGCTCCGGCCTGGTCACCGGCTCGGGCCTCATGGCCTGGGGCGGTACCACCACAGGCACCTCGGCGGTGCCAGGGTGTTCCTCCTCGGCGAACTCTGCCGGCTGCGGGACGATGGCGGTGTCCATACCGTCCTGCTCCTCGGGGGAGGGCAGCTGCGAGCCATAGACGCCGGTCTTCTCCTCGTCGGCGAACAGGTCGCCCATGTCCGGGCTGTCGTCCAGCTCCTCGGCGAAGGCGTTGGCCAGGTCGCCGAGGAAACCCTCCAGCTCGCCCGAGGGCTGCACCGGTTTGAGCATCGGCGCGTCGTCTGGATCTGCGGCCACGCCCGCCGGCGCGGTGGGGCGCACCGCCGTGTGTGAGGAGGTCAGGCGCTTGCGCTCCGGGGGCGGCACCGCGTCCTTGGGGACGGTGCCGATCTTGGAGTCGGGCAGGGGCGTTTCGTCCTCGACGAAGATCGGGATCCCCTCGTCGTCGTCGATGTCCGCAGGCCCGGCGGCGGGCACGTTGACGTGTCGCGCGGCCTCGTTCATCAGCTCCTGGAAGCGCTGGTGCTTTTTGCCCACGTTGACCAGTTTGACGCCCACGCCGATCTGTTTGCCCGAGGAGTCGTAGAAGATGTGCACCACGGAGCCATCCAGGGGCACCGCGTCGCCGGTGGGTGTGAAGAGCAGGATGGCGATGTGCTCCCGCACGCGGGTCTGCTTCTGCGTGGGGATGTAGAGGCTCAGCTCGCTCTTGTCACCGGAGAAGAGGCTGAAGAAGCTCTCCCAGGTGGAGACCTTGGCCTTGAGCGAGATGGGGTCGGTCTCGGCCTTGTCGTCCATGACGGGCCGGATCTCGGTGGTGGATATCTTCGGCATGCGGCGCTTGGGCGGCGCCTCCTCCACGGTGTGCGGAGCGCTCCCCTCGATGGGAGGCTCTTTGGAGCCTTCCTTCTCCCCCTTCTTTCCGCCGAAAATCTTGGACCACACAGCCCGAACAATTTACCTTTTTCCTTGCGGTTAGCCAAGACAGGAATACAGCAAATGAACGGCGGCCTGGCGGCGGGATGGACTTTTCCTGGTATGCTCAGAGTGATGTCCGAGGAGAAACGAGACTTCACCACCTTCATCGGCGTGGACCTTGGCGGCGGCAAGGGGAAGAACACCGCCGTGGCCTGCCTGGAGCGGTCCGACAAGGGCGCGCGGGTGGTCCACGTGAGCACCCGCGCCGAGGAGGGCGGGCCGTTTCACGACCGTGATCTGGTGGCCTACGTCGACCAGCGCCGGCGCGGCGCGCTACTGGCCATCGACGCCCCGCTGACGGTGAGCCTCTGCGTGCGCTGCGGCCTGCGCTCCTGCCTGTCGCTGGAGCGGTGCGAAGATCCCGTGGCCCGCTGGTTTCGCGAGGTGGGGGATCCCATGGTGCGGCAGCGCACCCGCTCCTCGCGCAAGCCGCCCACCACGGCCTACACCCAGCGGGCCTGCGAGGTGCTGCTGCATCGCCGATACGGCATCATGCCCCGGGAGGCCCTGGGCCAGGGCATGGGGCCGCTGACCGCCCGCGCCCACTATCTGCGGCGCGTGCTGGAGGACCGCTTCACCCTCAACGAAAACCTCATCGAGGTCTACCCCAAGGCCACGATCCACGTGCTCTTCGGCGAGGAGTTGGCCCGGAGCTACAAGCGCGGCGTGGACACCTGGCGCCAGCGCGCCGAGATCCTCGAGGCCCTGGGCGACGAGCTGCGCTTCGAGGTGTGGCGCCAGGGCTGCCTGGAGAACGACCACTGCTTCGACGCCGTGATCTGCGCCTACACCGGCTACCTCTGGGCCACCCAGGGCTGGGCCATGCCCGAGGAGCACCGTCAGGTGTTCGAGCAGGACGGCTGGATCTGGTTCCCGCGAGTTGACTGAACTAGATCACTTGCAGCTCGTCTGACCGCTGACCGCGCTGGAGCAGCAGTAGTTGCAGTCGTGGGTCGCGCCCAGGCCGCCGGCGAGGGTGCCCGACTTGCAGCCGTTTTTGCAGCAGCCGCCCTGCTTGTCGGGCAAGCTCTTGCTCTTGAGGTAGGTGCCGCAGGAGGGGCGGCAGCCGTAGACGGTCTTTTTGTAGTGGGGCGAGGGGCTGCAGACGCACTTTTTGCTGCTGCACTTCTCCCAGGTGGGGCAGTAGCCGCTGCAGGAGCCGCCGCAGCCGTCCGAGCCGCCGCACTTGGCGCCGTTGCAATTGGGCGTGCAGCAGCCGGAGCCGGACTTGCACGTGCCGCCGCAGCCGTCGGAGGCGCCGCACTTCTTGCCGCTGCAGCTCGGCGTACAGCAGCCGGAGCCGGCCTTGCATGTGCCGCCGCAGCCGTCCGAGGCGCCGCAGACCTTTCCGCTGCAGCTCGGCGTGCAGCAGCCCGATCCCGGCTTGCACTTGCCGCCGCAGCCGTTGGACACGTCGCACTTTTTGCCCGCGCACTTGGGCGTGCAGCAGCCGGAGCCGGCCTTGCACGTGCCGCCGCAGCCGTCGGACGCGCCGCAGGTCTTGCCGGCGCACTTGGGCGCGCAGCAGACGCCCACCTTGCACACCCCCTTGGCCTTGGCGCAGTCCACGCAGACGATGCCCGCCTTGCCGCAGCGGGAGTCGCTGTTGCCGCTGACGCAGGTGCCGTTGGCCAGGCAGCAGCCGGAGCAGTTGGCCGCCCCGCAGGTGCCGGTCTCCAGGTACTTCTTGGCCATGTCGGGCAGCTTGGTCCCGCCGGTGTCGTCGGGCAGGGACAAGCCGCTGTCGCCCAGGTCTGCCCCGCGGTCCGTGGGCGGGGTCAGATCGGGATCGGGGATGCCCTCCGGCCGGTCGCCAGGGCAGGCGGCCAGCAGCAGGGCCAGGGCCGGGATCGAGAGGCGGCGGTGCATCTCAGAAATGGTACCACGAAGCATGGTCAGAGTGGATCTCCTGCCCGTGGGTGATTGACAACCGGAGGTCAGCCCTCGGAGCCGGCCAGGGAGGGCTGGTTCTTCATCTCGGCGTAGCGCACGGTGCGGTTGCGGCCGCCCTCCTTGGCCGCGTAGAGGGCCTGGTCCGCCAGGTCCACCAGCACCTTCTTCTCCGTGCCGTCGGCGGGGTAGGAGGCGATGCCGAGGGAGATGGTCACGCGGAAGGAGCCCTGCTCCGCCTTCATGATCTGGGCCGCCATCTCCTGCCGCACGCGCTCGGAGAGCAGGTGGGCGCCGGCGCCGTCGGTCTCCTCGAGCACCATGACGAACTCCTCGCCGCCGTAGCGCGCCACCACGTCCACCTTGCGCACGCTGGCGGCCAGCACCTTGGCCATGCGCTTGAGCACCACGTCGCCCACGGGGTGGCCGTAGGTGTCGTTGACGTTCTTGAACTTGTCGATGTCCATCAGCACCACCGACAGGGGCTTGTGGTGGCGCTCGGCGCGGAAGAGCATCTCGGAGAGCCGGTTCTGGAAGGTGCGGTGGTTCGGCAGATTGGTCAGGCCGTCGGTGGTGGCCATCTCCTCCATCTTCTTGTACATCTTGGCGTTCTCCACCGCCACCGCCACCTGGTTGGTGATCACGCCCAGCATCTCGCGCACCTTCTTGGTGAAGACGCCGCGGCCCCGCGACGCCAGCACGAAGGTGCCGATGGCCCCGTCCTTGACCACCAGCGGCAGCACCAGCAGGCTCTCCATGCCCTTGAGCCGCAGCTTGCGGGTGAAGAGCACCGTGTCGCGCTCACGCACCTCGTCGCTGGTGGGCAGGAAGTGCTTGTTCTTGACCACCATGGAGACCAGCCCGGCGTTGGCGCCGAACTCCTTGCCCTCGTAGCGCTCGCTCTTCTGGCCGTTGACCCGGCAGATGATGTGCTTGCGGCGCTCCGGGTGGTAGAGGGTGATGGCGGTGAAGTCGCAGCGGATGATCTCCTCGGCCGCGGCGAAGGCCGTGTCGTAGACCTGGGAGAGGGTCAGCGCCTTGTTCAACAGCGTGCTGGCCTTGTAGAACCGCTCGTGCTCGTACTTGGCGCGCTCCACCGCGGCGAAGACGCGCTCGGTCTGGATGGCGCGCAGCACCTGGCGCGTGGCCTCCACCGCCAGCTGCTCCTCGGTATCGGAGAAGACGCGGTCCTCCAGGCGGTCGGCGCAGAGCACGCCGCGCAGGTGCCCGTCCTCGAGGATCGGCACGCCGAGGAACGCCCCGATCTCCTCCGGGCCGTCGTAGTACGGGATCGCCTTGGCGCCCCGGGGCGGCTTGCGCAGGTTGAGCAGCAGGCGGTTGTTGACCACGCCGCCCAGCAGCCCGGCCTGGGCCGGCAGGGTATTCTCCGTGATCATCGTGCTGTCGGTGATCAGCTCCTTGATGCGCAGCTGCTTGCCGCTGCCGTCCAGCCAGAGCAGCACACAGGTGCGCAGGTCCAGCGACTTCTTCAGCAGCTCGAGCACGAAGTAGAGCCCCTGGTGGATCGACTCCACCGCGCCCTGTGACAGCTTGGCCTCATCGGCCTCGCGATCGCGCTTGTCGTCGCTGGCCAGGGCCGAGCTGATCAGGCGAAAGTCCCGGGCCTCCTCGCGCATGGCCTCCACCTCCGAGGCCAGGTGCGCGCGGTGCTCCTGGCGCCGCAGGGCCACCTCCACCTGGAGGAAGACCATGCTGGCCAAGGAAAAGCCCGTGATGAAGCCGACGCGCCAGAGCATCGGCTGCCATGTGCCGGGCAGCTCGCCGGCGGCGTAGTGCAGGCAGACCTGCAGGCCGACGGTCGCCAGGGTCAGGGCCGCGCCCACGCCGCGCACGTTGAAGCCGACCAGCAGGGCGACGCCGAGGTAGGCCAGCGGTTGAAGCCAGGAGGCGGGGCCGTCGGTGATCTGAAGCACCACGTAGAGCAGGATCATCGAGAGCAGGCCCGACTCCAGGGAACAGAACCAGCGTGGCAGGTCGCAGCGGTTGGGGCGGAAGGCGAGCAGCCGCGATGAGACCAGGGCGCAGAGCACCACCACCACGGCGATGGCGAGCCAGCTCGCGCTCTCCAGTCGCAGCCCGGAGAAGGAGCCCCGGGCGAGCATGAAGGTGGCGCCGGCCGCGACGAGGACGCCGTGGAAGGCCGCGAGGAATCGCTTCAGGTAATAGAACGTCTTTGCCGTTAGCGTGCTCATGTCTCTACTCGAACAGGAAGATGATGTCCCTGGACCGCACCAGCCCCAGCTCGTCTCGTGCCACCCGCTCGATGGCCCGGTGGTCGTTCTTCAGGCTCTCGATCTGCTGCCGCAGCCGCCTGTTGTGGTTCCGCAGCGCGCCGTTTTTCTGCGTCAGGTCGGTCAGCTCGTCCCTGAGCCGAATGATGCGGGGGAGCCCCCCGGGGCCGTACGCCTTGTAGGGCAGATACCCGAGGCCCACGGCCAGGACGGCGGCCAGGATCAGGCGCCCGGTCCAGCGGATGATTTTTGTGCTTCGTGCCACCCCATCGATTATATAGAGTGGCCGATCTCGGGCAAAAAAACAGACGGTGGAATTTAGAAGTCCTGGAACCCTTTGAGCATCAGCATCCAGGCCAGCTGCGTCAGGGCCAGGGCGTGGCCCAGCTGACGGCGCGGTCCGCGCAGCCAGGAGGCGGCCACCGAGGCGGCGATGACGCACAGCCCGGGGACGAAAAAGATCCACAACCGGGCCACCTCGGCGCGGGTGCTACCGAGGAGGGCGGTGGCCAACACGGTGCCGATCCAGGCCAGGGTGAACAGGTCCGCCGGGCCGGCCTCCCGGCGCCGTAGCCGGGCCGCGGCGTGGGCCAGGCCGAGGAGGATCAACAGCACCATGGGCGGCCCCAGCCAGTAGGCCAGCTCGGTGAGGGTGGAGCAGGCCGAGCCGAGCACGTTGCCTGGCGTCCACTCCCAGGTGACCCAGGCCCTGGCGCTGGTGTCGTAGCGCCGCCACGCCTGGTGCTGGGCCATGACCCCGGCGAAGCGGGCCAGGGCGTCGTAGCCGGCCGCCCAGCGGAACAGCGCCAGCAGCAGCGCGAAGGCGCCCGCGGCCGCGGCGGCGGACCGCAGCATCACGCGCCGCCGGGCTCCGTCGGCCTGCCAGGCCAGGGCCGCCCAGAGCCCGGCAGCCAGCAACATGGCCGGCAGCAGGGTGAAGCTGACCAGCAGCGAGAGCCAGGCGGCGGCGCCCAGGGCAGCGCCCCGGCCCAGGGCAGCCCGGGTGTCCGCGGCCTGCCCCGCGCGGGTGGCGGCCCATAGCACGGTTGTGGCCAGCAGGGGATAGACCGCCTGGTCCAGGTGCACCGTCACCAGCATCACGGGGGGGCAGAGCACATAGAGCAGGGCGGCCAGGGACGCGACGCCCTCGCCGGCCCACAGCCGGGCCAGGGCCAGCAGCGGCAGCAAGGCCAGGCAGGCGCACAGCGGCAGCAAAAACGAGGCGACGGTGGCCAGCCGCCAGTGGGTGTGGTTGAGCACGCCGCGCACCCGCGGGGCCTCCAGGTTGGGCAGCAGGGCGTCGCCCAGGCGAGCCATGGCGAGGTAGATCAGCAGCTGGCCCGGCGGCTTGGAGCGCGCGAAGTCGTGGCCCTTGCCGGCCACCAGGGTCTCGTACTGCGACAGCACCTGCCAGGCGGTGAGCGGCCGGCTGGCCAGGCGGGCGAACTCGCCGTGGCCGCTGAGGATCACCCGCGCGCGCATGCCGTCGAGGCTGCGGCGCTCGGCCAGGGACAGGGCGTGCTGCATGGTAAAGCCCCAGACCATCAGGGCCAGCAGCAGGCCGACCACCCGGCGCCGGGAGCCGCGGGCCGTGCTCCCGGCCAGCATCACGAGGTAGGGCAGGGCGGCCGCGCAGGCCGCCACCAGCACCACGCCGAGCATCTTCTTGTCGCGCAGGGGCCAGAACCAGAAGGAGAGCGTCTGGACCGTGGGCACCTCCAACAGCAGCATCAACGAGGCCAGGGCCGTGAGCGCCACCGCCACCAGCAGCAGCGCGCGGCTCGGCCCTGGGTGCTTGCCGTTGTCCTCCATCAGGGCAGCCTAACACAACGCGATGAATCCAACGCTGCCGCTAATCTTCCAACAATAGCAACCGTTTGATCCGCCCCGGCTGGGCCCAGTTGCGCGTGCCGGCCATGCGCTGCTGCAGCAGGGCCTGCTCCACGGCCGGGTGGCGCAGGGCGTCCAGGGCGGCGCTGGCGTCGGCGTCGTCCCAAAACGGCATCAGGGCGTGCATCGCCTGGTTCCCCTGCCACGGCTGGCCCTCGTGGTCGGTGAGCAGCCGGGGCTGAAACCGGCGCTCGCCGTAGGCCTGCCAGAGGACCTTGAACGGGGCAAACGAGTAGGGCCCCACCCCGAGCAGCGCCCACCAGCGCCCCCGCCCGATCCAGCTGTTGATCATCACCCCGCGTCGCCGGCAGAGGAGCTCCCGCTGACCGAGCAGGTAGGCCCAGACCAGCGGGGACCGGCGCAGCCGCTCCTCCTCCAGGGGCTTTCCCGTGGCGCGATCATGAGGCAGCAGCACACAGCGCCGTGGCGGCGCGTCCTCGCCGCGCAGCTGCTCCGGGCCCACCAGCGGGAAGACCAGCTCGGCCTCCAGCTCCACTTCGCCGCCGGCGCCCGCGACCCGCACCACGCCGGGCCCCGCGGGCTCGGGGGCGCCAAACACCAGCGCCGCGTTGGCCCCGCAGGTGTTGACCCCCTGGCGCGGCTGGCTCCGGCGAGGCACCCGTATGGCAGGGGCCTCATCGTCGGCGTCCACCCGCAGGGGACCGCGGGGGTGCCCCGGCGCCGGCGAGGCCTGGCCCCGCTGCCAGCGCTGGCCGGCCGCGTCGCGGGTATTGTACGGCAGCGGGAAGCGCTGGACGCTGTCCCGGGTGAAGGCGGCCAGGCCGTAGCGGGTGGACACGCCGTCGAATACCGGCTCATCGGCCAGGTCCCACACCTCGTCCACCGAAAAGTCGATCTCCTCGATTTGGTAGCCGCGGAAGGCGTCGTGGGCCCCGTCGTTGAGCAGCAGCGACAGCGGCAGGAAAAAGAACGCGCGGCCGCCGGGCTGCAGGTTCTCCCGCAGGGCGCGGCAGATGACCAGGGCGGCCAGGTCGACCCGCGAGGCGCCGAGCAGCACCGCGCGCCCGCTCTCCACCAGGCCGTACTCCCAAAAGAGCGGCCGGGTGGCGTCGCGGTAGGGCCCGGGCAGGTCCACGTAGTTGATCCACGGCGGGTTGCCCAGCAAAACGTCGGCCCGCAGCGGCAGCCGGTCCAGCAGGAAGTCGGCCTGCACCAGGTTCTGCGCCGGCACGCCCAGCCCGAGGGGCTCCAGGCGCCGGTTGAGTCGGCCCAGCCGGTCCGGGCTCAGCTCCACGCCGTGGAGCCTGGACATCATCTCGTCGGTGACCGTCACGCCCCGGTCCAGGGCCGCCCGTACCACCGCCTCCAGCAGCGCGCCCTCGCCGGCGGTGGGGTCCAGCACCGTGGCGCCGTCAGCCCAGGCCTGGTGCACACCGCAGGTCTCCACGGCCCATCGGGCCCAGCGCTGCGGCGTGTAGAACGCTCCTGGCGGGGGGACGTCCCGGGGCGAGGTGACCATGCGCCGGGCGGCTACTGCCGGCGCTGGATTGCCACCCCCAGGCGGCGGAAGCCGATGGTGCGGGCGACGTCCATCACCTTGACCACCGTGCCGTGGTAGGACTTGCGGTCAGCCTGGATCAGCACCCGGGCGTTGGGCCGCTCCTTGAACAGCTGCTGCAACCGCGCGGTGAGCTGCTTGGCCGTGTAGACCTTGCGCTCGAACTGCAGCTGGCCCGTGCGCGTGACCACCACCTTGAGGTCCTTGCGCTGGGTCGTGGCGGCCTTGGACGAGGCCTTGGGCAGGTCGACGCCCATGGCCGGCGTGGCGATGAACGAGGCCGTGAGCATGAAGAAGACCAGCAGCTGAAAGATGCAGTCGATGAGCGGAGTCAGATCCAGCGTCACCGGCGCCTTGCGCTCCCGGAAGCCTCCGTCACGGAAGCCCATTACTCGTCCTCCTCGTCCTCGTCGCCGTCTTCCACGGGCGCGTCCTTGCTTTTGGAGGCGTCCTTGCCCCTGGAGGCGGCGATCAGCTTGGCGATCTCGAGGGAGTCTTCCTCCATGTCGACCACGAGCTGGGAGACCCGGGAAAGCAGGTAGCGGTAGCCGATGTAGGCCGGGATGGCCACGATCAGGCCCGCGGCCGTGGTGATCAGGGCCTCCCAGATGCCGCCGGCCAGTGCGCTGGGGTTCACCGTGTTCTTCAGCGCCTCCACCTTCTGGAAGGCGCGGATCAGGCCGGTGACCGTGCCGAGCAGCCCCATGAGCGGCTCCACCGCGGCGATGGTGCCGAGGAGGTCGACGAAGCGCTCGAGGTGGGTCACCTCGCGGCGCCCCACGTCGGTGACCGCTTCCTTGATCTCCTTGCGCGGCTTGCCCGCCTCCTGCAGCGCCGCGTGGATGATGGCGGCCAGCGACGAGGTGTTCTCCTGACACAGCACCTCGGCCTCCGACAGCTTGCCCGCACGCACCAAAGCGCGCACCCGGGAGCGGAAGGACGCCGGGATGACGCGTTCACGGCGCAGAGACCACAATCGCTCCAGAAAAACCCCCAGGGCGAGCACCGACCCGATGATGATCGGGTACATGATCAGGCCGCCCTTCACGAACAGGAAATGGTAGATATCGCTCATATAATTTTCCGATCAGCACGAACGTTCGGCAACACGGTACAAGCTACCGTGCATCGCTGCAAAGTCAAGGAGCGTGGATTGTACGCCCCGTCTCCGTCCCCTCATCCCATAACCCTTCCTACGCCGCTTTTGTTCCATTCATTCACATTTGCTACAGTGGCGTCCCACTCACAATCGAGGCTTCATGTCCGAGCAGACCTCCACCTGGAAATTTCCCCGCGCGTTCTGGACCGCAAACTCGGCCGAATTATGCGAGCGCGCGGCCTATTACGGCACCTTCATCGCGCTGCGTACCTACCTCATCCGCGTGGTGGGGCTCGACGACATTCAGGCCGGCTTCATCGCCGGCATGTTCGGCGGCTGGATCTACCTCGTGCCGTTTTTCACCGGCGCCACCGCCGACCGCATCGGCTTCCGCAAGGCGCTGATGCTGGCCTTCGCCCTGCTGACCATCGGCTACGGCACCCTCGGCATGTTCCACACCCTGATCCCGGTGCTCATCGGCCTGGCGCTGGTGGTGCTCGGCGGGGCCTTCGTCAAGCCGGTGATCACCGGCACCGTCTCCAAGACGTCGGACGAGGCGAACCGCGCCCGGGCCTTCTCCATCTTTTATATGGTGGTCAACATCGGCTCCTTCACCGGCAAGACCGTGGTGGCTCCCATGCGCATCGAGATGGGCGTGGCCACCGTGCCGTACTTCTCGTCGGGGGCCGCGCTGTTGGCCCTGTTTTTGGTGGCGCTGCTCTACTTCCCGCCCGACGACGCCGAGTCCAAGCCCAAGGACCTGCGCGAGATCCTCGGCGGCATGTGGATGGCCATGAGCAACCTGCGCTTTTTGGCGCTGATCCTGATCACCGCCGGGTTCTGGGCCATCCAGGGGCAGCTCTACGCCTCCATGCCGGACTACGTGCTGCGTATGGCCGGCGAGACCTACAAGCCCGAGTGGTACGCCAACGTCAACCCGCTGGTGGTGGTGCTGTTCGTGGTGATGATCACCCAGATGGTCAAGAGCTGGCAGCCCCAAAACAGCATCATGGTCGCCATGTGCATGATCCCGCTGTCCTCGCTGTGCATGGCCATGTCGGCCTACGTCGACGGCATGATCAACATCTTCGGCAACCCCGTGCACCCGATCACGGTGCTGATGGTCATCGGCATCGCCATCCAGGGCCTGGCCGAGTGCTTCCTCAGCCCGAAGTATTTGGAGTACGCCTCGCGCCAGGCGCCCAAGGGCAAGGAGGGCATCTTCCTCGGCTTCGCCCACGTCAACACCTTCTTCGCCTGGATCTTCGGCTTCACCTTCTCGGGGTTTTTGCTCAAGAAGTGGTGCCCCGAGCCGAAGACCTTGACCCCAGCCGTGCAGGCCGAGCACGCCGCCGCCCTGGCCGGCAAGGGGCCCATGCCCGCGGCCTACTCCAGGGCCCACTACCTCTGGTTCGCATACACCATAGTCGGAGTGATTAGCCTGGCGGCGCTGATTGTCTACAACCTGGCGACCAGGAAGATGGACGCGGGCAAGGAGGCGGAGGCCGAGTCGGAGGAGTAGAGCAGGGGGTCTGCTACTTCGGCACCTTAACCATGGAGACGCCCTTGTCGGTGAGCACCCACATCTGATCGCCGGCCAGGTGCAGGTCCATGACGTTGTTGGAGACCAGGCCGATGGTGTCGTTGAACACGCGCACCTTGCCCTGCTTGAGCTGGACCACGCCGCGGAAGGTGCCGATCCACAGGGTCTTGCTCTGGCGGATGAAGGCCCGGGCGCCGGAGTCCAGGGGCTCCTCCATGTTGAAGTACCACTTCTTGTTCTTGAAGCGGCCCACGCCGGAGTAGGTGGCGACCATGATGTTGTTGTCGTCCGGGGAGCGGATAACCCCGTAGATCAGCTCGCTGGCCAGGCCGTCGTTCTCGTCGAAGATCTTGACCTCGGTGCCGACGACGCGACAGGCGCCCAGGCCCGTGGCGAGCCAGATGGTGGTGTTGTCGAAGAAGACGTCGCGGATGTCGTCTGGCAGGGCCAGGCTGCCCTTGACCCGATCCTCGTCGGGCAGCAGCGTGCTGCGGTGGTACATCAGCGGGCGCTCCACGTCGACCTCCACCAGCTTGCCGCCGGCGGCAGCCAGGGCCTTGGAGGGGTCGGCCTCCTTGCCAGGCTTGGCGGGCGGCGCCTTGGCAGGCGGCGGGGGATTGACGGGTTGGCTGGCGGGCTGGCTCGCTGGCTGCTTGGGCTGAGCCGGGGTTGGCGGGGGCTTGCGCAGCACGGCCACACCCCAGGGCGTCCGGTCGCCGTCCTTGTCCTGGTACCACACGCCGACCCACAGGCGGCCAGCCGGGTCCACGCGCACGAAGCGCACCTCCACCTCGCCGCTGGGGATGGAGCCCTTGACCTCGTAGAGCCGCACGAACTTGCCGCCTACCAGGCGGCTGACGACGATGTTCTTGCCGCCGGTCGGGGAGTGCAGGGAGATGACGGCGCCGGAGCTGTCGCTGGCGAAGCCGTGGATCGTGGACCCGGCGTCGTTGCCCACGGTGATGGCCTCGAACCCCTTGTCGCTGTGGCGGAAGGCGCGGCCCTCGGCCCCCGGCAGGTAGCAGACGCCGTCGGCGGAGCAGGCCATCTTCAGGCGACCGTTGCTGCCGAACAGGTCGTTGGTGCGGTACCACATGGCCACGCGACCGTCGTAGACCACCAGGCCGGTGGTGCGGGTGCCGATGACGATCTGCCGGCTGTAGCCCACCACGGCGGTGGCGTCCGGCGGCAGCCATGTGCCCGACGGCTCGGTGTAGAAGCGGGGGGAGGGGTAGCCGGACGGGGCGTCAGAGCAGATGGTGCCCTTGAGCGCCACCGGCCCCTCGGGCTGGAGCTCCTCTTTCATGCCCGGCCGTCGCACCGTGAGCTTCATGCGCTTGAGCTTGAGCAGGTAGCGGTCGTAGGAGAGCAGGATGTCGCTGTCCACCTGCTGCACCCAGTTGATCTGGCCGCCGGGGGCCAGCTCGTAAGACGTCCAGTAGCGGCCGTCGTAGAAGGTCAGCCGCTGGGCGCCCTTCTTGGTCTGGCCCGCCACCAGCAGGCCGCCGTCGGGGGTGTAGGTCATGCTGCGCACGGCGCGAATGTCCTGGCCGTGGGCCACGGAGTGGGAGACGAACTTCTTCTTCTCGAAGTGGTAGACCCCCTCGCTGGCCGTGCCGACCCAGACGCCGCCCGCCACCAGGTCCTCCAGCATGTAGGTCACGCGGGCGCCCGGCAGGTAGACCTTCCAGGAGCTGCCGTCGTAGAGCCCCAGGCCGCGGGAGCCGCCGACCCAGACGTTCTTGCCCGAGACCAGCAGGGCCGCCGTGGGCTGCCCGATGCGGGGCGAGACCTTGTGCGTCTTCCACGTGCTGCCCTGCAGCTGAGCCAGGCCGCCGTTGGTGGTGATCCACAGGCCGGTGGCGGAGTCACCGCTGACGCCGTAGATCCGGTTGCCGGGCAAGCCGTCCTTGGTGGTCAGGCGGGTGTGGCTGCCCGTCTTGCGGTCGAAGCGCAGCAGGCCCCAGGGGGTGCCGCCGTAGAAGTGCCCCGACAGGACCGCCACCGAGGTGATGGGCCGGGTCTCCGAGTAGGAGCGGATCTCGGGCAGGGACGGCAACGCGCCGCGACCGCCGAGGGGCGAGTTGGTGGGCGTCTGGTGGGGGCAGCCGCAGAGCAGGGCTGCGATAATGACGAGGTATTTGTTCATTGCGCTCGGGTTGTCAGGGGTTCAAGTATTATCAAACTGGGAGCTCATGCATGATACCATCGTATAATCCCAGAGGGAAAAAGGCGTCCATATAACAAACGGCCCCCCGCCAAAAAATGAAAGCTCGAATCACCACCCCCTGGTCCCTGACCGTCCTGCTACCGGCGCTGCTGCTCACCGCCGCGCCCGCCGTCGCCGACGACCGCGGCCTGGCCACAGACGGCGCGCACCACGTGGTCGTCACCTCCTTCCCCACCGTGGGGCTCGAGGTCGGCATGCCCCGCCGCGGCTGGTACGCCCGCGGGATCCAGCTGGATCTGCAGGGCAAATACCAGGACGCCTACAAGGCCTACCTCAAGGCTGACGTCGAGTTCCGCGCTCTGCAGATCAAGCGCCCGCGCTGGCGCAAGCAGATCCGCGGCTGGCTGGTCAAGGCGCGCTTCATGCGCGAGCACAGCCGCAACCTGCGCCCCTCGCGCTACCGCTACCGCTCCCGCAGCACCTACGCCCGCTACCGCAGCGCCAGCAGCCTGCACTACAAGCTGCTGGCCATCCGCGCCTTCACCGGGCGCCGCGAGCGAGCGCTCCAGAAGAAGATCATCGCCGAATACAAGTACCTGCTCGGTCGCAGCCGCTACGACTACCGGCCCGGGCTGATGCTGGCCAGCCTCTACAACGAGCTGGGCCGGCGGCGGGACGCCAAGCGCGCCTTCGACCGCGTGCCGACCCGCTACCGCACGCGCTATTACGTGGAGATGGCCTACTACCACTCCACCCGCGGTGAGCGAGACCTCGCCTTCAAGTACATCAAGGACGGCAGCCGCTACTACAGCCACAAAAGGCTGATGCTGCAGTCCAACCTCCTCGACCGTCTGCGCACCGACCCCCGCTTCAAGAAGATCCTCGGGGATCCGTAGCTTCTGCTGATGTGCAAACGGGGCATTGACAGCTTTCGCGGAAGCTGCTACCTACTTTTTTCTCTTGTGGGGCTGTAGCTCAGCTGGGAGAGCGCATGACTGGCAGTCATGAGGTCCGGGGTTCGATCCCCCGTAGCTCCACTTAGATTTCAAGAGGTTAGCTCTCTTAGTTAACCTCAAAATTAGGGCTGGGAAACGATATTTCATCATTCCGTTTCCCAGCCTTTTTTTCTTTTCTGCTCAACT